>Ga0224568_1000030_pt1 | contig 51375 bp, 36 predicted proteins | sample CLU5metagenome_FD_182727 | JGI IMG/M metagenome (GOLD analysis project Ga0224568, IMG submission 182727) | Spruce litter microbial communities from Bohemian Forest, Czech Republic - CLU5 | ecosystem: Environmental > Terrestrial > Plant litter > Unclassified | place: Czech Republic: South... | reverse complement strand
GCTTCATCGAGATCGACCCCTCCGAACGCGACACGCTAGCCTGCAACGTCTTAGCTCTCGGCAACAATCGCCTGCTAGCCATAGAAGAGAACCGCCAAACAAACCAGCGTCTGCGCCATGCCGGATTCGACGTCCGCACTTTCCCCGGCAGCGAACTCTGCATCAACGGCAGCGGCGGCCCAACATGTCTTACGCGTCCACTACTGCGGACATGACCACGGCTCGCGGGGGGACCGAGCTTCTTCCGTCCAGCCTAAAAAGGGAACCGAATGAACATCTACGTAATCGATGGCACCTACGAACTCTTCCGCCACTACTTCGCCGTGCCCTCATCGAAAGACGTAAATGGCCAGGAAGTCGGCGCAGTACGCGGCGTCCTTTTCTCGGTCCTTTCCATGATCGAAGCCGGAGCAACCCACCTCGGCGTTGCCACCGATCACGTCGTCGAATCCTTCCGCAACGATCTCTATCCCGGATACAAAACCAGCGAAGGCGTCCCGCCCGAACTGCTCTCGCAATTTCCCATCCTCGAAGAAGCGCTGCAAAGCATGGGAATCCTGGTCTGGCCGATGGCCGAGTTCGAAGCCGACGACGCACTCGCCTCCGCCGCAGCCAAAGCGGCGCAAGATGAACGCGTGCAGCAAGTATTCATCTGTACTCCAGATAAAGATCTCAGCCAGTGCATCGTTGGCACACGGATCGTTCAACTCGACCGCAGAAAGAACGCCATACGCGACGAAGCCGGAGTGATCGAAAAATTTGGCGTGAAACCGGCATCGATTCCGGATTACCTGGCCGTAGTAGGCGACAGCGCCGACGGCTATCCCGGCATCGCCGGGTGGGGAGCCAAAGCCGCGACGTCGGTTCTATCGCGGTACCTGCATCTCGAAGCCATTCCTAAAGAGTGGCAACAGTGGAATCCCTCCATCCGCCGTGCCCGCCCACTAGCCGAATCGCTTTTTGCCAAGTGGGATGACGCGCTCCTATTCCGCAAACTCGCCACACTGCGACTGGATGTCCCCGTCTTCGACACAATCGATAATCTTCACTGGCAAGGCCCACGCCCAAATTTTGATCAACTCTGTCAGCGCTTGAAGTCTCCGAATCTTCTTGAACGGGTCATTCGATTCGGGATTAAGGCAAACAGATGAGCCACCAGTGTTTCCCGTCAATCGTGTTACAATGTGTACATCTGAACACTCCAATATGTCTACCACGATGACCATCCGGCTCGATGCCGCAACCAAAGACCAATTAGAGCAACTGGCTGAAGCTACTCAGCGCAGCAAATCCTTTCTTGCTACTGAGGCTATCCGCGAATACATCGAGACGAACGAATGGCAGATTCAAGAAATTCAAGCCGCCGTAACAGAAGCTGATGCGGGAGATTTCGCCACCGAAGCAGAAGTAAAAGCGGTTACGGACAAGTGGAATGGCCGCGCCGGTTAGATGGCTGAAAACGGCCCTTAGAAATTTGGACGAGGAAATCAGCTACATCGCCTCCGATGATCCCGCCGCTGCTCAGTTGGTGCTGGATCGAATTATGCATGCTATATCTCTTCTTTCTACACGACCGTCGATGGGTCGTACGGGTCGTGTATCCGGTACACGGGAACTAATTGTGCCGAAGACTCGCTATCTAATTCCTTATCGGTTTCGCCGCGGCACAATCGAAATTCTCCGCCTCTTCCATGCATCGCGGCGCCCTCCAAAACGCTGGTGATCGAGATAGGCGATGGGTGCCCCAAAGCTTGCCCTGAGCGTAGACCGAAAGGGTGGGATTTTTTTCATCCAGACGGTCTCTATCGAAGCGTTCACTACCTGCTAAAATAGTACTGCATGCTTCTTCCCTTCGTCCGTGAACTCTTCACGGACGTAGAACATCTTCCCGCCTTCGCGCGTGTAGCCTCCCATCTTAAGGAGGGCACGGGGCGCATTCGTGTCTCCGGCCTTACACCCACGGCAAAAGCTTTGCTGCTCGTGCTCTTTCAACGCGCCGCGCAACGTCCGTTAATATTCGTCGTCAATGACAACCGCGCTGTAGAAGACCTGATCCCAGTCCTCCGCGGCTTTTGCGAGCTAACCGCAGCCTGCGATCCCGACTCGATCATTTCTCTCCCCGCCCGCGACGTTCTCCCATACCAAAATCTCTCGCCGCACCCCGAACTTCAGGAAGAACGCGCCACCGCCCTCTGGAAAATCGCCACCGGCGCGGCGAACATTGTAGTTACGCCAATCACCGCCGCAGCCATTCGATTGCAATCGAACGATTACTACTCCGGGCTGGCCCGCACCATTCGCCGAGGCGAGACTTTCGATCTCGAATCACTCCTGGCCCATCTCAACACCGTCGGCTACACCTCGACAGATGTAGTCGAAATGCCCGGCCAATACGCCGTTCGCGGCGGCATTCTCGACGTCTACTCCCCGGAGGCCGACCGCCCGCTCCGCGTCGAGTTCTTCGGCGACGAAGCCGAATCCATCCGCAAATTCGATCCCACATCGCAGCGCTCGTCGAATCCGGTAGATGAAGCTCTACTGCTCCCGCTCACCGAAACGCCAGTGAGCGAGCACCTTCTAGGCGCAATCCACACCCGCCTCAGCGGTAAGCGCATTACCGGCAACGAAGAGATCGTAGAAGCCGCCGTCCGCGCCGGAGGCGTCAACGTTTTCCCCGGCTGGGAGTTCTATTCCCCCGTCGCCGGAGCCGCCAGCACCATCTTCGATCTAATCCCGCGCGCCCCCATCCTGCTCGACGAACCTGACCAACTCACGCAGGAATTCGACCGCTTCTGGACTCGCGTGGCTGAAGCCCACGAACGCAGCGGCGTCGGTAATCTAGTTCGCCCCGAAGATCTCTACATCGCGCCCGATGCATGGTGGGAAAAAACTGCCGCGCTCCCCGGCGCAGACATCGAACATTTAGGCATCACTCGCGGCATTGAAGAAAATCAAAGCGGTAATTCAATCCAATTCCTCACCCAGCCCTCGCCGCGCTTCCACGGCGCGGTTCCCAGCTTGCTCGAAGAAGTGCAGAAGATCACGAAAGACGGCAAGCGTGTTCTACTAGCCGTCCCCAACATCGGAGAGGTCGAGCGCCTCGCCGACGTCTTCACCGAATACAACGTGTCATTCAAGCTGGGAAGCCGCACTCGTGGCGGCGAAAGCTATGCCGACGAAACCAGCTACTTCGCCGGAGAAGTCTTCACCACCACGCTGGCCACAGCCTACGTCCCCGACGGCGTTCTGATCCCCGAAGCCAACCTCGCCATCTTCGGCTCCCGCGATCTTTTCGACGAATCCGAATCCGTCGCCTCGCGCCCGCAGCGCTCCAAATCCAAAGTCTCCGCGTTCCTTTCCGACTTCCGCGACCTCCAGGTCGGCGACTACGTAGTCCACGTCGAGCACGGCATCGGCCAGTATCAAGGCCTCAAAGAAATTAACCACGGCGACGGACCAGCCGAATTCATGCTGCTCGAATTCGCCGACGCCGCTCGCCTCTACGTCCCGCTGACCCGCCTCGATCTAGTCCAGAAATATCGTTCCTCCGAAGGCGCAAAGCCCGTTCTCAGCCATCTCGGCACGCAGTCTTGGTCGAAGACAAAAGCCCGCGTCCGCAAGGCCATGAAGGACATGGCCGACGAACTTCTCAAGCTCTACGCCGAGCGCAAAACCGCCGTAGGACACTCCTTCCCTGCGGCCAACGAATGGTTCCGCGAATTCGAAGACGCCTTCGAATTCACCGAAACCGAAGATCAGGCAACTGCGATCAAAGATGTCATGCGCGACATGGAATCCACTCAACCTATGGACCGCCTGCTCTGCGGCGACGTAGGTTACGGCAAAACCGAAGTCGCTATGCGCGCCGCCTTCAAAGCCATCAGCGACAACAAACAAGTGGCCGTCCTTGCGCCCACCACGGTGCTCGCCTTCCAGCACTACGAAACCTTCAAGCAGCGTTTCGCCCCATTCCCCATCACCATCGACATGATCAGCCGCTTCCGCAACGCCAAGCAGCAAAAAGAAATCCTGCAGAAAACCGAAGCCGGGAAAATCGATGTACTCATCGGCACGCACCGCATCCTTTCGAAAGACATTAAATTCTCTGACCTCGGCCTCCTCATCGTCGATGAAGAACAGCGCTTCGGCGTCCGCCACAAAGAGCGCATAAAGCAAATGCGCAAGCAAGTCGACGTGCTCACCATGTCGGCTACCCCCATCCCGCGCACCCTGCACATGTCGCTGGTCGGCCTGCGCGACATGAGCGTGATCGAAACTCCGCCCAAAGATCGCATGGCGATTCAAACCGTAGTCGCCAGTTGGGATGAAAAATTAATTCAATCGGCCATCGAGCAGGAATTAGAACGCGGCGGCCAGGTTTATTTCGTTCACAACCGCGTCGACACCATCTGGGAAATCGCCGCCAAGCTGCAAGTGCTTGTCCCCAAATCGCGCATCATCGTAGGCCACGGCCAAATGTCCGAAGGCGAGCTGGAAAAAGTGATGCTGAAATTCATGCACCACGAAGCCGACATTCTCGTCTCAACCACCATCATCGAAAACGGCCTCGACATCCCGCTCTGCAATACAATTCTCATCAATCGCGCCGATCGCCTCGGCCTCTCTGAGCTTTACCAGCTTCGCGGACGCGTCGGCCGCTCCAACCGGCGCGCTTACGCCTACTTGCTGCTTCCCGCCGAAGTAGAACTCACGCCCATTGCACGCCGCCGTCTAGCCGCCCTCAAAGAATTTTCCGACCTCGGCGCGGGATTCAAAATCGCCGCTCTCGATCTCGAACTTCGCGGCGCCGGCAACATGCTCGGCGGCGAGCAAAGCGGGCACATCGAAGCCATCGGCTTCGAGCTTTACACCCAAATGCTTGAGCGCGCCGTCCGCGAAATGAAGGGCGAAGCCGCTCCGGACGAGGCAGAAACTCAGCTCAATCTCGGCCTCAACATCCGCATCCCCGCCGACTACGTCCCCGAAGAAAATCAGCGCCTGCAAATGTACAAGCGCGTGGCCCGCGTAGAAACCGAATCGCAGCTTGGCGACGTAACCGCCGAAATGACCGACCGCTACGGTCCACCCCCGCCCGCAGTCCGCAACCTGCTCGACTACGCATCGCTAAAATTGTTGTGCATGAAGGTAGGCGTGAATGCCATCGAGCGCAAACGCGACATCGTGACGTTAAAGTTCCAACAAAACGCCACAGTCGACCCCGAGCAGCTAGCCCGCTTCGTCTCCAGCCAGCGCGGCGCGCAGTTCACGCCGGATGGACAATTGAAGTTTGTTTTGAAAGCCGCCGCCGCTGACGAAGTCTTACGCTCCCTCCGCACGATCCTAGAGCAACTGGCCAGCACAGAGAAAACTCAAGCACAAACGCTATCATCCTGAGCAAAACCGCAACTAAGTACCAGTTCCCGCAAGCGGAACGCTCTGCGGACTGGCCCCGCCATTATCGTTCACGTTCAATGAAGCCGAGCGCGCACCAGTCGCGGCAGGTTTAAACCTCACATTAATCGTGCAACTCGAATGGCTCGCAATGTTCTTGCCACAATTGTTCGTCTGCAGAAAATCTCCCGAGTCCGTCCCCGTAAATCCGATCGACGAAATCGTAACCACACTAGACCCAGTATTGGTTACTGTGATCGGGGCCGGTGAACTGACCGTCCCGACTTTCTGATTCCCGAAGTTCACCGACAGAGGCAAAATTTGAATAACTGTCCCCGTGCCTTGTAGCCCTACTTTCTGTGGGCTACCCGCCGCGCCATCGCTGATCGAAAGCGTTCCGCTCGCGGGGCCAACCCCCGTAGGCTGAAATTCGATTTGTACCTGGCAACTCATGCCAATCCCTAGACTCGATGGACAATCGTTCGTTTCACTAAACGCCCCGCTCATTGAAACGCCGGAAATGCTCACCACCTGATTGCCAGTATTCGTCAACGTGGCTGTCTGCGCTGCGCTGGTTGTGCCGACAAGTTGAGCGGCGAATGTCAAGTTCGAAGGCGTCAGGGTGACGGTTGGCGGCGCAATTCCTGTCCCACTTAAACTCACTTGCTGCGGACTGCCCACGCCTTGATAACTCACACTGACCGTCGCGGAAAGCGCCCCTCCAACTTTTGGCGCGAATACCACTGAAATCGTGCAACTACTTTCCGCGTTCAGACTGGTTCCACATCCGTTCGTGAACGAAAAATCTTTAGCGTCCGTGCCGGAGATACCTACTTTGCCAATGACCAGCGTACTTGTGCCGACGTTGGTTAATGTCACAATTTGCGGCGAACTCTTCGTTCCTACATTCTGATTGCCGAATGCCAGGCTCGTGGGCAAAACACTGGCCGTGGTTTGCAGTAACAAAAATCCATTGCCCGTCACCAGATCAAGCATGCCGTCGTTATTGAAATCGCCGATCGCAGCGCCCGTTCTTATGGTCGGATTTCCCGCCGGGATCATGGCACCGCCGGAAAAGCTGCCCGTGCCGGTGCCCAGCGTAACGGCAGCCCCAATACCTTGCTCGACGAATGAAACATCCAGGTTTCCGTCTCCATTAAAATCGCCGGCTCCGATCACTTGTCCGCCATATTCGCCACAACCTCCGATACTAAACGTTCCGTCCCCGTTGCCAAGATAGGCGCATCCATAATCCCCTACCAAATCCAGCTTGCCGTCACGATTCATGTCTGCAGCCGTTACCCACCACCGGGCCGCATACACCGTCCCGACCTGGTGAAAAGTTCCATCTCCGTTTCCGAGATAAATGGCCACATCGTAACCCTCGGGTACTGCCAGATCCAGTATTCCATCCCCATTAAAATCGCCGATTGCCGGAGAATAATAGCCTCCATTAAAGTCGACCCAGTTCTCTGCCAATGGGGTAAAAGTTCCGTCTCCGTTTCCAAGAAAAATTTGGAACCACTGCGCGCCTAAATCCGAGCCGGTCATGTAAATATCGAGCTTGCCGTCGCCGTTGAAATCCGCCGTGGCGATGAACTGCGTAAAGACGGACACACCCGACTGAAATACCGTCTTGAATGTCAACGTACCGTCTCCGTTTCCCAAATAAACGCTGCCATTCCCCGATCCATCGGTTGTCGCGACGTCAAGGTTGCCGTCGCCATTAAAATCACCTGTAATCGCCTCCGAGGAAGCATAGGATCCAGCGCTCGCAATTGGCGCCTGGAACGTGCCATCTCCATTTCCAAGCGAAACATTCGCTGTAGTTCCAACGGTCCAAAAAACGTCCAGCTTTCCATCATGATTAAAGTCGCCTACAGCCACACTGCTCGCATCCACAAACATATCGTTCCCAACCATGGCCAGTGCCGTGAATGGCTTGCGAATCTGGAAGAAAACAACATTCGATGCGCCGCCGCCGGGAGCAGGATTTACTACCTTAATAGAGCCTGTCCCGGCCTTCGCCAGATCGGAGGTCTTAATGGTGACCTGCAGCAGGCTGCTGGAAACAACTTCCGTCAATCGCGACGAACCATTCCACTCCGCAACTGCGCCGGACGCAAACCCTGTTCCGCTGATCGCAAGCGTGAACCCCGGGCTGCCGGGAGCAGCGCTGGCAGGAGAAAGAGCCTGATTAACAAAGGGAACAGGATTGGACTGGGCGCTCAAAAGCGCACTCACACAAGCGATGAAAAAAAGAACACGAACCGGCAGGCCTGTCACTGAACCCTCCTCTGGGGCATAGGACGAACTACTCTAGCATTCATGCCGAACAGAACCAGAGTGGCCCCAGAGGTTCGAGGATCTTGCCCATATTCTTACCGCTATTGTTAATACCAGATCGCGGTGTCAGCGAGCGGTCCCGCATTCGCAACCCCGCAACCCAACCTTGTACAATAACTCGGCAACTCATAAAGAACGACCGCAACTAATACCCTTCATGCCCATGAAAGTTCGCAAAGCCGTATTCCCCGCCGCAGGCCTGGGCACTCGTTTTTTGCCCGCCACCAAAGCCCAACCCAAAGAAATGCTCCCGCTGGTCGATAAACCCATCATCCAGTACGGAGTGGAAGAGGCCATGGCCTCCGGCTGCAACCAGATCCTCATCATCACCGGCCGCGGCAAGCAAGCCATCGAAGACCATTTCGATGTCAGCTATGAACTCGAACGCATGCTTGAGGAGCGCCATAAAACCGATCTGCTCCAGATCGTCCGCTCCATCTCCGACATGATGTACGTCGCTTACGTCCGCCAGAAAGAGGCTCTGGGCCTCGGCCACGCCGTCCTGATGGCCCGTGAAATGGTGGGCAACGAACCTTTCGCCGTCCTACTGGCCGACGACGTAATCGACGCCAAAGTCCCCTGCCTCAAACAAATGGTGGAAGTCTTCGAAGAAAAGCAGTGCTCGGTCATCGCCACGCAAGTCGTCGAAGGTAAAATGATCTCTTCCTACGGCGTGCTCGACGTCCAACCCGTCAAAGACAGCCGCTTCGGCGACCGCCTCTTCGAAATCAAGCACATGGTCGAGAAGCCCAAGCCCGAGGACGCTCCCTCCAACCTCGCCATCATCGGCCGCTACATTCTCACCCCGGCAATTTTCGATTGCCTCGCCAACACGCCCACCGGCGCTGGCGGAGAACTCCAGCTCACCGACGGCATGAGAATGCTTCTGCAAAAAGAAAAAATGTACGCCTACGTTTACGAAGGGCGCCGCCACGACACGGGAGACAAGCTGGGCTTCCTCAAAGCCACCGTGGAATTCGCTCTCAAGCGCGAAGACTTGGGCGATCCCTTCCGTGAATATTTGAAGAGCTTGAAGTTATAGGGCGAAAACGCCGTTTGAAGCGCCGCTTCCGTCCGTCACTTGCAGACAAACTTTGGTTTCTTGAGCAAGGCCGCCTATCCGCGATACTCTTGACTATCCCCGCTCAAATGGCATTCCCTTTTTTAATTTCAAAGGCTGGTAAAGAACAACGCATCGATGGGCAAGCGCATCCATCTCCGCCAGAAAATCGAAGTCCCCGTAAGAATTTTCGGCACCGACATTCACGGTCAGGTTTTCTCCGAGAAGGTCGTCACGGTCGATATCAGCCGAGCCGGGGCTGAACTCGCCGGCGTTCGCTCCGAACTCAAGCTCGATGAAATCATTGGCCTGAACTATGCCAGCAATCGGGTGCATTTCCGTATAAAGTGGATCGGCGCTCCCGGAACTTCGAAAGCCGGACACATCGGCCTGCTCAACGCCGCTCCCGAGAAACCTCTTTGGGATTTTCCTCTTGCTTCCGGTGCCGTCGATGTTTTTCAGCCGGGCAGCGTCGAGATGCGCAAGCATCCCCGCTTCCGCTGCCAGAACTCAATCGAGGTTCACGTTGCAGGTGGGGCTTCCTTTTGGGGAACGGTAGCCGATCTCAGCCTGGGCGGCTGCTACGTGGAAATGCCGCTCCCCTTGCAGCCGGGAACAAAACTAAAAGTCGGCATCTGGTTCGGGCAAAACAAAGTCATGGCCGAAGCCCAGGTTACCCATAGAACTCCCGGCCTCGGAGTCGGCATAAAGTTCGTCGAAATTGCCGATCACGACCTCGATCAAGTTAAGCGGTTTCTTGAAACTCTCTCGCCTTTTTCCAGAAAAGCCATGCGCTCCCGGCAAAAAGCCTAACTCGCCAGCGAACTCTTCAACTTCTTCGATTTCTCTTCCACGCCTTTCGCCAGCTTCTCCTTGTGCGCCTCAAGTTTTTTCGCGATGCCGGCATCGCTCAATCCAATCATCTGCGCCGCCAGAATTCCCGCATTCGTCGCCCCCGGCTTCCCGATCGCGACCGTCGCCACCGGAATCCCCGCCGGCATCTGTACCGTCGCCAGCAACGAATCCATCCCCTGCAACGAAGTCGAAGGAATCGGCACACCAATCACCGGCAACGTAGTATGGGCCGCAATCACCCCAGCCAGGTGCGCCGCCCCACCCGCGCCAGCAATAATCACGCGAATTCCATTCGCCGCTGCTTCACGCGCAAACTTCGCTGTGCGGTCCGGCGACCGGTGCGCCGAAGTCACATCCATCTCATACGCAATGCCGAATTCGTCTAAAGCTTTACCAGCCTCGCGCATAATCTCCAAATCGGAATCGCTGCCCATCACAATCGAAACCAGTATTTTGCTCATTGCTCTCCTTCAAAAATTTAAGAAAACTTTGTCATCCTGAGCGGAGTCGAAGGATCCCTCGCGTCTACACTGCACGTCGGACTGGCCGGGAATCTTCGCCACACCCCTCACTTCTTCAACGCCCGACCGGCAATATCCTTCCGATAATGCGCCCCATCAAAACCGATAAGCGCGCAACCCTCATAAGCCCGCTTAACCGCCGTTTCCAACTCCCCAGCCCGCGCCGTCACTCCCAAAACCCGGCCGCCAGAACTATAAAAATCCCGATCTCGCATCGAGGTCCCCGCATGAAAAACTTTCACATCCTCAATACTCGCAGCCTTATCGAGTCCGCGAATCCGCTTTCCCACTTCAAACGTTCCCGGATATCCTCCCGAAGCCATCACCACACACACCGCGGCATCCTGCGACCACTTGAAATCGCCTTCGCTGACGCGCCCTTCAATCGACGCCTCCAGCGCATCCACCAGATCGCTTTCCATCCGCATCAGAATCGGCTGCGTCTCCGGATCGCCAAACCGGCAATTGAACTCCAGCACCATCGGGCCGCGCGCCGTCATCATCAGCCCGCAATAAAGCACGCCTTTATATTCCGCGCCCTCCGCCTTCATGCCCGCGACCACCGGCTTCGCAATATGATTCACCAGCCAGTCGCGCATCTTGTCGTCAATAATGTCGGCGGTCGAATACGCTCCCATCCCTCCTGTATTCGGTCCCGTATCTCCATCCCCTGCGCGCTTGTGATCCTGCGCTGCCACCAGCGGCGCAACCCGCTCGCCATCGCTCAGCACCAGAAATGAAAGCTCGTCGCCCTTCAAAAATTCTTCCAGCACCACACGCGCGCCCGCCTCGCCCACCATCTTGCCACTCAACATCTCCGCCGCCGCGCTCGCTGCTTCTTCTTTCGTCGCCGCGATTACCACTCCTTTGCCCGCCGCCAATCCATCCGCCTTCACTACCACTGGAGCATGAAAGTGCCCCAGTGCCTCGCGCACTTCGTCGATCGAATCGCAAATCGCATAAGCCGCCGTCGGAATGCGATGCCGCTGCAAAAACTCCTTGGCAAAGCTCTTGCTCGACTCCAGCTGCGCCGCAGCCTTGGTCGGCCCAAACACGCTCAATCCACGCCGCGTAAACTCATCCACCACCCCCAACATCAGCGGCAACTCCGGGCCCACCACCGTCAAATCCGGCCGCAACCGCTCACCCAGCGCCACCATCGACTCAACGCTCTTCAAATCCACCGGCAAACACTCTGCTTCTTCCGCAATGCCGCCATTTCCCGGTGCGCAATAAACCTTCGAAACCCGCGCCGACTGCCGCAGCTTCCACACCAGCGCATGCTCGCGCCCGCCACTTCCTAGAACTAAAACTTTCATATCGGAGAAAATCAAGGTTAGGGCAGCCCGCGAAACCTGTCAAACCTCCGCGGTCTAAAAAGACTGTCATTCTGAGCGAAGCGTGAGCGCAAGCGAACGCAAGTCGAAGAATCCCTATTCCTAATCCGATGTCAGGAGAATGTCGATGCGCGGAACCTGAGAATCTTTCGCCCCGACAACTATCACCAGTTAACCCCACTTAACCCGCATCGTATAATCCCTTTTAATGATCACCGTCTCCAAAGAGGATTACCTCAAAGCCATCCTCGAAGCCGAAAGCGAAGGCGAGACCGTCATCTCCGCCCGCCTCGCCGACTGGCTCAAAGTCTCGCCGCCCGCAGTAACCATGGCGCTGCGCCGCCTGAAAAAAGACGCATTAGTCCGCGTCCAATCCGACGGCCACGTCCGCCTCACCGCTGCCGGACGCAAGATCGCCCGCAAGCTCACACTCCGTCATCACCTGATCGAGCGCATGTTGTCAGAACTTTTCGGCATGGAATGGTGGAAGGTTCATGACGAAGCCGAACGTCTCGAACACGCCGTCTCTCCTGACTTCGAAGCCAAACTCCTGGCCAAGCTAGGCAAAGAAGGTATCTGTCCTCATGGCAACCTAAGCGAGATGGAAAGCCCCTCCAGCCGCCGCCATCGCGGACTTGTCCTCTTGGCTGACGCCACTCCCGGAGCCGCATACGCTGTCAGCGGCATCTACGAGCGCGACCGTCGCCTGCTCGAATTTCTCGAAGCCCGCGGCATTCGTCCCAGCGCCAAACTGCGTCTGCTGGAACGCAACTACGACCAGACCCTAACGTTATCGACCACCGCCGGCAACGTCTCCCTGGGCCGCGCCGCCGCCGAACGAGTCTGGGTCACCCCCGCCGATCCCCGCTCCAATCGCTAAACGCTCATCTCATCATCCAAGCTTGTCATCCTGAGCGAAGCGATCGCTCGTGAAACGAGCATCGCGAAGTCGAAGGATCCCTACCACCTTCACGCCACTACCAGCCCAGCAAGGCATTTCAACCCCCACCCAACCCCACCAATCAAGTTAACCATAGTTTATTTATTCCTGTATACTCAAGCTAACGACATTAGCAAGCCGATGAAGCCTCTCACCACCGAAGAAACAGTAATCATCACCCACGAAGACGTAGACCGCGCCCACGACCGCGTCCATGTCCTGGCCGCCCGCGCCCGCGGCGGCTTTTCCTCCAAAGCCCGCCTTTTCTGGCTGCTAATCGGCCCCGGCGTCCTCGTCATGCTCGGCGAAAACGACGGGCCCAGCATGCTCTCCTACGCCGCCACCGGAGCCAAATTCGGCGTAGGCTTTTTCATCCCCTTCGTCATTCTCACCTTCATCATGGCCATCATCGTTCAGGAAATGACCGTGCGCCTCGGCGCCGCCACCCATCGCGGCCATGCCGAACTCATCTTCCAGCGCTTCGGTCCTTTCTGGGGATGGTTTTCCATGATCGACCTCGGTATCGGCAACTTCCTCACCCTCATCACCGAATTCATCGCCATCCGCGCCGGTCTCGGATTCTTTGGGGTGCCTCCGTGGCTCGCCATCCTCTTCGCGTTAATCGTCCTCTACGCCGCGCTCATGAGTCATCGCTACTGGACCTGGGAGCGCCTCACCCTCGCCGCCGCGCTCTTCAACCTGATCTTCATCCCCGTCGCGCTCATGACCCATCCCAACTGGCACGCCGTCGCGCACTCGCTCATCACGGCACGGCCACTACCCAGCTTCAACAAAGACACGCTGCTCATCGTCCTCGCCGACATCGGAGCCACCGTCACCCCCTGGATGCTCTTCTTCCAGCAAAGCGCCACCGTCGACAAAGGCATGACCGCCAAAGACATTCACTTCGGCCGCATCGACACCGTCTTGGGCGCCGTTCTCGCATCCGCCGCGGCCATCGCCACCATCCTCGCCACCGCTCCGCTCTTCGCTCATCAAATGTCAGCCGACAATTTCGAAGCCGCACAATTCGCTCAAGCCCTTCAGCCCATCATCGGACGCTTCGGCGCATCGCTCTTCGCCCTGGGCATGGTCGAGGCGGGTATCGTAGCCGCCATCACCATCTCCACCTCCTCCGCCTACGCCTTCGGAGAAGTCGCCCACAAACCTCACAGCCTCAATCTCCCCATGGGAGAAGGCAAAAGCTTCTATGCCGTCCTGACCCTCTGCGCCGCCGCCGCAGCAGCCATTGTCCTGATCCCCGGCCTGCCGCTGGTCTACGTAGTTCTGGTTGTAAACGTAATAGCAGTCTTAGCCATGCCGCCAGCATTGGTATTCCTATTCATGCTGGTTAACGACAAAGAAATCATGGGCGACCTGGTCAGTCCGGCATGGATGAACATCCTCTCCGCCGCAGTCGTATTCATCCTGACCGCCGCCGGAATCCTCTTCGGCATCAGCGTAATCGCCCCCAACCTCTTCGCAGCATTAGGAGGAAAGTAAGAATGTTTCTACCGGAGCATCATCGCGCGACTGGGTACCCCATCCTTTCGCGTTCTTTGCCAAAGGGTGGGATTCCACGGACTCCTAACCTTCGGGATTTCGACTCTTCACGCAAATGCAAAACTCCGCACTTGTCATTTCGAAGGTCGTCCTTAGGCCTGAGGAATTTGTTGCCTCTTGAAGCTTCGACCAGCACGCGAAAACAAATGGCAATCCAATGACAATGACAAAGAAGCCCGAACTACCCCCCACACTCTCCGATCAAACCTGGGTTCTATCCTCGCTGGAACACGATCAACTGGTAAAAGCCAAGAACCATCCCATCCCTCGCCGCAAACTAAAAGGCCCAGAGTTAGCCATCCTCTGGAGCCTTCGCCTCTATCTCATCTTTATGATGTTCGTCGTCGCCTACCAGGTCTGGATAGCCGCCCGCTAAGCCTTCCCCACAGCCGCCCTCAATGCTTCTCCACCATAGTCTCCGCCAGCTTATGCAGCCCATCCTGATTCACCGCCCGCGTATAAAACATGTGACCGCCGGGAAATTCCTCCACCTCAACCCGGTTCGCATCACCCATCACCGGCATTTGATCCACCGTCAGCACTGAACCCATGAAGGGACACGATAGGTCGTTCCATCCATGCACAATCAGGACGCGCAGCTTGGGGTCGGCCGCCACCGACTCCCGCAGATCCGCCACTGCGCCCCTGCGCAGGTCGTCGCTACGGTCCCATTGCCGGTTTACATCGTAGGAGAGCGCTTCATACCGCGCATCGTACTTCCATCCGACTGTCCGCGTGACGAAGTCCACCATCGCCGTCGTCGTCGGTGCAATGATGCTCTCCAGAATCGGGTCGCCCGCCTGCTGCGTCGGCGCATACGGAAACGGATCGGGCGCGGTCACATTCGAGTCGTACACGCTGCCGATCAACCCCTGCGTCCGGTGTACTTCGCGAAGATAGGCGCGAATGTCCAACCGGCCCCCGGCAAATTTCACAAACTTCGCATCCAGCCCGGTCATCTCCGTCACCCGCGCCACCATCGCGTCGGTCGCAGCTTGATCGCTGCGCCCTTTCAGCAGCGCCGCCGCATAGTCTCCTCGTGTATAGGCGATCACCTGCTGCATCGCTCCCGGGGTCAGCTTACTTTCGGCTTCCAGATGCGCTGCCGTGATCGAAGGCAGCGTCATCATCCACGGAATCGGCGACAAGTTTCCATCGCCCGTCTCCGGATTCAGGTAGGGGCTCACCAGCACCAATCCATTCATCGCCACGCCCAGCGTCGCTTGCAGATAGTGGGTAATCCTCGGCCCACGATATCCGCCATAGCTCTCGCCCACCAAATACTTCTTATCCAACAGACGGTCACTCTGTACCAGCCACTTGTAGATCACCAGCGAGAGGTACTCGATATCCGGCGTCGGTGCGTAAAAAAGCTTCTTCGTCTCCGCTTCATCCACCAGCGATCGCGAAAATCCCGTGCCAATCGGATCGATAAACACCATGTCCGTAAAATCGAGCCAAGTTCCCGGATTATCCGTCAGCGTCGCCGGATCCGAAGGCGAATCCCCGTCATTGGCAAACGCAACATGCTTTGGCCCGATCGCCCCCAGGTTCAAGTAAACCGACGAAGCTCCCGGCCCGCCATTCAGCGCAAACGTCACTGGCCGGTGCGTCCCGTTCCCCTTACCTTCACCTTTTGCCTCGTCCAGCGTGTAGGCCGTATACATCACCACGCCGGTCGGCTTGTCGTCCTTACCCTTCAGCGTGATCGTGCCCACGGTCGCCGTATAGTGGAGCGTCTTACCGTTCACCATGACCGTCTGCGGCACCGATTTGTCAGCGGGCAGCGGATTCTTCACTGCTTCCGCCGGTTTCGCAGCCGCAGACCCGCTGGCATCCGCCGGCGGCTTAGGAGACTCGTCGTGTTGGGCGAAAGCAGGAAGGGTGCACAGCACAAGTACAGCCGCAAACTGGCAAAGAGTCATGCGCGACATTTTACGCTAAAGCCGGGAGACAACTCGTGTGGGACGGCCGCCGCCCTCGGCTGTCCGTCGAGCGTAGTTCAACAGCTCTCGCTCTTCATCCTGGGAACCTCTCAACTCGACCAATTTTTATCCTCAACCTCACGTTTCAGTCACATCTTGTATTTAGCATCGCAATAAGCAATGCTGATGAATCACCCGCGACTGTTCGCCCACCGCAATTCCCCAATTGCGTAGATTGAGGCATAATCATGGGCAACTAGGAGGAACGATTGGTCTCTGGCCGTCTCTGCTGCCTCTTCGCTCTTGCATTGCTGCCTTCAATCCCGGTGGCACAGAGTTCATGGGAACAGGAGAACCGTGCTGGTGAAAAGGCGTTTCAAGAAGGCCGTTTAGCGGACGCAAACAGGTTTTTTACTGAGGCTCTTCGCCAAGCTCAACGACTCGGACCGAACGATGTCCGGCTGTCACCCATCTATAACAATTTGGCTCTGGTTGCCTTCGTTCAAAACAACTTCATCGCTTCTGAAACGCTCTACCAGAAAGCCCTTGCGATAATGGAAAGCCAGGGGAGCGACAACCCCTTGCTCCTGCCGATCCTGGATAACTTGAGCGGCCTTTACGTCAAACAGTGGGCGTTTGGAAATGCCATACGCGCATCGTGGCGGGCTTGTCATATCAGGGAGATAAAGTTTGGCCCGGCGAATCCGGAAACTGCTGTCGGCTTGAACAACGTCGCAACTCTTTATCTGAATAATGTACGGTTACTTCCGCAATCCCCGTCGGACAATGTGACTCCCCACGACGCACCGAAAGCCGGCTCCAGCGATCAACGCTCCAGTTGCGAATTGCGCGATTTCGGCGCTTCTATCGAGAGCGCGTGGCCTCTTGACGATGCAACCAAGTTGGCCATTTCGGAATCGCTCTTTGAGCGTGTGCTGGAGATTCAGGAAAAAGCCTACGGTTCGGAGAATACGCGGCTCGTGGATGTGTTGGAGAGTCTGGGAGATGTTCGTCAGGCGGAGGGAAAAACCGTTGCGGAAGAAAAGGCCTACATGAGAGCGCTCGCCATCGTAGAGAAGAATTTCGGCCCGGACGATCTCAGACTTGCGATTCCTCTCCAACGCTTGGCGGAACTAAACCTGGACGATCAAAAATATGCGGAGGCAGAGAAGTTTTACCAGAGGGCACTGCGGATTGAGGAGAGCAAGGCAGGCACGACTGATTCTTCCCTGGTCGCAACACTGACGGGGTACGCCGCCGTCTTAGAGAAGATGCAAAGATCGCAAGAAGCCAAAAGTCTTACAGAGCGAGCTAGTACGCTGTCTGAACCTCGGATGCAAAAAGGTGCGGCACTTCTCCCGACGGTTTCTGTGCCCTACGTCTTGAGATTCGAAAAGTCAATATACGATAAGCACACAGGTTTCCAGCAAACATGCATGCTGGTCAGTGAAGATGGACGATTCCGGATCGAAGAACGGCAGCAGGAGCAGACCGGGCCAGTAATTGTTCAGGACTTTCCCCATCCGGATAACGTCGGGATAGGATCTCAGGAATCACTTGCTGACCCTTCGAGCACGGGACTCCACGCGCCGAAAATACTTGACGGCTCACTTGATGCCGGCGCTTTGCAACAACTGAAAGCAATTCTGTCCACTAAAGAAGTTCGCGACCTGCATGGTAGTTACAAACCGCCTAAAGAAACAAACGTTTCCAATATTGAGCAAATTGCCGTTTCCGTATTGCGAGAAGATGAAGTCCAAAACTTCGCTTTTGCAGATGCTTCCGCGCTTAAGCCCTACCAAGCCACACTAAAACCGCTGCTCAAGTGGCTTGATATGACCGAAAAGCACAGAGGATCTGTGACAAAAAGCGCAGCAGCGAACAACTGTTCGCCGGATGCGCCAAAAGCTGTTGCGGGCCGATCGGCCATAGCCCGGCGGCCCGCTACCTCGGTTGTGCCTGATTCCATCGCCACCCTGAAGGTTGATGTAAACCTGGTTCCGGTGCATGTGGTAGTAAGGGACTCGCAAGGAAAGGCGGTTGGAAATCTTCGCAAGGACGACTTCCAGATTCTTGATAATGGTAAGCCGCAACTCATTACACAATTTTCAGCTGAGCACATCGGCAGCTTAACCACACTGCCGCTGTCCGAATCTGAAAAGGCAGCTGAGCAAACAAGCACGATGGCGCAGTACACAGCCTATCTTTTTGATGATCTCGATCTGGAACGCGCTGACCTGGTCCGGGCGTGGGAGGGGGTGGATCGGCAGTTGGCTTTGCTTTCACCTGAGAGAGAACGCGCGGCTATCTTCACCACGTCAGGCCAGAGAGGAATCGATTTCACTGCCGATCGAAGCCAGTTGCACGAAACCCTCATTCATCTGGAGTCCAGAAAAAAACAAAAAGTTTCGGATTGTCCAGCCCTGAGCTACCACATGGCCGATCTGATCGCAAACAGTAACGACCAAGACGCTCTGCACGTTGCCGCTGAAGATGCTTTGGAATGTACTTTCGATACCAAAAACCTCGACGCTATCGAGAATGCTAAGTTCAGAAAGACGGCAATTCAGATAGCTCAATCAGCGGCTCGGGAGAAGGTGGAAACGGTGCGCATCGATACCGTAAGCTTATTGCGCATCCTGAAGGAACTGGTTGAAGCAATGTCAAAAGCGCCAGGTCATCGCACGCTTGTAGTCGTCTCATCCGGCTTCTTCCTCTCGTCCGATCAAAGCCAAGCCGACATAGTGGACTTGGCGATGCATGGAAATGTCATCATCAACGCTCTTGACCCGCGCGGATTGGTTACGGCCACTAGTATCCGCGACCAAAGTGCGAGCAAGTTCAATCCAGCCAATCCCGAAAGCACGGCGTATCAAGACCCGAGCGAATCGGAACAACAGGCCTTGCTAGGCGAACTGGCGAACGCGACCGGCGGAACGTTCTTTCACAACAGCAACGATGTTGATGAGGGCTTCAGACGGTTGGCTGCGCTGCCGGAATATTCCTACGCCCTCGCCTTCTCGCCGCAAGGAATGAGCGCTGACGGACGTTTTCATACATTGAGAGTGACGATCAACGGCGGAGACATACTCACCGTACAAGCTCGAAGGGGTTATTATGCGCCAGGTAAAAAGCAGTAGATTTAGTCGAGCGTTATAACCAAACCCAAAGTTTTCGAGACAATCTTCTGTCTTCAACCCACTGGCCGTGCAAAAAGTCTTGCTTCATCAATGCTCAGCAAACGACGGGATTCCCTCTACGCATTCCACTCTAACCGACTAAACTTATAAGTTCCGCGATATTACCGTGAGTGCTCCTTTTTCTCTCGTAATTTACGAGAAGTAAGGTCAGCTCACGATTGCCAGAAAAGCCATCATGGCCTTAAACAGCTTCAGCCTCGGACGTAAGTCCGGACCGCCGCAGCCAAAGGCTGCCGCACAAAGGGTGCTCGCCACGCGGAAATATGCCCTTACTTGGTTTCCTGCCCGCCGGCAGTCTCAACCGGCTCCTGCTCAGCCTTTTGCCAGCTGGAATTGGGATTGTATTCCTTCGTGGCTCTGGCCAGACCCTCGGTTTTCTTCCCAAGATCTTTCTGATACACCACTCCGTCCTGGCCCACCATGAAGGTCATCACTCCCGACGATCTGTACTCCGCTGGATAGGCTACAAACGCGAACCCCGCAGTCATTTTGCTGTCTGCGAGATAACTCTTGGCTCCGCCCGGCGCATTTTTTCCCTGCCGCGTCAGTATGTGGTAATAGTAGCCGCGATACGGAGTCGGAGCGTTATCCCGGCTCTTGGTGCGGCTCTCAGTGACCGCCGCCGCTACCAGCGGTCCAACCGGGCTTAGGGGTTCGCCGCTCACAGCCTTCCAATAAAGGCCGTCGTGTTGCCCGTCATCGCTGAAGATTTTCTGCGCGTACTCGTTGTGCTGTCCCGAGTATTCTTTTTGCGCCGACACCAGCTCCTGACAAACCTTGATCGTCGACATTTCATTCCGGCCAACTCGCCGGTACAAAATCTCTCGCTTACCCGCTTCCGTGTCGAAATACCACGAACCGCCTTTGTTCACCAGCGGTATGGGTGTGGGCCAGTTCTTGGCACCGATATACAAAACCGTGGTCCCCGGCTCTTTCACCAGCCGATGCATTTCCTGATATTTCTCCACAAAGTTGGCCCGGCTCTCGGCGTCCTCGGCCTCGTCGCCGGATGAAACGATTTCCTTTCCGTCTGCTCCCAGGATGCCCAGCATCGCTTTCTCGTCGTTACTCTGCGCCGCCGTGAACAGCGCGTTGCTCGCATCTTCCGCCGATGAAAAAGTTTTCTGGCCCGGTTGCTGCGCCGCCGATGGGACAGTGAAGCACCCCATCACAAGAACCACAACCGCGGCCGCCGCCAGAAGATCTGCCCCATGAGTCTTGAAGAAATTCAATTTCGCTCGCCGCATATGGCTTCTCTCCATTTCAAAGTCTTTGAACTACTGGAAACACAACCCGAGTCCGATTACCGCCGCCCGCCTCCGCCCCCGTGGAACCCTCCGCCGCCATGAAATCCGCCACCGAAGCTGGCGCTTCCACGCGATGAGAAGCCCCTGGTCTGCCCTCCGTGGTCGTAGCCGCTGAAGGCCCCCGAGCGCACGCCGCTCTGACCGCGCGGCGCAGCATATCCTCGAGCCGCGTCTCGGTTTCCATCAAAAGGCCTGGCCCCGCCACCGCGGTCGAAACCACCACCACGGTCGAAACCACCGCCATGAGCAAATCCGCCACGAGCATAGGCGCCCCGGTTATAAAACGTCCTGCTTCCGGAGTAGTACCTCCCGCCGTTAAACCTCGCGTAATGGTTATGCCAGTCGAATCCCCAATTTCCCCATCCCCATCCGAAACCGCCCCACCACCCAATTCCAAAGCCCACTCCGAACGAAAGATAAGGACCGCCAAACCAGATTCCTGGATACGGATACCATCCCGGCCACGCGACTACAGGGTATCCGTAAACCAGCCACGGATCGTACGCGGGAACGTACACCACATCCGGATCGGCAGGCGCAATCTCAATATCCGAATCCTGCGCCGTAACCGTTTGCTGCGGCGTGCTCTTCAGATTGCCGGCCTCTTGTGCTTTCCGCCGCATCCCCTGCACCGCATCCATCACATCCTTTTGCTGGTTGTAGTAGGCATCGCCCAACGATGACGTCCATGAAAGGTTCTTGTCCATATTTCCCAGGACAGAAGGAAATGCCGTGAGCGCTTTCACGCTCGGGTCCCACGGCTGTTGGTCCGCAGCGTTACCTAAATCAGTCCCTTTCAAGTCAGGATGCGCCTGCACCCATCGGTCGGCCTCGACCACTTGCTCGGGAAACGTCGCCGCTGCCAGTATCTGCGCCACCAGCGAATCCGGATACAACGCAATCGGCGCCACCAACTGCTGCAACTGCTCGGGAGTCTGCTGCGTGTACGGCGGCGCCGGCGCGCCCTCTGGCGCGCTCTGATCTGCCGCACCTTGAACCGGAGCAGCTTGATCTTGAGCCCATAGATTCTGAGGCAAGGTCGCGAACACCAGAACGACCGACAACAGGCAGCCCAGAATCCCCTGGCCCAATCGATTCCCTGAAAAACTTCCGATCCGTCCGAAAATGTTCATACTCTTGAACCTCCCTGTACCTTCATCGCCCACTTACCTTGATAGATGAAGAAGCTGCGTCTGAGGTTTCATCGACGCGAGATTTAACCATTCAGTCAAGACCAGCTGTCATCCCGAGGAAGCGGAGCCAGGCAACTCGCTGTCACCTCATCGCCGCCGACGAGGTGAGATCGGGAAGGGCACGACTTCAGTCGTGCCGGAAAGCGCAACAAAAGGAATCCGGCTTCAGCCCCTGAGGGAGCGTACGCACTTCGCCACCCCGGCTCGATTCAGTCCCCCGTTTTCAGGCAAGCGTTGCATCTCCGGCGCGAAGAAAAACTTTCGAATAAGAGGCGCAACCACACACACTCTTCGAGTGAGTCAGGAACATTTACTCCGTGCTCCCTGGGGTTTCCCATGTTGCCTTTCTGACGTTGGAGAAGTTGGCTCCGACTACGCAATCCTCACCAAAACGACTAAACTTGTAAGTTCCGCGATATTGCCGTGGGTGCCCCATTTCTCGCGCACTTTGCGAGAAGCCTGCCCTAAGCGCAGTCGAAGGGTGGGGGCAGCTCACTATAATGAAAGGCCATCATGTCCTTAAACAGCTTCAACAGCCGCTCCACTCTCAAAGTCGGCAACAAAGAATACGAAATCTACCGCCTCGACTCGCTAGACAAGCAAGGCATCTCGACCAAACACCTGCCATACTCTCTCCGCATCCTGCTCGAAAATCTCCTGCGCACCGAAGACGGACGCAACGTAACCCAGCAGGAAATCCGCGCACTAGCCGCTTGGAATAAAAATTCCCAGCCCGACAAAGAAATCGCTTTCACTCCCAGCCGCGTCTTGTTGCAGGATTTTACCGGCGTTCCCTGCGTGGTCGATCTTGCAGCCATGCGTGACGCCATGCAACAACTCGGTGGCGATCCCGCTCTCATTAATCCTCTGCAACCGGTGGAACTGGTAATCGACCATTCTGTGCAAGTCGACGAATTCGGCAGCTCGAACGCCTTCGACGTAAACGCTCTCCTGGAATTCCAGCGTAACAAAGAGCGCTACTCCTTCCTCCGTTGGGGCCAAACCGGATTCCGAAATCTGGCCATCGTCCCCCCCGACACCGGCATCGTCCACCAGGTGAATCTCGAATACCTCGCCCGCGTAGTCTTCATCAACGAATCCAATGGCAAGCGCACAGCCTACCCCGACACATTAGTAGGCACCGACAGCCACACAACAATGGTGAATGGGTTGGGGGTTTTGGGTTGGGGTGTGGGTGGAATTGAGGCTGAGGCAGCGATGCTTGGGCAGCCTGTGTCGATGCTGATTCCGCTGGTGGTTGGTGTGAAGTTGACTGGACGGTTGCGTGAAGGGGCTACTGCCACTGATCTTGTTCTTACGATTACTGAGATGTTGCGCAAGCATGGTGTCGTCGGAAAATTTGTTGAGTACTTTGGGCCGGGGCTGGCTGATCTTCCGCTGGCCGATCGCGCGACGATCGCGAATATGTCTCCGGAATATGGCGCTACTTGCGGCATCTTTCCTGTCGACAGAGAGAGTTTGAAATATCTGAAACTCAGCGGGCGCAGCGCTGAACAGATTGCTCTGGTCGAGGCTTATTGCAGGGAGCAGGGCATGTTCCACGACGAAAAAACTCCTGAGGCGGAATATTCGGAACTACTTTCTCTCGATCTCGCGACGGTCGAACCCAGTCTCGCTGGGCCGAAGCGTCCGCAGGACCGCGTGGTTCTTTCGCAAGCTGGAGAATCTTTCAACAAAGCTTTGCCTTCGCTGATCAAACCGAAATCGGCGGCGGCGAAAACTGCAACCGCTGCGCCCGTCGCGAAAGAACGATGGGAACAGGAAGGCGGCAGCCCGACTGCAATCGGCGTGGAAGATCCCAACGTTCATGAGCATGTTTCTGCAAATGTCAAAGATTCTCTTAAGCATGGAAGCGTCGTCATCGCTGCGATCACTTCTTGCACGAATACTTCAAATCCATCCGTCATGATTGGCGCGGGAATTCTCGCCAAGAAAGCTGTCGAGAAAGGCCTCTCCGTTCCTGCGTGGGTGAAGACTTCACTCGCGCCCGGGTCGAAAGTTGTTCGCGATTATCTGGAGAACGCCGGCCTCACGCCTTATCTTGAAAAGCTAAAATTCCACATTGTCGGTTACGGATGCACTACCTGCATCGGCAACTCCGGCCCCCTGCCCGAAGAAGTTTCCCAAGCCATCGACGAAAAAGATCTGGTCGTCGCCAGCGTACTCTCTGGCAATCGCAACTTTGAAGGCCGCATCAACTCCGAAGTGCGCGCCAATTATTTAATGTCACCCCCGCTGGTGGTCGCCTTCGCGCTTGCCGGACGCATCGACACCGACCTGCGCAAAGACGCGCTCGGCAAAGGCAAAGACGGCAAGCCCGTCTATCTCGCCGACATCTGGCCCACGCAGCGCGAAGTAGAAGAGGCGGTCGAACACTCCGTAACTGCGGAAATGTTTTCAAAAAGCTACGCCGAGGTTTTTGCTGGAGACGAACGCTGGCGCGGCCTCAACGTCCCCAAAGGCCAGACCTACGCCTGGGAAAAAGATTCCACCTACATTCGCCGCGCTCCGTATTTCGACGACATGAAGCTCCAGCCCTCGCCTGTCACCGACATCCACTCTGCCCGCGTACTTGCGGTATTGGGAGACAGCGTTACTACCGACCACATTTCTCCCGCGGGCTCGATCAAGAAAGACGGGCCCGCCGGAAAATATTTGCAGGAGCATGGCGTTAAGCCCGCCGACTTTAATTCGTACGGCTCGCGGCGCGGCAATCACGAAGTCATGGTGCGCGGGACTTTTGCTAATGTCCGGTTGCGCAATAAACTTGTCGCTACCGAAGGCGGATTCACGCGGCATTTGCCTTCGAACAGCGAGATGTCGATCTTCGATGCTTCGGAGAAATATCAGGCCGACGGAACGCCGCTGATTATTCTTGCCGGGAAAGAATACGGCTCCGGTTCGTCACGCGACTGGGCTGCGAAAGGCCCGCGCCTGCTCGGGGTGGACGCGGTCATCGCCGAGAGCTATGAGCGCATTCACCGGTCGAATCTGGTGGGCATGGGAATTCTGCCGCTGCAATTTCCTGCGGGGCAGAATGCGGAGTCGCTTAAGCTGACTGGCGAGGAAGTGTTTGAGATTTCCGGCATCCGTGATCTGATCGAGCATTATTCTGCCGGGCAGAAAGTTAGAGTTCGCGCTGCGGGCAAAGGTGGCCCGGTTGAGTTCGACGCTTTGGTGCGTATCGATACGCCGCAGGAAGCGCTTTACTACGCTAATGGCGGGATTTTGCAGTATGTGTTGCGGCAATTGCTAGCGGGAAAGCGGGAGGCCGTCGGGGTGTAGGGTGGTAGATTGTCCCGAATTGGACCGGACACGAAAATAATCCGCGACCCGTCACTGCTCGGGCAAGCCTTAATCGTTAGAATTTCCTTGTTGCGGGCAGCGTTTAGGAGGGTGTTGCCAGTGGGTACTGGACGCGGTCCGCGAAACTGTCGAGTGGCTAACCAGCCATTAGGGTTCGACTCCCTCGCCCTCCTCGGGTCACTCGACGAACTAATTGGCCTTGACATCGCCGATCACGGCGCTATCCTATAAATGTTTCGCGGACCGCGTTTGGTATCTTCAAGCCCCGGCTACTTGCCGGGGCTTGGCGTATCTAGGTGCAGTTTTTCGCGCGTGTAGCGGCGTCCTCTTCTTTTATGAACACCTCTCATAAACCGCGCGAAACCAATCTCGACTGAGAGCATCGATCGAGATGCAGAGCGAGGAAAAAGCGTGTCGCGTTTTTTTACAGACAAGGGGCGGATGGTGACGCCGAAGATTTGTAAGGAACGTAGCGGCCAGAACGTCTTTGCCGATCTCGGCCTTCCACATCCGGAGCAAGAACTGCTCAAGGCTCAACTCACGCTGCAAAACTACGAACTGATCAAGCAACGTGACATTACCCAAGCTGAAGCGGCCAAGCTACTCAGTATCAAACAGCCGCATGTCTCTTTACTTATACGCAATCGTGCTGGATCGTTTTCGGTTAAACGCTTGATGGATTTCCCCACCGCGCGCTCGGGCAGAACTAGGACTACGATCAGCCAGCTCGCAAGACGCGCCGACCCTGTTTATATTTTCTCTTTTGAGGCTCGTGCAAGGCGTCGACCTGCGTTTGGGTTAGCCGAATTTACCCAATTGAGTTTTCCCCGCGTTCGATCATCGATCGGAATGGCCGCCTTGAGCTGCTGAACTGCGTTTCCTAGGATTGTTTGTCGTCGACCGCGAGGGACGTTCTTCTTAAAGTTTAGCGACACGCCTGTGACAACCTGTTGTTCACTTTGGAGCATGAGTCGGCCTTTTGCGCCTTGCTTCACGGAGAAGCTTTCTTCTTCAACAATCCGGGCGGCAAGCCTTCTAAACTTCCCGAGCCTTCGCGATCCTGACAGGGTCATGTCGTCCATCAGCCGAGTGTGTTCGAAATCCTGCGTTCTTGCCAGACCATTCAGTCTAGCGTCGATGCGCGGTATGCAAAGATTGGCGATGGCTGGACTCGTCGGTGGACCTTGGGGAAGTTGATGTTCGTAGGTCGTGAGCCTTGTCAGGATTTTCGCAGCCTCGCCGAAGTATCCGAGTCTTTCAAACACCTTACGGACTCTTTCGGGCCGGATGTTAGGAAAGTAGCTTTTGATGTCGAGGGCTAAAACTGCCTCTTGTCGGGTGTGATTTCGCACATTTGTGAGTGCGGACTTTTTCTTTATCCCTCCGTGCAAATATGCGGCAAATCGAGCCCCTTTTAATATGCGGTCTTTGATCTTGTCTTGGACGCGCCGTAACCTGCCTTTAGGAATGTAGAAAACTCTCTCGCCACCGTTTGGCTTTGGTTCCGACCTGTGCTTATAAAAAAGAGGCAGATTTACTATCAGGTAATCGATCTCACCTGATGGCACATCTATCATTTGAGCTAGCTCTGCTTTTGTACCAACCATCTAACGCCCTTCTTCATTTGACACGTCCGAAAGGTATATTGCCTGAATTCTGACAAGTAATTCCCGCACTTGATCGATCTGCTTCTTATTCAGACTCGAGGTGTTTTCCTCTGCCCACAGAAGAAACAGCCCAGAGGGAACCCGAAGCTTCGACGCAAGCTTCTTCAAAAACGTAATGCTCGGTGTTCTGCGATCTGCTTCAATCATGCTCAGGTAGTTCGGAGATACCTTCACCTTGGAGGCGAGATCACGCTGCCTTACGTTCCTTGCTGTTCTAACGAGTTTAATTGCATTACCAAGAGTCATAGATTTTTATGAGTTGTTTATTAACTACGGAAATGAGGTTTTATACGAGAAAACCCGACAGATCAGTGCGCTGAATTGCGCAAACGCTTCAACAACTTAAGCTGAAGTCTCACGAAGCATGTACCGAACTTGTTGTCCGGGTCCTTGTTCGCAAGCCGCTGAAGTCGCATCAGCAATTTGCGGATCTCTAGCACAGATCCGTCGGGTTCGATTCCCGACATACTAGCGTCAGTGGCAACGCAAACAATGTTGACCACTTGTTCTAGCATGCGAACTACTGCGTGTTTCCGCTTACTCATGGCTGTTCACCTCCTCTCGTTTAGAATCGGAGTCCACCGCCCAAATAAGGCGGTAACACTCTCAATCGCGCGTACATCCTGTACGAACGATTTCCACTTTCCGCAAAAAGCTTGGCAGAGTGTGGAGGGGATGTAGCCCCAGCCATGCAAACCTAAAGATTAGGTCCACATTTCTAAGGCCACAGCACCCAGGCCGCTAAGGACATGGATAAATTGCTCGCTTGCTTCCGGGTTTGGCCCCGTTCGCATTGCGCGCGCACGCACCCGCGTCTCTCGGTCAGCAAGGCGTGTCAACTTTCGGAGACTGCGGAGTAAGTCGCGTCCGAGTTCCCCTAAGAAGGCCGCCGGGCAGAGGCTTGAGTATGCCAGTAGTTCGCTCTAACGATTTTTCAAAGACCAAAGGCATTACGCCTGTATCTTGCGTTGATATTAGGACGATTGCCCTGCGCCGTCAATAAAATAATAACTATATGTTATTCTTTTCTTGCTCGAAATAATTCTTACATCCCAGCGGCTAAAGCCGTGTTTCTTTGGGTTCGCTTTTTCGGCACGACTGAAGTCGTGCCCTTCCCGGTTTGATGGAATCCTTATCGCGGCGCCGAAGCGTTGCGCCACCCAAAAGCGCTCCTTAATTACGTGCACGCGGGGAAATAGCAGGTCTCTCCACTCGCGGTCGCTCACGCTCCCACTTCGGTTATTCTTTTTTATGCCTCCGACCTCTGAGCTGGGTTAGCGGTGCTTGATGCGTTCTACCAGCGCGCGGCGGCTTTTGTAGAGTAACGGCCAGGCTTCTTTGTAGGCTTCGTAGCTGTAGCGGTCTTTCTTTAGAGGCTCCACGGGATAGAGCATGATGCCGGTTTTGCGTACTTCGCCAAGTAGCAGTGCGGCTGGAATCAGGTACCAGGTTGCGACCGGGATAACGTAGGCGGCTATTAGATCGATTTCGTCCAGGGTGTAATGTTTTTTGCGACCGTGTGGCTTTATTTGGCAATAGTATCCGGTGCTGGCGCGGCAGCTGGTTGACTTTACTTGTACGCGGAGGAAGTTTGGGCCGTGTTCGATTCCTACGTCGTATGGCCGGGATTCTCCCCATGGCTTTAGAACCCATAGGCCTTGCTCTGCGGCTTGTGCCGAGAAGCGGAGTTCTACCCAGTCTCCACGCTGCTTGAAGCTTTTGAATTTTTCCCAGTGGTCCATTGAATTGAGTGCTTGTTCCCCAGACGCAAAAAAGGCGCAGCCTGTGGGCTACGCCTTCGTTTGCTTAAAGTTTTAACTTATGTACCTATCATATCATATTGAGACTGGCTAATGGGACATTTTGGCGGAAATATTTGCGCCATGTTATGAGTCATTTGCGTTGTTTTCGTAGGTGTGGGGGGCTTGACAAGTTTTTGCGACTCCCTTTTTTATGGCGGAGCCATGGCTGCACAATGACCGCACTCCGCCGTCCCTACGGGACTTGGTTCTTTCTTCGAGTATGTCTACCCGGCCCTGAACGTGCCGGGCTATTTTCGGTCGCCGCCGGGGCTTGGCCGCTATGGCTCACATACCCAGCGCTGGCGCGCTGGGCTGCATTCTTGCGCCGCTTCGCCGCTACTTCCATTGTGAGGCCGTGAGCGCGCAAGGAAGATATATGCGGAGGTTTTGCGCAGTTGGTTTTTAAGAGACTATAATTTGTTACGAGCCGCTCGGAGATTCCACTTACCGCTCCGGTTGTTGCGAGTTCAAATTTCGGTTTACTCAGGAGCGTAATACATGTCCGCACCCAGCCGACGGCCGGAGATTCGCCGGCGCCGCACCCGCCATAACAAGATTGCAAGCCTGCGCAAGCGGCTTGCTGGAGCTCAGAACGAGGGTGATCGCAACAAGATTACCGCCAAGCTGCACCGGTTTGCCGTCGGGTCTCCGGGGCAGCCTTTGGTGAAGTAGGACTTGGGGCTAAAGCCCCTCGATTTTGGACCTTTACGCGGCGCTTAAGCGCCGCTCTTCCACACCTTCGTGAGGATTTATCGCGGTTTTGATTGCCGCGATTTTTCTTTCGCCCCATTGGGCTGATTCTTTTCTCTTTTGTAATCCCCACAGCTCACGCTGTGGGCTGTGGTCCTACGCCGCTTCGCGGCTACATATCCATAGCAAATTTTTTGGCGCCTGATGGCTATGCCACGCCTGCTGGCGTTTTGTTGCCTGCCTTTTGGGTATTGGCGGGTGGCGCATCGTTTTTGGAATTTACTACCTCTTGATAGACGTCCATGATGCGGCGGACTGATTTCTCCCAGGAAAATTTAGCGGCCTGGCGGTAGCTGCGCTCCTTCATTTTTTCGCGCAGGGGCTGGTCGAGAAGCACGCGATGCAGAGCGCGCATGATTTCGAAAACATTTTCGGGATGCACGAGCACGGCGGCGTTGCCTACCACTTCGGGTAGCGAAGATACGTTGGAGGTAACGACGGGCGTGCCGTGGGCCATGGCTTCGAGTGGAGGAAGTCCGAAGCCTTCGTAGAGCGAGGGGAAGACGAAAATTTTGGCCGCGTCGTAGAAGGTGCGGAGAACTTCGATGGGCACGAATCCGAGAAAGCGCACATCATGCTGTACGCCGCTGCGGATGACGGTGCGGCGCAGGTCGGGATTACCGGAGACATCGTCACCGATGATGATGAGCTTGAGATCGGGAAAGAGCTGATCTTTTTCCAGCTCGGCCTTCAGCGCAGAGAAGGCTTCGATCATGCGCACGACGTTTTTGTGCGGGCTGATTCTTCCGGCGTAGAGAAGAAAAGGATAAGTGACCTGATAGCGCTCAACGATTAACTGGCGCTCGGCGGAGTTGGCGTGGCCGCGGAGAAGGCGTTCGTCGATGGCGTTGTAGACGACCTCGATGCGGCCGGGAGGAATGTTGAACAGCTTTTCCATTTCCAGTTTGGTGAAGTTGGAGACGGCGAAGATGCGCGCGGCCCGGCTCAAGGCGCGCTTGGTTAGCTGGAAATGGAGCGAGCGCATAAATCCGGGACGTTCACGGGCGCGGGAGAGGTGATCGAGAATGTCGTGGACCGTCATCACATAGGGGCAGGAAAGCCTCCGCGGCACAGAAAACAGATTGGGAATGTGGACGAGGTCGCAGTCGAGGCGCTTTACCATGGCGCGGAATTCGCGATAGCTCTTTAACGAGTGCTCGGGGTTGGCCATGGCAACGGTATGAAAATTTGCCGGCAAGGGGCCGATTTCTTTTACCTTGGCAGGAGCGCCGATAAGAAAATATGTAGTTTCGTGGTCGAGGCGGCCGAGAGTTCGCACGACGTTGCGGATGTAGGTGCCGACGCCGAACTCGCTCATCCGCCGAATGTCGATGGCGATCTTCACGGAAGGCATTTAACCACAGGCGCGTGCGAGCCTGACAGCAGATTTTGCGGACATTATGTGCGCACCTCGGCGTGCGCGTGGGCGCGGCGCTGGGCGTAGAGCGGGAAGGCTTCGCAGAGGTTGAGGACTTCCTTGCGGATTTTGGTAAGCACGGCCGCATCGGTGCGATGCAGCAGGGCTTCGGCGATCCAGCGGCCTACCTGGCGCATCTCGGGTTCTTTCATTCCGCGGGTGGTGAGAGCGGGAGTGCCGATGCGAATGCCGCTGGGCTTCATGGGAGGATTCACGTCGAAGGGAATTGCGTTTTTGTTTACGGTGATGCCGGCGTCGCCAAGGGCTTTTTCCGCTTCGCTGCCTAACATGCCTTTGGAGAACACATCGACCAGCATCAGGTGGGTATCGGTTCCGCCGGAGATGATGCGGAAGCCTTCGGCGGCAAGAGTTTCGGCTAACACCTTTGCGTTGGCTACGACTTGGCGGGCATAGTCGCGGAACTCGGGTTGCATGGCTTCGCTAAAGCAGATCGCTTTGGCCGCGATGATGTGCATCAGCGGGCCGCCTTGCATTCCGGGGAAGACGACCTTGTCGATGGCGGCAGCGAATTCGGCTTTGGAGAGAATCAGGCCGGAGCGGGGTCCGCGCAGGGTTTTGTGAGTGGTGGAGGTGACGATGTGGGCGTGGGGCACGGGCGAGGGATGCGCGCCACCGGCTACCAGTCCGGCGAAGTGCGCCATATCGACCAGGAAGAGTGCGCCGACTTTATCGGCGATCTGGCGCATGCGGGCGAAATTGATGGTGCGAGGATAGGCGCTGCCGCCGCCGATGATTAGCTTCGGGCGCTCCTGTTCGGCCAGCTTTTCGAGGGCGTCGTAGTCGATGGTTTCGGTTTCCTTGGTGACGCCGTAAGGAATGATCTTGTAGGTCTTGCCGGAAAAATTCAGGTGATGGCCGTGAGTGAGATGGCCGCCGTGGGCGAGATTCAGGCCGAGGATGGTATCGCCGGGCTGGAGAATGGCGGCGTAGGCTTCCATGTTGGCTTGCGAGCCGGCGTGCGGCTGTACATTGGCATGCTCGGCGCCGAATAGTTGTTTGGCGCGATCGCGAGCGAGATTCTCTACGATGTCGGCAAATTCGCAGCCGCCGTAGTAACGCTTGCCGGGATATCCTTCGGCGTATTTGTTGGTGAAGACCGAGCCGGCGGCTTCGAGCACGGCTTCGCTGACAAAATTTTCGGAGGCGATTAGCTCCAGGCCTTCGTGCTGGCGGCGGGCTTCATTGTCGATGGCCGCGGCAATTTCGGGATCGGATTCGTAGATGGGGCGCTGCATGTTGGCGGAGAAGCTCTTCATATTTATTTGTCCCTTTTTATCCTATTTCTTTATTCCTAAATAGGGGCATCGTAAATGTTTGGGTGATGAAGTTCCATATAGCTGTCTGGAGACTTCAGCGGAGTAAAGCCGAACTTGGAATAGAGTTGGTGAGCGTCACGGGTCAGCAGAATCCAGCGGCGCAGATTTTGCAGTGCAGGATGCTGGACGATGCACTCCATAAGCCATTTGCTCAGGCCGCGGCCGCGATGGGACTCGAGCAGGAAGACGTCGCCGAGATACGCGATGGTAGCGTAGTCGGTAATTACGCGGGCGAAGCCGATTTGACGGCCGTGTTCGTCATACATGCCGAAACATAGAGAATGTTCGATGGAACGAGCAACGACTTCCCGGGGAATGCCCTTCGCCCAGTACGAGTTGGTTAGAAACGTGTGAATCATGTCCAGATTCAGGCGCTCGCGATCGGTGGTGATGAGGAAGCCGCCGCGGCGGTGCTCAAGAACTGCGTTGAAATTGGCGCTGTAATCGGCTGACACGTATACATTCTATCGCGTGACGTAGTGTCGAACGCTGGGATCTGCCTTTCACGACCCAATGTTCAGCACTCGACCCGTTGCGATTGCTTGAAGAGATTGGTGACTTGGCACGGCTAAATGGCCAACCGCTAATTGCCGAATGCCGTCCGCAGGAATGAGGCTAGTTGCCAGCCGTCCATGTATTTGTATGGGGTTTCGCCCATGGTGTAGTGGCCGCAGGGCAGGACTACTACTTTGTGGTCGAGTTGGTGGCGCTGGAATTCCTCTACTACCTGCCGTGAAAGCTCGGGCAGGAATGTCAGATCGTACTTCGCGTAGATGATCAGCGACTTCTTTGGCCAACGCGAGAATTGATTGAAATACGACATGGGGCTTACGGCCAGCCAGGATTGCCGCAGCGTATCCAGGTTGGTCTGCGACTCGATGCCTTCGCGGATGTGGCGCGTGGATTGGCCGTGCCAGACTACATCGGCGACATAGGTGGAGGCGTGGTTGAAGGCGGCAACAGCGAGGCGGGAATCGTGCGCGGCCGCGATGAAGGCATAGCACGAGCCCAGGCTTGTGCCCACGATGCCGAGCTTGTTGTATCCCTGCTGCTCCAGCCAATCGAGGCAGCAGCGGACATCCACCACGCCCTGGCGCACGGCATCGAGGGTGCGGCCAATGTTGGCGGAAACGGCATAATCGGCGCGGCTGATTTCAGCAGGCATGCGGATATCGTGATAGGGCATGCTCAGCCTGAGCACCGCGATGCCCAGCAGGTTCAGCATTTTGCAGAGGCTGACGTATGCGATGGCATCTGCATTCCAATGCGGCAGGAGCACGATGGCGCGGCGTCCGTTGGCCGGGAACCAACGCGCATTGACCAGATTATTTTCGGGATACGGCGTTTTCACCGGTGCCGTGAAGCGCAGGAATTGCGCGTGGGTGCCTTTAACCTTCTCTTCGAGTTTCGGGTCGGGGACTTCGCGCGTAGAGAAGACTTGCACTTCGCGATTTTCCAGGCGGAAATCCGAGGGCGTGGTATAGGAAAAAAACTCGTCGCTCGAGGCTACGATGCGATTGTTATAGTCGCGGAAGAATTTTGCCGGATCGTCCACCGCCTGGCCGGGACGAGTGCCGTTGCGGCAGGGCCAGTCCCGCGCCCACTCCACGCCCCACTCGAGGGGACGGACTACGCGGTTGTTGTCCACGGAGGTGAGGCGGTGTTCCCAGTCGTACATCCATTGAGCGTAGCGGGAAGGCATCGATTTTAGTGTAGCAAGCGGAGGGCGGATAGATTGATCCGCGATCAGCGAACGGTCGCAATGCGCGGCTGGTACTTGTTGTTCGGTCGTTGAACGGGATTTATTTCGCAGGGGTAAAGAATCCCGGTATCCCCGTGACATCCGTCACTGAAAAATCCTGCCCAAATCAGCTTTCGTACCTTCTGGGCACGCGTTTGGAGATGTTGCAGAGGATTTCGTAAGGCGAGCTGTTGGCGAGTCGCGCGTGTTCTACCGCATCGATGCTTAGGCCGTCGCTGGTTCCGAGAAGAATTACTTCATCCCCTACTGTGATTCCGGGAATGCCGGTCACATCCACCAGCGTGAGATCCATCGAGATGCTGCCGATAATTGGCGCGTAGTGATCGCGGACGATTACGCGGCCGCGATTGGAGAGCTGGCGGTTGTAGCCGTCGGCATAGCCCACGGGAAGCACGGCAACATGCGCCGGCGCTTTGGTTACATAGGTTCCGTTATAGCCGAGCGGCTGATTGGCAGCGAAGTTCCGCATGGAGAGAATGCGCGTCTTCCAGGTGAGCACCGGCTTCACGTTAAGGCGCAACGTGCCGCCGCTTACTTCACGACCGGCGCGTTGAAACGGGAGATAGTATCCGTAGAGCGCGACGCCGGGGCGAACCATGTTATTCCAGGTTTCGCGGCGCGAGATGAGTGCGCCGGTGTTTGCCAGGTGGATCAGACTGGGATCGAAGCCCGCCTGACGAACGATTCGCTGCGCTTCTTCGAAGCGGCGCTCCTGCTCGGCGACTGACGGAGCATCCATGATTTCGGAGGAAGCGAGGTGCGTGGAGAGGCCTTCGAGAATCAAATGCGGCGCTATGCTGAGAGCTTTTAGCACGGTGGGCAGTTCTTCCAGCGAGACGCCGAGACGGCCCATGCCGGTATCGACTTTCAAATGTATCGCGTGACGTGTTGCGCTGGATGAAGCGGCGCGTTCCAGGAATTCGATGTGCCAGGGTTCCCACACGGTGGGAGTCAGGCGCAGACGGACGATTTCATTTTCCTCGCCGCGCCAGAAACCGGTCATTAATAAGATGCGTGTTTCGATGGCGGTTTCGCGCAACGGAATGGCTTCGTCGAGCGAGGTGACGCCGAGCCATTTCGCGCCTTCGCTTTGCAGAGCGCGCGAGCATTCGACTGCGCCGTGGCCGTAGGCGTCGGCTTTTACCACCGCGCAGGCCGTTACGTCCGCGCCCACGTGTTTGGCTACCGTGCGGAAGTTTTGCCGCAGCGTGCTTAGCGAGACTTCCGCCCAGGTGGGGCGCGTCGCCACGCGGCTCATCATTTCTACTGTGGTCGCCACTGGGGTCGATTATAGCGGGAGCGGCACGGGCGATCAGGTTACGCCGGGGCTACTCCCGCTTGCGTTGTTTTGATGAAAAGGAAACTCTTCCCCAGGGGGGCACAGAGTTTCCCTATCAACTTCCTGCCAGCGAAAAATTTACTACGATCTGGGTTTCGACTTCGATGGGGTCGCCATTGAGAATGTACGGCCGATAGCGCCATTGGCGGACGGCATCGATAGCCGACTGCACCAACAGCGGATGTCCGGTGAGGACTTTCAGATTTTCGATGGCACCTTCTTTGCTGATGACTGCTTGCAGCACAACCGATCCCTGAATGCGAGCTGTGCGAGCAAGCTGAGGATAGGCCGGCTGCACTTTGCGAACCAGATTTCCTTCGCTCATGTGCGAGACGTGGAGCGGGCGAGTTACCGCGGGCGGTGGTGTGACTGGCTGCACTGAACGTATGCCACCGTCAAACAAGCTTGCTATGCCGCGCGGATCGCCCGCTGTGGGTGCACCGGGAACGTATGGCCCCGAGCCTGGCAGTGCAGGCGGGCCATCGTCAGGTGTGGGTTGCGCGCTGGGGAGGGCTGTGGGATGCATAAAAATGATTTGTGTCGGATTGCGTGGGGCGAAATTTCCGCCGGCGTGGATTGGAGCTGCCTCACCGATGGGACGTTGGCCCAAGCTGATCGGCGTGGAGAGTTGATGGAATGAAGGCATGCCGATGGGGCGGAGTAGAGGCAACAGCAACAGAACGACGGCAACGATCGCCTGCAATCCGAATGAGGTTAGAGTGGTCCAGCTGCGGCGGGCGCGCTCGGGCCATGTGGAATCGATTGTGTCGGCAAACATGTTGTTGGCAAGCACGGGTGTCCTCCTTGATGGAATGCAGTTATTGCTAAGGACACCAAAGGCAGGCTTGCGGGCGCGGTTTCCATAAATAAAAAAGGCCGCGGGATACGCGGCCTTGGAGGAACTTTTACGACACACGCGGTGTCGTAAAAAAAGCTACTTGTTCGGAGGTGCGGTGGTTTTTGGAGCTGCGGACTTGGGCGCTGCCGGCTTGGACGCTGCGGCAGCAGGAGCAGGTACGCCGGATTGCGTATTGTAGACGTCGACGACCGCTTTCGTAATGTCGCCACCTTCGCCGTACCAGAGGATCGGGCTTTGCGGCCAGGGATTCGAGGTGTCGACGATCATGGCGAAGCCGCTTTCCTGCGCGTGCTTGATAATCACGGGCGCGAGCTTCTGCAAGATGCGCTGAAAAATTTCCTTCTGCTGATTCTGCGCATCTTCTTGCGCGTCCTGCACGGAGCGATCAAAAGACTTCTTCTTGGTTTCGATCTGCTTCACCAGGCTGGCGCGAGCGTCTTCATTGAGTTTGTCGCCCTGGGTTTGCAGTTGCTTTTGCAGGCTTTCAAGTTCGTCGTTTTGTGCCTTTAATTCATTCTGCTTAGGTTCGAGCTTTTTGCGCAAAGCTTCGAAGTCACGCTGGCCTTCGTTAGTGCCGAAGACGGCTTGTTCAATGTTGATGGTGCCGATCCTTGTGCCGCCGGCGCCGGTTGCGATGGGCGAAGCAGGCGCGGAAGGCAGCGAGCTGGCGGATGCAGCGGGGCCGGCCGCGCTGCTGGTTTGGGCCCAAGCGGAAATCATGGAGAAAACTGCCACAGCCAGGAGAGAACGCAGAAGCTTGCTTGTCATTATCTTGAGCTTACATTTCATTGGATCGCTTTAAACTCCTTGGAACATTGTTCCGTTGAATGTGCTATCGGGAATGAACTTCGATTACCCATCAGGCTACGCGGAGCCATACTTGCGAGGTCTTCTTGTCTTGTATCTTGCGCCTTCCTCTTTTTCGAACGGCCGCCGTCAGACGTTATGGAAATCGGCGCACTGGATTGCCCGCGTCACACGCCGGGGTTGCGGACGTGCCGTCCACCCCTGGTCAGCTATCTGCAAATGGTGTGGATCGAAAAACATTATAGAGAGCGGTATCGCTCGCGTCAAACGCGGCGCGGTCGTAGTTAGCCGCTTCTGTTGGTTCTTCCTCTGGTTCTTCCTCGTCATCCTCAGGCCCTAGGGCTTTTGTTATTGAGATGCGCAAAACTTGCCCTCGCGAATGTAAAGAAACATTGCGAAGATTGGGGCCGTAAAAGCGATGGAATCTGAATTGCAATTTCGACGAATAACGAATTGAATTGCTAGCGAAATCCACGCAACTCTCGTATAGCTAACAGTGTAAGATTTTGCGGCTTCAATTTATCAAAGAAAAGCTCTCTGATTCAGGAGATAGCAGGCTGCGGCGACGGAGAATATCAATGTCTATTCAGGGCTGTAATCGCGTTGGGGTTGGTTTGGTTTACAGATTTTTACAAATTGTTATGGCGGCGTTTTTGTTGCTCCTGTCTTGTGCTGCATTTGCACAGACGACCGTGAGCCAAGGCAGCATTCAGGGCACGGTGACCGACCAGACCAACGCGGTTGTGCCGGATGCAACCATCACGATTACGAACCGCGCCACCGGACAGAGCGCCGCCGTCAAAACTTCTTCAGCGGGCACTTACAACTCCGGAGGCTTGCCGGTTGGCGATTATCAGCTTCGCATCCAGGCGAAAGGATTTAAGACCACGCAACTGGGCCTGGCGGTGCAGATTGCCGTAACCACCTCCGGCAATGTGAAGCTGGAAGTGGGGCAGGAGACCACGACGGTAGATGTGCAGGCGGTCGCGGTGTCCGTCAACACCGAGCAATCCACCGTGCAGGGAGTCCTGAACGGCGAGCAGATCGACAACATGCCTGTGAATGGCCGCAGCTTTCTGGACCTGGCGCAGCTTGAACCCGGCGTGCAGATGCAGGATGGAGTGAACTTCGATCCTACGAAAGTTGGTTACAATTCGGTTTCGATCAACGGTGATTTTGGCCGCACGCCGCGTATTGAAGTCGATGGCCTGGACGTGAGCGATGAAACCGTCGGCACTACCACGCAGAATATTGCGCTGAGTTCCATCTCGGAGTTCAACATTGGCCGCTCGTCATTCGACATTTCTTCCGAGATTACCGGCACGGGTACGATCAATGTAGCTACACGCTCCGGCACCAACGATTTACATGGACAGGCTTTCTACCAGTTCCGCGACTATCGCGCCGGCTTCGCCGAACTTCCGGGCGCGGTGTCTTCACAGTTTCAACGCAATCAGTTCGGCGGACGCATCGGCGGCGCGATCATCAAGAACAAGCTCTTTTTCTTTATCGATTCTGAAAGGCTTAAGCAGGACAGCGCGGACGCGGTAGTGGTGGGCGCTCCCTTCCAATCGCTCACGCAAGGTGTCGACTCGCCTTTTAAGAGTTCGCAGGCCAGCGGCAAGCTGGATTGGCAGGCCACAAAAAATATTCACGTCTTCTACAAATTTGCCTACGACTGGAATTCGTCCACGTCTTCAGCTGCAACAGGCTTTTCTTATTACGAGAACCGCGATTATGCGCCGAGCCATGCCATCGGCATTGATATTAATCAGGGCAATTGGTCGCACAGCATCCGGCTGGGATACCTGAAGTTCCACAACCAGATTATTGGGGACACTAATTCGCAGCCTGCCTCCATTAACCCATTTCCCTACGCCGAGATTGAATTCAACGACACCAACCTCTACACCGGCCCAAACGTTCTTGCCCCGCAGCAAACATTCCAGAGCAACAAACAAATTAAGTATGACGCGAGCCGGGTTTGGGGAGCGCACATCATTCGTTTCGGCGCGACGGTGAACGGCATTGCGACCGGCGGCCTTGCGTCTTTTAACGGACTGGCTCCGGAATTAAATTCGTATGTGAACTTTAATCTTGTGCCACAGGGCACGGTTCAGACATCGCCTTTCTATTCTTGCAACCTCCAAAACGATCCCGGCGTTCCCTACAGCGGCTGCGATCCCAATATTGGCGACTATCCCTTCACTGGAGGTTATGTCGGCAATGGACAGGGGTTCAGCACGGAGTTGCCGGCCTTTGGCTATCCGGCGGGCGGTCTCTTCGATACGCGCTTTGAAACCTACGCGGGCGATTCATGGAAGGTCTGGCCGAATTTCACGTTGAATTATGGATTGCGCTACATCCGCGATACGGGACGCACCGACAGCGATCTGGCGCCGATTCCTTGTTCGGAGACCACACTGATCACATGCACGGGCGACCTTTTGAATCAATGGGGGCCGGGGCTGGCTAATCGCGTTCGTCAGCCTAATCTGAATTTTGCTCCGCAATTTGGGTTTGCCTGGGACCCGTGGCGCGATGGAAAAACCGCGATTCGCGGCGGCGGCGGACTGTACTACGAGAACAACATTTTCAATAACGTTTCTTATGACCGCAGCAACAAGCTGGCCACCGGACTGTTTAATCAAACGCCGTATTTGAACTGCCAGTCCGGCGCGCCCGCAGGATCTCTGGCATTTGGCATACCTGGTTCCAACAACACTCAGAATCTGGTTACTTCCGTGGATGGTTACGACCTGGCCACGCAAGTTTGCTTCGCCCCTCTAGGCCCCAGTTCTATCAACCCCGAGGGCGCGGCCAAGGCGATGGCCGATTTGCAGAATCAATATATTGCGGCAACTGCGGCGGTTGGACCATCCGGGCAAAATCCGAATTTTGTGGGCAACACCCTCGAACTAGGCTTTCCCTATTTCCCTAAGTTCCGGACGGCGCGTTCCTATCAAATGAACATTGGCATTCAGCGGGAACTCACTAAAGGTGGAGTGCTCACAGTGGACTATCTAAGAAACGTCGGCCTCCACTTCCAGATGGGTGTGGATGTGAATCACGCCGGGGACTCACGTTATCTGGAATTACCCGCTGCAAAAAACGCTATCACAAACACATTAGCGGCTTGCGGCGTGGCCACAATTGATGATGCCATTGCGGCGTGCCCCGGACTTTATCCAACCGGGGGCGGCGCCAGCATCAATGATTTTGCCAATAACGGGCTGGACGCCGCCCCCGTTTATTATGGCGGCTATTCCGCTCAATACTTCGGACTCACTCCCGATACCGGCGCGGCCTTTGCCGGCATCAATCCGAATGTGGGCAGCATGTACATGAACTATCCCATGGGGCGTTCGGTATACAGCGGGCTGCAAAGCGAATACCAACAACAAAAAAACCGGCCCTTTCGCGGGGTCAGCAACATGAATTTGCAGGTGAACTACACGCTGTCACGATTCGACAGCACCGGAGGCAGCGACCAGCATTTCACTCCCAATGCGTGGGATTTCCGGAATCCCACCGCTTTCTTCGGACCGACCCTGGAGGATCGAACGCACCAGTTCAAGTTCGGCGCGATCTTTGACTTTGTACATCGGGGGCCTCGCCTCAGTTTGATTGGCGGAATCGCTTCACCCCAACCTTCGAACCTGACCGTACCCATCCAAGGAACAGTGGGAGAGATTTTCCGCTCTGACCTGACCGGCGACGGAACTACCGGCGACTTTATCGACAGCGCCAGCGGAGTGGGGCACCCCGGAACTTTCATGCGTTCGATTTCGCCCAGTAACCTGGCCGCAACCATCAACCAATTCAACAACACGGTGGCAGGCACACTTACCCCCGCGGGCCAAACGCTGGTGAGTGCGGGCTTATTTACACAAGCGGAGTTGGTGTCGCTGGGCGCGGTGGTTCCAACCATTCAGGCTCCGCCGGCGCACAACGCGGGGAACGGCTACTACAAAGATGTGGACACCGTTCTTAGCTGGCCATTTAAGCTACACGAAGGACTCACTATTACACCCAGCGTTTGGTTTTTTAATGTATTTAACTTTGTGAACTTCGGATCCCTCGGCCAGGTAGTTAATGACAGCCTGACGGGAGGCGATGGTTCCGTCAACGGAACGGTGGCCGGAAGCAATACGAGTTCGAACACGGTTCGTATTGGCCGCGGCACCGGTGTCTTCGCCGTGGGCGCGCCACGCGAGACGGAATTCGGTCTGCGAATCGATTTTTAGGACGAATTATGGGGGCGAGCTAGACGCGGCGTTTAGCTCGTTGCAAAATGCATGGCTCGCCCAGATCTCTCTTCGGCTTCGCTCAGGGCAGGCTCGTTCGGTACGACAATCAAACTACTTCAGCGCACTTTTCCGACAGAGGAAAAGTGCGTCGAGTTGCAACAATTGCGCGATACGGGCAACCGAAAGTCCGACAATGCCGATCAAAGTGAGCAGTTGGTTGGTCCGCAGTACGCTTCGCGAAATCGTTAAAGACGAAAAATTGCTATCTCATACGGGCGCGAGAAGGCATCTCAGGGGCTAAAGCCCACATCATTTCCTGGGGCTTAACGGGCACGGCTAAAGCCGTGCCCTTCCCAAAATCGCTTTCGCTTGAGTTTTGCAAATGATTTTAGTATTTGAACGAATTGGCCGGCTTGTTAGCGCTGGAGAAGAAATTACACGTGCGTAGCGGTTATGATGGTGGACCCAGCATTTTGAAAGGAAGGCGTGCCTATGTTGTCGGTTGATGATTCGTTGTGCCCCAAGGTAAGGATTGGTTTTATATCGGCTTTATTGCTGTGTGTTCTGTTGTGCGGATTGGCAGCGCAGGCGCAGACGACAATCTCTACCGGCAGCATTCAAGGTTTAGTGACTGATCCTTCAGGCGCCATGGTAGGCGGCGCGAAGATTTCGATCAACAATAAGGCGACCGGCCGGATGGTCACGACGAAGAGCACGTCGGCGGGGGCGTATACGTCGGGCGCACTGACTCCGGGCGACTACACGTTGCGGGTGGAAGCACAGGGATTCAAGACCTCGGAGCTTGCGGTGACGGTGCAGGTGGGCGTGACCGCGACGGGGAACCTGAAATTGGAAGTGGGGCAAACGACGCAGGTCGTCGAGGTGCAAGGCACCGAGATTACGGTGAACACGCAGCAGGCTACGGTGCAGGGAGTGCTGACTACCGAGCAGATTGAGAACCTGCCGATCAATGGGCGGAATTTTCTCGACCTGGCGCAACTGGAGCCGGGCGTACAGATTCAAGATGGCGGCAATTTCGATCCGACGAAGAATGGTTTTTCTTCCATTTCATTTGGCGGGCGGTTTGGGCGCACGGCGCGTATTGAAGTGGATGGTCTGGACATCAGCGATGAGACAGTAGGCACGACTACGCAGAATGTGCCGTCGAGCGCGATTCAGGAGTTTCAGATTCAGCAGTCGTCGCTAGACCTCTCGACGGAGCTTACTTCTTCGGGTTCGGTGAATGTGACCACCCGGTCGGGCACGAATCACTACCACGGCGAGGGATATTACGGATTTCGCGATCAGACTCTGGATGCGAATCTACCTGGAGGAACCGACAATCCTTTCCAGCGCAACCAATTTGGCGGGAATTTTGGCGGACCCATTATTCAAGACAAGTTGTTCTTCTTTCTCGATGCGGAGCGTACCAAGCAGGATTTGCTGAATCCGGTGCTTTCGAGCGGACCTTTTTCCGGGATTACTGGCAGTTACAATTCGCCGTTTCGCGAGACCGAAGGGATTGGGCGCCTCGATTGGAACATCAACAACAACTACAAGTTCTTTTATCGCTTTTCCTACGACCAGAATCACAGCGTGCTGGCGATCATCCCCAACAGCTTTCAGCCGTTTGGTAATGTGAATCACACGCCGGTTCATGCGATTGGGCTGGACTTTAACACTGGCAATTACACGCACAGCATTCGTTTTGGTTATACGAAATTCCGCAATGGAATTGTGGACGCGACGGCGGGGAGCAGCATTTTTAATCCGGAGCCGGGACTTGAACTGGCGATCGGCGGCGATCCGGATTGCCTGACTGCGGGAGCGGACCCTTTTTGTTCCGGCCCCAGTTTTCTTGCACCGCAGCAGACGTATCAATCCGACCATCAGATTAAATATGACGGCAGCCGGGCTCTGGGCGCTCATATTATTCGTTATGGCGGCGGTTTCAATCATATTTTTGGCGGTGGTTTTGCGAGCTTCCTGGCACTGGCCCCTGCGGTTGGCGCGCCGTTGAACAACACTTCGATTGCGTTCGCCACCAGTTCGTGCGGGGCGAATACTCCATGCTTCCCCGGAGGCGCAGCGAATCCGCTGAATTATCCGGTCACGAGCGTGTCGTTGGGCAACGGGCAAGGCTACGACTCGGAGATACCGGCCTTTGGATTTCCCGCGGGCGGCAGCGGGCCGGACAATCGAATTTCCTTTTATATCGGCGATGCGTGGAAACTGCGGCCCACGCTCACGCTCACTTATGGGTTACGTTATGTGCGCGATTCGGGGCGCACGGATAGCGATCTTGCGCCGATCTCAGCCCTGGATCAATTCGACAACCAGCTTTACTCGGGGTTGAGCAATCGGGTGCGGCAGCCCAATCACAATTGGGCTCCGCAGGTGGGATTGGCGTGGGATCCTTCGGGCAAAGGAAAAACGGTGTTGCGCGCGGGTGCGGGACTGTTCTATGAGAATTCGATTTGGAACAATATAGAATTTGACCGGCCCGCACGGTTGCAGAAGGGATTATTTCTGGCGGACACGACGGTTTGCTCGAACGGCAATCCCCAAGCGTTATCTCTGCCAAATGGCACCACGATCACACCTACATTCTGCGGTCAGCCGATTGGAAGCGTAGCCAGCCAGATCAGCGCGCTGCAAACGCAATACCAGACAGCGACTTTAGCGGCCGGACCGGCGAGCAATCCTTCATTTATCGGGAATGCGCTGGCCGATGGACTGGATGCATCGGGAACGGATTTGCTGGCGCCGAATTACATCAGCCCCCGCTCGTTGCAAATGAACGCCGGCTTTCAGCATGAGATACGCCCGGGCATGGTGCTGACGATGGACTACCTGCGCAACATCGAAACCCATACGCTGCTGGCGATTGACACAAATCGAGTGGGCGACGCGCACTATTTTAATTTGGCGAATGCGTTGGCGGCGATTTCGGCCACAAATCAGCAGTTCGGCTGTGGCATTGGCACCGGTCCACAAGCGAATCAATGCGCCATTACGGCAGGGGCAACGATCAGCAGCTACGCTTCGAATGGACTTGATTCCGGCTATTCGTTGTGCGGAGGATTTCCTTGCCCCACCGCCGCGTTCCCCGGCATTAATCAAAACCTCGGCACCAACCAGATGTTATTTCCCATCGGCTATGCGAAAAATACCGCCGTGCAGGCTTCTTTGAAACAACATCTGGAGCACCCGGTCAATTTGGTTAGGAATCTTGATCTGCAAGTGTCGTATCAGTTGGAGCGTTACATCTCTTCGGCCACCGACAATGACTTCATCACCATTGCAACCGACTTCAACAGTCCCCAGCGCTATCTGGGACCGAATGGGTTGGATCGCAAGCATCAAATTTCATTCGGCGGGACAGCAGATTTGCCTTATCACTTCCGGCTGGGCATGATTGGACATTTTTACAGCCCGCTGCCGGTGACGCTTACGCTCAGTCCTACTGGTCTGCCCGGCGGCCTTTTTGTGACAGATGTCACCGGCGACGGCACAGGCGACGGCAGTTTTGCATCGAACGGTTCGCTGGGAGATGTGCTGCCCGGCACCAACGTTGGTTCATTTGGACATGGCGTGAGCGCGGACAATCTCAAGACGGTGATCAACAGCTACAACCATACTTTTGCCGGCCAGCCGACTCCGGCGGGGCAGGTGTTGATCAACAACGGGCTGTTTTCGCAGAATCAATTGCAGGCCCTTGGCGCGGTGCAGGAGGTTGTTCCCGGCGCTCCTGTAGATGAAGCTGGGATGGGCTGGTTGCGGGCGCTCGATGTCAGCTTGAATTGGGTTTACAAGTTCAGGGAAAAATTCCAGGTGGAACCCGGAGTTTCGTTCTTCAATGTTATGAACTTGTCGAACTTTGATGGCCCGTCCAATCCGCTCAGCGGAGCTTTGAGTGGAACGCCGGGCTCGGTGAATGGGACACCCGGGGAGCAGCCGAGCAGCAATCGATTGGGATTGGGCTCCGGCGTATTTGCACTGGGTTCGCCGCGGGCGCTGGAATTTTCATTGAAGATTAGTTTCTAATTTCTCGAACCAACGTTAGCGTCGCCAAAAAAACAATTGAGCCGGTTGGCCCGCCGTGCGTCGCGGCGGTCAACCGGCTCTTATTTGCTTGCGAAACTTATTGCTGTTGCGGAGGCGCCTGGTCTGCCCCGCCATTACCACCGTGGTTATGCATGTGCTGTTCACGGCGGGCCATCATCTGGTCGAATTTCTTCTGCTGGTTCGCGTCGAGTAGCGAGCGAATCTGGGAATCGGTGGTCTGGCGAATGTTCATCATCTTGGCGCGGCGATCCGGCTGCGAGAGCGAACTATCCTGGTGCAAAGTTTCCATTTGTGAACGCTCGGATTGCAGCGTCTCAAGTACCTTCGCCTGTTGATCGGACGTGAGGTTCAGGTGTTTGGTCAATTCCGCCGTACGCTGCGCGGGATCGGGCGGCCCGTGGTGCCGTTCGCCATTCTGTGCGGACGGCGGCGCCTGATCGTTAGACTGGTTGTCCTGCGCGGTTGCGAAGGATGCAATCGAAATAAGACCGGCTGCGGCGAGAACAAGAAATTGTTTCTTAAGCATTGAAATCTCCTTTTCAAAGCGACCTACAAGTATGAATGGAATTATGACGCGGAAGTTGCGATAAAAACATAAGATTTATGCAATCTTTGCATAACTTTACGAAGCGCAGTTTGATTCTGGCAACCGCAATCATTCGCACAAAATTTTACAGTGCGGGCGGGGATGGAACGGTATGATCCCATCAAGATGGCAGAAAATGCTCGCGCCACGCTATGAAGAGATTCTATCTTCCATTTTTACCAGACGAGATCAGAGGGCGATTTGCGTTCGCCCTGCGTTCGATTTGCGTGATTTCTATCGTTTTACCGCATGCGTATCTAATGTGCGGACAGGCCGCGCCTGCGACAGCAGGAAGAGTGATTCATGGCATGGTGAAGTCGGGCAACATGCCGATTCCGGGCGCTGGAGTTTCCGCTGAGAATACGGAAACCAAGACAGTGGTGAATACGTGGACCGATGTCGATGGAAGCTATCAGTTGCGAGTGGCAGCCGATGGGCACTATAACGTGAAAGTGCAGATGGCGGCCTTTGCAGCGGGCACGCACGAAGCAGTGATCGACGCCGCGCATCGGGATGTGCAGACGAATTTTGAACTCATTCTCTTATCGCGTTCGCGCGAGATACATAACGAACAGCCGCAGCAGCGGGCGAATGCGGGCGGGCGCGGCTTCCAGAATCTTCCGGTATTCCAAAGTGGAGCAGGGCAGGAAGCGGGTGCGATGAGCGATGTTGTGCCCTCGGGTATGCCGGTGCCGGGGATTACGCCGGATAGCGCGACAGAGTCTGTTGCGGTTTCTGGCAATACGTCGAATTCATTTAATGCCATGAGCGCCGACGAAATGCAGCAGCGCTTTAACGACGCGCGGCAACAAGGAGGGGGATTCGGCGCGGGCGGCGGGTTTAGTGGTCCGGGTGGTGGTTTCGGTGGAGGAGGATCTGGCGGGGGACCGATGATTTTTGGCCGGCGCGGATTTGACAGCAATCGTCCGCACGGGTCGTTGTATTACGGGGTGGGCGATTCGGCGCTGAATGCTTCGCCTTACGAGTTAACGGGTGAGCCTCCGGAGAAGCCAGGGTATCTGCAAAATAGTTTTGGCGGATCGGTGGGCGGGCCGCTGAATATTCCGCATATTTATAACGGCGGCAGCAAGACATTTTACTTCGTAAACTACAACGGCAAGCGAGGGGAAAATCCCTTCGATCAATTCTCGACGGTGCCAACATTGTTGGAGCGGCAGGGGAATTTTTCACAAACTTTGTACACTGCGGGAGCGCAGAGAGGGCAACTCGTACAGATTTTCAATCCTGCGACGAATACTCCATTCGCGAACAATATGATCCCGCAGATCAATCCAGTCGCGCAAGGATTGCTGCCATATATTCCGTTGCCGAACCTGCCGGGCGCTTATCAAAATTTTCATTTTGTTACTTCGGCTAACAGCGATAGCGACGACTTGAATGTGCGGGTGAACCGGACGCTGGGCGCGGCGCCGGTGCGAGGGCGACGCGGCGGCGGGCGCAATGCGCCTCGCAATAATCTGAGCTTCGGCTTTCACTACCACGGATCGAGTTCGAACCTCACGAACCCGTTTCCGAGCGTGGGCGGTAACACATCGGTGCGGAGCTTCGATGTTCCGGTTTCTTATACACGCAGCATTGGCAAGCTGACGAATATTGTTAAGGCAGATTTTAACCGCAGCCGGACGCAAACACAGAATCTTTACGCTTTTAATCAAGACATCGCCGGCGCGCTGGGAATTTCAGGGGTGTCGAGTAATCCATTCGATTGGGGATTGCCGAATCTTTCTTTCACGAATTTTGGCAGCCTGAACGATACGACTCCTGCGCTCACACGAAATCAAACTTATACATTTTCCGATAACGTGATCTGGAACCGCGCCAAACATACCTGGCGATGGGGCGGGGATTTCCGGCGGGTGCAGGTGAACACGGATACTGACAGCAATCCGCGTGGATCGTTCATATTCAGCGGCTGCAACACTTCGGAACGGGTTGATCTCTCCGCACCTCAGACTTGCGAGGCCATTCAAGAGGTGCCGGGCACCGGATACGACTTTGCAGATTTTTTGCTTGGCCTACCGCAGCAAACTTCGGAGCAGTTTGGGCAGAGCAATCATTTCCGCGGCAACTACTGGGATTTGTATGTGCAGGACGAATGGAAGATACGCGGAAACCTGACGCTCAATCTCGGAGTACGCTACGAATATGTTTCGCCGCTTACTGAACTCAACGATCGCATCGCCAATCTCGATCTTTCTCCGGGCGCGCTGAATCCGGCTTTCGGTTTGGCGGCGGTGACGCCGATTGCACCGGGGCAAATTGGTCCGTACTACGGCAAGCTCCCAGACAGTTTGGTACGGCCGGACCGCAACAACTTTGCTCCGCGGCTTGGTTTTGCGTGGAAGCCGTTTTCCAAAACTGTGGTGCGCGGCGGATATGGGATCAACTACAACACGGGCGCATATCAGAGCATCGCGCAGCAGCTTGCTTATCAGCCGCCATTTTCTACTACGGCGACGAACATTCAAACTGTTCCTGGAGAGCTGACGCTGGAGAGCGGATTCCCTGCGCCGACGGGAATCAGCAACAGCTATGCGGTGAATCCGAATTACCGGTTGGGCTACGTACAGATTCGCAACCTGGATATTCAACAGCAGATTCGCCCCACGGTGTTGCTGAATATCGATTACACGGGTACGAAAGGTACGGATCTCGACGTTCTGGAAGCGCCCAATCGAACGCTGACTGCGACTGCGATTCGTATTACTGGCGTTGATGCGTTCACTTATGAAAGCTCGGTAGCGGACTCAGATGCCAACGCGGCATCGGTACGGCTGCGCAAGCGCTTAGCCAAAGGATTTTCGATTGGCGGCATTTACACGTTCTCGAAGTCGCTGGATGATGCGTCTTCGATTGGCGCTGGCGCAACTTCGGCGGCAAATACGCCCGGATTGGGCGGGGGCGGTACAGGGGCGGTTGGCGGAGGCGGCAGCAGTGGTTCGTCCAGCTCCGGCACATCCAACGTGGCACAAGATCCTTTCAATTTGTCAGCGGAGCGCGGGCTTTCCAGTTTCAATCAAACGCACAAATTTACCGCCGATTATCTGGTGGAGTTGCCGTTCGGGCACGATAAGCGCTGGCTCACGGAAAACACTCCGTGGCGCGCGATTTTTGGTGACTGGCAGTGGAGCGGCGATTGGACGATTGCATCAGGCTTGCCCTTCACGCCGCGATATCTAGACAACATCGGCAGCGTGAACGCAGGCACGAATGGAACGCTGCGGCCGGATTTAGTTCCGGGGCAGCCGATCAACATTGCGAACCCTTCGATTCCGGAGTGGTTCAACACGGCTGCGTTTACGGCCCCGGCTGGCCCGTTTGGCGATGCGCGGCGCAATAGCATTATTGGGCCGGGAACGAAGGTATTCGATATGGCTTTCACGAAAGTTGTCCCGTTAAAAGAGTCGCGCATGCTGGAATTTCGCGCGCAGGCAACCAACATTTTCAACATACCGAATTATTCTTCGATTGACACCAATGTGAACTCGCCAACTTTTGGACGCGTCACGGCGGTGGGAACGATGCGGCAATTCACGATGACGGCACGTTTTCGGTTTTAAACAAATGTTGCCGCGCGGGCATGGCGGAGTGAACTTTATGGTTTTTAAGTTAAAGCGATTCGCCGACAAATTTGCGGCGGTGATGTTGACGCTGGCATTTCTGCATCCTGATTTGCGCTCACAGCAGGATTCGGAATATCTGATTCACGTGCAGTCGGATCTTGTGTTAGTAAATGTGACGGTCCGGGATAAGAACGGGAATTTTATTCAGCGATTGAATCCGGGGAATTTCACGATACTGGAAGATAATAAGCCGCAAAAGATTCTCTCCTTCGACACAGAGAACGTTGACGCCGCACCCGCGCTCGACGTTGCGCAGGTTAAACCGTTGGCTGGTGAGCCTTCGAGCCAGCCGGCTCCTGCGCCCGCGCGAGCCAATCTTGCGGCGCAGTTCAAAGACCGGCGATTGATTGTTTTATTTTTTGACGTATCGGCCATGGAGCCAGACGAAATCGATCATGCGGTTACATCGGCGGAGCATTATGTCGATACGCAAATGGCGCCCGCAGATCTGGTGTCGATTGTTTCTCTGGGAAGTTCGCTGCTGGTAAACCAGGATTTTACTGCCGACCGAGTTTTGCTGAAAAAACAACTGGATGCATTCAGTTCCGGCAGCGGACAGGGCTTTGAAGAAGGGACGACGGGCACGACCGAGGGAACTCCCGACTCGGGCCAGCCGTTTACTGCCGACGATACGGAATACAACATTTTCAATACTGACCGGCGGCTGGAAGCGTTGCGCTCGGTAGCAGAGAAGCTGGCGTTTGTGCAGCAGAAGAAATCGTTGATTTATTTTTCCAGCGGCATGGACCGGACGGGAATTGAAAATCAATCGGAGCTGCGCGCCGCCGTGAATGCGGCGGTGCGCTCGAACATGGCAATCTACACCATGGATATGCGCGGCTTGCAGGCGCTGGTGGCCGGCGGGGAGGCGCAGAACGCCAGCTTGCGCGGAGTGTCCGCTTACTCCGGGCAGGCAACGTTGAACGCGCTGAATTCCAATTTCACCACGCAGGAAACTCTGGTGACGCTGGCCAGCGATACCGGCGGGCGGGCGTTTCTCGACTCCAACGACTTCAGCAAGATTTTCAAAGGAGTGCAGCAGGACACATCCACTTATTACCTGATTGGATATCACAGCACGAATCCGGCGCGGGACGGGCATTACCGGCGTATCAGCTTGAAGATCAATATCCCCGGGGCGAAGATCGACTACCGGCGCGGCTATTACGCACCGGCGGATTACCAGCACTCAACCAAAGACGACAAAGAGCGGCAGCTTGAAGAGGAACTTGCTTCTGAATTGCCGGCAACGGATTTGCCGCTGTACCTGGGCGTTTCTTATTTTCGGCTGGAGAGTAATAAGTTTTTTGTTCCTATTTCGCTGGTGGTACCGGGATCGCAAATTCCCTTCGTGCGCAGCAGCGACCGCGACAAGGCGACGCTAGACGTGATTGGTACGGTGCTCGACAACGAACATCATCCGCTCAATAGAATCCGCGACACCGTGAATCTTGCGGTAAGTACGACATCGGAAGTGCAGAAGAAAAATGTTCAGTACGACACGGGGATGAGCCTGCTGAGCGGCAAGTATCACTTGAAGTTTGTCGTGAGGGAGAATCAGACCGGCCGCATGGGGTCGTTCGAAGCCGATATTGAGGTGCCGGATTTGAAGTCGCAGCCGCTGAAGATGAGTTCAGTCGTGCTGGCGAGCCAGACTCAGGCGGCAAAGAAGGGTTCGAGCCTGAATCCTTTGATTCGCGACGGTTCGGAGATCATTCCGAATATCACGCATGTTTTTTCGGGATCGCAGCATCTGCTGCTCTACTACGAGGTTTATGATCCAGCCAAGCCGGAAGCGGCGGTTTCCGCGGGAAACGCGGATCACAAACCGGGCATTCGATTACTGAGCAATGTTGGGTTCTTCCGGGGGAAGGCAAAGGTCTACGAAAGTTCGCTGGTGGAAATGACAGAGTTAAATGCGCAAGCGCGAAAAGCCGCGGTGTTCCAACTGGATGTGCCGCTGACTTCGCTCAAACCTGGGTTTTATACTTGCCAGGTGAATGTGATCGATGACGCGGGAGGGCATTTCTTGTTTCCGCGGCTCGCCTTACTGGTTTCGTCGATTACACAATAGCGAACTGGATCCTATTGTTGAATGGCCGTTTCGTTCTTGTCCGGTTTT
>Ga0224568_1000029_pt1 | contig 52954 bp, 43 predicted proteins | sample CLU5metagenome_FD_182727 | JGI IMG/M metagenome (GOLD analysis project Ga0224568, IMG submission 182727) | Spruce litter microbial communities from Bohemian Forest, Czech Republic - CLU5 | ecosystem: Environmental > Terrestrial > Plant litter > Unclassified | place: Czech Republic: South... | reverse complement strand
GAGGCTACCGAAGCGGTGAAATGAGTGGCGACGTTGCCGATGAACAAGCGTCCGGATTCGGTGTGCAAAGTTGCGGGGCCACCGAGAAAACGAGGGAGAAGGGAATCGAGCGAAGAGAGCGGAACCAGACCGCGTCCGTTTTCCAGCAGAAATTTTGCGGAGAGATCGGCATCGCGGCCTTGTATGTGGGCGCGATTCTTGCCGTCGTTGAATTCCCCAAGAACATTGTTGTAATGCAGCCGCCAGCGTGAGCCATCGAGTTTTGCGCTGACGGTACCCAGGGGTTCCAGCAACTCGAGTAATCCGACATAGTCGCGTCCCTGGCGCTGCATGATGGGCAGAGAATAATTGGCGACAGTCGAATAGACGGAAAGATGCTTCTCGGCGGGAGCGGCGGAGAGCAGGAGAGCGATCATCGTCAGAAAGATCGAGCTGCCGCCCAGCCAACGCTTGCCAATTGAGCGCTTCCTAATCCAGCGCATAGATTGTTAACCCGCTGAGCAGCTTGGGGTAAAAATCGGTGGATTTCTGCGGCATCACCTCGCCCGCCAGAGCAATGTCCCGGACCTGGGTTACGCGGCAGGGATTCATCAGGAAAACGATGTTGGCGCGAGGCGTACCGCGCACATAAGACAGCGCCTCGCCGGCATCGCGGATATAGGAGATATTTTGCTGGTTGTGGATGGATTCTTCGGAAAGATGCAAGACGTTTTCCAGCAAAACCTTGTGCAGTTGCACTACATCGAGCGATTGCTGGCGGACAGAAAGTCCGTTGAAGACCTGAGCCGCATTTGGGTTGGGATGGTGCAATAGAAAAGCGCGGGTCGGCGTAACTGCGAGGATGGTGGTTCCGGCACGTCCACACTCGCGCAACATGGCAGTGGCCTGGGGCGCGTCAAGGGAAGAGTCGATTTCCTCAATATCGAAGAAGGCGCGAGCGGAGTTGCGAAAAGTTTCGTCGGAAAACGCGGAAAGGCTGTGAACTACCCGGTGGGTCGGCAATATGAGCAGAGCCGGGCTGTTCATGTTCACGAAGGTCATCATGACGAATTCAGAAGGAGATGTGTCCGGCTGGTTGCTCACGGACGAGTTCTCGGCGCGTCTTTCATTGCGGTAGTTTAAGGCGGTTTCGTAGCGATGGTGGCCGTCGGCGATGACGAGTTTCTTATCCTGCATGGCGGTACGGACGGAATCGATGATGGCGGGATCGGAGACTTGCCAGACGCGGTGCACAACCTTGTATTCGTCGGTGACGGAGATGTCGGGAGGGGTGGAGGTATGCAGCAGGGAATCGAGCTGGCCGGAATCTTCGTAGAGCATGAAAAGCTGGCCGAAGTGCGCGCGGGTGGCGCGAAGCAGATCGAGGCGGTCGGCCTTGGGTTTGGCTAGCGTTTGTTCATGGCGGAAGACGATGCCGGCCGAGTAGTCCTCAATACGGCAGAGGCCGATGAACCCGCGGCGCTCCAGTTCCGTGCCGGAACCGGGTGGGGTAAAGCGTTGGGAATAAGCGTACAGGGAGGGAAGCGAATCCTGCTGCAAAATGCCTTGCCGGCGCCAATCATTCAGATGGCCGGCGGCGCGGGAATATACATTGTTTGCCGGATTGTCATGGGCTTCCGGCCGGCCGAGGATGATGCGGACGAGGTTGTAAGGGCTGGCCGCATAGTAGCGATCCTGCAAAGCGGGAGTGATTTTGTCATAGGGCTGGGTGACGGCGTGATCCACGGAAACCTGTTGCGGATCGTAACGGAAAGCGCGGAAGGGATGAATGTCAGCCATGGAAAGTTCTGATTGTAGCAAGTTAAGTGCAAATCTTTGCTTACTGGTGAGTGGCGTTGGTGAATGGCCCGGAATGGGCGTCTATTCGGGCTTGTGACCAATATTTGACAAAAAAATCGCAGCCGAGGTGGGGAAAGCTGTGGTACTATCGCGGCCAATTGAGGTGCTTATGTCCTTCGCGGATGAGCGCCGATTCGTATGCTGGATCTGTCGCCCTGTGACTCAAACTGGTAAGCCCGGTTTTCGAGTATTCAATTTTGATTGGGCGCGCCTGCGCTTGATCCCTCGTAATTTCCCCGGCTTTTTCAAGACATCTGTTGGATTGCTATTGGCAGTAGTGTGCGTGGCGGGTTGCCCTCTGACTGCATTTGGGCAAACCGATGTCAACGATATCCACGTTACGCCGCGTACGGTGGAGACGGCGAAGACAGAGAGCGCGGACAAAGAAAGCGTCACGTCTCCGGCGCTCAGCACGCACGTACGCCCTTTGCGGGCTAATGCAGATCTGGTGCTGGTTCCGGTCACGATTACCGACCCGCTGAACCGCCTGGTGACCGGCCTGGATAAGGAAAACTTTCAGCTTTTTGAAGGCGCTTCGCCTCAGGAGATCAAGACTTTCTCGAGCGAGGACGCGCCGGTTTCGCTGGGAGTTATTTTCGATTCCAGCCGAAGCATGACCAGCAAGATGGACCGCGCTAAAGATGCGGTCATGGAATTTTTCAAGACGGCCAATCCGCAGGATGAATTTTTCATGATCACGTTCTCGGACCAGCCGGAGGTGATCAGCGACTTTACCAGTTCTGTGGATGAGATTCAGAACAAATTGGTGTATGCCGTGCCGCAACGGATGACCGCCCTAATGGACGCGATTTACATGGGCGTCAGCAAGATGCGGCAGGCCAAATACTCGAAGAAGGCACTGTTGATTATTTCGGATGGCGGCGACAATCATAGCCGCTATACAGAAAATGAAATCAAGGGGTTGGTAAAAGAAGCTGATGTAATGGTTTATGCCATTGGGATTTACGACCGCTACTTTGCCACTCCGGAGGAGCGGCTGGGACCGGAGTTGCTCGGCGAGATTTCGGAGATGTCGGGCGGGCGGGCTTTTACGGTGGAGAATCCGAATGATTTAGCCGATGTTGCCACGAAAATCGGCGTCGAACTGCGCAACCAGTATGTGCTGGGGTATCGTCCCCACAACGACTCGCGGGACGGCAAATGGCGTAAGATCAAGGTGAAGTTACTACCCCCGAAAGGACTGCCGCCACTGCGAGTGTATGCCCGGACTGGATATTACGCGCCCGAAGAATAAACGCGCGCCGTGTTTTCTTCTCTTCGGTCTAATCTGTGCGGGAGTTATCGCTTTCATCCTGGCGCGGCCACTCGCCGGACACGCCCGATCGGATTTTTCGCTGGTCCAGTTAAATTCTCTGCAATCCCCTCCTGTTCAGAGTTTTCAGGCTCAGTCCGGTTCCGCTGCGGGCTCATCGGCACCTTCGAACCAGCCAACCACCAAACAGCCGAGCGCTAATCAGCCAGCCAATAATCAGCCGGTTCCGCAGGACAACGGAACCTTTGTCCTGCGCAAAGACGTGGATGAGGTGCGGTTGACGGCAACCGTGGTAGATGACCGGCAGCGCATCGTGACGGACCTCGACAAAAACTCCTTTCAGGTATTTGAGGACGGCAAAGCGCAAAATATTATTTCCTTTCACCACGAAGATATTCCGGTGTCGATGGGAATTCTGATCGATAACTCCGGGTCGATGCGGGAAAAGCGCGCCAAGGTAAATCAGGCGGCGCTGAATCTGGTGAGGTCGAGCAATCCGCAGGATGAAGTTTTTGTGGTGAATTTTAACGATGAATACTATCTCGACCAGGATTTCACCAATGATCTGCTGTTGTTGAAAGATGCGCTGGAAAAAATCGACGCCAAGGGCGGGACCGCGCTGTATGAGGCGGTTGTGGCATCGGCCGATCACCTGGCAAAATTCGCGCGGCTGGAGCGGAAAGTGTTGTTTGTGGTGACGGATGGAGAAGATAACGCGAGTCGCGAAAGCCTGGAACAAGCGGTGAAGCAGTTGCAGGCGGAGAATGGTCCGTCGGTTTACGCCATTGGAGTGTTGGGTGACGAAGAACATCCCAAGCGGGCGAGGCGGGCTCTGGAAGTCATCGCGCAGCGGACGGGTGGGCTGGCATTTTTTCCTAGAACGTTGGATGAAGTCGATGAGATCAGCCGGCAGGTCGCGCACGACATTCGCAACCAGTACACAATTGGTTATAAACCGACGACTCCGAAATCGGTAGGAGGGTTCCGCGCCATCCGTGTGGAAGCGAAGGCGAAGGGACATGGAAAGATGGTGGTGCGGACTAAGAGCGGTTACTACGCTGGGGGGCCGGGGGCGGCTGCAGCGGCTAGTAAGTAGCAATAGCTGTAGCGCAGCGGCTGAAGCCGCTTTTTTGTTGCGCCACGAGCGGCATCGCTAAAGCGATGCCCTGATACGAAATTAAGCGCCACCCTTCCTTTCGTCACGTTGACGATCACTATCCACTCCCCTTACCCTGTAACGTGCACCAGAAGAATTTTGAAGTTTCTCATCTCGGGGTTGCTGACGACATTACCGATCTCGTTGGCGGCACTCCCATGCTACGGCTGAAGAGATTAGTGCCTGCCGGTTCAGCCGATGTGTTTGCCAAACTGGAATACCTGAATCCGGGTGGAAGCGTGAAGGACCGCGCGGCCATCGGGATTATTCGCCGCGCCGAGCAGGAAGGGAAGCTCACGCCCGGTGGAACCATTGTGGAAGCTACGGCGGGAAATACCGGGATTGGGCTGGCGCTGATTGGGGTGAATCGCGGATACAAAGTTAGGCTCTTTGTGCCGGAAAAATTTTCTGAGGAAAAAGTTACGATCATGCGCGCGCTGGGAGCCGAGGTGGAACGGACTCCGGACGAAGAAGGCATGAAGGGAGCGATCGGGCGGGCCAAGGAACTTGTCGCCAGCTTAAAAGGTGCGTTCATGGCGGGGCAGTTTGAAAATCAGGCGAATCCTGAATACCACCACGAAACAACGGCTCCGGAGATATTCGAACAGATGGATGGAAAAGTGGATGCCGTAGTTTTGGGCTGCGGCACGTGCGGGACATTTTCCGGAGTCGCGCGCTACATGAAGGAGCACGTTCCAGGGGTGCTGGCTGTGGCGGTGGAGACGCAAGGATCGATTCTGGGCGGGGGAAAACAGGGCCCGCACAAGGTGGAAGGAATTGGGGTGAGCTTTATCCCAGCGACGTTCGACGCTTCGGTTTGCGATGAAGTAATTGCCGTGAATGACGAAAACGCGTTTGGAACGGTGAAGCGGCTGGCCGCGCTGGAAGGCGTGCTGGCGGGATCGAGCGGAGGGGCGGCGGTGTTTGCCGCACTTGAGATCGCAAAACGGCTGGGCGCAGGTAAACGCGTGGCGACGATTATTCCCGATTCCGCGGAGCGGTACTTGTCGAAGAAGATTTTTGAGGGCGGAATTTAACTGCCGCCTTTTCTGGTTCGAGCTTTTCCCATGAAAACTTCCCATGAAAAAAGATAAACGAGCTGGTTTTGCCACTCGCGCCATCCATGACGGGCAGCAGCCGGATCCTCTTACCGGCGCGGTTACCGTACCGATCTATCCGACCTCTACTTACGTGCAGCAGGGAATCGGCGAGAACAAAGGCTACGAATACTCGCGGGTTTCGAATCCTACGCGAGACCGGCTGGAGGAAAATCTGGCCTCGCTGGAAGGCGGGATCGCGGCGCGGGTGTTTGGCAGCGGCATGGCGGCGATCCATGCGATTGCTACGACGTTGAAGTCAGGTGACCACGTGGTGTGCGGCAACGATTTGTATGGCGGCACGCCGCGGCTGTTCAATCAGGTGCTGAGCAATTTTGGACTGGAGTTTTCTTACATCGACACATCAGACGCAGAAAAGGTGGAGCGCGCCCTGCGAAAAAATACGCGCATGGTGTTTGTGGAGACGCCGACCAATCCTTTGATGCGGTTGAGCGATCTGCCTGCGATTAGCGCGATTTGCCGGCGCAGAAAAGTGGAGTTGGTGGTGGATAACACTTTTATGTCGCCTTATTTTCAAAATCCGCTGGCGCTGGGCGCGGATATGGTGGTGCACTCAACCACCAAGTTTCTCAACGGGCACAGCGACGGCCTGGGCGGAGTGGTGGTGTGCAGCCGGCAAGATCAGGCTGACAAGCTGGCATTTTTGCAGAAGGCGGCAGGGGCGATACTTTCTCCGTTTGAGTGCTGGCTGATTTTACGGGGCGTGAAGACGCTGGCTGCCCGAATGGAAATTCACGACCGCAGTGGACGTGTGGTGGCGAACTTTCTGGCTAAGCACAAGAAAATTAAAAAAGTTTTCTATCCGGGATTGCCCGACCATCCGCAGCACAAGCTGGGGAAGCGCCAGATGCGCGGTTTCGGCGCGATGATTACGTTTGAAACGGGATCGCTGAAGAACGCGAACAAAATGCTGAAGAAATTGCGCGTGTGCTCTTTGGGAGAATCGCTGGGTGGAGTGGAGACGCTGATTTCGCATCCTGCGACTATGACTCATGCCGGATTGGGCGAGAAAGGCCGTAAGGCGATTGGGATTACGGATGGCATGGTGAGAATTTCCGTGGGGATTGAGAATATCGAAGACCTGCTTGATGATTTGGAGAGTGGGTTGGGGGCGATATAGAAATCTTTGCCACGGATTTAGCGGATTTTCCACGGATGAAAAGCTTAGGGCTTTTTCATTTCACCGATTCGGCAATCCACTGAAGATAGTTCGCCGATCCATCTTCAACTGCCAGACAGATGCATTCCGGCAAATCGTAGGAGTGGAGATCTGTAATCGCCTGACGAACTTGCTCGAAGGCATCGGCTGTGGTTTTCACGATCAGCAGCCATTCACTGGCTTCATCCACATTTTCTTTCCATCGATAAATCGATGTCATCTGCGGGATGATGTTGACGCAGGCGGCCAGGCGCTGTTCTACAAGAGCCCGTGCGATCTTCCGGGCTTCGTCTTCCGATCCCGTGGTGGTTAGGACGATTCGTTTGTCGGTCATATAAATTGCCTGTCTAGATTTTAGCGGTCAGCATTTGGGAAATCATATTTTGGCGATCAGATTTTACGAGCGGACTCAGCCGATGTGTAACCAAGTTGGTTCCTGTTATCCAGAACGAGAGAACTTCCGCTTGACGCCGGAGGTGAAGGACAAGTCCACTGGAAGGTTGAGGTCTGATCCGTGGGAGTTCTGTGGGCAAAAGGTAAGTTGTCGGCACCGATGGATTGAAGCTGGTTTTCGAAGACGGTTCGTGGGTTTGCTATCGCCTTTCCAGCACGGAACCCGGGGTAGGTATGTACTCTAAGGCGAGAAGTGAGCAGGGGCTAGAGAAGTTGAGGGCGGCGGCCAAGCAATGGATCTTCGAGTGAAGAGCATTTCAAAAATTCGTGAATTTCCGTCGCCACAGCAAGGATTGCGTGCGATGGCGGAAAATGTGCCGAAAGCGGAGGCACTGGCCGCGTCTTATTTGGAAAAATTGCGCCCGGTTTGGGAGCACGTTTATGTTCTACGGCGCAAACTGGCGACGATTACGGTAGCGGTGGTGGCAGTTCTGCTTTTTGTGCATGTGATGTTCGGCGCGAACGGAATGATCATCTACAAGCAAAAACGGGCGGAATACGTATCGCTGCAAAAAAAGATCGCATTAGAACAGAAGGAAAACCAAACCTACACGCAGCAGATTCACGCGCTGCAAACGGACGAAAAAGCCATCGAGAAAGAAGCGCGCGAACAGTTGCGCTACGCGCGTCCGGGGGAAGTGGTTTACGTTCCGCCGGTGCCCGCAAATTTACCTCCGCCCGCTACCCACTCAGCGAAGAAGTGAAATAAGTATGAGATGTTACTCTCCCGTTACGGTGACATATGCGGAGGTTCCGCTGTGTTATAGTTCCGGCAATCGACGCTTGGTGAATGATGGAGTGCAGCCGACGCGCGATTAGATTTCGTCACAACCGCGGCTTGAGGCCGCGAAGAGTACTTCAAAAGGAGAAAAAGCGGCCATGAAGAAAATATTAGTTCTTTGTCTTGCGATCTGTTTCGTCTTCGCCTTGACGGCGATGGCATTTGACGACATGGGCAAAAGCAGCACGGTGAATGGTTGGGTGAGCGACGACAAGTGCGGCGCAAAGGGCGCCAATGCCGGCGCTGAGGCCTGCACCAAAAAATGCCTGGCCGCCGGAGCGAAGATGGTCATCGTAACCGATAAAGATCAGAAGGTGTTGATGGTGGACAATCCGGATGCCCTGAAAGGGCACGAGGGGCACCACATTGCCGTGACTGGACATGTGATGGGAGATTCTATTCATGTGGACAGCGCGAAGATGATCGGAATGTAAGTTCTTGACGTTGAAAAAGGGCGGCTGCGGCCGCCCTTTTTCATTGCCTGAGTTACTAAATCAACGGACCACACCTTCCAGCGGGGAGCTGGCTGTGGCGTACAACTTCTTCGGCATGCGGCCTGACATGTAGGCTTGGCGTCCAGCAATCACGCCATGGTGCATGGCTTCGGCCATCAGCACAGGATCTTGTGCGTTTGCGATACCAGTGTTCATCAGCACTGCGTCGGCACCGAGTTCCATGGCGATGGCGGCGTCGGAAGCTGTACCTACGCCGGCGTCCACAATTAGCGGAACTGCGGAGATCATTTCACGCAAAATACGAATGTGTGCCTGGTTCTGAATGCCCAGGCCGCTGCCGATGGGCGCGCCCAGCGGCATCACGGCGGCCGCACCGGCGTCGATCAGGCGCTTGGCGAAAACTATATCGTCGGAGGTGTAGGGAAGAACGGTGAAACCTTCGCTCACCAGAACACGTGTGGCTTCGAGCGTGGCTTGCACATCGGGGTATAGCGTAGCCTGATCGCCGATCACTTCGAGCTTCACCCAATCGGATAAGCCGACTTCACGCCCGAGGCGCGCGGCGCGGATAGCTTCGTCGGCGGTATAGCAGCCCGCGGTGTTGGGCAGCAGGAAATATTTCTTGGGATCGATGTAGTCGAGCAAGGATTCTTTGCCGCGGTCGAGGTTGACGCGGCGCACGGCGACGGTGACCATGTCGGCTCCGCTGGCCTCGAGGGCGCGCGCGGTTTCCTGGAAAGATTTGTATTTTCCCGTGCCGACGATCAGACGGGAGCGGAAGTTGCGGCCGGCAATGACTAGAGGATCGGTCATGGGTCTATTGTAGCTATGAGGCCGTGGTGCGTGCCAGAGGGCTGGATTCGTTTCTGTTGCGCTGTGCGGCCGGGTGCTCTGCGTTTTCTGCGATAGTGAAGCTTTTAGCGCGGAGAAAAGCCGCGCGGAGATTTTTACTACGTAACAGTTGCCGTTTCTGCCCGGGCATAGAGTTCTTCGATTTGAGAACGATAGCGGTCTTCTACAACGCGGCGGCGGAGTTTTAGTGTGGGCGTGAGAGCGCCGTTGTCGGCGGTAAATTCGTCTGGCACGAGGAGCACGCGCTTCAGGGTTTCGAAGCGGGCCAGGTTCTGATTCACGGTGGCGACGATTTCTTCATAGAGCCCATGCACCTTCGCGCTGGCAACCAGTTCGGCACGCGAAGAAAAAGAGACGCCGTTGGTTCGCGCCCACTCTTCAAGCATGGCGAAGTTGGGTGAAATTAAGGCGCAGGCAAACTTGCGCTTGTCGCCAACAACCACCGCATTTCCGACCAGCGGATTGAGCTTGATGGAATTTTCAATCGGCTGCGGGGCGATGAATTTTCCGCCGGAAGTTTTGATGAGTTCTTTCTTGCGGTCGGTGACGGAAAGATATCCATCGGCATCGATGTGTCCGATGTCTCCGGTTTTGAACCAGCCATCTTGAAACGCGTTGCGGGTTTCTTCGGGAAGGTTCCAATATCCTTTGAAGACGGAAGGGCCGCGGACGAGAATCTCGCCATCTTCGGCAATGCGAACTTCGAGATTCGGCAAAATTTTCCCGACCGTGCCGATGCGGTGATTGATGGGCGTATTGACGGCGATTACTGGAGAAGTTTCGGTTAGCCCGTAGCCTTCATGAATGCGAATGCCGACGGTGGCGAACCATTCGGCGAGTTCGCGGCCCAGGGGCGCGCCGCCGGAGATGAAGGTTTCAACCCTGCCACCCGTCCCGGCGCGAATCTTAGAGAAGACCAGTTTATTGGCTAGCATCCAGCTTGCGCTTGTGGGAGTGTTTCCCGCAAGAATTTCCGGCTTATGGGCACGACCTACCGATAGTGCCCAACGATAGATTGCTTTCCTGGGAAAGCCTTGTGCCGTAATTTCGCACTTGGCGTAAATTTTTTCGTATATCCGGGGCACGGAAACGCACAGCGTTGGGCGCACTTCCAGCAGAGTTTGCGAAAGGTTTTCGATGAATGGGCAATAGGCAAGTGTGACGCCGTGATACAGCATGGCAAGGTCTACATGGCGCGCCGTCACGTGAGAGAGAGGAAGAAACGAAATGCTGACATGCCCAGCGTGCATATCGAAGCCAAGCAGCGAGCAGTTGACGTTGGACGCCATATTGCCGTGCGTAAGCATTACGCCTTTGGAAGTTCCAGTGGTTCCGGAGGTGTAGATGATGGTGGCGAGATCGTCGGGTTGAATGGAGCGTGCAAGGGATTCGATTTGCGGATCGAGGTTGGGCGGAGCGTTGCGTGTGAGTTGATCCATGAGCACGCACGATGCAGCGAGATCACTGGGGATTTGGGCTTGATCCATGAGCACGATTTTTCTGATTTCGGTTTGCGAAAGAGTGCTTTGGACTTTACGTAACTGTTGCTGGGAAGAGACGAAGATGACGATTGCGCCCGAATTGTGCAGAGTGAAGGCGGTTTGCGCGGGAGTTAACGTGGAATAGATGGGTACGGTAACCGCGCCGAGCAGCAGCGTAGCGAAATCAGCGATGGGCCATTCGGGGCGATTCTCGCTGAGAATGGCCACGCGGTCACCCTTACGAATGCCGAATTCCTGCAACACTCTGGCCATGCCTGCAACTTTGCGGCGAAAATCGGCTGAAGAAATGGGAAGCCACTTTCCCTCCACGCGGTGAAGCATGACGCGGTCGAGATTGCGCTCGCCGGCGGCGAAGAAGATATCGTTTAGCGTGGCAAGGGGCATGGAATGTAGGCTAGCGGGTGGCTGCAAATGAATTTAACGGTTTGTTGTTGTTTTCGGCAATGTTAAACGCTTCGGGCAGGGTACTGAGTAGCGTCCTTAATAGCTTGATGGGACACCTGAGTCGAGTTGTTATAGGGATCCTCGGCTACGGTTGTGCTTCGCTTCGCTCACACAACCTTCGCTCAGGATGACAGACTCAGGCGATTGGGAGTTCGAAGGAAAATACCGAGCCTCTTCCGGGCTGGCTGGTTACGCTTACTGTGCCGTTGTGAGCTTCGACAATGGCTTTGGCGATGGCTAATCCCATGCCTGTGCCCTGCACACTGTAACGCTGATCGCGGCCGCGATAGAACTTCTCGAAGACGAGCGACTGCTCGAAATCGTCGATGCCGGACCCGTGATCGGTGACGCTGGTGATGATGCGGTCGCCTTTCTGCTCGGCAGTAATCGCAATGGGAGAAGCGGAAGGCGAGTACTTGGCCGCGTTTTCCAGTAGATGTTTGAGCACTTCGGCGATGCGATCGGAATCGATGCGGAGCTTGGGAAGCGATGGAGTTATATGTACTTCCAAAGGATGCTGCGCGAGAACCACCTTCGATTCTTGTACTGCGGACTCGATCACGGTCGCGATATCGACGGGGGCCAGGTGCAACTCCACCTTGTGGGCATCGAGTTGAGCCATTTCCGTGGCTTCGCCCACCAGCCGATCGAGACGGTCGGTTTCTTCGTTGATGACGGTCAGCAGTTCCTTACGCTGCGCCTCGTTCAGGTTGTAATCGGAGAGCAGGCCGGTGACTGCGGCTTTGATGCCGGTGAGCGGGGTGCGCAATTCGTGAGTGACGGAATCGAGCAGAACGGCGCGCAGGGCTTCGCTCTGGTGAGCGGCTTCGGTCTGCGAAAGTTTTTCTATGGCTCCAGCGCGTTCGATGGCGATGCCGATCATGCTGCCCAATGCTTCGAGAGTGGCGCGCGAGAGCACGGGTCCGGCGATGCCTACGGCACCTGTCGTGCGGGTTCCCAAGTGCAAGGGGCTTAGAGAAATTCCCCGTTGCGAATCGATTACCGGCTCACCGCGCGAACTTACCAGTTGCAGGTCCTGCAAAGAAAACCAAGTCGCTTTGGGATCGGTGCGATACACCTGCTGCGAGTTGAGCAGGTAGATGGCGGCAGCCTTTGCCCCGAATCCATCGCATACGTAGGCAGGGATCGAGTTGAGCAATTCGGCAACGTTATCGGTGGCGAGCAAGCGCTGGCTGAAAGCGTAAAGACGCTCCACATCGCGGCGGCGCTGGTGCGCATCTGAAGTCTGGCGGCGGGCCCGGTCTGCGAGTTCGCTGGCAATTCCGGCAGTGGCGAGAAAGACGAAGAGCGCAACCCAGTTTTGCGGGTCGGAAACGGTGAAGGTTCCAATCGGAGGAAGGAAATAATAATTGAAGGCAAGGGTTGCGAGCACTGCGAGAAAAACGGAGAAACGGAATCCCCAGTAAGCGGCTGCCAAGAGCACCATCAGCAGAAACGTCAAAGCTACCGTGGTGGGATTTACGTGAGTGAGATGGCGATAAATCTGCGCCACCAATTCTGGAGCGACTGCGCAGGCGGCATAGCGGAACAGGTGCTGTGGCGAAGGAGCTTTCACGCGCACGATTGTAACTGGAAGCTGGATAAAACGTGGAATGAGTGGACAGAAAAGATTTTTTACCACGGAGGCACGGAGACTCGGAAGTGTGATCGCATTCGACAATTTGCTTTTTGGCGTGCAGAATAACGGCGATGACCAAGACTCCGGAAGAATGGCTGAAGGAAGTGGATACGGCGCAGCGGCCTGCTGTATTCAAGCTGTTTCTCGGCTATGCGCCGGGGGTTGGGAAGACCTACGCCATGTTGAGCGAAGGCGTGCGCCGCGCCAGCCGGGGCGAAGAGGTTGTAATTGGCGTGGTGGAAACGCATGGCCGCAAACCGATCGTCGAGCTTTCATCACGGCTGGAAACTGTCCCGCGCAAGAAACTGGAATACAAAGCGACCATTTTCGAAGAGATGGATGTCGATGCCATCCTGGAGCGCAAGCCCCATGTGGTGCTGGTGGATGAGTTGGCCCACACCAATATCGAAGGCAGCAAGCACGCCAAACGCTACGAAGATGTGTTCGAGATTCTGGATGCTGGTATCGACGTGCTCTCGACGCTGAATGTACAGCACATCGAAAGCCTGGCTCCAACTATCCGCGGGCTTACCGGTGTACAGGTGCGGGAGACGGTGCCGGATTGGGTAATCCGACGTGCAGGCGAAATTGTGATGGCGGATCTGACTCCGCAAGCGTTGCAGACCCGCATGCGGCGTGGAGATATTTATCCGCTGGAGCGAGTCGAGAGGGCGCTGGCAAATTTTTTCCGCAATACAAACCTGGTGGCATTGCGCGAGTTGGCTTTGCGGCAGGTGACGCAGGCGGTCGACCGCACGCTCTCGGAGCTGAAAACCGAAGATGGCCAACCGCTCCAGATACGGGAACGGATTGCGGTGTGCATCAGTTCGAATCCGGCCGCGCAGTATTTAATCGCGCGCGGTGCCCGCATGGCGCAGGCGCTGGACGGTGACTTTTTTGTTCTTTACGTGGACACGGGGGCCGACGAGAGTGATGAAAACCAGCGGTCACTGGCGGACAACGTGCGTTTTGCCGAGAGCGTGGGCGCTAAAGTGGTAAAGTGCGAAGGAAAAGTGGTCGCGGAAAAAGTTGCAGAGTTCGTGCGCGAGAATCACATCACGCAGGTGGTTTTCGGACGCTCGGCTACGAAGGGGTGGAAAAGATATTTCTATCTATCCGCCATTCACAAATTTCTGCGGGATACGCCAGCGGTGGATGTCCACATTGTGACCCAGGAGATGCGGTAAGTGGAGACGGCGGGCGACCACCGGCGAATCCTGGTGGTGGACGACGAAGCGCAGATTACCCGCGTGCTGCGGACGACGCTTTCGTCGCAAGGGTATGACATCCGCGTAGCCAATGACGGCGAGATGGCGCTGGAGTTGATGAAGAACTGGACTCCGCACGTGGTGATTACCGATCTGGCCATGCCGAATCTTGACGGAGTTGGCCTGTGCCGCCAGGTGCGGCAAATTTCGCAGGTTCCGATTATCGTGCTCTCGGTGCGCGGGCAGGATCGTTCGAAGGTAGAGGCACTGGACGCGGGAGCTGACGATTACGTCACCAAGCCGTTCAGCATGAACGAACTGCTGGCACGAATTCGGGCGCAGTTGCGGCGAAGTCCAGTAACAGACGAACAGCCGACCACGATCATGGCGGGAGATTTCTCCATCGATCTGGATGCGAGATCGGTCAAAGTAAAAGGGCAGGAAGTCCATCTCACGCCGAAAGAATTTGATTTGCTCGTGTATCTCGCGCGGCGGCCGGGCAAAGTGGTTACGCAGCGCGCATTACTCGGCGCTGTATGGGGTCCTACTAGCACGGAGCAGCCGGAATATCTGCGGGTTTTTGTTGGACAGTTGCGCAAGAAAATTGAAACCGATCCTTCCTCGCCAAAATATCTGCTAACCGAACCCTGGGTAGGCTACCGCTTCGAGCCCGGCCTCTAGATCACGCAAGCCAGCCTGTTCGAGAGCGCTCCCCGTCTTTACAAACATTTTATGGAGCCTTTATTCGGAATTTCTGCGATTCCGCTTCCAATAGCTATGGACCTGAGCGGATGACACGGCGAGACAGGTTCAGTGGAGGCAACATCATGTGGATTCATGAAGTAGCACCGGAACGATTGGCAGAACTATTCCATCACTATCATCAGGCGCTTACGCCAGAGGCTTCGAAAAAAGACAATGAAGCACGCGGAGCCTGGAGAGAAGTTCCGCAACAGGAGAAGAGCCGCCTGGTGGCCGCGGCACGGCTGGCATTGCTGGAACTGGAATCGATTACTCATGACAGAGAGAAGACGCGCAAGTATTTTGCCCAACCGGGTGAAGCGGAATGGGGTTGCTAGGGCTGTCTTTATGAAATCTTTATAAGTTTTTTAATCAACTCTTACGCGCCAAGTTGTCCAATGGAATGTTCGGCCTTACGCGCGAATACAAGGAGCGAGCAATGTGGCTTGCAGTTACTTTCGCAGCCATTGCGTTGACCGGAACGGAATTCATGATTTGGTTCCTGTTCGCCCTGTTTCGCGAGCATGGAGTTCTAAATCACCCGCGCAAGAGCGGTTCGGTCAAATTATCGGAGAACGAAGTACATGCAAAAACATTTGCTACAGGTCTTATTCGCGTCGATGTTCATACTGTTACTGGTGGCGACTGCCAGCGCGCAGTCCACTCAAGACAAATTGGCCACTTCAGCAAAAGTAGACTCTGGCTCAACTGACAAAACAGAACAGCAGGAGATGAGGGAGGAATTGAAGGCGTTACGGGCAGAAGTCGAACGCCTGCGCGCCGAGGTTGAGCAGCAAAAAAATACCAAGCCTGCGCTCGATAGTTCTGCGGGTGGCGGCATCAGCAGTAGTGCTGGATCTGTTGCTGCTGCGCCTAGCACTGCGAAGGCAGCCGCGGCTACCGCTGTTGCACCCCCGGTTACGGCTGCGGCCGGCACTTCCACTGTGGCCACCGCTGCTGTGCCCGGATCCGCTCCAGCAACGAAAGCCAAGATCGCTCCTTTTTCCGATTGGGATTGGACCTGGTTGAACGGTAACCCGCGCACAAAAGATCTGGCGTTCGATTCCCCTTTCTTCACACCGGAAATTCGAGCCGACGTGTTGTATGACTACGACTTCAACAAGCCGAAAGACGACTCGATGGGTGGATCGAGCGAGATTTTCCGCGCTAATGAAATCCAGCTCACGCAGTTAGGTGTGGGCGGAGATTTCCACTACGACAACGTGCGCGCCCGCTTGATGACGCAGTTCGGTGAGTATTCCACCGCCACGCCGCGCAACGATCCCAGCCCGTCGAAGGGCCAGTGGGACTTGAGCGATGCGTATCGCTACGTTTCAGAAGCGTACGGCGGTTATCACATCAATGCGCTCGATGGCATCAACATCGACGCCGGCATTTTCATGTCATATATCGGCCTGTTCAGCTACTACAACTTCGACAACTGGGCGTATCAGCCGTCTTACGTATCCTCCAACACGCCGTGGTTCTTCAACGGACTGCGCGTGCAGATCTTCCCCAATCCGCATTTGAAGATCGAACCGTGGCTGATCAACGGATGGCAGTCGTACGGATCGGCCAACTCGCGCAAAGGACTCGGCGGGCAAATCAAATGGACGCCTCGTCCCTGGGTGAATATCGTTTCCAATAACTACGGGCTCGGGCATGACGATTTGTACATTCCGAACCGGGGGCGCATTCACACCGATGACAGCATCGAGATCAAGTATTACGACCATCCTGAGAAAACGCTCGACAAGATGGCCTTCACGTTCACCGGCGACATGGGGTGCGAGTTCGGTGGGGGCGTCAGTTGCTACGGCGACAAGGCTGGAGGCCCCAAACAAAGCTTCCTCGGCTTTATGCTGTATAACCGCACCTGGTTTAAGAAAGACAAATATGGTCTCACGGTGGGCGGTGGGGCGATCAACAATCCCGGACGTTATCTCGTGCTGATTCCGCCGATTAACGGCGAAACGGCGGGGACGGACGCGTTGAATTCGCCTTATTTCACGGGCAATCCCGGCAATCCGTTCAAGGCGTGGGATTCGTCGATCACCTTCGATTACATGCCCAGCCAGTACATCACGTTCCGCTGGGAGTACGACTATCGCCATGCCAGCGTGCCGTACTGGTCGGGCGCGGGCGGAATTACGCCGCCGCCGGGCAGCAACAATGGCTTCCCGCAATACTATGCATGCAATAATGGCGCGTCGTCGGGGCAGGAGACGCTTGCCGCAGCTGAGCTATCATGCGGCGGCGGTCCGAGCAGCGTGTGGTTTCCCGATCTGCGCCGCGATGAGCAGTTCATCGATATGGCGATCCTGGTGAAGTTTTAGGGTTGGGTTAGCGACGGGAGAAGAGAAACCTGGAATGCAAGACATTATTTTTCTCGGAGTAACAATTCTGTTTTTCATGGTTTCGTTCGCATATGTGTACTTCTGCGAGCGGGTACGGTGATGTCTATGAGAGCTGAACCAATCATCATGCTGGTCATCTGTGTCGGGCTGATGCTGTATCTCGTATATGCGATGCTGCGTCCGGAGAAGTTTTGATGACAGCAAACGGATGGCTGCAAATCTTTTTTCTGCTGGCGGCCGTGCTGCTTATCACGAAGCCGCTCGGCTTATTCATGACGCGGGTGTTCAGCCGCGAGTGGACTTTCCTTGATCCCATAATGCGGCCGGTTGAGCGAGTTCTTTACCGGTTGACGGGCGTGGACGAAACCCACGAGATGGACTGGAAGGAATACGCGCTGGCGCTGCTGTTGTTCAGCGGCGTTTCCATGATCCTGCTTTACGTTCTGCAGCGGGTGCAGCAGTGGGCGTGGCTGCCATGGAATCCGCAGAAGCTGCCGGGAGTGTCTCCCGCGCTGGCTTTTAATACTGCGGCTTCGTTCACTACCAATACAAATTGGCAGAACTATGTTCCAGAAACCACCATGAGCTACCTGACACAGATGGTGGGTCTGGCCTATCACAACTGGGTTTCCGCGGCAGCGGGCATGGCTTTGGCGGTTGCGTTCATTCGCGGCATCGCGCGGCGCGAAGAAAAAACGATTGGTAATTTCTGGGTCGATATGGTGCGCGCGACATTGTGGGTCCTGGCGCCTTTATGTTTGGTGGGCGCGCTGGTGCTGGTGTCGCAGGGTGTGGTGCAAAACCTGAAACCGTATGACACGGTGAAGCTGGTCGATCCTTATCAGACTCCGCAACTCGGCGCCGACGGTAAACCGGTGAATGGACCTGACGGCAAACCCTTGATGCAGACCGTGACGCAGCAGGTGATCGCGCAGGGGCCGACGGCGTCGCAGGAAATCATTAAAGAGCTGGGGACCAACGGCGGCGGCTTCTTCAACGTGAACAGCGCGCATCCTTTTGAGAACCCCACGCCGTTTACGAATTTTCTGGAGATGTTCTGCATCCTCGCGATTCCTTCGGCGTTTACTTACACACTGGGGAAAATGACAGGCTCACCACGTCATGGTTGGGCCGTATGGTCGGCGATGGCGTTGTTGTTTTTGGCTGGAGTAACCACGGCGTATTGGGCCGAGGCGAGAGGGAATCCGCTATTGACCTCGGCCTCGATGCACGGGCTACAGCACGCGCCAGTTGTTATGCAAACCGCGGGCAACATGGAGGGCAAAGAAGTGCGCTTCGGCGTGGCGAACTCGGCGCTATTTGCGACCGTGACCACCGACACAAGCTGCGGCGCGGCGAACTCCATGCATGACTCGTTTACGCCGCTGGGCGGAATGATTCCGTTAATCAATTTGATGTTGAGCGAGGTGATCTTCGGCGGCGTTGGCGCGGGGATGTACGGAATGCTGGTCTTTGTCATCCTTTCGGTCTTCATTGCGGGATTGATGGTGGGGCGCACGCCGGAGTATCTGGGGAAAAAGATCGAAGCTTACGACGTGAAGATGGCGATGCTGGTGGTGCTGATCTTCCCTCTGGTCATTCTGGTCTTCACCGCAATCTCGGTTTTGTATAGCTTCGGCACCTCTGCCATGGCGAACGCGGGCCCGCATGGATTCAGTGAAGTGCTTTACGCCTTTACCTCGGCGGTTGCGAATAACGGTTCTGCCTTCGCAGGCTTGAGCGGAAATACGCCGTGGTACAACACGTCGCTGGGCATTGCTATGCTCATGGGCCGCTTCATGATGATTCTGCCAATGCTGGCGATTGCCGGCAATCTCGCGGGAAAGAAACAGACTCCGTCGACGCTAGGGACATTTCCAGTGACTGGTCCCTTGTTCACGGTTTTGCTGATTGGCGTGGTGGTGATTGTCGGCGCGTTGACATTTTTTCCGGCGTTAAGTCTGGGACCGATTCTGGAGCACCTGCTGATGCAGGCCGGCAAAACCTTTTAGCTGGCTTCTTACAATTTATGGCGAGCAAGAAATCAAAACGAAGTTTGTGGGACGTGAAGATCGTGCGCCGCGCGGCGTGGGATTCGATTGTGAAACTCCATCCCGTGACCATGATGCGCAACCCGGTCATGTTCGTGGTGGAAGTGGGCAGTGTGGTGACCACGATCCTCCTGATTCTGGAACGAATGCAGGGCCGGCCGGGATTTGGATTCAACCTGCAAATCACGTTGTGGTTGTGGTTCACGGTGCTGTTTGCCAACTTTGCTGAAGCGATGGCCGAAGGCCGGGGCAAAGCACAAGCCGATGCGTTGCGCCGCGCCAAAGCGGAAACCATGGCGAACCGGTTGCTCGCCGATGGAAAGACGGAAACGATCCCAGGCTCAAAGTTGCGCTCGGGAGACATGTGCCTGGTAGAAGCGGGCGAGTTCGTTCCGGGAGACGGCGAAATTGTAGAAGGCGTGGTGTCGGTGGACGAATCGGCGATTACGGGCGAGTCCGCGCCGGTGATTCGCGAAGCAGGCGGAGATCGATCGGCTGTGACGGGTGGAACGCGCGTGCTTTCGGATTGGGTGAAGGTGAAGATCACCTCCAATCCGGGCGAGACTTTTCTCGATCGCATGATCGCCCTTGTGGAAGGCGCGGAGCGGCAGAAGACGCCGAATGAAATTGCGCTGAACATCCTGCTGGCCGGGCTGACGATTGTATTTCTGCTGGCGGTTGTTACGCTGCAACCCTTCGCTATTTATGCAGGTGCGCCGCAGACCGTATTCGTGTTGGTGTCGTTGTTGGTGTGCCTGATTCCGACAACAATCGGCGGATTGCTCTCGGCTATTGGCATTGCGGGTATGGATCGCTTGGTGCAGCATAACGTGCTTGCCATGTCGGGACGCGCGGTGGAAGCGGCGGGCGATGTGAACACTTTACTTCTCGATAAAACAGGGACGATCACTTTGGGCAACCGCCAGGCTACCGAATTCGTGACGGCTCCGGGTGTTACCGAAGCGGTGCTGGCCGATGCGGCGCAACTTTCCTCGCTGGCCGATGAGACTCCGGAAGGCCGCTCGATTGTGGTATTGGCGAAGGAAAAGTATGGACTGCGTGGCCGTGAAATGAGCACGCACGAAGCCGAGTTCATCCCGTTCAGCGCGACCACGCGCATGTCGGGCGTGAATCTGGATGGGCGAGCCGTGCGCAAAGGCGCTACGGATGCAATTGCTAAATATCTGGAAGAGAACAATAGTGCGTTACCCGGGGAAGTGCGCGCGGTAGTGGACGGAATTTCACGATCAGGCGGAACGCCTTTGGTGGTGGCGGAGAATGGCCGCGCTCTGGGAGTGATTCACCTGAAAGACATCGTGAAGGGCGGCATGCGGCAGCGCTTCGATCAATTGCGCGCCATGGGCATAAAGACGGTGATGATTACGGGCGATAATCCGTTGACCGCGGCTGCTATTGCAACCGAAGCAGGCGTAGATGATTTTCTGGCGCAGGCTACGCCCAAAGACAAACTTGACTTGATCCGCCGCGAGCAGGGTCAAGGAAAATTAGTTGCGATGACTGGTGACGGAACAAACGACGCGCCGGCGCTGGCTCAGGCTGATGTAGGCGTTGCCATGAATACGGGCACGCAGGCGGCGAAAGAAGCGGGCAATATGGTGGATCTGGATTCGAATCCCACCAAGCTGATTGAGATCGTGGAAATCGGAAAGCAATTGTTGATGACGCGCGGCGCGCTGACAACATTTTCGATTTCAAATGATGTTGCCAAATATTTCGCTATCATCCCGGCGATGTTTGCCGGAACGTTTCCGGTCTTGCAGGCGCTGAACATAATGCACCTGGCGACGCCGCAGTCGGCAATTTTGTCGGCTGTGATCTTTAACGCGTTGATTATTGTGGCGCTGATTCCTCTCGCGTTGCGCGGAGTGAAATATGTACCCCAGGGCGCGGCTATTTTGCTGCGTCGAAATCTACTGGTTTACGGCCTGGGCGGAGTGATCGTGCCATTCATTGGGATCAAGCTGATCGACTTGCTGATTGTGCGCGCAGGGTTGGCGTAAGGCGACTATGAAAAAGAATCTGATCACTGCGGTGTTGATGACCCTGGTGACGACGGTATTGTTTGGATTGCTGTTTCCGCTGGCAGTTACAGGGTTGGCGCAAGTGTTGTTTCCCCGGCAGGCAAATGGTGGGCTTATCACGCACGACGGTGCTCTGGTCGGTTCCAAATTGATTGGCCAGCAATTTACCTCGCCGGGCTATTTTCATTCGCGGCCGTCGAGCGCCGGAACGGGTTACGACGCGGGCAACTCCAGCGGATCGAACCTGGGGCCGACCAATCAATCTCTGGTCGCGCGCGTGCAGGGTGACGCGGTCCGATTGCAAGCTGAAAATCCCGCGGCCCCGATTCCGATGGATTTGCTAACCACATCAGGTTCCGGTCTCGATCCCCATATCTCGCCGGAAGCGGCCGAATTTCAAGTGCCGCGCATTGCGAGGGAGCGCGGGTTGAGTGAAGATGCGGTTCGCGCGGCTGTGCGCCAGTACAGCGAAGCCCGACAATTTGGGTTTCTGGGCGAGCCCCGAGTCAACGTGCTGGAATTGAATCTTGCGCTGGATGAGATTTCTCCGAGGCCCGCCAGCCATTAAAACAGTTACTGCGGTCGTTGCAGAACGATAGGATTCCTCCGCTCCGCCTCCCCTTCGGCTTCGCTCAGGGTCCGGCTCCGGTAGGAATGACAGAATTAAAAAATTTCCCTGGTGTTGACGTGTGCGGCTTGGGTGCGCTCTGATAAAGGTCGATGAGCGAGCAGAAGCGCCCGGCGATGAACTGGATGGATGTTCTCTGGCTGCTGTTTCTGGCCGGACTGGCGTTGCTTCCGCCGGTTTTTGAAATCCACAAGCAGTTGGTTCTTCTCGCATTTGGCGTAGTGCAGTTGAGTGAAGGCTGGATTCTTAGCAAAACACCGCGGCGCGGCGCCACCTACATTGTTCTTCTCAAAATCGCGCTGGCGACGCTGCTCATCGATCACACCGGCGAACTCAGCATCAACAGCAGTTACTATCCTATTTATTACCTGCCGGTGGTCACCGCGGCGGAGTACTTCAGTCCGCTGGGCACGCTGCTGTGGACGGCGCTAGCTTCCGCTGCCTACTGCTCCTATCTGTATCCTGCGTTAGAGGAATATGAAATCAACGCCGAGTCCTATGGGCTGCTCGCCATCCGCATTCTTTTCTTCTTTCTGGCTGGGATGGTGGTGAACCGCTTTGTGGTGGAGAACCGGCGGCAAATCAAACGCTATCAGGAATTGGCAGAGACACTGGCGGAAACGAATCGCAAGCTGGAACAGGCACAAGAAGAAGCGCGGCGTTCCGAGCGACTGGCGGCGCTGGGACAAATGACTGCGGGCCTGGCGCATGAAATCCGCAACCCGCTTGGCGTGATCAAAGGATCGGCGGAGATGCTGCATCAGAAGCTGGATCAGTCGAATCCGCTGGCCAGCGAGCTGGCGGGTTACATATCCAGCGAAACGAATCGCCTGAGCGCGCTGGTTACACGATTCCTTGACTTTGCCCGCCCACTGCATACGGAACTTGTTCCACAACAAATAACGCCGCTGCTGGATCACGCGCTCCAGTTAGTTTTGCTGGCGCACAAGGAAAATGAAACGATTGTGAAAGTTGAGCGGGATTATCAGGCGAACCTGCCATTGGCGCCGCTGGATGAAAGCCTCTGCGAACAAGCCTTTGTGAATCTGATTCAAAATGCCTACGATGCCATGGGCGCAGGCGGCGGAACGTTGCGCGTGGCGGTAGCTCGGGCAAATGGGGATCGAAATGGAGTAGAGGTGAGAATAGAAGACACCGGGCCAGGAATTCCAGCGGAACTGCGCGAACAAATATTCAATCCTTTTGTGACTACGAAGAAGACCGGGGTTGGATTGGGGCTGTCGATTGTGTCCAGGATTATTGACGGGCACCACGGGACGATTCGCGTTGAAGCTGACGGGAACGACCGGCGGGGCGCGTGCTTTGTTGTTTTTCTTCCCGCGGGCGACGAGGCTGCTGCGCAAGCATCGTAGTGAATGACGTTCTTCTCTTGACGAGGGATGGTGATGAACTCACGGCGGAACAACATATTTGGACATACGACGTTGCGAATCTTGAGCATTGTTGTTGCCGCGCTTTGCATAAGCTTGCTATCTGCCGGCGAAATGGGGGCGCAGGAGAGGACATTCGAGCGCAAGGCCTGGCTGGAGGACTACAGCACGCTAAAACATGCCCTGGAGCGCAGCTACTCGAATCTGGCCTGGTTTGCTTCTCCGCAGGGCGGCGTGAATCTTCCTGCTCTCGACCGGCGTACGCTCGCACTTCTCCATCATGCGAAAAGTGACGACGACGCCCGGAGCGCACTCCTTGCTTTTGTCGCAGGATTTCACGATGGCCACTTTTCCCAACTCCCAAGCCTTGCACCGGCGACTGGCGGCAAGATTAAGGAGCCAGCGCCGTTTCCATATGACCGCCAGAAACCGGAGGCCGGTTGCGCAGCGCTAGGATATGCCGCCAACGGCCGCACAGATTTTTCCTTTCCATTCGAATCGCTGCCGGGATTCACCCTGATTGCGGATGGCCAGGAGCAGCCGTTCCGTGCCGGTATCCTGATGACGGACGATCATGTACAGATTGGAATCCTACGTATCTATTCGTTCAGGACGGAGCAATATTTTGCTGTGTGCAAGAAGGCGTGGGAAGGCGATGTTTGGGACGAGCACGGCCAGCTTCGTATGCCGGCCTTACGGAGCGATCTCGATAAAGAGTGGTACCGGACTCTCGCTGAGGTGCTGAAGCAGTTCCAGAGAGCAAAGGTCAACGCAGTGCTGGTAGATATTGGCAACAACTCGGGCGGAAATGACTCAGGAGATATGGCGGCAAGCCTCTTTAGCGCGATGCCAATGCATTCAGCAAAGCTCAGGATGAGCCAGGATACAGTGGCATCCAAGGCCTACTTCGACGAGGTGTTTACGGCACTCAAGCGTGTTGGGACCTATCATCCTGAAGCAGCGAGCCAACAGCTTATTGACGAGGTGACTAAGAGTTTCAGCGCAGAACAGGCCAGACTAGCCTCGCCGTGCCCAATGGAATGGGTCTGGAAAAAGCGCCAGGATTGGCAGAGTAGCGGATGCAAGCGACTGGTCGACGCAGGATCGGCAGGCGGACCGTTGGATTATCTCAAGCCAGGCGTCGTCGAAGATGTACGAATTGCGAAAGAACTTCACTGGCCTGCGGAATACGTCCAGCTTTGGGGGACATGGACAGGACCGACATACGTGCTGACGAATAATCGAACCTATTCATCGGCTGAGATGTTTGCCGCGATATTGCAGAACAACCATGCGGCCCGGATCATCGGAGCGCAAACAGGCGGCGATGGTTGTGGCTTTATCGATGGTCCTGAGCCGACCACGCTGCCAAACTCGCAACTCCGCTTCCGAATTCCAAATTGCGTACGACTGCGCGCGGACGGGACAGATGAAGTTGCCGGGGTCAAACCCGATCTGTCTGTGCCTGCGACAGACGAGAGCGCTCGAATTCGTGCATACCGGCTGACTCAGGTAATTGAGACAGACCTGCAAGCGACGCACTAGATGCCACCCATATGCCGACAATTTTGATCATCGAAGACGAAGCTAAAATGCGCCGCCTGCTGGAATTGAACCTCGGCGAAGATGGTTTCAGCACGCTTTCCGCCGGAGATGCCGAGAGCGGATTGAAGCTGCTGCGCGAGGATACGATCAACCTGGTGGTGACGGATCTTAAACTTCCGGGAATGAATGGCCTCGAATTTTTACACGCCATCAAGCGGCAGAATGCGGCGTTGCCAGTGGTGGTGATGACGGCGTTTGGTTCCGTGGAAACCGCGGTGGAAGCCATGAAGGCTGGCGCTAGTGACTATGTGTTGAAACCGTTCTCGTTAAGCGAGATGAGGATGGTGATTCACAAAGAACTCGATGTCCACAATTTGCGGGAAGAGAACCGGTCGCTGCGGGAGGCTTTGGGCAAACGCTACTGCCATCCCAACATAATCGCGCGCAGTGCGAGGATGCAGGAGGTTTTGGCGACAGTCGATCGTGTGGCGCCTACGAATTCAACTGTTTTGTTGGGCGGGGAAAGCGGGGTGGGTAAGGATTTGATTGCGCGCGCCATTCATGAAAAATCGCGGCGAGCGTCGGGACCATTTATCAAGATCAACAGCACGGCAATTCCGGAAAATTTGCTGGAGAGCGAATTGTTTGGTTACGAGAAAGGCGCGTTCACTGGCGCGAATGCCAGTAAGCCGGGGAAGTTCGAGTTGGCTGACAAAGGAACTTTGTTTCTGGACGAAATTGGCGATGTACCGGCGGTCACCCAGGTAAAGCTGTTGCATGTGCTGCAAGAACGCGAGTTCGAACGTTTGGGCGGAACGCGAACAATCAAGGTGGATGTGCGTTTGATTGCGGCCACGAACCGCGATTTGCGGGAAGCGCTGGAGCAGGGAACTTTCCGCGAGGACCTTTACTACCGCTTGAACGTGGTGCCCATCGACATCGCGCCGCTGCGGCAGCGAAAGGAAGATATTCCTGACCTGGTGAATCTTTTTATTACGCGGTTTGCCGGCGACTCCGGCAAGCCAGTGGAAAGTATCACGCCCGAGGCCATGCAGATTCTGGTGAATTATCACTGGCCGGGAAATGTGCGTGAGCTGCAAAACATCATCGAGCGGGCTTGCGCCCTGGCAAAGGGTACGGTGCTGAAGGTGGATGATATTCATCTCGATGTGCGGCCCGCGCGAATCACAAACGGGGCAAGCAATTTCCTTCCTGAAGGTATGACGCTGGAACAGTGGGAAGACGAAATGATTCGGGAGTCGTTGCGGCGGGCGAATGGAAATAAGAGCCAGGCGGCGCGGCTGCTGGGGCTTTCGCGGAATGCGCTGCGGTATCGGCTATCGAAGATTGGTATTGCGGACGAGGGCGAGAAGGAATAAGAAAGCTCAACTCGCCATAAAAAGTTGGCCGGAAATTTCTTCTGCTACTTCTTCTGCGAATCCTGAATCAAGACCAGATCGGTAGGAGAATCCCCGCGAACCAGCGCCAGGCTTTTTCCATCGGGCGACCATTCGTATGAGTGAATCGCCAACGAACTGAAATTCGTAATTTGCCGGCCTGGCGAGCCATCCAGCGGCTGCAACCACAAATTCTCCGCGCCCTTTTCGTGAATGGGATACACGATTCCTTTGCCATCGGGACTCAAGCGTAACCGCCCGTCGTGCCGCGAATCGTATTCGAAGGTGCGCAAATCCTGTCCAGTTTCCAACGACCTCAGCGTAATGTTTGGACGTTGCGCCTTGAAGTCATACGTTCCGAGCAGCGCTGTCTTTCCATCGCGGGCAATGTCGTATCCCGCCTCGGTCTCCGCGATTCCGGGAAAAATCTTTTCCGGCTTGTCAACGCCGGGAGAAATCTTCATATACGAACTACCGATCATGTCGATATAGAAGATTGTTTTTCCATCCGGCGAGCACGTGGGATACGCGTCGTTTTTACCGCTGCTCACCTGATGCAGTCCCGCGCCATTTACATCGCCTTGCCAAATGCTCAATGACGCGCTCTTTGTGCTACCGCTTGTGTACACCACTTGCCCGCTCCCACATCCGTGGGGTTGCATCGCCGCGCCATTTTTCTCCGCGATCTCCGCTTTCACCAATCCATCGGAGTCAAGTACGCGAACCACGGGGAGTTGTCCCGCCAGCAACTTTCCGTCGCCGGTCCAGGAGACATCCTGAACGGGATCGCCCGAGGAGATTTGTTTGGCGTCGGAATAATCCGCCTTCTCGCCGGAGCTCAGGTACAAGTCGCGCGCAGGCTGCCGCATCACGGTGGCAAGCGACGCACCGTCGGACGAGATGCTTAAATCGCCGTAGTCATTCGTGTCGGCGGTGATCGCGCGAAACTTGCCTTCGGGATAGCTGATTAATCCGATCTGCTGACGATTGAAGTTCGTCTCCGGGCTCGAGTAAACAATTACCAACGACTTGCCATCCGGCAGCCAACCCAAATGCCTCATGGCAAAATAGGGCGGCTTCGCGATTGTGCGCTCGCTACCCGAATTCGGATCGATGCCAACCACCGCCGTGATGGTGTTTTGGGATGGTTCGTAGAGGGTCCCAGCGATCGTCTTGCCGTCCGGCGACCACGCCAGCTCGATCATGACCTTGCTCATGGGGCCGGAGGCGATGCTCTTTTCGTCGGTCCCATCCGCGTTTGCGACGAGTACATGATAGATGCCGGGATCGGGGTCGTTGGCGCGCACGAACGCAAAGCGCTGTCCGTCGGGAGAGAAGGTGGGATTGGTGTCCACGTCCTTCACCAGCAATTGCGGAGATCCACCCAGCACCGGAATGCGATAAAGATCATAGTCGCGCGAGGCAGGGCCGCTGGCCGGCAAAGTATGCGAGTAATAAATATGTCCGCCATCCCGAGAAAAGCGCACCGCGGCGAACTGCACCCGTTGCGGAGGAAGAATCTGCACATTGCTGTTACTGGAAAGGTGGCGTAGCCACAACGACTCGCTGCCTTCATTGTTCAAGACATACGCGAGGTAATTGCCGTCGGGAGACATGGCGCCGAGGCGGGCATTGTGCGTTCCAGAAATCTTACTGACTTTTATGCTTTCAAACGGCACGTGCCGGTTGGCGAAGAACAGGCTGTAAATCCCAAATCCGGCAGCCGCAACCACGAGTACAACGACGAGCAGGATGACGCCAATGCCAGTTTTGTGTTCTCTTGCGGCTGAAGCCAGAACTGAGCTGCCGGAAACAGGTCCGGATGGCAAAGCTGGCGCAGGGACATTTGAGGGGCTAACTGAAGAAGTGCTGATCGATCCGGATTCTTGAACTCGCTCTCTGCCTGATTCTGTATCCCGTTTCAAGCGCTTGAGATCGCTTCGGAGTTCGGCTGCCGATTGGTAGCGGAGGTCGCGATCTTTTTCCAGCAGCTTGGAGATAATGTCTTCCAGCCGGGCAGGCGCAGCTGGATTCAGGCGTAATGGAGGGATGGGTGCGCGATTGAGAATGCCGTCGAAAATGATGGCGGAAGTTTCCCCGCCAAATGGCAAAGCGCCGGTGGCCATTTCGTATAGCACCGCGCCGAAAGAAAACAGGTCGGTGCGGGCATCGAGTTCCTTGCCTTTGGCCTGTTCCGGAGACATGTACGCTACCGTGCCTACGGCTGTTCCGGGGCTGGTCATGAATTCGCGGCTGTCGGCGATGGTGGCTGCGGCAGGATCAGCGGACAGATCTTTCGCTGGTCCCGCAACTTTGGCCAGGCCGAAATCCAGAATCTTGGCATTACCGCGCTTGGTAACGAAGATGTTCGCCGGCTTGATGTCGCGGTGAACAATGCCTTTAGCGTGGGCGGCGTCGAGAGCATCTGCGATTTCGATGGCGAGCGACAGCAGGGTTTCGTTTTCCAACGGACGGCCTGAAATCATGTGCTTCAGAGTTACACCGTCCAAAAACTCCATGACGATGAAGGTCAGGCCATCCTGCTCGTCGATCTCATGAATCGTGGAGATGTTGGGATGGTTCAGAGCCGAGGCTGCTTTGGCTTCGCGGCGGAAACGCGCGAGGGCCTGCGGATCTTTGGCAACTTCATCGGGCAGGAATTTGAGCGCGACGAAGCGGTCAAGCTTCGTATCTTCAGCTTTGTAGACGACGCCCATTCCACCGCCGCCGAGTTTTTCGACGATGTGGTAGTGCGAGATGGTTTGTCCAATCATGGAGAGTGCAGGGGAATGCGAGGATCATCTTAAGGGGCAGCTTCGATGCGAGTCAACGAAGTCGAATTAGTAGGTAATGGCTCATTTGGCTTACGTGTGAGGCCAGATTGAGCGGGAGACCCCTCGCCCCGCGGCTTTGCCGCCCCCGGCTGAAGCCGGAGGTCTACGTGAAAACGCGGGGCTTCGGGATGACGCCTTCGGGATCTCCCATAAATACGAGCTGCAAAATCGCCTGCTGGCAGTGGCTCAAAAGCACCAATGTGGCCGAGTGTAGCCACCGGCTCGTGATTGCAATCCCATCGTTTCCTCGAAACCGAATTGTTTTGCTCATGAAAACAAATAAGTTATAGAACTTGCAAGGCAATCCGGCTTTGGCATGGCAAGTGCTTTTTAGTTTTGCTTGCTCCGGTTCCGGATAAAGCAGGTTTGAGCAAATTGTGAAAATGCAGGTTGATCGATCATGAAAAATAAGTTCACAGGAAGTTTTGCGATCTTGACTCTGGTATTCGCCGGCGTGCTGACCGCCCCTGCGCAGACGCCTACTCCAGATGACGGCAAGGGACCCACCGAGCAGCCTAGCGCGCCCATGGAAATGGGACAGCCGCAGGGTGGTCCGCCTTCGCAAGCCGGACCACCGCCTCAACCGGGGCAGCAACCGCCTCAGGGTGCACCGCCGCAAATGGGGGAGGAATCTCAACCCGGTGGCCCTTCGGGAGAGGAACCAGCTAAGACGGATCAAGGCGTAGGCCGCGTCAGCATGATTCATGGCGATGTGTCGACACAGCGCGGAGACGCGGGTTCGTGGTCGGCGGCCGTGTTGAATCAACCCGTGGTCAATGGCGACAAAGTTTCAACTGGAACCGGCGGACGCGCCGAGGTGCAACTCGATTACGCCAACATTCTGCGTTTGGGACCAAACGCGCAGGCTAACATCGCGAACTTCACGAACAAATATATTCAGATTCAGGTGGCGCAAGGGATGGCGAACTACTCCGTATTTGGAGAGAGTGAAACTGAGCCGGAGATCGATACGCCCAACGTCGCTATTCATCCCGCGCACCAGGATGGCGTGTTCCGCATTGAAGTGCGGCCTGACGGCGACAGCGTAATCATCGTCCGTAAAGGCGAGGCGCAGATTTCTACGCCGCAAGGCATCGCCGAAGCGAAGGCGGGCGACATGGTCACGGTGCATGGAGCGGCCGCCGATGCGCACTATAAGATCACTCCCGCGCCTGACCGGGATGACTGGGATCGCTGGAACAGCGAGCGCGACCACATGATTCACACGGCGAACGGCTGGCAGCACACAAATAAATATTATGTTGGGTCGGAAGATCTGGATGCCAACGGCCGCTGGGAAAATGTGCCGGATTACGGCCAGATCTGGGTTCCGAACGAGCCGGAAGGTTGGGCGCCGTATCGCGATGGCAACTGGACTTGGGAGCCTTACTACGGCTGGACCTGGGTGGGTTACGAGCCCTGGGGATGGGCGCCGTATCACTATGGACGCTGGCTATCGTATGGAGGCGCGTGGGGCTGGTGGCCGGGACCGGTGTGGGGAGCGGGATTCTACCGTCCCTTCTGGTCGCCGGCGTATGTGTCGTTCTTTGGGTTTGGCGGCGGTTGGGGACTTGGTCTCGGTTTTGGCTGGGGTGGATGGGGCGGCTTCGGCTGGCTGCCGATCGGGCCTGGTGATTGGTTCCATCCGTGGTGGGGTGGATATGGTGGCCGCTTCGGGGTGGTCGGTTATGATCGCTTCGGCGCAGCAGGCCGCTTTGGCGGATTTGCGCCGCTGCACGCGGGAACACGATATTCGAATCTGGCGCACATCAACGATGCGCACATTGGTGGTGGAGTATCAACGGTTCGTGCCGGGCAATTTGGTTCGGGACATACCACGGCTGTGGCAGCAACTCACGAGCAGTTGAGCAGCGCTCACATGATGACCGGCAATATGCCGGTGGTCCCGACGCGAGCTAGTTTGTCGGCGAGCGGGAAAGCGGCTGCTCCGTCCACGATTCACGATACCGGTTCGCAACATTTCGCCGGCACGCAAAGCACGTCTCATGGGGAGTCGTTCCAGCAGCAGACGGCTCACTTGCAGCAATCCATGCAGCAGAGCCACTTTAGCCCGGTGACAGCGGGAAGCCGATCGGGTGGTTCGGCCGAGTCTCGCAGTGGAGCAACTGCTGTGGGCGCCAGGTCCGGCGCTGGTACATCGGCGGGCAGGGAAGCGGGCAATTCGGCAGAGCGTTCGGCGGGATCGCGGGCGGGGTCGGGCAGTGGCGAATGGAGGTCATTTTCGCCCTCTTCTCGTGAGAGCAGTTCCGAGGGCCGCGGCACAGGGAACTCTGCATCGTATGGCCGGGGCGAGAACGGCAGTTACTGGAACCGCACGGCGCCAAGTTCAGGCTATTCGCGCGGGTCCGGTACAGGCTACGGACGTGGCGAAGGGCGCGGCGAAGGGTATTCTCGTCCGCAGCTCAACATGCGGCAGCCGGTGGTGCAGCCGCGGTCTTCCGGTGGCTACGGCGGCAGCCGCAGTGGATCTAGCGGCGGCGGATCGCACAGCGCGCCCAGCGGTGGTGGGCATTCCTCCGGCGGCGGAGGTCACCACTAACCAGCGCTGCAACCGGGAAAATTTTACTAGTAGCTGGAAGTGACAGTTAAACCAAGTGAAGGCAGAGGCGAGAAGGGCGTGCTAACCGGCACGCCCTTTTTTTTCCGCTGGTTGAGTGTCGGGTCATCGCGTCAACGTGCAGGAACCTGTGGTAGTGGCTTGTTTTGGGGCGACTTAGCTTTCAAAAATTGGCAGCTGAATGGTATGAATGCCTCGCCACGCCAAGGTTGCCGATGGCTTATAGGGATGCTTCGACTGCGCGTGGCTTCGCTGCGCTCGCTCACGCTGCGCTCAGCATGACATACCTCGTAAAAAATCTGGGCTTTTTCAAACCAGGACAACTACCAAATCTCGCTCACCGGCATGTTTAGTCGGCGTAGAAGCTACGGCCGCGCGTACGCGGGATTGTCGGGATCGGGACGGTCGTAGTCGCGGCCGTATTTGTTTTTGTGCGCCAACTCCAGATCGGACTCGGAGAGAATCAGCGTGCCCAGGAAAGTGTCGTGAGAGGTCACTGTGATTTCATGCTCGGCGGCTAACAATGTTTCCGGAGAAACCGAGGGATGAAAAAAATGCATTTTATAGCGCCCAGGGGCAACATCGTGAATGTCAATCTCGCCGCGGGCGTCGGAAATCGCATAGTACGGGGTGTCCAATGCAATTACCACGGCATGCATTTGAGCGTGAATGTTGCAAAAGATGAAAGAAATTCCTGGCTTTTCGAATTGCACAAAGCGCGTGGTGCCGCTTTCATAGAGTCCAAGATCGAAGCGCTTTCCATCGAACAAGGAAAAGACGTTGTGAAAGAAAGGGTCGCGATTGGGAAACTCCACTTTGCCCCCCGCGGGAATGACTAGCAATGACGGCTGAAAGCTCTTGTCTTTCTGGACGAGTTGCGGAATTTGTGACGGATCCTGGTGCAGAATCGCGGGTGCAGGCGTACTTCCTAGAGGAGTCAGCCAGGCTACTAGTTTTGAAGCGTCCTTGGTTTTGTGGCCGCTTCGAGTGAGTTGTACGCTGCCCTTGAGATCGACATTTTGGGCAGTGGCAGTTGCGCACGGGAGCAGCGCAATGCCGCAGGCGGCAAGACAAATAATCGGGAGATGACCGATGCGAAGTATTTTCAGAATAATATCCCCATGGAAAGGTTGATCTGGTTGGTTACGCTCGGGGCGTCATAAATCGGGAACGTGTGTAGTCGCCTGAATTCAGCCGCCAGCAGTAAATCGGATCGCGGCCGGTAGATTAAATTGGCCAGTGTGCCGTGGTTGCGCCCGAGAATCTCTCCGAAGTTGTTGGCGTCGGTGGCGAAACCGCGAATGTCTCCGGCAAAAGCATTGTCTTCGGCGAAGACGCCATTTAATTCCAGCTTGGGCGTGATCTGGAATTTGAGCTGGCTCCATCCGCCGGCGGAGTCAAGGCCGCGAATCCTCGTAGTCGAATAGAACGGATCGCCGCCGAACACGATGGGTTGACCGATGGCAGCGCCCAGGCCGCCTGCTGCGCGTCCCCGGTAAAACTCGCCGGAGAGGGTCAACCGGCGAAGGAGTGGAATTTGCCAATCCGTCATACCGGCCCAACCATCGATGTAACGATCCCATGACCAGTTTTGCCGCCCATAGTATCCCGCCACACCGATGCTTAACGGATGGTCAAAGATGGGCCGGGACCATGCTGTGCGAACTGCATAGGCCGGTTGACCCGTACTCTCGCCGGCTGTTGCCGAGCGCGAATACTGGTTGGTGGGATTTTCCCAATCGAGGTTGTCAAGAATTCCGCCTTGCACTGTCAGCGTCTGCTGATCGTCAAGCTCGAAGCGATGTTCAATACGAAGCTGTGGCGTCCAACCCCAAAGATTTCCCGCATAGGCGAATGCCGGGGTCGCTAGTGAAGCGAAGGACGTGGGAGAAAGGGGCGAGATGAAAAGGGAATCCTGCCCGGCGATTAGAGAAGTATCTTTCCAGTCGAGCCGCAGGCTGGCGGTTTGCATGCGCGCGATGCCAAAGTCCACACCATTGGCAGTGGAAGGAAATCCTCCCGCGAAATCGAACTGCACGTTGGCCGAAGTTTTGGCTCCAGCGATAGTTGGCCCGAAAATTTCGAGCCCAATTTCGCTCTGCCGCAAGGTTGCTCCAAAGCTGGCCTGCGAGGTGCTGCCAAAAGTGGGAGGCTGGGCGTAATCGGGCAAGTCAAGATCATCGGATGCGCCAACGTTGCGAAACGCGTTCATCAGAACGATTCCGGAAAGGCGCACGCGATATTTGGCGGCGCTTTCTACTTTGGTTTGGTATTGCTCGTCGATTTTCGATCCCAATAACTGCGTTGAATCTTCCAGCTTCTGCACCCGGTTTCCGAGATCGGCGGTCGATGTACCCGAAGTAGTTGGCGAGGCAGACGGTGTGGCAGAAATTTCCGGTGTAGAAGATATTTCCGGGCTGCGAGGAGAATTCGTCACGGCCGTGGCAAGCGGGGCGAGAAGCTTACGAGTATCCTGCAATTCCTGGCGCAATTCCTGCATCTCGGTGCGCGATTGAGCATTCTCGGCCCGCATCTGCTCGAGCATGGCGCGCAACTCGCCGACTTGAGAAGCCAGTTCGTGCACCGATGCATCTCCGCCTGGTGACGCGGTCGGCAGTTTCTCCTGCGCGCGGCTACTTGCTCCCAGAAGTAAAAGGCAGGTTACAGCGATGGCACTGGAACGAAAGGCAGGGGGTAATGGGCTGTTCACACATCCTCCGGGGGTGACATTGCGGATGTTCCTAAATCTTAAAGATGGAGAATGCGGACTAATCCGAATGTCGAATTGAGTTTTCACTCGTTCGACCGGTAGTTAACCGGTCGCTGTTCAACGAAATTACAGAACGACGCGTGGAATTTTCTTTGTTGTCTTCGCCGGCGCCGTGGACAGAACGACCGGGGATGGTGATGCGAAATACGGTATGAGCATCGATCCGCTCCATCGCAATTTCGCCTCCGTGATCCTGCACAATTTTGTGCACGACGGTAAGTCCCAACCCGGTACCGTTTTCCTTGCCATAACTCACGAAAGGATGAAACAGCTTGTCGCGAATGGCTTCGGCAATGCCTGGGCCATTGTCAGAAACCTCGATGGTCAGGGCATCTCCGCGACTTCCGGTGGTAACCTGCACCCTGCCGTCGCTACTTGGCGCAGCTTCACACGCATTCAGCAAAAGATTGTAGAGAGCCCGCTCGAGTTTGCGAGAATCGAACCACGCCAAACCCGGGCCATGGCTTTCGACTTCGATGCGCGTTCCCTGATGCCGGGGATGCAGCAGCACGGCCTGCATGGCACGATGGATAGTTTCCGAAATGCTGGAATAGCTGGGAGTGAGAGACTCCCTTGTTCGGGCAAATTCGAGCAGGGAATCGATGAGATCCGTCATCTGATTCACGCCGATACGAACTTCATCGTACAGCTCTTCCCGCTGTTGCCCAGTCAGACGGCCATCACACAAGAACTCGGAGTTGGCAACTATGGCTGCAAGCGAATGGCGCAGGTCGTGCGAAATAGAGCTGGCCATGCGTCCGATGGTGGCTAACTGTTCCGATTCCAACAGCGCTTGCTGGGTTTTGAGCAGGCTGGAGCGCATGCGGTCAAAAGCCGACGTCAACTCCGCGATTTCATCGCTGCCACGGGGATCGAGCGGATGATGAAAATCGCCATGCTCGAGCGCGCGCACGCCCTCTACAAGGCTGCTGAGTGGACGAGTGAAGGTGTGAGAGATCAGGAATACAAGTCCACTGCCGATCAGCACGGCTGCGAGGCCCAGCAGAAACAACAGGCGGTTCAACTTGCCGAGAAATTTTGCTGCTTGATCGTAAGAACCGAGGACGGTTAAGCGCACCGGCGTCTTCTGCTGGCTGGATAGATCGAGGGAAGTTGCCAGGAAGAGTTCATGGCCCACTTCAACATCCCGCGGGGTGTTTTGCGATAATCCTGCCGAAAACCCGCGAACAGCGGGGCTTTGCGATTGATCCGGCGTGAGCGTGGTGGCCACGATTTCATCGCCGTAGGAGAATACAACCTGGCTGGCGGAAACTTTGCTTACCTCGCGCGCCAGACGGTCATCGATTTCATAACCGATCACCAGGAAGCCGAGCAGCGGTCCTTCCGTCTTTGAGCCAAAATAAACCGGCTGTACAAAAGTTTGGTAAAGATGATGGGCATCGAACCACCAGTGGCTGGAATCTTCTTCATTCAAGGATCGCGCGAAGTATTGTTCCGCCGCTGCGCTGGTAAAGCCTTGCGATTTCGTATGCAGGGCGACCACTTTGCCATTGCGATCCGCCAGTACTAACAGGTCGCTGCCGGTTAATTGCCATACATCTTTAGAAGCGTCTTGAATGGTGGCGGGATCATGCGCCGTCATGATGGCGCGCGTGATGGGAAGATTGGCGACCAACTCCGCCGAGCGCGTAAGCATGACTTCGCGGTCGTGTTGGAAATTTTGAAATGTAGTGACGGAATTTCGCAGATCCCGGACAATTTCTTCGCGCACGTGCCGCTCCATACTGTGGCGTACGACAAGCAAGCTCATCGCGGCCAAGCCCGCGGTGATGAGCAGCATGGAGAGGAGAAAGCGCGTACGCAGGCGAGTGCGGTGTACAAGCGCGGTACCGGGCTGCCTGAGGATTTGCGCCGCGAATTCTGATGTGGGGTCCAAGGGATTTTAGCGGACGAACTTATAACCCATTCCGTGTACTGTGCGGAAGTGTACTGGACTGGCAGGGTCGCGTTCCAGTTTTTGCCGCAGCTTCAGAATGTGGTTGTCCACGGTGCGGGTGGAAGGATAATTCTGGTATCCCCAGACTTCGTTGAGCAGTTCGTCGCGGCTGATGACGCGGTCGGCATTCTGCACGAGGAATTGCAGCGTTTTAAATTCCTGCGCGGTCAAAACCACAATTTTTCCGTCGCGCTGCACTTCTATTTTCTTGAAGTCAACCGTAATGCCGTCGAAGCTCACTACGTTCACGTGCGCCGTTCTCGAGGTATGCCGGAGGGCGGCGCGAACGCGCGCCAGAAGTTCCCGTGGGCTGAAGGGTTTAGTTACATAATCGTCCGCTCCGAGTTCCAACAGCAGCACCTTATCGGAAACGTCGCTGGTCGCGCTGAGAACGACAATTGGAAGTGTCGGCGCCTGAGCTTTGACTTCTCGGCATAAATCACTACCGGAAAGCTGCGGCAGGCGCAGATCGAGAATGATGATTGCCGGAGGAGCTGCCTGAAAACTCTCGAGCGCGGATTTGCCGTTGCCTTGAACTTCAACCGTATAGCCTTCGGTTTCAAACACGCGCCGCAAGGCTTTCTGCACGGTTGGATCGTCTTCCACTACAAGAATTCTTCCCAGCGGATGTGTGGAGTTCATTGGATCAAGGGATCTGGCTGTGCTGAGTGGAGTTGCGATCTGGCCCATGGAAAACCATCCTCATCGGACTGAATCTTTCAGAGGGTAGGAAGAACGCGTCTCATGCCCTGTGAAAATGAAGCTTACAACGGTTTCCATCCATTCTTCACGAAACGGGGCATGGTTTGACAAATATTTTACATTTTCACGGGCATGTAAACACAAGCGACGGAAGGAGGCGTGCTGGAGGGCAGTGTCTTAATTTTGGAAACAAAAGCCTTTGACCGCTGAGGAGGGGAAGGGCTCGCAGGAAGTCGCGAAGAAAAGCATTAGCACTATTGACAAGAGGTTTTCGTTTCCGATAAATAGACGCCCGTGCCGTAGAATAACAACGTTGCCTGCCCCCTCCGAGTTCGACAGCTTGCGCGTGGTTTTGGTCGACGTACGCAACCCGCTCAATATCGGCGCAGTTGCCCGGGCTATGAGCAACTTTGGATTCCTCCGCTTAAGACTGGTAAATCCCTACGAGGTGGCATTTCAAGGCGCCCGCTCGGCTGTGGGCGCAGCCGAAACCCTGGCGAATGCCGAGGTATATAAAACTCTGGCTGAAGCCGTGGCTGACTGTTCGCTGGTGGTGGGAACCACTGCAGTGGGACATCGAGATTTGCAGCACTCTTTGATTCCTCTCGCGCGCGGCGCGAAGCAGATTCGCACACATCTCGCTTCCGGGGCGAATTGCGCCCTACTGTTCGGATCGGAAAAATTTGGCCTATCCAACCTGGAAATGAGCCATTGCCACTGGCTCATGCGTATTCCTACGCGTGATGCACACGCATCCATGAATCTGGGGCAGGCTGCCGCCATTTGTTTATATGAGCTGATGCGCACGCGCGCGGTGGTGACAATGAAGCCGAAGAAGGGAACTCCCGCATCGGCGGACGACGAGGAGCGAATTATGGAAACGTTGCTGGTTGCGCTTCGTGCCAGCGAATATCCGAAGTTGAACACGTCGAAGTCATTTCTCGGAGCAATTCGCCGGCTGGTGAGACGGATGCAACTGCAACAAGGCGATGCGGAGTTTATGTTGGGTATGCTGCGGCAGATGGTGTGGAAGTTGAATAAGAACGAAAAAAGTAAGAGTTAGAGCTTTACTTCAAGGTTTAATTTCTGTCGGAAGAATTTGCGTCGACGTTCGGCCGAACTGGAAGCGCAAAATCCATTCGCTGGGCAACGCTTTCCCGTCGACTTGCGGGGGATTGAATTTCCAGTGGCGTGACGCAGTCATGGCCTGATTGGCGAAGTATTGGCTGGGTCCGGCAGAGACGAATTTTGCCTGGGTGACATTCCCCGCGTCATTGACCGAAAGTTGAATCTCGACTTTCACCCTTCCATGGATCGTATTGCGGGCTCCACGGGAGATCTCGGGCGTGATTTGCTGAAGAACCGTGCCTTTGGAAGAACCTTTGTTGGGGCTGCTGTTTTCCGCTGTTGGGGCAACTGGTTGAGCTGGAGGCGCAATGGCAGGAGAAGGTTGTGATTCTGTGGGATGATTCTCCGCAGAGGTGGCCGAGTGATGAAACATCCATCGGGCGCCGAACACCACGGCCAACAGCAACAATGCCGCAACAACTAGCAGCAAGGTCCGTGGCTTCTGCTTTGTAGATGCTGGAAGCTCGGAGCGATCTTCAAAGCGACTTGCGGAGTGATCGATGGTTGTAACGGAGGCAATGGGGCGGCCTTCGAGCATGGCAGGAATATCGCTGAGAGTGCCCCGCTCTTGCGGGTTGGCACGCAGACATTGCTGCACGATTTCGCGAAAAGGAGGTGGAACCGTCTCGGTGCGAACGCGGCTTCCAGTATTACCTTGATCCAGTACAGGTTCGCGCTGGGTTAAAACAGCAGCTAAAACTGCCCCGAATGACCACACATCGGATTCAGGAGATACCGCTTTGGCCGCTTCCGGCGCATCGTAGACGCTTAGTTTACTTTCGGCAGCTTCGCCGGGCTTGCGAAGGCCATCAATAGAAATCTTAAGTTGGTCATCAATAGCTACGATGTTGGAAGGCTTGATATGTCCATGCACGAAACCGGAGCGGTGCAAAAAGCTTAGGGCTTGGGTTATAGGGGAAACCATTTCCGAAACTTCAGCCGGCGACAGCGCACGCAGCGGAAGAATTTGTCCTAAATCCTCTTCGGCGTATTCTGTAACTACATACAAGAAGCGCTTGCCCTCGAGATCACACCTTCCCCATGCATAGAGCCGTATCAGGTTGGGATGAGCCAGCTTTGCGCTCTCGGCCCAGCGAAGCAATTGCGCTTCTTCATTGAGCGGCACGCCAGCAAATTTTTCTGCGGAAATTAACTTGATCGCAGCTTTGCGCGATTCGGGAGCGCTTAGTTCCGTGAGATAAACCGTGGAGGAGTCCGAGTCTCCGAGCCATCGCAGCAGAGGGAATTTTCCCGCGGCAATCTTACCCTCCCAGGTTTTTCTGATCTGCGGCAAACTGCTCATAGAACAAGGCTTCCGAACCGTTATTGTAGTGCAGGATGTAGCTTGTGACCCAGATTTTATCGAGGTTGGATGCGATTTCGGAGGGTGTGGAAAACATTGATTTTGGGTAAATTACTGAAAAAAGCCCAGATCACGTGGGCTGGTTTAGAGGAATTTCACTACTATCGCCCGGTATAAAGCTGGAATGGAGCCCAGTAAAACGGCTTATGCACCGCATCATTTGAGTGGAGCAGCGACAGTTTTGCGGCGCGCAGTGCTGCCTCGGGAGATTGACCGTGCTCGATCCCTTCGTACACGCGATCCATAAGCTGCGCGGTGGAAGCGTCGCTCACATCCCAAAGGGCGGCGATCACATTATGGGCTCCGGCACGAAGGAACGCCCAGGAAAGACCGACAAGGCCCTCGCCGGAATACGTCCGCTTGCCGGTGCTGTAGCAGGCGGAAATCGTTACCAGCTTTGCCTGTAAGGGCTGGGTGCCGATAATGTCGCGCGCGTAGAGTTTGAAGGAATCGTCCTGGGCTGCCGCAGTATTCGATTCGGGCGCCAAAATGATCGCGGAGTCGAGTGGATTCTCCCGGCTGGCGGTTCCGTGCGCCACGAAGTGAATGTAGGAGAACTGCTCGGGATGATGGTTGAGGTAGGAGGCAGGCGAGGCTTGCTGCTGTGTGAAAACCTCCCGCCGCGCGCTCGGGAAATGTTTTTGGACGCCTTCCATCTGCTTTGCGGCGTAGGGGAGTTCGGGATAAGAATTATCAGTTCCGGCCTGCGGCACGACTGGGTTGCCGACCAGCAGCAATTTACCCGCGAGATTTCCTCGGTCATGCGCGCCTGGCAGCAGGCGCAACGAGGCGGCGTTGGCGATTGTGACATCTTCAATCCAGTAGCGCTTCGGCTGAGGTTCCAGCGTCTCGAAATTGAGGCTGTTCAAGCCGCCATCGGGAACGATGAAGATATTGCCATTCTTGGCCAGCGCTTGTTTTAGAAAATCCTGCGCGGGCGCGACCAGCATCTGGTAGAGAACGCTGCCGTAGTTGGAAGTTTCTAGAATTTCGGGCTCGCCCTCCAACTGTTTGCGGTAGTGTTGTACGGCTTCATCGATTTCATTCTGATTGGCGGTGAGAGGGAACATCTGCGTCTGCTGAGGCGTGATCACCCACAGATAGGAATGCTCCTGCCCGAGTGCATAAAACAGAATGGTGCCGCCGGCACGGCGCGCGATCACGGGTACGTTTAGCGGATCGGGTGCAAAGGTCGCTTTGCACGGGCGTTCCAACCCCTCGGTCAAAGTGCGAGCGCGAGTGTAGTCGGCCACGCGCAAGGCCTCGTCCGTTTTGCCCTGCGTTACGAGGAAGTGAATGTAGTCTTCGTAGATGCGCGCCGCATTGCTGAGAAAAGGCAGGCGGCTATCGACGCGCTCGTGGACACCGCACCGGGCCTTTTCAAATGTGGTCAACGCGGTGCGGTATCCGGCATCGGCAGGGCCGAATTGTTTTTCGTCTTCATACATGTGGGCGAGAGAGCGCTCGGCCTCCCACTTGAGAAAGACAGGTGCGTCGGGTGATTGTGCGACTTCTTGAAATGCAGCTTCGGCCCCAGTTGTGTCATTGCGGCGAGCGGCGATGCGGCCCTGCACCAGCCGTGGGTAGACCGCATCGCGGCTGCTGCTATCGGCTCTTGCTCTAGCAAGCGCTTGGCCGGCGTAGCGAGTGGCGTCATCCAGCTTGTTGGTTCGCTCAGAGACGAAGGCGAGGGCAATTAAGGAGTTGATGATGTCTTCACGACTGTTGATTTGCTGCGCGAGTTTGAGAGATTGCTGGAAGGATTGCTCGGCCGCCGACGATTTCCCCGAGTCCATGTAGGTGTAAGCGGCATTTGTAATCCACTTTACCCGGTCTGTGGTATCCCCGAGGCTTTCTGCTTGCGCGCTGGCCCGCAAAAACATATCCCGCGCCTTCTCCGAATCCCCGAGCTTGTAGTATGCCCAGCCCATATTTCCGAGCGCGGCCTGAGAAATGTCGTCGAAGTGCTGGGGAATAGAAATGGGAGGGATTAAGTTCGCCCAATCTAAAGCCTCGTCGAAGTGCCCCTGCACGTCAGCGGCAAAGCTCAGATTAAGATATGCAGTCGCCTCGAGGAATAGATCTCCGCGTGTATGAGCCACCGCAAGTGCCCGCTCGAAGAATTCCTCGGCTTGAGGGTAATGGCCTAAGTGCATTTCCAAAAATCCCCATGCCCGCAGGATATCTCCGCAAGTAGCGAACTCTGAGTTTGCGCATAGGCGATCCGCTTGCCTGAGGGCGCGTTCGGCATCGGGGAATTTACCCTCAGAGGAATAGGCCACACCCTCAAGTCTTAACTTCTGTACCGCAAGGTCCCCATCTGATGGAGGTGATGGTTCGGATGAGAGAAGCGCCAAGGCTCGATCATTCATACCCTGTAAGGCCAGTGCACGCGCTTTGAGAATGGTGAATTTCCAGGCCCATGCGGCGCCAAGGCCGTGAAAGCGTCGATACCCTTCGTCCGCCAGTTTCATTGCCATCACGATGTCACCGCGCTTGAAAGTCTGGAGCGCGTGATCGAAAGCCGCCTGGGGATCGGGATGGAATCCGCAAGCCCATAGGCACGCGATCGCCAGGATTGACGAGATGAAAGAAAGAGGACGCGCCGGAGGGCGCGCTAGCCTCTCCGGTTTGGAATGGCACTCACGGTATTGCAGAGAGCGGTTCATGCAACGGCAACCGTGACAGATTCTAACTTGAAATTAAGAAAAGGTCTGTATGTCTCGTGGAGTAGCTATAGGAAGGTTGGATGGATTAGATCCCACATGGTTTTTATAGCAGAATTGATGGGAGGCGTCTGCGAGGACTCGTATCCGGGACGAATCCTCGCATTGCTTTAGATCCTTGCCCTTGCCATTCTATGGATTTGGTCCGGCGCCCTTGCCTGTACCGTTCGACTCTGCGGTCGAAGCGCTGCCACCCGCCGATACCGAGCATCCCAATTCCATTCTCACCATGGTGAGATTGAAGCTATAGGCATCGTAGTCATATGAGTTCTTAGCCGGGGCGCGCTTTACTCTCAGTTCGCCCAGAAAGAACTTACCGAAGTGCGGTACTTCGATCACGTGGCCAAATGATTTTTGATCGCAGTGCACGCGATTGACTAACGAGCAATGCGCGAAATCCGCACTGGTCATTTCGTCCGTCGTTCTCCATTTTTCCCGGTCACGCGGATACCGCTCGCATGCCCAGTCGGGAAAATAGTCGGCTGCGCCGAGGTTCTCATACTGTTGTGCCATCCGGTCGAGCACGCTCCGATTGTCGAAATACGATTGATCCTCGACCGGCCTAGGACCGAGGATGTCGAGATTGGTGTCGAGTTCGATCTTGTGTCCGGCAATTCTCAGATTTTCAAAGCGCGTTCCCGTGAACGAGACTTCCGGTACCGCGCCATCCAGAGGATGTGCAGTGGAAATCTGCGCCACCACGCGATCCGCGGTAAGAACGTCGAGGATGTTCAGGCCCTCGATGACCGAAGTTGTCAGCGTGGAATAACGACCTTCGTGTTTTAGACTCCGGTTTCCCGCGACTTGCGTATAACCCGATTGATACGATGCAATGCCTTCCAACCGGAAAGGCCCTGCGTGTTTGAATTGGTAGTGGCTTTCTTCACCTTTTCCATACAATTCCAGCTTGGCCTGCGGTCTTACCTTTTCATCAAACGGCGTCTTCAGCTCCATCTCGAAAAGATCCGCTTCCCCGTGGTACGTATGGATTCGCCTTGCGGCCGTTAGTGGTACCTCTGCGATCGCCATAGTGTTATCTCCTCCCCAGCCTGAGATTATTTTTGAATTTGTAACCCGAAGGATCTGGTCCCAACTTCCACATCCTGACCGGAGGCGTTGATGCCATGCACGGCAAGTTTATAGGTGCCGTTCAAGTGGCTCGACTCCGTAAATCCAATTTGCCATGTCTCCCTGTCTATGTCTTGAACCGGGACGGATGCCTCGAGCGCGCCAGCGGGATTGTACAAGTCGATTTTGTAGGCCGAGTAGCGCTGCCCCGGAGGCACGACTATGTTCACCAGAAACTCCTGCCCTTCATGCACCGCCAGCGGCGAAGAATTGTCGCCGAGGGTATCCAGATGCACCACGATCCCGGGCAAAAGATGCGGCTGGTGACCCGTTTTCGCCAGCTGAGGAAGTGTAACCAGATTCTGGTATCCGATCACCAACAATAAAACAGCCATGGCAGGGACCGCGAAAGCAGGACGCAGCCACGAGAACCATCCTAGCCCCTTCGCATCCCTGCTTCCTGCTAATACACCCACCGCAGCCGGTGCTGCCAATTCCACCTTGCAATGCTCCAGGAATAACGATCCCGCCCGCACATCGGTTGAGCACTGGTGACACGCAAAGAGATGTTCTTCAAACGCCTCAACTTCGTCCGGCGAGAGTTCATCGAGCAGATATTTTTCACTGGCCATCAATTGGCTGGCCTCGTTATGGTCCATGCTCTAAGGTCTCCTTACATGTACATAGTGACAAATAGCCGGCAAACGTTTCTCACTCTTTCATTATTCGTTTGGCCGTCTTCTCTAAGTATTGAGATTTAAATGACTTCTTCGCGCGGTGCAGCAGTACCCGCAGATATTTGCGGTCCACTCCCATCTCGCGGCAGACTTCATCTTTGTCACGCTCATCCAGAAAAACTCCCTTAATCAGCCGACGATCCCTATCTTCCAATCCCTCAAGCACATGCCGCACTTTGCGTTGCATCTCCCGCTCCACAATCACATCGATCACACTGACGGCGGGGTCCGGGATGTTGGCTTCACCCTCTTCATCGCCGTTGGCCGATTCCTGCGACGATGAGCGGTAGTGCTCGAGCAACACGTTATTACAGACAGAGTTGACAAATGCACCCAGCCGCTCGGGTTCCCGTATGCCATCCTGCTTGCGTAAGGCGGTAAAAACCCGAGCAAACGTCTCCTGGCGTGCATCTTCCACTTCAGCAGCGGAGTGCATGCGCTTGCTCAATTTCAACCGGATCAGCTCGCTGAAATAAGAGACGAAGTGCTCCTGTGTCCGGAATTCTCCAGATTTGAGCTTTTCCAAGTAATCTTTGTCGAAGGCGTGGAACTGCACAGAGTTCCTCCGGGGCGCTAGCTAAGTGGGAGCTATCTTATCAAATCGTAGAAGCCTGTCCAGAAGGCTTTTAGGAGGGGTTCGGCCGGTGATTTTTCACGAAGAAAGATTTTTAAAAAAAAATTCAACAACACGTGAAACGTTTCTTGCAGAGTGAGCACTATTCAATCGTAGTTAGCTCATCGGTACAGCAGCCGCTTTATGATTCTCTCAGGGCCAATGATTTCCGATGAACGTGATCCCGAAGGGAAGCGCTAAGCCTCCGGGGGGAAGGGTGAGCGCTTCCAGCGACTGGAGCCAGTTGTATCCGGCTCCGTCGCTTTCGGGAGATCCCTTGAGATCACGCAAACTGAACCTGCCATCCTGTAATTCCAGTTTCAAACCCACCTGCCTTCCGGCTGTATGATTCAGATGTCTTCATGGCAAAAAATTTTCCAGCTTCTGCGGATCGTACCCTGATCCAGATTGTGGACTCTGCACTGGCCGATGCGACCCGTCGCAGCGGCAAATGGCTGGCCTGCCGCCCGGGTTGCACGCAGTGCTGCATTGGAGTTTTTCCTATTAACCAACTCGACGCGATGCGTTTGCAAAAAGGATTCGACGACCTGGAGAAGATTTCGCCGGCCCACGCCGCCCGCATGCGCGAGCGCGCCCATGATGCAGTTATGCGATTGTTGCCTGAATTTCCCGGCGATCCCATCAGCGGAGTATTGGATGAGGGAGATGAATTTCAGCAGCGTTTCTCTGATTTTGCCAACGACGAACCCTGTCCTGCGCTGGATCCAGCTACGGGTCTTTGTGAACTGTATGAGTCACGCCCGATGACCTGCCGCGTATTTGGTCCGCCGGTTCGATCGGAAGATGGATTAGGAGTCTGTGAGCTTTGCTTCCAGGGTGCAACGGATACGGAAATCGCAGCTTGCGAAATGAATCCCGATCCTGACGATTGGGAATCCTCGCTGCTGAAAAAGTTGGAAAAGGCCACCGGACGCAAAGGAAATACAATCATTGCCTTTTGCCTGGATTCTTCCTCTCGCCAAATCGGTTTTTAGAAGGCGTTTCAAAGAGCGTCCGCTGCTAATGCCAAGTCAGTTTTCTGCCGATGTGCCAAGTGTGGACGTTCCCCAAAGAGGCCCTTACGCCGGCGAATGCCAGCTCGGAATAAATCCGCACAGAACAATTTGAGAGGCGCACCATGGCTTCGGCGAATCCGGTCCATGCTCCTGAAAACTCGCACAAAGATTGGCTTCCCACGCTTGAACTGGCCACACGAGAGGTCTTCGAAACCATGCTGGCCAGCCAGTTGACCTCTTCGGCCGCCGCCCCGCCCGATTCGCTGGATGTTACCGCCATGGTGGGTCTGGCTGGAATGTTGTGTGGAATGATCAGCATCCGGTGCCAAAGCAAAGCGGCAGCGTTGATCGCTTCGAAAATGCTCGGCATCGATCTGGACAAAGTCGACTCCGAGGTAGCGGATGCTTTGGGCGAGGTCTGCAACATGGTCGCAGGCAACTTCAAAAATAAAATACCCGGCATGGGCGATGGCTGCATGCTCTCTCTGCCAACGGTAGTTACCGGCGGTAATTACGCTGTGTACTCCGAACCGGACAGCCCCAGGCTCGCGGTGAATCAACTTTTCGAGTCCATGCCTTTAGTCGTTACTCTCCATATCCAGGCCTGAAACATTGCTGAAGCCTGCCCTGAGATGAATTTTTAATTCTCAAACTGGCCACCACGCAAATCCTGATTCGAGTGATGAATAGTTTGGATTTCCATAAAATAGCGACTGGCGATACAGTTAACCAGGCCTTATTGTGTTCGACCATGGTTACGGGGCGTGCTCGTTGTAACGCTTGTAGTATCAAAGGTATGAGATAGCTGTAGAGAAATGAGTTTGGGAAGAACATCATGACGAAAGTAGAAGCAGTCATCCAGAACTCAAAGCTGGAAGCGGTAAAAAGCGCCCTCCAGGAAATTGGTGTCGAGGGCATGACGGTGCTTGAAGTTCGCGGCCATGGCCGCCAAAAAGGCCACACCGAGGTTTATCGCGGCCGCGAATATAGCGTGGATCTGATTCCGAAAACGAAGCTGGAAGTCGTGCTGCCGGATGCGATGGTGGAGAAAGCGGTGCAGGCCATTATGACCACGGCGCGAACCGGGAAGATTGGCGATGGCAAAATTTTCTTAACTCGCATTGATGAAGCGATTCGCATTCGCAATGAGGAGCGCGGCGAAGGCGCGTTGTAAGCGGCGCGAGCCGCGTTGAAGCAGGAAATATTCCTACCGGGGCGCAACCGGACGAAACGGCATCCTGGAAGCAGCTGTCAGTACTATTTCTTAATCAGGCTGCATAGAAGCATGGACCTATCGTCATGACGGCAGCGTCCCTACTTATCACTGAACTGCGAAGTTCTCTTGCGGAAGAGACGGCGCGGATGGCCGGCGATTTCGCCGTATCCGGCGATGGCCGTGCCGCAGTGGCCCAACGAACGCTGTTAATTGAAGACATTTTGCAGCGCCTTTGGTCTGAATTTGCCGCATCCGAATCGCAGGCAACGCGGGGAATCGCTTTGGTCGCCACCGGGGGTTTTGGGCGGGGCTGGCTGTTTCCTTATTCCGATATCGACATCCTCTTTCTGCATGCCGATCGCGGAAGCGAAGAAACTCACAAAGATGCCACTCGAAGGTTCTCGCAGGAGTTATGGGATCTCAAGCTAAAGTTGAGTCCCGCTTCGCGCACGTTATCGGAGTGCGACCGCTTCGACGCTAACAACACCGAGTTCACCATCTCGTTGCTCGATTGCCGTTTTCTGCTGGGCGATCGCGAGCTGTACAACCGGCTTCACGATAAGTCGATTCCGAAGCTGGTCATGCGGGAATCGAAATCTTTGCTGCAGGGCCTTGCCGAGGTGACACGGGAACGGCACGGCAAGTTTGGGCATACGGTTTTTCATCTTGAACCGAACTTGAAAGAGACTCCGGGCGGATTGCGCGATTACAACGTGGCTGGTTGGCTGGCGCTGATCTCAGCCATGAGCCAGCTTGGCGATTGGCCCGAAGCCAGCCTGCTGCGTGCTCCGATCCGCAAGCAAATGGATGCGGCTCTCGAATTCCTGATGGCGACTCGTTGCTTCCTGCACTTTCGCCACGGGCGCGATGACAACTCGCTGAGCTGGGAGGCGCAAGACGAAGCTGCGGCGCGCAAAATCGGCGCAGCGGATTCCGCTGATCTTTCCTCCGCGGACTGGATGCGGATTTACTTTGGCCACGCCCGCGCCGTGCAACGCACCGTTCTGCAATTGCTCGAAGAAATACCAGAGTCCTGGTCTTCTCTGCGGCGCCATTTTCAAGGGGCGCGGTCGCGAACCACGAATCCGGATTTCTCCGTGGTCGACGGCCTTATCTTTTTGCAGCAATCTTCCTCGGTAAACGATCCCGAAGTTCTTTTGCGTTTGTTTCATTTCATGGCGCTGCATGGCCTGAAATTGAGCGCGACCACCGAACATCGCATTGAGCAGGCTCTCCCGGCGTTGGCGGTTGCTCCTCCACGCGGTGCGGAACTGTGGCTCTATCTACAGGAAACGCTGCTTCAGCCGCATGCAGCCGAAGCGCTGCGCGCGATGCATTCGCTTCGCCTGCTCACATTATTGCTGCCGGAGCTTAAACCGATCGATTCGCTGGTGGTGCGCGATTTCTATCACCGCTTCACAGTGGACGAGCACTCGATTCTCGCCATCGAGAGCCTGCACCGTTTGCATCAATCGAAATCGGAATGGGACAAGCGGTATGCGGAGTTACTGGGGGAGCTGGAAGACCCGGAGTTGCTCTATCTTGCGTTGCTTTTGCATGACACGGGAAAGGGCGTGCCGGGCGAGGATCATGTAAAGGGAAGCCTGGAGATTGCCAGCCGCTGCCTGGATCGATTGGATGTGGATACTCAGGAGCGTGGAGCGGTCTTGTTTCTAATCGAGAATCATTTGGAAATGTCGGCGCAATTGCGGCGCGACATTTTTAATCCAGAGACGGTGGCCGCCTTCGCGGAAAAAATCGGCACGCCGGAGCGCCTGAAGATGCTGTGTCTATTTACCTATGCCGATATCAAGGCGGTGAACCCGGAGGCGCTGACGCCATGGAAGGCGGAGAATGTGTGGCAACTGTACATTGGCGCGGCGAACTATCTGAACCGCAGCGCCGATCACCGGGTGCACACCGATGCGGGTGACGAAAAACTGGCGCGCCTGCGCAGTCTGGCTCCCGTGACTGGAGCGAAATTCAAAGAGTTTGTCGAAGGATTTCCCCAACGATATTTGCAGGTTCACTCCGCCGAAGAAGTAATGCAGCACATGCAGATGGCTGAGGAGTTTGGGCACGACTCGGTACAGATTGATCTGAAGCGCGGCCGCCACTGGTACGAACTCACGCTGGTCACGAAAGATCGCCCCTCTTTATTTGCGACCTTAACTGGCGTGCTGGCTGCATGGGGAATGAACATTGTGAAGGCGAACGCTTTTTCCAACCAGGCTGGAACGGTTGTGGACTCGCTTTACTTCACGGACAGTTTTCGCACGCTGGAATTAAATCTTTCGGAATGGGATCGCTTCAAGAAGAGTATTGCCGCAGTGTTATCGGGCCAGGCCGATCTCGATAAAATGCTGCGCGACCGCCAGCGCGCGGAGAAGAGTCTGCGCATTAAGGTATTGGTGAAAACGCGAATCGATTTTGACGATCAATGTTCTTCGACCAGTACATTACTGCAAGTGATTGCTCAGGACCGGCCGCGGTTACTGCACCGCATCAGTTCGTGCCTTTCGCAGCAGCACTGCAATATTGAGATTGCTCTGATCGATACCGAGGGCCAGATGGCTATCGACACGTTCTATCTGACTTCTGGCGGAAGCAAGTTGCCGATCTCGCTCCAGAAAAAAGTCGAGCACGCCCTATTGAGCGAGCTAAAAAACCTGGAACAGGGCTGAATTTTCAGAATAATCTTCTCGCCGCTACGCGCCCGCCTCCGGCGCACCAGCCACCGGTTGAATAATGTGCAGTCCGCACTCCGTTTTCGACAAGCCCGACCAACGGCCCGCTCGCGGATCTTCTCCGGGACGCACAGCGCGCGTGCAATGGGTGCAGCCGATGCTGGGATAATCGCGGTCGTGCAACGCATTGTACGGCGTGTTGTGCTGGCGGATGTATTGCCATACCTGCTGCGAGTTCCAGTCGGCAATGGGGTTGATTTTCACCAGCCCAAATTTTTCATCCCATTCGATCTTGCCGGCCTGCGCGCGAGCGGAAGTCTGATCGCGGCGAATGCTAGTGATCCACGCTTGCAGTTCGCCCAGCTTGCGCCGCAGGGGTTCGACCTTTCTTAAATTGCAGCATTGGTCGGGATCGCTTTGCCAGAGCGCCGCGCCGTGAATCCGTTCCTGTTCCTCGGGCGAATTCAGCGGAAGTACTTTCTCAATCGCAATACCGTATCGCTGCTCGATCTGGTCCATCAGGTTATAAGTTTCGGGAAACAGAAATTCGGTATCGACGGTAAAGAGCCGGAAATTATTCTTCACTCGGGAAGCGATATCGATGAGAACCATGCCTTCCGCGCCAAAGGCGGAGGAGATGGCGACGCCATTGCCGAAGGTCTCAAACGACCAGGCAAGAACCTGTTCCGGATTCCAGCTTTCCGCGGCCGCCCGCAGATGTTCCACGTTGTCTTTCATTCCGATAACTCCCATTCCGACAGTCCCCATTTCGATGGCTCCTGCTGGTTCGTGTTCTGCGGCGAAAAAATACCAGCTGTGAGTCTTGCTTCGAAGGCCGTATCCGCTGCGAAAACGTCTTTTGTATGTTGGGCATCGTGCGCGGCCAACTTCACTACGTCGCCGACCACGAGCAGAGTGGGCGCTGCAAGTGCCGGAGCTTGATGCAAATGTGAAATCGTGGTCCGATGTACCTGTTGTTCCGGCGTGGTCGCGCGGGAAATAATTGCGCACGGCGTTTCCGGCGCGAACCCAGAAGCTGCAAGTCTTTGAGCCACGCCGGTGTAGTCGTGGCCCGGCATATAAACAACCATCGTTGATCCACTGCCGGCGAACTGGCTCCAGTCTTCGTCATCGCTGCCGGGCGCGCGATGGCCTGTAGTCAAGATTAAAGTTGAGGACAACTGCCGGTGCGTAAGCGGAATTCCCGCTGCCGCAGCGGCACCGAGAGCCGAAGTAATGCCGGGAACGATTTCGTGTGCGATGCCCGCCTTGCGCAGCGCGTCCATTTCCTCGCCGGCGCGCCCAAAGATCAGCGGGTCGCCACTCTTCAGCCGAACAATTTGAAGTCCGGAAGCGGCCAGTTCGACTAAAAGGAAATTTATTTCTTCCTGGCGCATGGTTTTTGTTCCGCAGCGTTTGCCTACGTTGTGCACTCGCGTGGAAGGCGGTATGAGTTCCAGAATTTCGGGTGAGATCAGGTCGTCGTGCAGCACTACATCGGCAGTGCGAAGCAAACGCAGAGCCTTCACCGTCAGCAACTCGGGGTCGCCCGGACCCGCTCCCACTAAATACACCTTGCCCTTCACGCCATTACCCTCCTGTCGTCTTTCACAAATTCCTGTTTCAGCGCTTCTTCTTTTTGAACTTCTTTGTGAGCTTTTTCCCGCAACGCCGCTGCAAAAGCCTCGCGGCTGCCCAGCGAATGCAAAAGTTCGCTTTTGCGCTTTGCGTCCAGATCGCTTGCCAGCACGAGGTTTCGCGTAGCTCCGAGTTCGGCGACCCAACGCGCGTACCCCAGACCAAACTGCCGCTCCAATTGTTGACGGAGCTTTTGCGCGAGAGATGGACTCTGACCGTTGGTTGAAATGGCGATTTGCAGATCGCCCCGGCGCACCACGGCGGGATAGTAGAAGTCGCAATATTCCGGGACGTCGACCACGTTGCACAAAATGCCGCGCCGCTGCGCTTCGCGATAAATCGCTTGGTTGAGCTGAGGAGATGCGGTTGCGATTACCGCGAGAGACACTCCCTCGAAATCTTCGGGCACATAGGCGCGAAGGTCCAGAACGATCCTTCTTGCTTTAGCCGACTCGTGAACGGCTGGGCTCGCCTGCAGAGCCACCACATGAACCCGCGCGCCGGTTTGGATAAGGCCGGCGATCTTGGCTTCGCCGACCTTACCTGCGCCCACCACAAGGCAACACTTGCCGTCGAGTTTCAGAAAGATTGGAAATAAGCTGCTCATTTTGATTGGTTATTTCAGCCCTCCACACCGCTGGGCACACGGCCCTCGGGCACATCGCGGGGAACGGGAGCAATCGCCTCTCCGGCGAGATAATCCCGCAGCTCAGCATCGCTATGCCGGGCAAAAAATTTCCGCAAATTTTCGCCGCTGCTGTTCTCTGCGAGATATTGCCGCAGAAGCCGCTCGATCGCCTCGGGAACTTCCGTGGCCAGGCATCGGTAGCCCACTGGCCTCGCTATACCCTGATGCAAGCCGAGAGATCCGCCGAGGCAGAAGTAGTAGGCATCCTGCAATTGGCCGTTCACCTTTATTTTTTTGCCCTCGATGCCGATATCTGCAATCCAATGCTGTCCGCAACTGTTGGGACATCCTGCTACATGCAGTTTGAGGTGCTGATCGAATCCGGGCAGGCGTTCTTCCAATTCCTCGACCAGCCAGCGGGAAAAAGTTTTCGTCTCGGTGATGCCCAGCTTGCAAAATTCCGACCCGCTGCACGCTACTGCACCCCGCCAGAATGCCGACCCATGCACGGGTAAGCCAATCGCGTCGAGCTCCCTGGCCAATTCGTCAGCCTGCAATCGGGGCACGTTGACGATCAGCAGGTTCTGCATGTTGGTGGTGCGCAGTTCACCGCTTGCGTAGCGATCGGCTAAATCCGCCGCCGCTTCCATCTGCTCCGGCGTAATTCGCCCGCGCAAAACCGCGGAGCCGACATAGCAATAGCCCGGCTGTTTCTGCGGATGAATGCCGACGTGATCGCGATATACGTCGACCGGCGGCTGCTCAGGTTCAGCGGGATCGAGTTGAAATCCGATCCTTTGTTCCAGTTCCTTTTGGAAATCCTGAGCTGTCCATCCTTCGCGCAGGAATAAAAACTTCAGCCGCGCGCGCTCGCGATGTTCGCGCAACTTATCGGAGCTACGAAACAGTTCGGCGATGCCTTTGACCACCGGCAAAACCTGATTCCAACGCACAAAAGCATTCAGGCGCGCGCCGAGATAAGGATCGGTTGAAAGTCCGCCGCCCACGCGCAGGGAAAAGCCAATTTCGGTTTTCCCCTGAGCCACGCGCTCGATTGCCGTCAGGCCCACATCGTTGATCTCGGGATACGGGCACCACACGCGGCACCCGGTGATCGAAATCTTGAACTTGCGGGGCAGGTTGTAGAACTCGGCATTGCCTGCGAGCATCCGGTCTACTTCGAGGGCCAGCGGCGAGGCATCGCAAATTTCATCGGCATCCACGCCGGCAACGGGGCAGCCGGTAATGTTGCGCGTCACGTC
>Ga0224568_1000028_pt1 | contig 54115 bp, 49 predicted proteins | sample CLU5metagenome_FD_182727 | JGI IMG/M metagenome (GOLD analysis project Ga0224568, IMG submission 182727) | Spruce litter microbial communities from Bohemian Forest, Czech Republic - CLU5 | ecosystem: Environmental > Terrestrial > Plant litter > Unclassified | place: Czech Republic: South... | reverse complement strand
CCAACCCCAACCCCAACCCCTTGAGCTTTTGATTTTATCTTTGTCAGAGAATTTCATGTCGCCGGGAAATGTGGGAACAGACGGGACTGACCCCGGTTTCTCGGTAATGAAATCGGGGCACGTTCCGTCCGTCCCCGAGTTCGTTCACGCAACTCCTGCCGTGGCTGCCTCTCGTTTCGCTGGCAGAAGCGCTAACAGTACAACTCCAATCACAAGAAATAGGATCACATCGGTAAAGCCCCGGTGGACGCCGTGAATCCACGCTTCCACGGTTTGAATCGCCATCACCGTGCCATGGGAGATGTTCCACCAAGCTGCCAGCGCGATCATCGAGCGATACTCAGACGGTTTCCTTGCGGCCATGAGTAGAAAGACACCGACCGGAATAAAAAAGCTCAGAAACATCGGTTCGATCTCGTTCTTCTGCTCCAAAAGCCAGCTGGAGTGCCGCAGATCCGTATATAGAAAATAAATTGTGGCCAGATACAACAGCCCCACGATCACCAGGACGATTTGTGTCAGGCGTTCTCTTTTCACATGGACCTCATTTAAGCGAATTGTGTCGCCAGAGCAGCTCCGGTTTGCCGACTAATCGGGAGCTGGCTCGCGTTGCACCACAATCAATAACACCACACCGACAATCGTAAACATTCGGAATGCCTCTTCCTGCCCATTCCACATTTTCGACTGCCACATCAGAAACCATTCGCCCCCAACATCGAGGAATGCCACCAACCACATCAGCAGGCTCGTGGTCAGCGCAATTACGGCGAGGTTCAGCGCGGCCGGAACTGCGCCCTGTCCGCACGACACGATCTCAGTAACCGAACACCAGCCCACCAGCATAGAAGCATAGTGGCGGATTCCCAGGCGATGATGCCGATGTAGAAGACCGTATGTACCTGCGGCGAATCGACGGCGCGCCACATGAGGTGGTTCCCCGGGAAAGTTGAGTCCATCATCAGGACGTGGCGGACATACTCGTAGTTGGAGCCGTAATCCGTGATGTTGTTTAGAACCAGAATCGTATAGAAAAGCGCGATGGCAAAAACGAGAACCGCTTTGGAAACGCGAAGCGCCATCACATGCCGCGTAGGTCGTTGCACGCGGGAATTATATCTCTCGGTTGCTTAAGATCGTCACGCTATAATCCCGGAGATTCGCCCAGCCTTCTTGAGATTTTCGGCCCGACTCGCATCAACTCTCGGAGGAACGTTATGAAAAAGACAGTCGTGTGGGTCAGTCTTGTCGGCGCTCTATTTTTGTACTCAACCGCGTGTTCACTCGCAGCCGGGCAAGCAGCTTCATCTACTTCCACCGTAACCTGGCCGACGAAGGCCTGGCCGAAAGGAACACCTGCGAGTGTCGGACTCGACGAAGAGACCTTGAAGAATTTCGATGCCGATATCGCCCGCGGCAAGTACACGATGACCGACAGTTTCCGTGTCTTCCGTTGCGGCACGGAGGTCTTCGCACGGCAATACCAGCACCATTACGGTCAAATCTACGCAAAAGAGGCGAAGACAAAAGGTCCGCTCAACGCGCGGCTGACTGGGCGCTACAACTATTTCGATACCGAGTGGCACCCCTTTTATCACGGTACGGACCTGCACACCATGCAGTCCATCAGCAAAACCGTGACGTCCGTCATCGTTGGAGTCGCCATCACACGCGGTGATTTCAAGGCCAATTTGAACACTCCCGTGCTTAAGTATTTCGATGTGGCGGAAGTCAAGAATCTGGACGACCGGAAGCGGCACATGACGATCGAAAACCTTCTGACCATGACCTCCGGCATGAATACGGAGGAGCTCTACTATCCCCTCGACTCCGACGTCCCCGAGAACGATGTTGTGCACATGGAGGCCGCCGACGATTGGGTGCAATACGCGATGGATGAACCCATCGTGGAAGAACCGGGAAAGAACTTTGTATACAGTAGCGCCACAACTGAGTTGCTGGCCTACGTTTTTCAAAAAGAAACAGGATTGGACATTGACGCCTACGGGGAGAAATATCTTTTCGCTCCACTCGGCATCCGGCACTACTGGAAGCGCGACTACGTAGGCACGGTCGATACCGAAGGCGGCCTGTATCTCAACGACGAGGACCTGGCAAAAATCGGGTTCCTCTATTTGAACAACGGAGTCTGGGAAGGCAAACAGATCGTGTCTGAGGATTGGGTGAAGCAATCGGTCGCGCCGCACATTCCCATGCCTTATACCCTGGATGGGGGAAGACTCTATTGGGGGTTTAACTGGTGGTTGATTCCGTTAGATGGAAAATATGCCTGGATGGCTTCCGGATGGGGCGGCCAGACGCTGTTGGTTTTTCCAGAGCAAAACCTGGTCGTGGTATTCACCGGCTGGGACCTTCCGAATGAAGCCGACATGACGCTGCTGCTGCCCCGTTTGCTCCCCGCCGTGAAAGCAGCAGCGTGCACTGGAACCGCGCAGGGAAAATAGCCTAGATGGCGATCAGCGCAGTTCCGAGGACCGATCCCAGACCTAGCGGGCAAAGCAACGTCGATGAGTGACTTAGCCCGGCAGTCGCCAATTCTGGTACACTGAACCCCTGCAATGCAGGTTGCACCCCGTCCGCGGAAAGGGAAGATCCCACCTGAACCAGTAGTCAGACATCGAGTCATGACTTCTCTTTTGCCCGTGCAGCGGACACCGGGCCGAAAAAGGAGAAGTGTATGTCTCGTGAATTGCCCGCAAAACCCAGCCTCGAATATCTAAGAAAACAAGCCAAACAACTACACCGCACCATGCCTCAGGGCAAACTGTCCGACGCGCAGCACGGGTTGGCCCTGGAGTATGGTTTCAGCACCTGGGCAAGACTGAAGTCGCATGTCGTTACCCTGGGTCTTACGCCTGCTGGGGCCTTGAGAGTTGCCGTATGCGATGGCGATGCTCAACGTGTCCAGGAACTCCTCGAGAGCCACCCCGAGTTAAGAGCCAGGATCGACGAGCCGCTGCCAGACTACGGCTTCGGTCAACATGCTCTGTTTGCTGCCGTGCAAAGGAGCGATCAGGCGAGCGTTGATGTCCTCCTGCGCGCGGGCGCCGACATCCGCAAGCGGACCGAATGGTGGGCGGGGGGATTTGGCGTGCTCGACGATTGCGATCCAAGCCTAGTGGATTTTCTCATCGCACGTGGCGCGGTGATGGATGCGCACGCTGCGGCCCGGCTCGGAATGATGGAAAAACTCAGTGAGCTGATCGCGGCGGACCCGGACCTGGTCCACGCCAGAGGTGGAGACGGACAGACGCCTCTGCACTTCGCGTCGACGGTTGAGATTGCCGAACTCCTTCTCGATCGTGGGGCTGACATCGACAGCCTTGACGTGGATCACGAATCGACGCCGGCGCAGTACATGCTGCGTGTTGATCAGAAGCGGCATTACCCGCAAGATCGTCAGGACGTTGCCCGCTACCTTGTGTCACGCGGATGCAAGACCGACATCCTTATGGCGACGGCACTAGGAGACATCAATCTAGTACGCCGTCTTCTTGAAAGCGATCCTGAGTGTATCCGGATGAGTGTGTCGGAGGAATGGTTTCCGAAAAAGGACGCGCGTGCCGGAGGCACGATTTACCTATGGAAGCTAGGCGCGAATCGGACGGCACACATGGTTGCGCGTGAGTTTGGGCATGAAGAGATTTTTCAGCTGCTTGTGGAACGGACTCCGGAGGATCTTAAGCTCGCCCTGGCCTGCGAGATAGGGGATGAAGGCGCCTTTCGGGACTATCTGGCCAGGAACCCGGACGCCACGAAGTCGCTGTCGGATGCGGACCGGCGCAAGCTGCCGAAGGCCGCGCAAAGCAACAACACAATGGCGGTGCGGCTGCTGCTGGAGGCAGGTTGGCCAGTCAATACTCCCGGCGAAATGGGAGCGACCGCGTTACACTGGGCCGGCTTCAATGGCAACGCCGAAATGATGCGTGACCTATTGCGGTTTCATCCGGATCTTGAGCTGAAATCGAAGGAGTATGCAGGAACCGCGCTGTCATGGGCCCTGTACGCTTCCGGAAATGGCTGGCATCGCGACACGGGAGATTTTGTAGGAAACGTTCGCGCTCTTCTCGAAGCTGGGGCAACTCTTCCGAACGACCCCGAAGCACTGGAACCCAGCGACGCGGTGCTGGAGGTGTTGCCATGAATGCAACCAAGCACCCGGTTTCAGTCTGGATTGTCTCTTGCCTGTATATCGCAGTCGGGACTATTGGCTTTGCCTACCACTTTCCTGAACTGAGGGGACACCTGGCCGACAGCTTGTGGGTCGAACTCACTGAATTGCTGGCCATCGTTTCGGGAGTATTCATGTTTCGGGGGCACAACTGGGCACGTTGGCTCGCCCTTGTTTGGATGGCCTTCCACATAGCGATCAGCTTCCCGGTATATCGTCAGATGGCGAGTCACTCGGCGATCTTTGCGCTGATTGCCTGGCTTTTGTTTCGTCCTGACGCTCGGCGGTATTTCGCGACCCGGAAACCGGGAGGACCATAGCCGAGGCCGCCCGCTTTTGTCCCGGTTGAAATATAGTCGCCGAGCGACGCACCGACTCGGATTACTACTCGAATGTCGACTTGTAGAAAGTGATCTCGCCCTTGGCATGGATTCAGGGCGGATAACGGGCAAACCTTCAATAATCCAATGTGCCTGCATGAGCCGGCAATTTCCGTCCACGCTACACTGAAAGAGGCAGAACGTGTCAGGCATGAGCAACAGTTGTGGAGCATCACTATGAGTTTTGATCGCCGCAGCTTTATCGCGTCGGCCTTCGTTGGCCTCGGTGTCGTCCGCCGCAAGATCACTTCGTTTGATTTCAACTACCAAGCCAATACTCCTAAGGAGAAGTTTATGACTGACATTCCTAATATTCCGCTAACGTCCCACCATCGCATTGAAGCTGATGGAGTGCATGTGTTCTACCGCGAAGCGGGTCCTGCGGATGCTCCGGTCATACTCTTGCTCCATGGATTTCCCACGTCATCGTTTCAGTATCGAGAACTGATCCCGCGCCTCGCTGACCGCTATCACGTGATCGCTCCAGACCTGCCGGGTTTCGGCTTTACTGAGGTTCCTGCGGAGCGCGGCTATAAATACACCTTCGACGCGCTGGCAAAGACGATCTTCGCATTTACCCAGGCTCTGAAACTTACCCGCTACGCGATGTACGTTTTCGATTACGGAGCGCCGACTGGCTTTCGCCTGGCGCTGATGGCTCCCGAGTGCGTGACGGCCATCGTCTCTCAGAATGGCAACGCTTATGAAGAAGGTCTGGGCGATGCGTGGCAACCGATTCAACGCTACTGGCGAGAGCCGACCCTGGAACATCGTAATGCTATTCGCGCCGGGCTCACGCTTGAAGGAATGCGTCACGAATATTCAGTCGGCATCTCGGACCCAGCCCTGATCAAACCGGAAGGCTACACCCTGGACGCCGCGTTATTGGCACGTCCTGGGAACGTTGATATTCAGCTCGATCTCTTCCTGGACTACGCCAACAATGTGAAGCTGTATCCCAGATTTCAGGAGTATTTTCGAACCGCGAAACCTCCACTCCTCGCAGTATGGGGCGAGTTCGATCCGTACTTCATCCCTGCAGGAGCAGAAGCGTTCAAGAAAGACATCCCAACCGCTACGGTCAAATTCCTGCCAACGGGACACTTCGCGCTGGAGACTCACTTGCCGGAGATTGCCATCGCCATGCGTGAATTTCTAAATCAATCGCACAATTGATACTAAGAGCGTTTATGGCGAGGAGTCTGCCAGCAACGGCGATCGCAGATTTATAGGAGATCAATATGCGCAGACTCAAAATTATCGAGCATATCTCGCTCGATGGCGTCATCCAGATGACCAGCGGTCCGGAGAACGATTTCCCATACGGCGACTGGACCGCGCCGTATCGCTCGCCTGCCGGGTTACAGATAGTGAACGAGATGTACGGCAAGACCTGCGACCTGTTGTTTGGCCGCCGAACCTACGACTTGCTGGCGAGTTTCTGGCCAAAAGCGCCGAAGAGTCCGATGGCGGACCGCCTGAATGCGGCGACGAAGTACGTCGTAACTCACAGACCGGAGAGTCTGGAATGGGGTCCATTCGAAGTCGTTGGATCGGACCTTGTAGATAGCGTTCGCCACATTAAGGCCAGGAACGGCCCGGACCTGGTCGTCGCGGGCAGTTCGATGCTGACTTCCGTGCTGCTCGATCACGGACTGGCGGACGAGCTGGTTCTGCTGGTCAATCCTATTGTGCTGGGCAAAGGCAAACGCTTTTTCGAGGGCGGATCATTGCCACGCGGATTTGCCCTGGGCAGCAGCATGGCTTTGCCGTTGGGCATACTCGTCAACGTCTACAAGCTTATTCCCACGCTGACCGAGGAGGCCGTGTCGCGCGCCAAGCTGGAACGTGAATTCGAGATTGCCCGCGAGGTGCAAGAGCGCTTGTTCCCGCAGACGTTCCCCAACATTGCGGGCGTAGAGATGGCCGCGCACTGCAGACCCGCCCAGGCAGTCGGCGGCGACTACTACGACCTCATCGACATCCATGATGGCTCGCTGGCCGAAGCAGGGCATGTGCCCGGCGAAAACATTTCTTCCGCGAGTGGAACAACGGCGCACGGCGGCGACCGCCTGGGCATCGCGATTGGCGACATCAGTGGCAAGGGCATGTCCGCGGCCCTGTTAATGGCAAGCCTTCACGCCAGCCTGCGCGGTCAAGTGCTGAGTGGCTCTGGCGATTTAGGGACCAAGATGGCCAATGTCAACCGCCTTCTCTTCGACGCGTCGGGCTCCAACCGCTATGCAACGTTTTTCTACGCCGAACTGGACTGCGCCTCGCGCACGTTGCACTACGTGAATGGCGGACACAATCCTCCGGCGGTGCTGCGCAAAGAAGAAGGCGCTTGGCGCGTGTTTCGCCTGGCAGACGGCGGCCCCGTCATTGGGCTGCTTGCCGGCGCGGTCTACAAAGAGCAGATGCTTCAACTAGTCCACGGCGATATTCTGCTGGCCTTTACTGACGGCATCAGCGAAGCCATGAACACCTCAGGAGACGAGTGGGGCGAAGATCGAATGATCGCCGAGGTGCAAGCGCACGCTGACCTGAACGCGGATCTGCACGCGGAGGAACTGCTGCAGCAATTGTTTCGTGCAGCCGACGCCTTTGCCGCCGGCGCGCCGCAGCACGATGACATGACCCTCGTCGTACTGCGATTCTGAGTGTGAGATTCGACCCGTTGATCTTCGGGATCATGCAGTCGTGCGATTGCGGGTAAACCCTTTTCGCATCTCGTAGTCTTTCCAGGGCGAATCCAGTGGGCACAGGTGCCATAGCTTACACTCAAACCACATGCTCAACGGCGGCCATGCCTACACCACGATCATCGGCAGCAAATATCATGGACGAACCCTGCTCTCCTACCTGGCCAGCCTTTACCCACATTCAATCCCAGAAGCGTGGCAACAAAATCTGAACCACCGCGAAGTCACCCTCAACGGCGTCACCGCCACCGGAAGCGAATCGCTCGCTTCAGGCCAAACCCTTGTCTGGAACCGTTCACCCTGGATCGAGCCGGACACTCCTCAGCACTTCGAAGTCCTGTTTGATGACCCGCATCTATTGGCCGTCAACAAACCTAACGGGCTGCCGACCCTCCCCGGCGCGGGCTTCATGGAAAACACCCTCCTGCGCCTGGTGCAAAAGCAAACCCCCAACGCCAACCCTGTCCACCGGCTGGGCCGGGGCACGACCGGCATCGTTCTCTTCGCCAAAACAGCGCAGGCCGCCGCTAAACTAGGCGCGAACTGGAACACACCCAGAGTTCAAAAAATTTATTGTGCTCTGGCTCAAAACATTGCCCAGTGCGACGCCTACGAAATCTGCACACCCATCGGTCTTGTACCGCACCCGCGCATCGGCTCGGTGTGGGCTGCCAACCCGAGTGGCAAGCCGTCAAAGTCATTGGCGAAGGTGATCTCACGGGTGCCAGGCAGCACGGCGTCAATCAGCACGGCCTCGATCAGCACACCGGGCACCACAACATTTGAGGTAACCCTACATTCAGGCCGCCCTCATCAAATCAGGATCCATCTGGCATCCATCGGCCATCCGCTGGTAGGCGACCCTCTGTACGGCATATCCGGCCAGCCCCTCGAAAATCTCCCCGGCCTTCCCGGCGACGGAGGATATTTCCTGCACGCCCAATTTCTAAAATTCCCCCACCCCATCACCGGCGAACCAATCGAGCTTGAGGCGGCTTTGCCGTCTGGATTCTTGTTGCAGCAGTAGGTTCACGCAGGGATCAAAGCAGAAAAATTCGAGGACGAATGGAACGTTCCCCAGCTAGGCGAATGGAAACATGGAAACTGGGAACGTTTCGTCTGCCCCGAGTGGGTTATTGATGTTACTTTAGTGATTCCGATGGATTGACCATTCCGTGCACGAGCGGTGTCTACTCTAGCCATGTGCAAGAAGATCGTGCGCATCCTGGCATGGTTCTTAGCGGCAGCGTTGGCATCGATTCTCTTGCTCGCCGCAGCAATTCGCGTTGAGCAATATGTGCTCCGTTACCGAGGCGAGCGCCTGCAGTCTGATATTCGCTCACTCGAATTGCGGAAAAGCACATTCGCCGACGCCCGGCGACTGGAAGATCGCTGGTACGATGACACGAAAGAAAAGGTCTGCCGGCCGTCTTGGTGCGATCTGGATATATCCCTGAACAACACAGGCGCGCGGCACCTTGAGTTTCTCTTGAATCACCTTGCAATCCGTGCCATCTATCACAGTCTCGGCGGTCGCGTCGCGGTCGCATATGCGTTCATTCAAGTTCGAGACAATATCCTGTGGGGGAAAGGCATAGGCCTGGGTATCGAGACCCTCGATACGGAACGGTACGGAAGGTACGTCGAATATACACTTATGGGGAGTATCGGAACTGACCAACCACCGTGGGTACGGGCCCGACATCCCGAATATCAGATCGGCAGGCCGACCGCATGCACGAGTTGCGTGGACGGATGGGTCAAATTCACTCCCTTTGCCGACCCACGAGATGTTTTGCGCCTCACCGACATCAATTTCACCTGCATCACGCGCTGGCGGCATTGCACTGAACAAGCTGACATTCTTCCCACCGCTTGGAAAGAACTACGGGCAGAAATAGCGGAAGGCGCGAAGGATGATCCAAATCCCTGCACACCTGCGATCATTCGAAGCCTCAGCCGCCAGACCCACCGCTTAGAACTTTTGAAAGTCATCAAACTAAAACCTGACCCCAATGTACCTCTGATGACAGTTCGTCGACTACCGGGAAGTACGCCTCAACGCCCTGATCAGTGGCCAGAGTTCGACATCGTTGCGGACCATATAGGTTTGGGCGTGGCTCACCTAGGCGAACAGTTTCTGATGTTCGACAATGGCGCGTGTAGGGCGGTTCCGGCCACAGAGGAAAACTTGAAGGCCGCGCGATTGGGCGCAACCGAAGGATGGGTAAGCCCGGCGCACCCGCTGGACCTGCCGTTTGGAAAACCGAGTCTTCCTGCATTTGACATTCACTAGACTTGGCGGGCTGGGCGGGTGACCCAGCCTTTAGATTGTCGACACAAAATATAAGGTGGGTGCCCTGTCCTTCGCGTACTGTGCGAAGGGCAGGAGTCTGAAATGCCAGCGCCAAGTGGGCTTGATCTTGTGTCTACACAAAATCAAATTGCACATGCACTATCGCGTCCCACCCTTGCAAAGAACGCAAGGATGGGGCACCCTCAGCGGTGATCGTACTCAGTGAAAGGCTGGGCCACCGTCAAGTAATCCGCGTGGCCGCTTTCGATCCATTTTCGCCGTCCGTTTGGTACTCCTCCACGTTCCATTATTTATCCCGAACCGTATGCGGTGCCCCGAGGTAAGGAAATTCCGCAAGAAGATCGTTGTGAGGCCCAACTTTGTCTCCCGTTACCTTGCCGTTGGTGAGGATGCCGAGGAAGATGTCGGAAACGTCGTCGGCGAGAGCGCGGCCGTTGTCTGGGAAGCGCGCGGGGCGTTTGGGGTCATAGCGCAACATGTCAGGCAACAATTTTGCTGCCACCTGTTTTGCTTCGTCGGGTCCGTACCCGCCCGTGTGTTCCAAAGAATGCGCGAAGACCGGGACAAAGCGTGCATCGTCGGCTGGCTCGCCCGCGAGGTAGGCTTCGTTGTGATCGCCGGAAAGAAAGGGAGTCTGGCTGGGCCGCGCTCCGCGATCCGCCTGCACCCAGCCCCCACCCGCGCCCTCTGCTGGAATCAACGTGCGAGCCCATAGGCCAACCTCTTTCGTCCCCAGCACTCCGTTGGGAACTTCGAGCGCGATGCTGCAAATATCCTTGTCGGCGAAGAAATCGCCGGTCGTGAACTGAAAATTGTTGAGCACGCCCAGCACGTCGAAGAAGAAAGGATCGCTGCGCCAACCCGCGAAGAACCGATGATCACCTGCCTGAACCACATGTGTCTCACGCCCCATCGAGACCGGCACTCCCTCAGCGATAATCTTCCCGCCCGCTTCACTGGTCTGGGAACCCTCAAAACGGCGCAGGGTCGCGCTCTGTTTGCCGCCTGGCAACGACGACAATCGCACCTGGTACGTGATATTGGCGACGGCATCGCCATCCGTATCGATCCTCAGTTCGTAACGGGCCTCGGGCGCGAAAGGCTCCGAAGTTGTAGGTGCCTGCGGTTGAAGACTAAAGGACGGATGAAAGTCCATGATGAAGATCGACTTGGCCGGGTCTCCGGGTTTCGGGAAGGCATACAGATCAGTCAAGTCGAGCCGCGCGTCGCCGCGCGGGAATCCGATATTCGGGCCGGAGTAATGGTGTGACATTGGCTATATTCTCCTGTTGTCTGCTTAGTCTGCGTTCGTTCGTCTGTTCTATTTGAAATTCGCCGTCGCTCTCGATGAACGCATCACACCAGAAGGCTGGATACAACACAATTAGACGATGGTATCGGGTTGCCGTATACGATGTCGAGAAAGCGTGCTTTCTGATTACCGGATACGACAGTCTGCACCAGGGACAGATGGCCCACTCTTTCACCGCCTTTGCTCGCCCATCCTCCAAACTAAATCTAGGTGGCCTATCCTCTTCCGCGGTACTGATTTTTGGGCATGATTTTTGGACTTTGATAGCTGTATCTAATCGGATACAATCCTAATTTAAGGATGCTCACGTTCATTCGGTCGTCCGATTTCGATGCGTGGCTGTCAGGCCTGGCCGATCAAAAGGCGAAGGCCAGAATTTTGGCTCGGCTTCTCAGCGCGACGTTCAGAAATTTTGGCGATTGCGAACCGGTCGGCGAGGGCGTTTTGGAAATGCGTATTCATGTTGGCCCGGGATATCGGGTTTATTACACGCGAATCGGATCGACCGTTTATGTTTTGCTGGCTGGCGGCACGAAGGCATCGCAGACAAGAGATATCGCCAAGGCGAAGAAAATGGCTCGCGAATTCAAACGGGAAAAGCAATGAAGAACAAGACAACTTATAAAGCATTTGATGCGGCGACGTATCTGGATAACGACGTGGTCATTGCGGAATATCTTTCCGCAGCTGCAGAAGATTCGAACCCTGATGTGTTCGTGGCCGCGCTCGGCGACGTAGCCAAAGCAAGAGGAATGGCGCAAATCGCAAAAGACTCGGGATTAGGCCGGGAGAGCCTATATAAGGCTTTGAGCGCGGGAGCGCATCCGCGATTTGAAACCATCAGCTCGGTGCTGCGGGCGCTGGGCGTGAAGTTTGCTGTCGTTGCGGAAGATGGGAGATAAGCTAGCTCATGGGCCGACACTCGCTCTTTCAAGCCACACACGAGTGCTAAAGCCCCATTCTTATTTCGGGCAATGTGGGGCAATGTGGGGACACGGCAGTGTGGGGACAGACGGGACGTTCACTATTTCCCATTTCGTTGAAAAAGCTGGTGAACATTTCGTCTCTCCCCGATTCCCATTTCCAAACAAACAAAATCCCCGCCCATTCGTGCAAACGGCGCGCGATAGGGACGGGGTATCTGGCCTCTTGAGTTTTACTTCTTGGGCCGCGACTCCGGCGGCACAAGACCTGCGAGGCGGTAGTACACAACGAGCTGGCCGTAATGCTCACCGCTATGTTCGATGATGCCGTAAGCTATGTCGAGAACGCGCGCTTTCTGATCGCCGTATACGACAGTCTGCATCAGGCCTTTCTCGCCCTTTGACTGAAGGGCAGCGGCGCCGTCGGCAACAGATTTCTTTACGAATGCGACGACATCCGCCTTGGTTTTGTACTGCTCGCGCTTCGGATCTTCCGTGGGAGTCTTCTGCCCGGTTACAGAATTCGTGAAGTAGTACAGGGAACCCGCCGCGTGCAGCAACTGCTCGGCGAAGCTGCGCTGCACCGGTGTCGGCTTGAAATCGTATTTGTCCTCGGGAAAATCTTCAGCCATCGTCGTCAGCTTGCGGCCAACGTCATTCCAGGAATCGAGCACGACCTTCAATTCCGGATCGGCAGGTTTAACGGCTGCATCTTTCTTCATCGCGTCCTGGGCATGAGCGGGAAATGCGAATGCCAGCAGGGCGATAGCTAGAAACGGGATTATTTTCATTTCTTTCTCCACGATTGAATTTTGCGAATCAAACTGCAACTTCTTATTTCATCTGCACCAGTCCTGCAACAATAGCAGCAAGTTTATCGAGTTGCTCGATCCAGCCCTCGAATTGACCGCTATTTTTCGCGCTCTCCATGGGTTCATTTCCAATGTAGGTGAGTTTCGTCTGGCCGTTCCCGAGATCCTCAAAAATGGTCACGTCGTAGGCACCCTCTATGGCCTCATCTTCAAGTCCTAATTCCGCAGGGTCAATCTTGTTTCCCTTCGAGTCGGAAAAGTACATGGAGGAAACGATCTTCTCGTACGGAACAATCTCGTGGTATTCCACTGCATTCCAGCCCTCCTGTCCATCCGGCGCTCTCATGCAGCAGAGGAGTTTTCCTCCCACGCGAAAATCCATCTTGCAAGCGGGCGCAGTAAAGCCCTTCGGTCCCCACCACTGCATGATGTACTTCGGGTCTGTCCACGCCTTCCAAACCAACTCGCGTGGGGCATCAAAAACTCTTGTGACCGTCATCCGCTCTGTCTCATTCACTGTGCTTTTTGTCATCTCTCACCTCCACTTTTTTCATTTGCTTCACAACCACCTCCAGCCTGTCGAAACGCTCTTCCCAGAATCGGCGATAGCGAATCGCCCAGTCGCTTACTGTTTTGATCGCCGCTGGCCTAAGCGTGCACACGCTCTCTCGTCCACGCTTCGTCTTGATCACAATCCGCGCCCGAACCAGGTAGGCAATATGTTTTGAAATCATCTGCTGCGAGAGGGCGAACGGTTCCGTCAATCCATGCACCGAGGCAGGCCCATGGGAGAGTCGTTCGATCATTGCCCGGCGGGTTGGATCAGACAGAGCCGCAAATGTCGTATCCAGCTTATTCACAACCACATGGTAGTGGATTATCGGTGAATGTCAAGGGGCGGATTTTGCGACCCCTCGCATGCGCGAGCATTTCCGTGTCCCGCCCTTCGCAAAGAATACGAAGGACGGGGCACCCATTCTGTTGGTGATGTAAGCGAAATCAAAAGCCTGGGCCACCCGCCACAACCGTCGTCATGATCGGATAGATACCTTTATATCTCCAGTTTGAATGTCTGAATTGGTGGATTTGCCGCTGCTTCTTGCTGCCAGTGTCGATGGGTAATTTCTTCGAGGAGGTTGTATACGTAGTATGCCGACCCATTTGCCATAGTAAGAAAGATTTGCTCTTTACCAGTGTCCTTACAAATGCCCACTGAGTCGCTATATGAGTTAATCTTTACTACTTTGTTAAATGGAATCCTGAAGTTGCAGCGTTTACCCCCGAAGTAAACGGCATGTGTGGTTATAGCAAAATCTCCCATTTCATCGATTGGCTGAATGGATGAGTGCACTTCTTTGTGGCCTCTCGCTCCCCCAACTCTCCACCACAAACCAGAAGCAATTCTGACAGATGGGCCTCCATACACTCCCACATATTCGCTAGTTGTATCTTCTTGCATCAATTCACACCTTGAAATCCAAATCGCGTGTTCATCCTTTTCCTTTAGAACGAAGGGGCAAGGGGCAATGATCTGCGGGTCATTGGAATACTTGTTGTTTCGCACCATCCAAACCAAATTGCTAAAATCAACTGCCGTTGCACCCTCGCTTATTGCGATTCCTGCTACTACCCCCATCGAATTAGCAGGAAGTGATCTACAGTAAGGGACATTTATATTTACTCCACTCGTTGTCAGAGAAATCCCGCAAAAAGAATTAGGAAGATCAAGTGCTGCAATAATTCTCCAAATACCCTCACGTTCATCGGGGCTTAAAGGTGGTTCTGCTTTAGCCCGCTGTAGTGCTGCATCGCTCCAACCCGCAAGTATTACATCAAAAACAGCTTTCTTATTCTTGCCTGCTGCCTTAATCAAGCGGTTTAGCTTATTCTGAAGTTCGCTCATCAATGCGGTCAGCGTTGGCGATGTCATGTCTGCTTCAGTCTTGGCCGCACGATATAATGTTGCCACTTCGCAAGATATCCTTTTGTCCAAGACTGCCTGTTTCATTACTTCTTTAATTGAGGCAAGAGCGGGGGCCATTTCATCTTGAGCTTTCCGTGAACAAGCAGGATGTTCGTCCCTAAACATTCCCGCACTCGTGCCGCAGTACTTGCAGATTCCCATTTGTCTCTCCTTTCAGGGTGGATGGCCTAGAGCGGGCAAGGGATGCGTCTAAAACCTTGCCACGGTGCGTCGAGATCCTACCGGAGACCTTGGCCCGTGGGCTCAATGCGGGAGATTGTACTCCTCGGGCTACACTGGAAGAGGCAGCGTGCCGCGAGCAGCTCCTACAAAATGATCTCTTTCTCAAATATCAATAAGCAGTATGGCAAGCAGTTGCTCTTCGTGGATGCTTCATTTCAGCTGAATCCCGGCGAAAAAGTAGGGCTGGTCGGCCCCAACGGCGCAGGCAAGACTACGCTCTTCCGCATGGTGGTCGGCGAGGAAAGTCCCGACGATGGGACCGTCTCTGTCCCCAAGAAGTTGACGATCGGCTACTTTCGCCAGGACGTCGAGGAGATGCAGGGCCGTTCGGTGCTGGACGAAGCTATTGCCGGCAGCGGGCGCGTCGGCGATCTCCACCACGAGCTCGAAGCCTTGCAGCGGGAAATGTCCGACCCTGAAAAGGCTGATGACATGGACCGCATCCTTGAACGCTTCGGTCACGTGCAGGAGGAGTACGAGCATTTGAACGGTTACGCGATCGAATCGCAGGCCCGTGAAGTGCTCCACGGTCTGGGATTCAAAGACGATCAGATTGACGGCGATGTGGGCGCTCTCTCGGGCGGATGGAAGATGCGCGTCGCGCTGGCGCGAGTGCTGCTCGGCATGCCGGATGTGTTGCTGATGGACGAACCGACGAACCACCTCGATATCGAATCCATCATTTGGCTTGAACAGTTTCTCAAGTCATTTCCCGGAGCGTTGCTCATGACCTCGCACGACCGCGAGTTCATGAATCGTCTGGTCTCAAAGATCGCCGAGATTGATGGCGGCGAAATCATCACCTACTCGGGTGACTACGACTTCTACGAGCGCGAGCGCGCGATCCGAGAGAGCAATCAGCAGGCGGCATTCGCCCGGCAGCAATCGATGCTCGCCAAAGAACAGCGCTTCATCGATCGTTTCCGAACGCACGCGGCCAAAGCGGCGCAGGTGCAGAGCCGGATTAAGGCGCTGGACAAGATCGAGAAGATCGAACTGCCGAAGAAACGCGTAGTGGTGGAATTTAATTTTCGCGTCCCGCCTCGATCCGGCGAACAGGTGGCCGTGATTGAGAATCTGCACAAGAGTTACGGCCCGCGTGTGATTTATGACGGGTTCAATCTCACCATCCGCCGCGGAGAACGCTGGGCCGTCATGGGCAGAAACGGCGCGGGCAAGACGACGCTGCTTAAAATGATTGCCGGGGCCAGCGCGCCCGATGCGGGAAGCGTGCGGCTCGGCGCCAGCCTGCATATGGGCTACTTTGCGCAACAGTCTTTGGACACGCTCAATCCCGATCTCACCGTAAGCGAACAGTTGCAACAGGATTTTCCCCAGGACAGTATCGGCGCATTGCGAAACCTGGCGGGAGCATTCCAGTTCTCCGGCGATGACACAGATAAAAAAGTCCGCTCACTCTCCGGCGGGGAAAAATCGCGGCTGGCCATAGCGCGCATGCTCTACAACCCACCGAACTTTCTTGTACTCGACGAACCGACCAATCACCTCGATCTTGCGACCAAGGAAATGCTGGTGGACGCCCTGAAGGATTTTGAAGGCACCATGATCTTCGTATCGCATGACCGCATGTTCCTTCGCGGTCTCGGCTCACGTGTGTTGGAACTGGGCGGCGAGAGCGGCACGGATCGCACGCCCACGGTTTATCCCGGCTCATACGTTGAGTACGTGCAGAAGCTGGGGCATGAGGCGCCGGGGATCTATTCGTAGGTGTTTGTGCAACGGGGTACGCCCCGTCTGTTCCCGTATTTGTCCTCCTTTATTACTACTTTATAACGGGGGCTCCCCCCTCCCCCCTAGTTGTGATCTTTGAAAGCAAGGGGGTTAGCAAATATTTCCCCGTAAAATACGTCTTCTAAAGAACTTATCTCAAAATCTGTGAAACAAAGGACTTATGCTGCGCGGGGCTGTTGCTACCATCCCGACGAAGCCATACGAAGGATTTCAGAGTTAGTCTGTGAATAACAAGGTCAGATGTCACAGTGGTACGTGGGAATCTTCCGGGGCGGTGCGGAGTGGGAACGGTTGTTCCTTTCATGCCCTAGTTCAGGGAACGCGGCTAGCACACGGGAATTTGAGCCGGTGAGGGCGGGGTCCGTGGTGCCCAGCCGTCGAAAAGAACGACGGCTGGGGCAGCCTTTGTCGTGGTGGCGTACGTATGGGCCAGCCCCCTCCGGCAACATCGTGGCCATCGTATCCGGCGGCAATATCGACCTAGACAAGTTCGCTCAACTTGTCAGCCCGCCCTCAGATTTTCGTCTGATTCAACGCTAAAATATTGCGATGAAGCAAGTGTCACAGCGAACAATCATTGAAATCAAGAAGGTTCTTTCTCAGAACCGTCGCGCTGACTCGGATGAGTTATATGCGAACGACTTTCCTGATTGGTTTGTGCTTCAGGTACAAAATCAGCTTATGTGGGATTGGAGTTCGGTCCTCGTAAGTCTCAGGAGAGGCGCTTTTTTCTATTCAAACAATGCGTACGCTACACCGGGAGAGACCATCATTCCAGAGGAACGATTTCTACAGCCGGAACGTGCAAAGCTGTTAGGGGAGTATTTCATTCAAAAACTCGCTGCTTTCGCGTGCACTTTCGCGTCGAGCGACTCACTAATGCGATCAATTCAGTTCGACGGTTTCGATGTAGATACATCCAAGCTGAGACTGATTCCACTTGAAGGCCCGGTCAGTGCTCAACAAGAGGCAGACCGATTAAGCTTTTTGGTGAACAACTGTGGAATCCCGAATCCCGGTGTCGTGCTTAAACACATTCAAGATGCACAGTCACTATATGCAGGTGGAAAGGATCATCCATCATTGGGCGAATCAAGGAACATCGTTCAGTCTCTGATTGATGGAATCAGCACCGATACGGCAACTCATGGTAAGCACAAGACGAAGCTACCCGGGGGAACGAGCAATCGGATCGACTATCTAGCGCAAGTGGGGTTTCTCACGAATGATGAGAAGGCCGCTTTCAATTCGGCTTGGGGCACGCTCTCTGCGGGTTCTCATCCGGGTGTCCCAGAGCGAGAGCAAGCTCGCATTGGACTCACTCTAGGTTTGGAGTTTGGTCAGTTGCTTATGCTGAAGTTAGCAAACTGGAAAAAGAATGCGTATCAGAAATTCTCGAAACCATAAGAAAGCTGGACAGACGGCACATTCAACTTTTCATTTCCGCGCAATTGAGAAATTAAGAAATGCCCGCCTATTCCTTGACAGGGCCCGGACGGACAAGCGCGTTGATGCGCTGCAAAAAAGGTTGCATTCGCCAATATGCTTTCTTTGACTGCTCAATCTCCACTTCGATTTGCCTGTGAGCTTCATTCTCAATGTGAGCTAGATTCCTCAGCGTGTAGAGCTCCTTTATTTCCTTCGCGTAACTATCATCGACAAGGCCGATTTTCACTGCGCAATCCACTTTGTCTCCAAAAGCTATGTTATTACGGAGCTTTTTTTTCGTTTTGTAAATTGCGGCATGCATAGCCTTGCCATCGAATGTAGCTGCCACTGATTTGCTGAATCCAGATACCTCCGTTAGAACCTCGTGACTTTCGAGTGCAACAACTGCCGGGTGGTCTCTGTACGACCCCCACAGCAAATTAGAGATTACTGCTTCGTATATTGACGCATACTGCATAATTTGGAATTTAACGAATGCGTGTTGTTCATCCCCGCTAACTGAAAGTGCTTCGCCTAGTTTGTAGATATATCTTGCTGTGTAGAATGCACGACCAAGTCGTTTGCGTAGTTCCGTCTCTGGAATGAAGCGAAACTCATTCATATGCCACTCGATGTCCCCGGGGAGATCCCGAATGCAGTAATCGTGGATCGCATTTCGTTCAGCCTCTGGCAAAGCCATTTCTTAATTCTATCTTGGGCGTAGCTTCACTGGTGCTGGCATCACCGAATCCTACCCTTACCCAGAACGCAAGAGTGGCTGACCCATCGTATAAACTACGAAGACGATTTTCAGGAGATTCGCCATGTGGGCTTCATCCATTCGACATCTGGCTTCCGCCGTTGCCCTCGTCATCATTTTTAGTTTCGTGCAAGGCGGGTGGCCCAGCCTTTTAAATCGTTGGCACAAAACATAAGGTGGGTGCCCTGTCCTTCGCGTACTGTGCGAAGGGCGGGCGTCTGAAATGCCGACATCAAGGCGGGGTTTGTTTACTCCATAACTAAAAATCAAATAGCGTACGCAGCATCCCTGCCCACCCTTGCAAAAAACGCGCAAAGATGGGACACCCTCAGCACGAATAGTCCCTACGGAAATCGCTACAGGCCGGGCCATCCGCCCACTTCTCCTCGTTACCTAATTTTTTGACGAGTCGACATTGATTAACGTCCCGTATATCTCCAGTTTCCCGCGGACACCCTCAGGAGTATCGCGAGGGCTGAGTACGTTTTATACATCCCCGACAAGAAATAATCGAAGTAGTACGGCGAGGGATCACACCCGAGCTCCCCTCTAAGGGGTGACCTCGAATGCCGTACCGTAGGTGTATGCTCCCCCCTCTTGGGTCGTACCGTAGATGTTGCCCGAAGAATCGAGAATGAGGTCTCCGAGTGGGGAACCGCCATCCGAGAGCGAACATTGGAATTGGTGGAGATCCACCAGATTCCACTTCCCCGTGGAAGCGGGAGTCAACCGAAATACTGCACCGCAGTCATTTGGGCCTGCTACCGTTGTCCCATAAAGGTCCCCCTTTGCGTTGAATATCACGCCAGTAGCGGGGTCTTCGCCGTCGTTCCCGCCGGTAAAAGAATGGAGCACAGTTTCAGCCCATCCTGTTTCCGAGTGTTCAAGCTTGTACACAGTGCCACAACCGCTGTAGCCATAGGCCGAGCATTTTCCCGTTCCACCGTAGCGCGTAGTCCCATAGATCGACCCGGCTTTATCGAATGTGACATCAGCCTCTGGGCTATTGCCGTCCGCACGACCTTTGAAACGGTACAGGACCCGCTCCTCCCACCCACTGCTTGTTTGAACAAGTTTGAAAACGGTGCCAGGATCGTTTGGCGCAGTACCGGCCGTAGTGCCGTAAACATTGCCCGCCGCGTCCAGCGTTAGGCGCGCCGATGGGTTGTCTCCGTCGCTGCCACCCTGAAAGCTATGAAGAATGCTTTCGTTCCAGCCGCCGCTGGAATTTCTGGACAACTTGAACACCACACCGCACCCAGATACAGTCCCGAACTGACACGGTCCCACACCCCCGTAGGTAGTCGTGCCGTACAGATTACCCGCTTTGTCAAACGCGAGGCCGGCAATCGGGAAGGCCCCATCGGCGCCGCCAAGGAAGGTGTAAAGAACCGTTTCGGTCCAGCCCCCAGATCCAGGGCTTAGTTCGAAAACAACGCCGCAGCCCCCGCCCCCGGCGTAGCATTCGCTGCTCCCGCCTTCGAACGTTGTGCCGTAGAGGTTGCCCGCCGAGTCAATAGCCAAGTTGCCGACTGGCGAAGTCCCCACAGCACATCCCGCGCAAAAGCTGTAAAGAACGGTTTCTATCCACCCATCATCAGAAGGCGATAGCTCGTAGACCGCTCCGTAACTTTTGTCCCCACCTGCCGCTGTCGTACCGTATAGATTCCCAGCTGCATCGAAGACGAGGCTGCCCTCGGGGTACGTGCCGTCGTCCCCAGGAAAAGCGCCGAAGCTGAATAACACTTTTTCAGTTGCGGCGGCGTGGCTGCCAGTCGTTGCGCAGATGATAAAAGACAGCGTTAGCGCCGCGTAACACAAATGGGAAGTTACTATTCTGGATCGCATGTTGAAATCCTTAGAGGATATATCCGACTTCAGTTGGGGAGGTCGAACCAGGGAAAGCTGGGGCAGCCGCTTTCGTGGCGGCGCTGGCAAAAAACAGAGCTGGCCGAGCCCCCTTCAACGAAGTACACGGTAATACGCGGTTACAGTTACCGCGTTATCCCCACCGTTGATATAGCCTGTGCATCGTCCCCATGTTCCTTCCGGGACGCCCTTATGGCGGTTGTTCTCGCCATCAGTCTCATCCTCAAAGAGTTGAGAGAGGCCTTTTTGGCAGTCAACATCATATACGTCACTCGGGGCCTGCACGGCGATATTCCAATGGTCGAACGGGTCTCCGCTCTCGCCAATCTTTACTTGAGTGCGAGTAAAGTCGCATGAATGACCGTCTTGCACCTTCACATTTGCTCCAACCCCCTTTTGCCATTCGGTGCAATTTGCATCAACTGACCATGTTACGTGGTATCTGATCCCGCTCATGTCGGCATCATGAGGAGTAAGTTTTGGCCTCGTAGCCTTCTTTATCGGACCCGCTGGTTGCGGTACGGGCTGGGGCGTAGACTGGGGCGCTGGCTTGGGAGGGATGGCGACTATGATACCCACTATGGCAATTGGGACGGCGATAATGGTGGCCCAAGCAGCCAATCTAGCAAGGGTCATTAATCTTTCCTCCGTCTACGCTGAACTAATCCTGGCGTGATTCTAACATTCCCTGAACGACAGAATGGGCGGGTGGCTAGCCTTAAATCGTTGGCACAAAATATAAGGTGGGTGCCATGTTTTTCGCGTACTGTGGGGCTGGCCCATCCTTTCATCCATTTCTCAAGGCGCGTTTGCCCCACCCTTTCGACTGCGCTCAGGGCAGGCTCTTCCCGCGTTCTTTGCGGGAGGGTGGGCCTGACAACAGCCTCGGCGCAACTCCCTACCGCGCTCGTTTCCGCGCCGTCCACTGTGATTCGATTTCCACCACGCCCGCGACGCCGGTCGCATAGTGCGCGAAGCTGCTCCACTTCCACTCCTCCGGGCGAGCTACCAACCCCCGCGCCACCGGATTGCGATGAATGTAACGCAGTTTCTCTATTCGCTTCGCTCCACACCGGAAAATCGTAGTAGCGAACCTGCCAGAATCGCGGCTGATCCCGTGGCTCGGCGAGCGGTTTCAACTTCCGCGAGGTAATTTGCTTGAGCATCTGCAGGACAAGCGACAGCTTGCCGCGCTCCGGTTCGCTGAGCAGCGGGTGAACGTGCTCGGGCATCACGACGTATCCGGCGATGGAGCAGCCATACCAGCGGCAGACGCGCTCCAGTTCGCTCTCAAAAGAGGTCGGGCGCTGCCGGGGCGTCGAGCAGCTTCATGCGCCGATAACAGCTGAAGGTGATGAAGTGCAGGCAGCCCTGGTTTTGATACCGGACTGGCTTGATGTGCATTCGCGTAAATTGTAGTGTGCGGAAAAGGCCCACCCTCCCGCAAAAGGCGCGGGAAGAATGGGGCAACCCCATTTTTGGAATTTATGAAAGGATGGGCCAGCCCCCTTCTACTGCGGGTTTGTGCCTAAGGACTGCCGACCGCTTGGGAAGAACCGAACTTCACAGGGACCACATTTATCGCAGTCCGTCGGCGAGGTAGACGGCGTACAGCCCGCGGCGCAGGCGATACGCTATCGTCTTGCCGTCGCTCGACGCAACCAGGCGCGCATACATCGATCCGACAGTCGCATTCGGTTCCACGGATTGCACAAATTGACGTCGGCCGGTGGCCACGTCGATGGCGAAGAGTCGCGCCGGTAATTCCTGGTCCCAAACAAAGATGGAGCGACTATCCGAACTCCATCCGATCACTGCATCCTGATTATCGATACCCGGAATGTCGCTGATCTTGCCGAAAGCCACGTCCACCAAGATAGGTTTCTGGGTGGCGAGGTTCAGAGTAACAACCTTTGTGCCGTCGGGCGACAACTTGCCGCCTCTGCTGCCGGCAGGGGTTACAGGCCTCATACTTCCTGTACGCAGTTCGACCAGATAGTCGCGAACCTCTTTCTCTGGATTGTAAGCGGATAGCAGAGCGAATCGCCCATCACTGGAAAACGTGACTCCATTCTCGATGGCGCTTGCTGTTGAGTTCAAATCTCCCAGGTCGATGGTCCGCTGCTCCCCTGGCCCTACGGGATACAAAATAAGTTTGTTGATCGCGCCGGTTCGCGTGGCAGCGACCATCCTGCCATCCGGCGTCATGCCCGATCCAAACCCTTCTCCCAGCATGGTGGGAGCAAAGCCTTTGGTGTCTCGCAGGTACACCTGATAATCGGTGCCCTGAAATCGGCTGGTGACCAGTTGTTGTCCATCCGCGGAGATACAACCCAGATCAGTGATTCCGCCCTGCAACACAAGAGCAGACTTGTCTCCCGAGCGTTTCACTCCTACTTCAATCTCGTACCGCACACTCTCCAGCAGCACTTTATTGGAGGATGAGATGTCTTGAATGTGCACCTCGATGGGGGAGTGAAGAATGACGCGGATCTGACCAGTGAGAGTTACAGCATAAATTCCAGCCTCCTCGCCCTCAACGCTCTCCGAGTGCCATATTTCTTTACCGTTGGGAGTCCATGCGATTCCATGACTGGACGAGTAGAGAGGTGTCAGGGTGCGGGAGTTGCCTTTCAAGTCGACCATGACCACTCTTCCCTGATCATCTGGAAGGATTGGGTGCTCCATGAAGGCAATATGTGTGCCATCGGGGGCGATGCGGACATCGCTGATCCATCCCAGAGTCTCAAACAGCACGGTGCCGATGGGAAATTCGAGTCGTTGTTTGTTGCCGAAACTGCGAACGACCGCAAACTCTTTATCATCGCGGCTGATATCTGCGGCATAAACATTCTCGAGAATCGGCCGAGGACGTCCGCCATCAACCGGCAGGCGCGCCAAGGTTCCTCGCGCCAGCCATGACGCCAGATACCTGTGCTTCAGAATGACGGCCATGTCGCCGTTATCGGCAATTCCGAGCACATCCGCGTCGACCCCGAGAGCCTGCGGCTGAGTTCCCTCCGTGCGCTGCGAATAGAGTTCGACAGCTCCGCCGTTCCATGCGGCAGAGTACGCGAAAGTATTACCATCGCGAGTGAAGCGCGCCGGGCCAGTATGTCCGGAATCGAAAGTCAGTTGTTCGTATTTCGGCGTTTGCGTCTTCTGTTGGCGACCTCCGGCAAGATAAGCAACGACAGAGACCATTGCCAGACTTGCCAGGATCGCCGCAAGCATCCACGCCAAGCCATGGGATTTCTGGGTTCCGATTGCGGCTCCCTCGGCGGTCGAACTGGAAGGCGCGGCGGTTGCCTCCAGCGCAAATGCCAGATCCCGCGCCGAGTGAAACCGTTGCTCGCAGGATTTCTCGAGGCAACGACGAATTACACGTTCCAGCACCGGCGAAATATCCCGTTTCGCCGTTGAAAGTTCGGGTGGATCTTCCTTCAGAACCGCGTTCATCGTTTCAATCGACGATTCGCCTTTGAACGCCCGTTGGCCGCCGACCATTTCGTACAAGATCGCTCCTAAACTGAAAATGTCGGAGCGTGCGTCGACAACGCTTCCACGTACCTGCTCCGGCGACATATAGCCTGCGGTTCCCAGCACTGTCCCTGGCTGGGTGGGGGCGCCCCCGAAGGTCACAGTTTTGTCGGAGGATTCCAGGGTCTGTTTGGCCAAGCCAAAGTCCAGAATCTTCACGCGGCCGTCTCGGATAACGAACACGTTATCCGGTTTCAAATCGCGATGAATGATCCCTTTCTCATGCGCAGCTGCAAGGCCATTCGCCATCTGAACTCCGAAATCGACCGCCTTGCGCACTCTGAGGGGACTCTCCTGCAGATGCTGCCGCAAACTTTCCCCTTCGAGAAGCTCCGAAACCAGGAAGTGAATGCCGCCCTCTGAGCCTACGTCGTAGATCGCGAGGAGGTTGGGGTGATTCAGCGTACTGAGGATGCGGGCTTCATGCGCGAAGCGCCGCAGGCGGTCTTCATCGCCAGAAAATTCGGCAGGCAGAACTTTGATCGCAACCATGCGGTCGAGGCGAGTGTCGAGGGCGCGATACACTTCACCCATGCCGCCCGCCCCGAGTGGCGATTGAATTTCATAAGGTCCAAGCTTGGTACCCGAGGTAAGGGCCATTGGTGGGCGCAATTATAGCCTGTTCAGCAGGGTAGAGAGCATGCCTGGATCCTGGGCGATGGTCGGCAAACATTAGAAGTTGGGGAAGAGCTGCCCGTCATCCAGTTCCTTACGCCAACTCCGTCTTCCAGCGTCTCGACATAGTGATACGATTACGTGGCTTATTCGATGACCGCGCTGACCAGCATCGCTCACTACCGCATTACCACGAAACTGGGGGAAGGTGGCATGGGCGCTGTGTACCGGGCCACCGACACCAAGCTGGGACGCGACGTCGCCATCAAAGTACTCCCGGACTCATTAGCCGGGGACACGGATCGCCTGGCACGCTTCACGCGCGAAGCTCAGGTCCTAGCGTCACTGAATCACCCGAATATCGCTGCGATCTACGGCGTGGAGGATCGCGCTCTCATCCTCGAACTGGTGGAAGGGCCGACACTTGCCGAGCGCCTCATGCAGGGGCCGATTCCTATTGATGATGCCCTGCCGATTGCGCGGCAGATCGCCGAAGCCATGGAGTTCGCGCATGAACGTGGGATCATCCACCGCGATTTGAAGCCGGCGAACATTAAGATTCGTGAGGATGGAACGGTGAAGGTGCTGGACTTCGGACTGGCCAAGGCATTCTCGCCAGACTCCGGAAGCGGATCGGCGGACGCCATGAATTCGCCGACTCTTACCAACCGCGCCACGCAGATCGGCGTAATTCTAGGCACGGCCGCATATATGGCTCCCGAACAAGCCAAGGGCAAGGCGGTCGATCGCCGCGCCGACATCTGGGCCTTCGGAGTCGTGCTCTACGAGATGCTCACTGGCCAGCGCGGCTACCAGGCCGAAGACGTCTCCGACACATTGGCTGCAGTGCTGACGCGAGATGTGGAGTGGACGGCTCTGCCCGCTAATACGCCCGTGCGGCTGCGTGCGCTGTTGCGCGATTGTCTAGTACGCGATCCCAAGCATCGCCTGCGCGACATCGGAGAAGCGAGGCGGGTATTGGAACAGCTGATCAGCGGCGTGCCGGATTCGGACGCGGCAACACTGTCCGCGACGAGCTCGTCCGCAAATTTGGCGGCAGTGACCGAGCGCCGGCACAATGCGCTCCCATGGGCGATTGCGGCGCTTGCCGTCATAGCCGCCACGGCGGTGTTTCTCTGGCATGGAAGCTCGAAAGCGGTTCGTCCGCCAGAAGTGCGGCTGCAGATCGTAGCGCCGGGCAAAGAGGGCCTAGGTGCGCAGTACATTGTGCTGTCGCCGGATGGACGTCAGCTTTTGATCACGGCCCCGGCGGAGAATGGAAGTGGCATGCAGCTCTGGCTCCGTCCGCTCGATTCTGAAGTGGCAAAGCCACTGGCGGGCACGGAGTCGAGCTTTGGAGTCTTCTGGTCTCCCGACAGCAAATCGATTGGGTTCTTTTCTCACCAAACGCTGAGGCGGATGGACCTGGAAAGTGGCGCGGTCCAAACTCTCGCCGATGCGCCTACGCCCCGTTTCGGAACGTGGAATCGCGATGGCACAATTCTGTTTGCTCCGTCCGGCAACGGGCCCCTGTATCGAATTCCCGCGGCAGGCGGGCGGGCAGAGCAGGTGACCGAGCAGCGGCCGCCGGAAGCCAGCCACCGCTTCCCTCAGTTCCTCGCCGATGGGCGTCACTTCCTGTTCTTTGTGACAGGCCCGCCAGAGGTGAAAGGCGAATATCTGGGATCGCTCGACAGCAAGGAACACCATCGGCTCTTCACCGCCGACGGCCCGGCAACACTCGCGCCCCCCAACCATATTTTGCTGGTGCGCGAGCAGGTGCTGTATGCACAGCGCTTCGATCCGGTGAAGATGGAAATGGCCGGAGAGCCGACCCCGCTTGCCTCGGGTGTGTCGGAGGATTGGACCAATTACATTCGCGCCACCGCTTCGAACTCGGGGCTCGTCGCATACCTTCCCGATGCAACGACCCGGAGGCAGGTTACCTGGCTTGATCGCACTGGGAAGCCGATCGGAACCATTGGCGAACCTCTATTCAACGCGAGACTCGGAGATCTCTCGCCCGACGGCCGCGTGCTCGCGGTCGCCACCACGCGGGGTGAGTTCGGTGCGGGCGACAATCTTCTGATGGATATGTCGCGAGGCACGGCTACCCTTCTCACGACCGGGGACAGTGGCTTTGCGCGCTGGTCGCCGGATGGTACGCGGATCGCGTTTAGCACGGGACGCACTGGCCTACTTGATATCTATTGGAAGGCCGTAGGCGGGTCTGATGAAGTTTTGTTCGCGTCGAACGAGTCCAAGAACCTGAGTGACTGGTCGCGGGACGGAAAATACATTTTGTTTTCCAGTCAGAGTCCAGCCACGGCGCGCGACGTGTGGGCGCTGGCAGTCGACGGCGCCGATCGAAAACCGTTTCCGGTGGCGCAGACCGCCGCGGAGGAGACCAACGGCAAGTTCTCTACGGACGGGAAGTGGGTGGCCTATCAATCCGACGAGATCGGGCATAACGAAATTTTTGTGCGACCGTTTCCCGGACCGGGCTCCGCCGTGCGCGTTTCCACCGGCGGCGGCCAGACGCCGTTCTGGCGAAACGATGGCAAGGAGTTGTACTACTCGCAGGAAGACCAACTGATGGCGGTCACGGTGGGTGCGTCGGGAAAAGGCACTCTCGATTTCGGATTGCCGAAAGCGCTCTTCAAAGTGAAAGGCACCGTCGTCCCGGAAACCGATGGCCAGAAATTTCTATACCTCATGCCGATCGGCGACGTCAGCCGCCCTCCCATCACGGTGATCGTGAACTGGGCGGGTGAAGAAAAGTAGCCCCGCCAAGGGCAGAACCTGATTTCACAACTCTCCCGAGAACTCCCGGTTGGTCGGCTACTCGGAAGCTATCCAGAAACGGCGTTATGCGATGTTTCGTGCGGCTAACCTCCAGCCCTTGAGTAAGCGCGTATGGGGCTCCGCTTCGGCTCCCTGTTGGACTAGGCTAGCGTTGGTTCGGTTCTTTGCGTTTCTTTCCACCGGTAAAATAGTGCGAACCCGAACAACGAACTCGTTGTTCCTTTTGGGAAAGCACCGGCACAGAAAGGGACCCGCTGAAAGTCGCCACCTTCAACATTAACAACATCAATAAGCGGCTCGACAACCTTCTGGATTAGTTAGCGAAAGCTGAGCCGAATGTGGTGAGTCTCCAGGAGCTCAAGGCAGAGCAGGAGCATTTCCCGTGAAGGCTCTGCGAGCTCTCGGGTACGAAGCGGTCTGGCAGGGGGAGCGCTGACATATAGCGTCAGGCTTCAGACCTGGCGGGAGTTCTGAGCAGGATGATGCTGGCTATGATGATCCACCAGAGGACGAGGACGGGAGCCGTTGCCGTCGTACCCCATCCGACGGCGCTGTAGAACTGAGCCGCGTCGTAACCGAAGAACATGGCTGGGACAAATGCGAGGTTGATTACAGCGATGAGGAAGGCCAACCAGGCAAGCCATGCCGGCATGAGCCGTCCCCGCAATATCGCAAACCCCGAGGCGGATAGGAAGAGAGTGGTCATGAGCCGGCCAATGGCTCCCCAGAGGAGGAATTGACCGGGAGCGAGGACGCCATCGACTGTCGCGTCGATCGGAACCTTAGACACGATGGCCGTTCCAGCTTCCAAGGATTGGGCCACCATGCTGAATGTCAGCCACATAAGCCCGGAGACGAGAACGACAGTTGCGGGCCACTCCAGTTGCGGCCTTCCCTGGCAAATCACTAGCCGAAATCCGACCATAAAAATAATGAGAATCGTACTGCCGACGATACCCACCAGAACGCGCATGAGGATGTCCCACTGCGGAGGAGGGCCATCGTACATGAAATAGAGCGGAATCTCTGTCAATGAAATGAGAGTGGCAACCAAGCCGAAAATGGCGGTGTAACGTCTTAAACTTGACTCAGTCATGCAACCCCTTCCTCAAGTAGAACTACACACGGAGCTACGTGGACAGAGAGCAGGATGTTCGACGGTCATTGAGCAAATCTTTCCAGTGTCACAAGCGGCAGGCCTACACTAACAAGGGCAAGATGTGATTATTTGCTGCCTGTTGCCGGATCTACACTCGCCGCTCCAGCCAAACGCAGAGCGTCCTCACGGCGGGCAAACGCCCGCATCTGAACGATCCTGCCCTCACGAATGGTATATACGTCCGCAAGATACATAGACAGGCAGCAATACAAAAAGTCACCTTTAAACATTGGTTCATGTTGCTAAAATTCAGAGGGAATGGTGCAAGTAAGTCGACAAAGCACAGGGAAGAAAGGGACCCGCTGAAAGTCGCCACCTTCAACATTAACAACATCAATAAGCGGCTCGACAACCTCCTGGACTGGTTAGCGAAAGCTGAACCGGACGTGGTGAGTCTCCAGGAGCTCAAGGCAGAGCAGGGAGCTTTTCCCGAGAAGGCGCTGCGAACTCTCGGGTACGAAGCAGTCTGGCAAGGGGAGCGGTCGTGGAACGGTGTAGCTATTCTCGCGCGCAACTGCGTTCCTGTGCTGACTCGCACAAGTTTGCCGGGAAAGTCTGAAGGGCATCACGGTGAAGATCGGCAAGCTCGCTATATTGAAGCGGCGGTTCAGGGAGTGCTGATCACTTCCATCTATCTTCCCAATGGGAATCCGCAGCCGGGGCCGAAATTCAATTACAAGTTGGCGTGGTTTGAGCGCCTCATTGCCCACGCCGCCGAACTCATGGCGAGCGGCGCACCCGTGGTGCTGGCCGGTGACTACAATGTTGTGCCGACAGCGCAGGATATTTATCCGACTCGGTCGCTGGATAACAACGCGTTGATCCAACCCGCAAGCCGGCAGGCCTTTGCGCGTTTGCTGGCGCAAGGCTGGACCGACGCCATGCGGAAGTTGCATCCGGACGGGCCGCTCTGGACATTCTGGGATTACAAATTTGAACGGTGGCAGAAAGACAAAGGTATGCGCCTCGATCACTTTCTGCTCTCGCCGAATTTGGCAGACCGGCTGGTGGACGGCGGTGTTGACCGCTGGGCGCGTGGGCAGGAAAACGCGAGCGACCATGCGCCAACATGGATCATGCTTGATCTTTAGACTTGATCTTTAGACCAGGTCGAGGTTCCAGCCAGCTCGACGTAGACAGATCCAGGTGGTAAAGGCAGCTGTCTGCCGAAGCCCAAAACGTGGTGCGGGCGGAGGGACTTGAACCCTCATGGGCCGTTTAAGCCCTGCGGATTTTCATACCGTCTACGGCTTTCGCCGCCCGGACGTTCACTTTCAAGAGCTCACGCCAGGTTTGCGGTCTGGACTATCCCTTCACCCTGCTCCGGAAAATCCGAAGCTTAGGGGCTGCCCGTCTAGTCTCTACACCTTCCCGGCTGGTATCTCTCCGGGCTTGGCTCGGGATCGCCATTTAAGGTTTCCCCGAATTTGAGCAGTTCTACATCGCCGGTTTCCCAGGCGAGCACTCAAGTTTTCCTTAAGTCCGCTGCGTATGCCATTCCGCCACGCCCGCGCGCAGCTGTCTTACTCATGATAGGGCACGTCTCCCAATTTTACACATCCCTTGCAACCGCCGGGAACTCCCAGCCGCCTGACAGCAATTGTACAAATTGATGACAATCCTCTGACAACGCGCTTTCTCCCGCGACCTAGGATGGCGATGCTTGGCTGGCCGCAGTTGCGCAAGAAAGATTGCACAGGGTGTCTACCCAAAAAACCTGAACCCTGATCCGCCCCTTCACTCAAACTATTAAGGAGAAATCGTATGCATCGTTTGTTTGCTCGCTCTTACGTGTTTTCGGCCGCTCTCGGGCTACTGTTGACGCTGACTTCCAGCGCAGCCCTGGCGCAATATCAAGTTAGCTATCTCACTTCCGATATTTCCGGTAAGGCAAAACACACCGACCCGCTGTTGAAAAACGCCTGGGGTCTCGCCTATAGCCCGGGCAATCCATTCTGGGTCAGCGACGAAGCCAGCGGTTGGTCGACTCTATACGATGGCACGGGAACGCCGCAGAGTTTGCAGGTGGTCATTCCTCCCGCCAGCGGCAAAGGCGCGGGAACCCCTACCGGAATCGTCTACAACGGTTCGCAGGAATTCAAGATCGACACTTGGACCTCCGTTTTTCTCTTTGCCACTCTCGATGGCACCATCAGTGGATGGTCGGCGTTTAGCCCTACTGCAGCATTGATTGGGGTCAGGAGTGCGGGTTCGGTTTACACGGGGCTGGCAATTACCAGCAAGACTTCGGGAAACTCGTTGTTTGCCGCCGATTCCGCTAATAATAAGGTGGATATCTACGATGGAAACTTCAACCTGACAGGCTCGTTCACCGATTCGGAAATTCCCACTGGCTTCACTCCCTTTGGAATTCAGGACATCGCGGGAAAAGTATACGTCTCATTTGCCAGCACCTCTGGAGGTTCGGGTGGATTCATCGATATCTTCAGCGAGACTGGAACTTTGATCAAGCGTCTTGCTCATGGCGCGCCGCTCAACCAGCCTTGGGGATTCGCAGTTGCTCCGTCGAACTTCGGGACCTTTAGCCAGGCTCTGCTGGTCACGAACAACGTTACCGCCGGAACGATCAATGCCTACAGCCTGACCACCGGAAAGTTGTTGGGAACTCTTTCCAATTCTGCTGGCAAGGCGCTAACCATCAGCGGCCTGTGGGGAATCGAATTCGGTGGAGGCACGGCTTCCAACGGTCAGAAGAACCAGTTGTTCTTTACAGCTGGCCCGAACAATACGGATGGCTATTTCGGCGTCATCGGCTTCAAATAACGGAAACCTACAGAAATGTATAAAAGTACAGGCCACCCTTAAGGGCGGCCTGTACGCAATACGATTTTTTCCCCGACAGCGATCACTTCACTTTGATCTTGATTAAGCCGGTGCGGCGGAAGCATTTTTCCACGTGGTCGTCCACTATCCCCGTCGCTTGCATGAACGCATAGCAGATGGTCGATCCCACGAAGTTGAAGCCGCGCTTTTTCAAATCCTTGCTCATCGCATCCGATTCTGCCGTGCGTGCAGGGACGGGGTGCCGGGCGTTCCGCAAATTCACCAGCGGCCGTCCATTCACAAATCGCCAAATGTAGCGGTCGAAGCTGCCGAATTCTTTTTGCACCTGCAACAGCGCGCGGGCATTTTGCACCGCCGACGCAATCTTCAGCCGGTTACGCACGATCCCCGGATTCTTCAGCAACTCCGCAATCTTCTTCTTGCCGTAGCGGGCGACTTGCTGTGCATCAAAGCCGTCCATCGCCGCTCGATAATTTTCCCGCTTGTTGAGAATCGTCTCCCAGCTTAGTCCGGCCTGAGCGCCTTCGAGGACAAGGAACTCAAAAAACTTGCCATCGTCATGCACTGGCACGCCCCACTCTTTATCGTGATAGCGAATCATCAACTCGCCTTGCGCCCAGGCGCAGCGGATTGGAATTTGAGGTGTGCGTTTGTCTGCCATACGAGTTATTTTTCAGCCGCGGCTTTCAGATTTTCCAGCCCGGACTCAAAGTGCTTGCCCGCCATGCGATCCATATTCACAAAAACGCTCATGAACTTCATCATGAAAAGGTTTGTGCCCTGCATGTTCCATGTGACGCGTGTGATATTGCCGGAGGTTTGCAGTGTGAACTGGTTGATATTGTGCGCCGCCAGCGGCTTTACGAAATCAACCTGGACGGAAATTTCTTGGCCCGGTACCGCTTCGATAATTGCCATCCGTCCGCGGCCGGCACTGCCAGTACTCGTCCACTCCGAAACAGCGCCCGCACCGCTTTCAGACCCGCTGAATGTGCGGTGCATGGTGGTGTCTTCCCGATCCTGCGGCGCCCAGAGCGGCCAGTTATGAAAATTATTGATCAGAGCAAAGATTTTTTCCGGAGGCGCTTCAATGTTTTGCGAACGCTCTACCCGAAAAATGTCGGGTTTGGACGCCGCATAAAACAGAACTGCCCCTAGCAACAGCGCAGGCAAGGCGACGATTCTCAGGATAAAAGACACGGAATTATTTCATTGTATTGTAGAACGGAACTGCGCCAGGCTATGAAAAAGGCGCATTACTCCGAAAATTGATTCGCGCCAACCCTGCTACTCGAGTGACTTCGGATCCGACAAATTCTTCGGCGACCTCGCATCCAGCAAAGACACCAAACCCTTTGCGCAGGCTGGAATGCCAACTTTCCGATCGACAATGATTTCCTTCGCGGTCAACTTTTTTCCGTAGAGTTTTTCATTGGCATTGCCGTCAGAGCGTAGGGTCGAGCCTTCCAGTGAAATCCCCGCAAACAATCCTTTATTGCGCGAGTAGGAAAGAATCTCGGCGTTCATGACGACGTCAGTCGCTCCTTCGGCTGTGCGACCTTTCGGTCCGGCCGCAGCCGATGCATCCGCACCCAGCTTGACCTTGCTCGAGAGCAACGAACGTGCCCCGCGTGGATTCATCACCAGCAAAACAAAATCCGTGGCCTGTCCACCTAACTGAAAGCCAATGCTGATTCCTTCCAGCGCATACAGAGCTGGCGGACCCCATGGTCCCGTGTAGTGTGCACCGCTGCGGCATATCATCACACCACGGCCATAGCTGCCTCCCACGCCAAACGCGCCCTTCTTCACCGACGGCAAAATCACCAGGCACTCCGCCTTGTCGAGCAAGTCCTGCGGAATATTATCCGGAATATTCAGAATATCCTTCATTACCTCGCCGGCGTCCTGTACGCGTTCTTGCTCAACCACGGCGAATAGCGGTGCAGCCGAGAGACACAATGTGAGCAGCAACGCGGCCGTCTTGCGGATGTTCTTAAGTGTCAATCTCATAAAGGCCTCTTCCTGCGGGTCAATTTTTTCGTTGCGAGAAACGCGATGAACCATCTTACAACCTTCTTAGAATTGCACGCCGTCTCGCCGTAGGTTCCCGTAGATTTTCATCCATGACCAAACGAGTGCTCCTTTTGTAACTTGGCGCTTTTTCCTCCTCCCTCTACAGTCAGTGGATAGCATGGGCCTACGACCGCCCGCCATTCGGCATCTGGCGTGCATCTAATGAATAGGAAGTACATTTTGGGCCGGGCTGGAGTGCAAATTTTGGACTTTTCGGGCACGAAGTACACGCCATTTATAGCTCGGATTGCGGCCCTGCTGGCCACACTGGTACTGGCCTGCCCGGCATTCGCACAGTCGGATTCCTACGCAGCTTCTTACGCCAGCAGCATTTCTGCCCCAACCGCTTACGCGAATCCTGCATCGGCGGATGATCCTCAAACCGGCGCGCTCCTCACCATTCGCAAACGCGTCGATGAAGTCAACGTTCTCTTCATCGCTACCGACAAGCACGGCAAATTTGTTCGCGACTTGAATCAAGCCGATTTCTCCATTCTCGACGACCATAAGCCGCCACAATCGATTTTGAATTTTCGCCGCGAAACCGATCTGCCGCTTCATCTCGGCCTGCTGATCGACGTGAGCGGTTCGGTGCATAGCCGTTTTAATTTCGAGCAGGATGCGGCCACCAGTTTTCTGCAACATTCCATACGCACCGGCTTCGACAAAGCTTTCATCGTCGGCTTCAACAAACAAAGCGACATGACGCAGGATTTCACCGACAACGTGCAGCTTCTCTCCGAGGGCATTCACCGCCTGAAGGATGGCGGCGGGACGGCGTTGTACGATGCGATCTATCGCGCCTGCAAAGAAAAATTTCTGAAAGATCGCCCTGACCATCCCACGCGCAAAGCGATTGTCGTAGTCAGCGACGGTGAAGATAATCAGAGCGAAGTTTCCCGCGCGCAGGCTATCGAAATGGCGCAGCGCTCCGAAGTCATCATCTACGCCATCTCCACCGACGATAGCGGGCTCATCCTGCGCGGCGATAGAGTTCTCGAGCAGATTGCCGAAGCCACCGGCGGGCGCGCTTTCTTTCCCTTTAAGATGAAGGACATCACGCGCTCCTTCGCCGCCATTGAAGACGAACTGCGCAGCCAGTACGTTGTCTCCTATAAGCCAGCAGACTTCGACGCCGACGGCCGTTACCGCTCCATCGAAATTTCCGCTCTAAAGAAAGACCTGCAAGTCCGCTCCCGCAAAGGCTACTTCGCCCCCCAACAGTAGGGAGAAATCTTCACCACACAGAGACATCAGGCACAGAAAATGAGTGCTATCGCCCTGTTAACAACAGTTGAGCGTGCGATAGGGAGTGGCTTGCTAAACCGATCTGTCGTGCCTTGCGGCGTTCGTGGTTCTCGGTGATAGTTTTTCTTCTTGCGGCCCTGCGCTACGCCCTTAAACAAATAGCGCCGGGAGTGATAGCCTAGACGCAATCCAGGTCGCTCTGCCGCTTATCTTCGAGGAGGATTTTTCGTGCGATTGACAGTTTTTTGCCTTTTGGCGTTGGCGCTATTGCCGTCGTTAGCCCAAGCGCAAGGTCCGGTTTTCACCATCACTCCTGAAGAAAGCGACGTTAAATTCTTCGTGAAGGCCTCCGTGGCCATTGACGGCAAATTTAATAAATGGGAGGCCACGCTGACCTTTCCGTCCACGGACGTCAGCTCAGGCGTTCTCGACATCAAGATTTCTGCCGACTCCGTGAATACTGGAAGCGGCATGAAAGACAACAAATTAAAGAGCAAAGACTTCTTCAACGCCGATGAAGATCCGTACATCACGTTTCACTCTACCCAGGTTGTGCAGACCGGTCCCACCACTTTTGATGTGCCGGGGAACTTTACTATTCGAGGCGTCTCCAAGCCCGAGACGCTGCACCTTACACTTGCGGGCAAGGGCACAGGCGAGGGCACTGTTCAAGGGACAATGGCTTTCGACCGTAAAGACTTCGGGATGAACAAAGGCATCCCGTTCGTCAAGATCGGCGACCGCGTCGAGGTCTCGGTCGCCCTTAAGGCCCATAAGGTCAGCGGGCCTCCGCTTGTCTACAAGGAATAAGAACGTGAAGCGATAAGATGAAGAAACCGGGTGGCCTTCCCCTCGTTTGCGCCCGCGCCCTGCCTGTGCTAACGTCCATTGTTTTAGAGATTAAAATTCGGGATCAAGCCTTCGCATTCCTTAAGGAGCCAATCATGTTCGGCATCATGCTTCTCGTACTCCTCGTCATCATCGCCGTCTTTCTTGTCAGCATCTACAACGGCCTGGTGCAGTTGCGAGTACGCTGTGACTCGGCCTGGTCCGACATTGATGTGCAGCTCAAGCGACGCCACGACCTGATTCCGAACCTCGTTGAAACCGTCAAAGGCTACGCCGCACATGAAAAAGGAACATTCGAAAACATCGCGAAATTCCGCTCGCAAGCCATGCAGGCAACCACGCCTGAAGGCAAAGCCGAGGCCGAGAACCAGCTTACAGGCGCCCTGAAAAGTTTGTTCGCCGTGGCCGAAAATTATCCCGAGCTGAAGGCTTCGGAACAATTCACGCAACTCCAGGGATCGCTCAGCCAGACGGAAGATTCCATCCAGAACGCACGCCGCTATTACAACGCCGTGGTTCGCGACTTGAATACGAAGATTCAGTCATTCCCCTCCAATATTCTTGCCGGCATGTTCGGTTTCCAGTTACGCCAATTCTTCGAAACCACCGAAACCGACCGCGAACCGGTCGCGGTGAAGTTTTGATCCCATGATTGGGACGATAAGTAAGAAAGGCCCGATACTCGCAGGCCATGTACTGCGTGCTGCGCCGCGTAAGACATCAAGGCGCAATGAGGGCTTTAGCCCCCGTGGTCGCTCTTCCTGTTTATTCCTGCTTTTCGCTGCCATCCTTACCTTCGCCGCTCCCGCCACAGCAAAATCCTGGCGCGTCTCCAACTTGCAAGACACAATCACGGTGAACAAAGATGGCAGCGCCCTGGTGAATGAAACGATCACGCTGAATTTTGTCGGCGAGTGGCACGGCATTCATCGCACCATCCCCATCGAATATCCCGGTCCCAACGGCGCCAACTACGAACTCTTCCTCAACATCGTCAGCGTAACCGACGAAAACGGGGGCAAGCTGAAATACGAATCGTCGACCTCGGGCGCGTACCGCGATCTCAAAATCTTTCTGCCCGACGCCGTAAATGCCACACGCACCGTGCAGATCGCCTATCGCGTTCGCAACGGCACACGCTTTTTCGATCAATACGACGAGTTTTACTGGAATGTAACCGGCAACGACTGGCCAGTGCCCATCGATCACGCTTCAGCCAGCGTGAATTTTCCCGACACTGCCAATGGATCGTTGCGCGCGCAAGCTTTCACCGGCGTTTACGGTTCTACCGGGCACGACGCAACTGCCAAGGTGGAGGGCTCGGTCGCGGAGTTTGAAACGAGCAATCCTCTGCCCATGCGCGGCGGCATGACGATCGACGTCTACATACCCAAAGGCATTCTCAACCCGCCGAACTCTTTGACGAAACTGTTTTGGTTTATCGGAAGCAATCCGGTTGTTTTCCTGCCGTTGGTTACTCTAGTCGCCATGTTCGCGCTGTGGTGGTACGCCGGCCGCGATCCCGATCCCGGCATGTCCGTCGCGCCCATGTATGAACCGCCGGCGGGCATTTCCCCTGCCGAAGCCGGAACTCTACTCGACGATCGTATTCATCCCCGCGACATTACATCGACTATCGTCGATCTTGCCGTGCGTGGCTTCATCAAAATCGAAGAAATCGTGGACAAAGGCCTCGTTTTCGATCACAAAGATTACATTTTTCATCTGCTTCAGAAACGCCAGGACTGGAGCGGCCTTGCTCCGCATGAGCGCGTCATGATGGAAAATATTTTTGTGGGAGATATTCCCGACACTCGCTTGTCGAGCCTGAAGAACCGCTTCTATACCGCCGTTCCAGTGGTTCGAACCGACATTATGTCGGCGCTCAAGCAGAAAGGAATCTACACGCTCGATCCCGAGTCGGCCAATGGCTATGGCATTGGGGCAGCTTTTTGCATTCTTGTTCCCTTCGCAGTCTTTCAATTTTTGGGCTGGGCAGATTTTCTAACCTCCGTGCCAATGATCGTTGGATGTGTTTTAATCAGCGCCCTCATCTGGTGGCTGTTCGCTCGTGTCATGACGGCGAAGACGCTCAAGGGAGCGCGCACCCACATCGCTGTTTTGGGATTCCAGGAATTCATGAACCGCGTTGATGCCGATCGCCTGAAGACGATGCCGCCCGACACCTTTGAAAAATTTCTGCCTTACGCCATGGCTCTCGGTGTGGAACATCACTGGGCGCAGGCCTTCGCCGGCATCGTGAAAGATCCGCCAGGCTGGTACGCGGCACCGGCTGGTTATGGCTACGGCATGGTTTTCAATCCGATTCTTTTCTCCAGTTCAATGCATGGCATGGCGACAGACATGCATCAGGTATTTGTCTCCGCGCCGCGGGCCAGTTCAACAGGATCCGGATGGGGCGGCAGTGGCGGCTTTGGCGGTGGCGGGGGATTTTCCGGCGGAGGTTTCGGCGGCGGTGGCGGGAGCGCGTTCTAAAGGTTTGTAGCGAAGTGTTGGTGCGCCCGGAGAGACTCGAACTCCCAACCCTCTGCTCCGAAGGCAGATGCTCTATCCGATTGAGCTACGGGCACAATGAGTCTGGGCGGCTATGGATTTTCAATGTCTTACGATGACCCCGACTGCCTCTTGAGTGTATCGAAAAACGAAGGCAGAGGGTACTATAATTTCCGCCATGCCGACTCCTAACCTGACGACTAACACGTTTTATATTGCTGCGAATATCATCTTTGACCTTGCGAACGGGGAGACCAAAAACGTCCTGATGCTCGTGAACAAAAAAGAGGATGCAACAATCTTCAACGCAGCGGATACCCAGAAATATATCAACTTTGTACAGCAACGTGCTAAGGGCGGCATTATATGGTCTACCGAACAGTTGATGCCGCCAGTGCCAACAGGACGACCCGCAGAGCGACACGCCGCACGATTCATAATCAGGGGAGTACAGTATGCCGTCTGACCCTCTGGCGGTCCCACCAGACCCACCGAATTCTCCTGATGTAGAACCCCGTGGGTTGCAATTGAACCCCGGCTTCGACCTAAAGGCAGCCGAGGCAAAGACCGCACGCATATTGACCTACGTGGTGGTTTCGATGTTGGGTCTGGCCGTCCTTCTGCAATACGTGACTCTGCACATTCTCATTTTCTACGGCAAAGCCGAGAACATCCCGACTTTTGAGCATCTTTTTAATGCAGTTCTGCCAGTTCTCTCAGGGCTGTCGGGGTCAGCAGTGACGTACTATCTGACCAAAAAGAAAAAGTGACAGTCTGTCATTATTTCTTCCCTGCTCGGATTTTCACCCAAAGTGCTTTTTGTGCTGCTACCATCTTTGCCCGTGATGCGTTACTAATCACCCGTTTTGACTCGAACTCCCAACCCTCTGCTCCGAAGGCAGATGCTCTCCGATTGAGCTACGGGCGCCCACAAAACATTTACGGCAAAATAACCTTTAGAATGGTTCGGCTAACAGGGTTCAGGTCGGAGTGTTCAGTGAAAAGGCAAAAGGGGCCGCTCCCGAAAGAGTCTGGGCCCCTCCTCATGAAAGCTTGAGTGTTAGGTTTACTGTTCGCCGACCGATACGCTGCTTCCCCAGAGGGCGTTCGAACCCCACAGAGCGTTGGAACCCCACAGCGCATTCGATCCCCACAATGCGTTGCTGCCCCAGAGTGCATTGCTTCCCCACAACGCGTTGGATCCCCAAAGCGCGTTGCTGCCGGAAGCGGTGCCGCCGCTGCTGCTTGAGCCTGCGGTGTTGCTGCTGGCGCTAGCGGTGGTGCCGGTGATGAATTGTTGCGATCCCCAAACGATGGAGTTCGACCAGGTCGACGATGTATTCCAAACAGCAGAGGGATCGTCGGTTAGATAGACCTGATCCGTGGTCCCGTTGAAGGTTGCGATGGGAGACATCGCCGTCCCCTTCGCCAGATCGTTGTTGGCTAATGCAGCTTCTACATCTACATAGCCTGCGCCAACGGTGAATACGTCATATTGATCGGTATAAGTGATGCCCGTGGTTGGGTCGGTCGTGCTGCTGAAAGCGGGCAACGACTTCCATGCCGTCTTCATCAGGCGCGCCTTCACTTGATCCGGAGTGAGGCTTGGACTTTTCTGCAACAGATCCGCAACTACGCCGCTGACTACGCCGGTTGCCATGCTGGTTCCGCTCAGCGTGAAGTAGTTGGGAGATGATGCGCTGCTGCCCCCGTTGATATAAAAGCTGTCGGGGACCTGATTGGCGGGATACTCGCTGTAGAGCGTTGAATTCGGCGCTTCGAGCGATACCAGCAGGTTGCCGGGCGCCACGAGATCGGGTTTCACCACGGCGTCGATTGCGGTTGGGCCTTTGGAGCTGTAGCTGGCGATCAGGTCATCCACGCGCGTCGGCGTACCCATCGGCTTCATCGCGCCCACGGTGATGACATAAGGATCGTTGCCCGGCGAAGTGATGGTGGCATAACCTTCGGTCGGCAGATAACGGCCGTCGTTGCCCGCCGCTACCACCACTACGATGCCGCTCTTCCACGCCGCTTCGACGGCCTGGCAAAGCGGGTCGAGCGTATAGCTTTCATAGATGGGCTGGCTCAACGAAAGGTTAATGACGCGAATGTTGAAAAGCGGCTTCAACGTAATCGCTTCGGCAATGGCCGCAATCACAGCGCTATCGCTGCCGTTTCCGTTCTGATCAAGAACGCGAAGATTGATCAGATTGGCCTGCGGCGCAATGCCCTGGAATGTCCTGGAATATTGCTTACCCGTAGAGCTGGCGCCGTCTCCGGCGATGAGGCCGGCAACGTGTGTGCCGTGGCCGTATTGATCGTTGGCACTCAGATTTCCGGGAACAAAGCTCTGGTTCCACACCACGCGCGAGAGCCCGAGGAAGCCACCCTTCAAGTCGGGATGGTTGCTGACGCCGCTGTCGATCAGGGCGATTCCCACACCCGAGCCGGTGTAACCGGCCTGCCACGCGGCAAAAGCATTCACTGCGGGCGCGGCGTTGCTAAGGCTAGGGGTAAGGGCGCGATCTAAACTGATGTACTTGACGTTCGACTGGTTGGAAAGCGTGAGAACGTTGACCAACGGCAGGTTGGCCACGATTCCATTGACCAGAGGCAACGAATTCAAGATCGAACCCAATGCCGAGAGAAGCTGCAGATCGAGAGCCGCCGGCGCGTTGTTGTACTGCACAACGACCTGGACGTTCCCTCCGTTCACCTTCTGTAGATCGGGAGACAGTTTGGGGTTGCTCGCGTAAGCCAGCGTTCCGCTGACGATCAATAAGATAGCTAGAAGTCTTTTCATAATCCCCTTGCAATCCCGCATTCGTGCGCCGCAGCGGACTCGATTGCGAGCTTACAAGTGCAGCCGGAGGGCCAAAGCGAAATGCCATTCAGCCTCAGGAATCAATGAGTTAGGAGCATCGATTTACGGCTTGACGGGACAGTTTGGCGCAGGGACATGGGAGTGGGGACAAGTTGTCACATGCGAACTTTAGATCAGGGATGAACACCAAGGTAACCGCAGGAATTGGTTTTGAACGGACTTTCACCGCCGCTTGAGCAAAAATCTACAAGGGAGTTCCATGTCACCGGCACGCCAAACCAGGTCGAGTGTGTTCATCGCCATCATGGCGCTGGCAGCCGCCAGTTGCTTCGTGCTGGCCTTTTCGCATTGGCAGTCCACCGATCCAGTAAAGTTTGTCTGTTACCTGATTGCGGCGTCGCTGGCCTCGTCGTTCAAAGTGAGCCTTCCGGGAATCGAGGGAACGCTTTCGGTGAACTTCCTGTTCACGTTGCTCGGCATCCTGGAATTAAGTCTGCCGGAGACGCTCCTGATCGGCGCGGTAAGCACCCTGGCTCAATTTTATTGGAAGCCGGCGCGGCAATTGAAGCCGATCCAATTGATCTTTAATCTGTCGCAAGTCACGGTTAGCACCGGGGCAGCGTATGCGGCATACCGAATCGTTTCTACTCATGTTCTTCACCGCCCCGGACCACTGGCCTTGCTGGCGGCGGCGATCGCGCACTTTATCTTTAATACCGCGGCAATGTCGATCATCATTGGAATGACGGAAGAAAAGCCCGTTTCCAAAGTTTGGGTCGATAGTTATTTGTGGTCGTTTCCTTACTACATGGTCGGAGCTGCGATTGCCGGACTGGTCAGTTTTTTGAATGGCCGCGTCGGATGGCAGTCTTCTTTATTGGTCCTACCCCCGATCTATTTGATGTATCGCTCGTATCGTCTATACCTGGGCAAGCTCGAGTCGGAGAAACAGTATGCGCAGCAGGTTTCCAATCTGCATCTGCGAACCATTGAAGCTCTCGCGCTGGCGATTGAGGCGAAAGATCAAACCACGGGAGAACACCTGCAGCGTGTCCGCATTTATGCCATGGAAATCGCGCGGGAACTGGGCTTGAACGAAGACGAAATTGAAGCGCTGAAGGCGGCGTCGGTTCTGCACGATATTGGCAAACTTGCCGTGCCGGAGCACATCATTTCCAAGCCCGGCAAGCTGACGCCGGAGGAGTTCGAGAAGATGAAGATCCATCCTGTGGTGGGAGCGGAAATTCTCGAGCAGGTAGATTTTCCTTATCCCGTGGTTCCCATCGTGCGCGCGCATCACGAGAAATGGGACGGCAGCGGGTATCCGAATGGCCTGAAAGGAGAAGACATTCCGATCGGCGCGCGCATTCTGGCCGCAGTCGACTGTCTGGATGCGCTGGCTTCAGACCGGCAATACCGGAAGGCTATGCCTTTGAATGAAGCCATGGACAAAGTTGTCTCTGAAGCCGGCAGTAGCTTCGATCCAAACGTGGTGGGGATTCTAAAGCTGCGTTACGTGGAACTGGAAAAGATGGCGACCGGGCAGCCATTCCAGACTATGCCGAAGTTGTCGACCGATATTAAGATTACGCGCGGACTAGCTCCGGGTGCGGGGTTTGAGGAGTCAAAAAACTCCGATGTTGATCCATCCCAACCATCCGCGAATCAGGATGACCTGATGACGACTGCGCGGGAAGAAGCGCAAACGCTCTCCGATATTAGCCACAAGCTGGCGTCGCTTCGCCTCGAGGATGTTCTCGCACTGCTTTCCGTGCGCGCGAGGCGTTTGCTGCAACACGATGCTCTGGCGATCTACATTGTGCGAAGCAAAGTTCTCATTCCGGAGTTTGTCAGTGGCGATAATTTCCGGCTGTTCTCTTCCTTGAAAATTCCGATTGGGGAAGGCTTATCGGGATGGGTGGCACAAAATTCGAAGCCGATTCTGAACGGAAATCCATCTGTCGAACCCGGCTACCTGAACGATTCTGAAAAATACAGTACGCTCGGCTCCGCGTTGGCCGTACCACTCCGGGGAACTTCTGGCGTGGTGGCCGTACTGGCGCTCTACCGCACTCATAGCGACGCTTTCACCCGCGATGATTTGAGTGTCCTGGAGGCCACGGTGTCAGAGGCAGGATTGGCCATCGAAAACGCTATTAAGCATTCTGCCGATGCGAATTCCGCCAGCAAGCTTTCTCCAGCCGCGTTGGCCGCGCGATCCGGCAAATAAAAGTTACTCCATTTCGAAACTCAAGTACGACAAGCCGTCGCTGCGCTCCACTTGCAGAACAACGGCATTACCTTTTTTCAAGGCTTGCACTCCCGCGCGCAGATCGTCCATAGACGTGATTCGAGTTGTATTCAGGGCATGGATGACGTCACCGGTTTGCAGGCCGGTTTCGGGCGTGATCAAGTCGGCGGCGCGGCCGAGGACGATCACTCCTGACGGAATGCGCAAACTTCCAATCTGATTTCGCAGGTCGCTGGTGAGATCGGTAGCCAGAATGCCCAAACGCGGGACGAGACTTTTCTCCGGGTCGGCGGCGTCGAAGAGCTGATCCATGGGATCGCGCTGTTCGATGGCCGGTACATAAAGAATTTTCTTTTCCTCGCCGCGCAGAATCTCCAGCTTCAATACCTGATCGAGCCGGTGTAAATAAAGAGCCGAAGAAAGCTGCGGAAGGGTCTCAACGCGGCGATCGTCGGCGGTGAGCACGATGTCCTGAACTTGTACGCCGGCAGCGGCGGCCGGGCCGTCGGGTTTGACGTCGGCGACGATGACTCCCCAGCGTTGCGCGAGCTGGAGGCCGTCGGCCAGGGTGGGTGTGATCTCCTGCGCGACCGCGCCGATCTCGACTTTGTGAACGTGCCCGTATTTGCGCAGGCTGTGATAGACGAAGTCCACGATGCGGGCGGGAATGGCGAAGCCAAGGCCCTCGCTGCCGCCGCCCTGCGACAAGATGAAGGTATTGATGCCGACAACGGATCCGTTCATATCGACCAGCGGGCCGCCGCTGTTGCCGGGATTGATGGGGGCGTCAGTCTGGATATAGGTGAGCGGCTTTTCGGGATCGGGCTGGCGCGCGACGGCGCTAACCACTCCCATGGTGACGGAATTCTGCAAACCTTCGGGGCTGCCGATGGCGAAGACGAGTTGGCCGACGCGGGCACGTTGCTGCGCGAGCAGCGGAAGGGTAGGAAGATCTTTTTCGTCGATCTTGAGCAAAGCGAGATCGGTGTCTTTGTGAACGCCAACCAGTCGCGCTTCGAGAATGTGGCGCTTGCCTACGGGCACGGCCCGGCCGGAATCGCCAGGCAGAGGCAGGGCCACGCGAATGCGCTGTGCACCTTCGACCACGTGTGCATTGGTCATGATGTAACCGGAGGGATCGACAATGACCCCCGAGCCGACGGCTTGCTGGCGCACGATGAGAGCGGTCTGTGTGCGGTTCTCCTCGTGCAGCGGGGCGTAGCCGGTGACCAGAATCTGTACCACTGCGGGCGACACTTTTGCCGCGAGGCCTTCGAGCGCATTGTTAAGTTGCACGAGAGCCGCGGAGGCGGAAGCAGATTCATCCGGGCGGGGCTGGGTCTTTTCTTCTGTCGATCTTTCCTCCGGAAGGTTCGTGGCGGGAGTTGGATTGCCGGGCTTCTGACCGGGTGACTGCAGGGACATCAGTGAAGTTGTCGAAGAGAGAACAAGAGCGATGAGGCAGATGAAAAGGCGCGAGCGGCGACCCGCATAGGCGCGATAAGAAAATGGACCGGGCATGAGTCAGCTCTCCTGGCAAAAAAAGCTCTCATCAGACGGTACCACGCGGGCATCGGTTGTTGTGTGGCTATAGCATCCCGGCCTGTGGCATCCTGTAGCTATGAGTTCAACAGTCAAGATCATCCTCGTCGCCGTGGTTTCGTTTGTCCTGGGTCATCTTAGTTGCGCTGTTATGCACTACATGCATCATGCGCATCACCTTGCGAGATGACAGTTGACCGTTGGCCAGGGCAGATTCTTGAAGGGTGCCCGCGAGCTGACATCGCGTAAATTTAAAACCAGTCGGGAAAGATCAGCTCGACAAGGCCCGGGACCCAATAGGAATAAAACTTCTCGTCGCAGATTTTGTATTTGCCGTATTTTTTGCGGGCGTAGCGGCCCCAGTCGGGACGAGTGCCGTCGAGGTCGGTGAATCCGTATTCGCGTGCGAGAGCCCAGGTACTGAAGACACATCCGTTTTTCTCTTTTACTTTTGGATCGGTGGCCAGCGCAACCACCGCGCGGCCGATGTAGCCCGGTGATTCGGAGACCATAAAATCGCTTGGCGCGTCATTTTGGTCGGGGCTGTTTTTCTCTTTGCTATTGTTTTTCTTTCCAGCATCTTTCCAATTCGCTTCTGTAACTCCAAAATGATCGAGCACTCTTTCTGAGCGCAAAAAGCCCGGCGTCAGAGCCAGCGAAACGATATTCCGCTTGCGCAGCTCTCGGGACATGGCAAAGGCGAGACGGATGACGGAAATTTTTACGAGGTCGTAAAAAAGATTGCCGCGGTAGTAGAAGGCGTCACCATCGGTGATCTCGAAGATAATTCCGCGGCTTGCATCGGATGGCTTTCGTCCCGGCTGTTTATTTTCAAGCATGAGCGGCACCGCGTAGTGCGCGGTGATGATGTGGGAGTGGATGGCTTGCTTGAGCATTTTCAGGCCGTTCTCAAGATTCGTGGCCCAGAAGGGCTTGCCCCATTCGGTGAGTGCGTCGCCGCCCCAGACGTCGTTGACGAGAATATCGAGGCGCTGGTGCTTGCGTTGGATGAGCGCGATAAGTTTTTTAACTTCGGCGGGAACTTCATGATCGACTCTTACGGCGATGCCATGGCCGCCCGCGGCGGTGACCAACTCCGCGGTTTCTTCGATGGTTTCACGCAGGCTGGGGGTAGCGGGACGTTTATGCGAATTTTTTCTGGAACTGCGGCCGGTGCAGTAAACCGTGGCGCCGGCTTCGCCGAGGGCGATGGCAATGCCGCGGCCTGCGCCGCGCGTGGCTCCGGCGACCAAGGCGATTTTGCCTTGCTGGGATTGCTTTAGGATTCCCGCCGCTGCTTTATTTGCAGTCTTATTCGATCCTGCCATGCGCACCCACCGGCGCAGATGATACCAGAGACCCCAGGCGCGTAGATGCAAGGCGTTCGCCGAAAATCGTGGCGAACGGGAAAATCGATCTGCCGATTCCAAAGGGGGGAATCTAGGTGTTACCCTTAACTAACTGGTTATCAGGCTTTTATACGGGTCGCATCCATGATATAACCGCCCCTGAGCAATAAAACTGGTCGAAACGCCTGCCGGGAGCGTATTTTTATGGTATTGGCGCGGTTAGCTGAAAGAGAAGGACCTAGCCACGAAAGAGGAGGGACTGTGTCCGAAGAAGCACGGACCGGAAAAAGGTTTCCGCTGGAATTGCCGATCAAGATACATAAAGAGAGCGCCGGCGGTGACGCGAAAGGTACCACTGGGAATTTGAGCGCGGCGGGAGTTTATATCCGCGCCGATGCGTCGCTGGATGTGGGTTCGCCAGTGGAATTCGAAATCACGCTGCCGCCTGACGTCACCGGCGGGCAGGAAGATGTAGTGATTCAGTGCAAGGGCCGGGTGGTTCGCACCGACCCCACGGGAGCCAGCGAAGAGGGCAAAGGTGTGGCCTGCGTCATCGACTCCTACGAGTTTGTGAGAAACTCTTAACCCTTTTTGGAGCGCCGAGAAAATGCTCAAACTGATTCTGGCCGATAACCAGGCAATCTTCCGGGCCGGCATTGCCAAAGTGCTGGCGGTGGAAGACGAGATGCGCATTGTGGCGCAGGCTCAAACGCCGGAGCAGATGTTCATGGCTCTGGATAAATTTCGCGCGGCGGTGCTGGTGGTGGCGGCGGGCTTTCACAACGATTTTGCCGCCATTGTGCAAGCCGCAGTTCGCGCCAAAACCCGCGTAGTGGTTCTTGCCGATACCGGCGAGAGCGCGCAACGGCACATGGGCAACGGTGCGCATGGCGTGGTCTACCGAAACGTGACCAGCGCGGCGTTAGTCGACTGCGTGCGCAAGGTGGCCCGCGGGGAAACCTGGGTGCAGGATGTTGCCGTGCCCAGCGAACTCACCGAAAACGATATGGTCGGATTGCGTGTTCGCGACCGCCTTACGGCGAAAGAGCTACGCATCGTGGCGCTGATTGTGCAGGGCTATAAGAATAAGGAAATCGCCACGCAACTCGGGACTACTGAGCAGGTCATTAAAAATTATTTGCGCAATGTATATGACAAGATCGGCGTATCCGACCGGCTGGAGCTGGCGCTGTTCACGATCCATCACCGGATTTTGAACGAAGCGGCGGCTGCGACCACGACGGGACCCTCGCCACAGGCACCGGCGGGAGTGATGCCGTAAAGTTCATTCGTTTTAAAAGGCCGCCTGCGGGCGGCCTTTTTGTTTTTAGGAGAATTTCTCGCGCATCGTCCGCGCTGGGTGGGCATCTACTGCTCATGGAATTTAGAACGCTGGGACGCTCTGGGTTAAAAGTACCGGTGCTGAGCTTTGGCACGGGAACCTTTGGTGGCAGTAACGAATTTTTCCGCGCCTGGGGCTCGAGTGACGTGGCGGAGGCGACGCGGCTGGTGGATATTTGCCTCGAAACTGGCGTCAATCTCTTCGATACGGCGGACGTTTACTCGGATGGGCTTTCCGAAACGATCCTGGGCAAGGCTGTTTCCGGACGACGCGACGACGTTTTGATTTCCACCAAAGCGACATTCCGTATGGGAGGCCATACCGGGCCGAACGATCTGGGATCGTCGCGGTACCATCTGATTCGCTCCTGCGAAGCCAGCCTGAAGCGGCTCGGCACCGATTACATCGACATCTATCATCTGCACGGCTTCGACGCGCTCACGCCGGTCGAGGAAGTGATGAGCACGCTTGATCAACTGGTGGCGAGCGGGAAGGTGCGGTACATCGCCTGCTCGAATTTTTCCGGCTGGCATTTAATAAAGTCGCTGGATTTTTCCGACAAGTTTGGTTGGGCGCGCTATGTGGGCCATCAGGTCTATTACTCGCTGGTGGGCCGGGAGTACGAGTGGGAGTTGATGCCGCTGGCACTGGATCAAGGTGTAGGCGCTCTCGTTTGGAGTCCGCTGGGATGGGGCCGATTGACAGGGAAGATTCGGCGCGGGAAGCCGTTGCCCGCCGAGAGCCGCCTGCATAAAACAGCTGCGCAAGGGCCAACCGTGGATGACGAATATTTGTACAAGGTAGTCGATGCGCTGGACGCGGTTGCGAAAGAGACGGGAAAGACAGTGACGCAGGTCGCGCTCAATTGGGTGGTGCAGCGGCCATCGATTTCAACTGTGATTCTTGGCGCGCGCAATGAAGAGCAGTTGCGGCAGAATTTGGGCGCGGTAGGATGGAATCTGTCAGCGGAGCAAATCGCGAAGCTCGATGCGGCTAGCGACGTGACGCCGGTCTATCCTTACTGGCATCAGCGGCAGTTTATGGAACGGAATCCGGCGCCGGTGCCGCTTGGGAAGAGTACCTAATACCATTACCGGTCAGAAGGATCTTTATTGGGCACTAGATACTCGGTACCAGACACTGATTCTCTAGACTTTCTCCGCCACCGACTTTGCCTGCGTGAATAGGTAGAGATAATCCGGGCCGCCAGATTTGGAATCGGTGCCTGACATGTTGAAGCCGCCGAAGGGGTGCGCGCCTACCATGGCTCCGGTGCACTTGCGGTTGATGTAGAGATTACCCACATAAAAGTCGCGCTTGGCGCGGTCGATCTTGTCGCGTGACTTGGTATAGATTGCGCCGGTGAGGCCGAACTCGGTGTCGTTGGCGATTTCGAGGGCGTGGTCGAAGCCGCGAGCTTTGATCACCGCGAGCACGGGGCCGAAAATTTCTTCCTGCTCGAGCTTCGATTTGGCGGGGATATCGGCAATGACCGTAGGCCGGATGTAATAGCCTTCGCCCGCATCGGTGGCTCGTACGCCGCCGGTGATGAGGCGTCCGTCTTTCTTGCCCTGCTCGATGTATTCGAGAATCGTCTTCATTGAGCCTTCGTTGATCACCGCGCCCATATTGCTATTTTCGGCGGGATCGCCAATCGTGATTTTTTCCACGCGGGTCTTGAGCTGTTCGAGAAATTTGTCATAAATGCGCTCATCGACAATGGCACGCGAGCAGGCGGAGCACTTCTGGCCCTGGAAGCCGAATGCGGCCTGGGCGACGCCTTCGACGGCGGAGTCTATATCGGCGTCGGCATCAACGATGATGGCGTCTTTGCCGCCCATTTCGAGCACGGTGCGCTTGATCCAGAGCTGGCCGGGAGCCTGCGTGGCAGCAACTTGATTGATGTGCAGCCCAACTTCGCGCGAGCCGGTGAAGGCTATGTAACGCGTTTTGGGATGGGCCACGATCGCGTCGCCGAAAGTTGCGCCGGAGCCGGGACAGAAGTTGACCACCCCTTCGGGCATGCCGGCTTCTTCGAGCAGTTCGACGAATTTCGCGGCAATGGTCGGCGAATCGCTCGATGGCTTGAGGATGACCGTGTTGCCGCTGACGATGGAAGCAACGGTCATGCCCGCCATGATGGCACAGGGAAAATTCCACGGCGGAATCACCGCGCCCACGCCCAGCGGGATGTAGGTGAGCGAATCGTGCTCGCCCGGCATTTGCACTGGCGTTTCGGCTTTGGCAAAGCGCAGAGCTTCGCGCGCATAGAACTCACAAAAGTCGATGGTCTCGGAGATGTCGGCGTCGGCTTCGCCCCAGTTTTTGCTGACTTCGAAAACCAGCCAGGCCATGTAGTCCATTTTGCGCTGGCGCATCAGGTCGCTCACGCGGAAGAGCAGTCCGGCACGCTCTTCGACCGAAGTGCGGCTCCAGGAAGGGAAAGCTTTCAGCGCGGCGTTCATAGCCGGTTCGACATGTTCTTTGCCCGCTTTTTGATGAATGCCGACGATCTGCGAGGGCCGGGACGGGTTCAGCGACTTGATCTTGTCGGTGGTTTTGACGCGCTGGCCGCCGATGATAAGGTCATACTCGCGGCCAAGCTGTCCGCGAACGCGTTCGATGGCGGCGCGCATCTTGCGGGCATTGTCTTCGCTGGTGAAATCAAAAAAGGGCTCGTTGATGAAGGGGCCAGAGTGAGATTGCGATGACGTGCGCGGCGGCCGGACGGGGGCTTCCAGGGTTGCCATGGGGAATCCTTTCGAACTGCGAACAGCATGATGGCCTGACTTAGTATTTTACACCGCCGAGGCTGGGAAAATCGGCAAGCCGCGGAGGGGCGCAAGCCGTGGGAAGATAATGTGAAAGAGAACAAGGGCACGCGGCGGGAGCGTAGGTCCGGATATGTATCGCAAGAAAATCTTAAAAGAAGAGTTCGTGCCTGCGCGCCGCCAAATATTGCGGAGTTTTGGCCTCTTCGGTGGAGCTGTCATTGCCGAATTCGTTGCACCTCGGCGCGAGATGGCGAAGGCCCAGGGTGCCGGCGCGGGCGGGACTAATCCTGCGTTTCGAGTGGGGGAATTCAACAAGATTTATGATCCGTCGGCGGGAGAAAAAGATCGGTGGTATATCAACGACCATACTTTCATTCGGGCTGAGGACGGCCAGTGGCACCTTTTCGGTATTACCCATCGGGAGCCTGCGAATGCCCAACAGGAAAAATTTCTCGCCCACGCGACTGCCCCAGCCCTGATGGGACCCTGGACGAAGCAGGCGTACGTTCTGAGCGTAGACGGAGAACAGAATGAGACGGTGGTGTGGGCTCCGTACGTATTGCGGCATGAGGGCCTTTATTGGATGTACTACTGCGCCGGCGGGAGAGACCACACGAGATATCGCATTCATCTTGCTACTTCGCCCGATCTCTGGAGCTGGAAGCGGCACGCCGCGAATCCCATGGTGGTGGATGGCTACGATGCGCGTGATCCAATGGTCTTGCCGTATGGCGATCAATGGTTGCTTTATTACTGCGCCACGACTACGCCAGAGGGCGGAAACCACACGGTGAAGGTTGCCACGAGCCGGGACTTGAGTCACTGGACGAACCCGCGGGAAGTCTTTCGTGATGCCGAGACCGGCACCTATGGCGGGCCGACGGAGTCTCCCTTCGTGGTAACTCGCAATGGGAAATACTATCTGTTTATCTGCACGAATCATGGTTATAACGAGACTGCGGTCTATGCGAGCGAGTCGCCCTTCCATTGGGATGCCGCAAACCTGGTGGGGAAGTTTCCCGCCCACGCCGCGGAGGTGATTCAGACGCCTGAGGGAAAATGGTTTGTCTCGCGCGCCGGATGGGGACAGGGAGGGGTGTACCTGGCGGAACTTACAGGGGAGGACTGATTCACATCGAAGAAGGGCGGCGAGCAGGCGCGGTAGGCCGGTGTTAGACTCAAACGTTTTCTCTTAGCATTTTCTCTTTTCGAGAGGTGGATTCGTGGATATCAAGAGGGTAGGGGTGATCGGTGCGGGTACCATGGGGAACGGCATTGCGCACGTGTTTGCGCGCAGCGGGTATGCAGTGGTTCTGTGCGATGTGGAGCAGAGGTTTCTGGAGCGTGGGATCGCTACCATCACCAAGAATCTTGATCGCGAGGTCGTGAAGAGCAAGATTTCTGCAGAAGAGAAGACCTCCGCACTGAAGAAGATCGAGCCGGTGACCGACCGCGCTCGACTTGCCGACTGCGACTTCATCGTCGAAGCAGCCACAGAGAAATTTGAGATCAAGACTGAAATCTTTCGCGATCTCGACCGGCTGGCGCGACCTGAAGTCATTCTGGCTTCAAACACGTCGTCGATCTCAATTACAAAGCTCGCCGCGATTACCAAGCGTCCTGACAAAGTGATTGGGATGCACTTCTTTAATCCGGTGCCGGTGATGAAGCTGGTGGAGGTGATTCGTGGGCTGGCGACCTCGCAAGAAACATTTTCTGAGACTCGTGAGCTGGCGATCAAGCTCGACAAGACTCCGGTGGAGGTGAACGATGCGCCGGGATTTGTTTCCAACCGTGTGCTGATGCCGCTGCTTAACGAAGCGATGTTTGCGGTGATGGAGGGCGTGGCTACAGCGGAGGCAGTGGATGAGGTGTTCAAGCTGGGCATGGCGCATCCCATGGGGCCGTTGACGCTGGCAGATTTTATCGGACTTGACGTTTGCCTCGACATCATGCGCGTGATGCTGGATGGGCTGGGCGATCCGAAGTACCGGCCTTGCCCGCTGTTGATCAAGATGGTGGATGCAGGGTGGTTGGGACGCAAGAGCGGGCGGGGTTTCTATCAGTATTGATGTGACTGATTGTATTCGCGGGAGAAAGCTTGACGCGCGGAGGTCGCGAAGAAAATCCACGGAGTACGCGAAGAAAAAATCGAGTTAGATATGGTGGAATGCGAATTGGTAACGATGCAAGGTCGAGGGAAAGGCGCGCTTGACGACTGAGGCAGTTTCGCCGCCGCGCAGCGATTGGCCCTTTTATTTACTCGCCGCCCTCTGCGGCATCGCCACGGGATACGCCGATGTTGCGGTGAATGACCTGCTGTTCACCGCACTGCTGGTGTTAGCCTCCTGCATGCTGCTCGGCTTGCTGCGGCCGCGCGCGCCCTGGCGGTGGGTGGCGGCTGTGGTGTTCTTCATTCCGCTCACGGAGTGGGTTGCGAACCTGCTTGCGGCCATCAAGCCCACGCGGGCGCAAATGTATGGATCGTTCCTGACAGCTCTACCGGGAATTGCCGGAGCTTACGGCGGCTCGCAGGTGCGGGGCGTGATCGAAAATTTGCGCCCAGGGAAGTGAAAAAGCAGGGGCTTAATCCTGACCTCTGTTCAAAGGTCTCGGATAACCAGGAAGTTACTCCAATTCCACAGGCGGGACGCGTATGCTCCGGATATGTGTGTAACGGTTTCGATGCTGGCCAGCGGCAGCCGGGGTAATTGCGCCTGGATCGCCAGCTCGCGAACCCGGATTCTGGTCGATGCCGGCATCTCCTGCCGGGAAATCTTCAAGCGGCTGCGCTCGCTGGGCGAGGATCCGCAATTGTTGTCCGCGATCCTGATCACGCACGAACACTCCGATCATGTTTATGGTTTGGCCACGCTGGCAAAGAAGTTGCGCATCCCGGTATTCATGACGGGCGCGACCCACTCGGCGTGGGCCCGTGCCCTGCGCAACAAAAACGGCGCGCGTCCGCAGATCGAGCGGTTGGAACGCTTCCAGTCGGGCCACCGCTTCCAGATCGGCGATATCGAGGTAAAGCCGTTCACCATCCCACACGACGCCATCGATCCGGTGGGCTTCACTTTCCGCGTGGAAGGTACGAAGGTGAGCGTGGCTACCGACCTCGGCTATCTTCCCGCGAATGTGCGCGATCATCTACGCGGCTCCGATATTCTGATCGTGGAATCGAACCACGATGTGGAGATGCTGCGGGGTGGCTCGTATCCCTGGTCGGTGAAGCAGCGGGTGGCAAGCAACGTGGGACACCTCTCGAATGTTAAACTCGCCGATTTCTTTGCCGGAGATTATGATAATAATGCAGCCTTTGTGGTGCTGGCGCATCTCTCTGAACAGAATAATCACCCGGAAATAGCGCGGCGAGAGGCGGAACGGGCGCTGGCGCTGCGGGGTGGGTTGTTCAACAACCGCGTGCGGGTGGCGGTGCAGTCTGAGGTTCTGGAGCCGATTCGGCTGTAACAATTTCTGCCGTATCAAACTATGAGTCAGCAGTGCATCGATCCGATTGTGGGCAAAATTCTGGCGGGCTGGCGCTACGATATTTCCGGCCTTGCGCCGGAGATGCGCGGCGACTACGAGAGCCACTTCGCCGCCTGTGAGCGCTGCCGTACCCGCCAGCGTATACACCGGGTGGTGGACGTTGGACTGATCGCCCTGGCTTCCGTTTCGGGTGGTGTGTTCCTGCTGGCCTTCGGGGTGATTCGCCACTTCGGTCCGCGGCATGCTTTCTGGCTGGAGGTTGCCGCGCTGGCCG
>Ga0224568_1000027_pt1 | contig 56517 bp, 48 predicted proteins | sample CLU5metagenome_FD_182727 | JGI IMG/M metagenome (GOLD analysis project Ga0224568, IMG submission 182727) | Spruce litter microbial communities from Bohemian Forest, Czech Republic - CLU5 | ecosystem: Environmental > Terrestrial > Plant litter > Unclassified | place: Czech Republic: South... | reverse complement strand
AACTTGCCGAGGCCACCGCTGAAAACACGCAAAACAGTGCGACCAAATGAAATAATCCAAAATGACGTGTGCGGTTGGTTCTCATCCAGATAATGGAACCCACCAGAGCGCCCACTCCCAGAAAAAACCAACGAAGAGTTAGGCTCTCCGAAGCCAGCGGAAGCTCGGTAGCCGCTACAAGGAAACAAACCATGGTGATAGGGAAAAAAACTTTTTCGAATCGCCACAGGCAGGCGACGACGATTTCAAGGAACAAAATTGCACTCAGGTAGGTCGTGTTGGCAAACAAAAATGGGCGCTGCCCCAATTCAAAAAAAAGGAGCAATATCGCAAACGGTATCAACAGAATAAAAATAAATCGACTCTGAAATTTCATGTTTTGTTCACGATCGCTGCGGGAAGTTCATTGTAGCGCGCATACGCTGACTCCACCAGAGCGTAAAGTAGCACGCAGCGGTACCGCCAGGCCGAAAAAGCACGCACAGAGCACAATGTTATTTTTTCGCCGCCATTATGCGAGCCGTAATTTCATAGACTCAGAACGAGTTCTCGCCAATCGGCCGTCGTAAAGCTGCAAGAGGAAATCGTAGAGCACGAATTCATGGGGAACCTGAGAAGCCCGGATGAGACGATTGATATGCATGTGGGTGTAACTTGCCATGAGCTCGATAATATTCACAGTGAGATTTCCTTGTGCCTCAAGGGAGCGCAATTTTTCGAATATCATCACGTTACGCGCTGATCGGCGATCAAAGGCCCGTTTTGCAAACCTCCACCCATCGCCTGCTTGCAGAGAATCGTCGATCAGCGACTCCAGCTTGCGTCGTTCAGCGCGAAATCTTTCTCCCAGCTGTCTTTTTCCTTCCGCATCGATTTTGAAGTCCTCTTGAAGCCGGTTGCGCCACTGCTCAATCGTTGTACGTTTTGCGTTGTCGTCGAGACCGAAATCTGAAAGCAGCCGGTCGATACCCATGATGCCGGTTCGCCAGCGAATATCCAGGCCTTCATCTCCAGCCAGCTCTTGCAGAATGTCGAGCACTGCTTCGCTGTCGGCGCAAAATATTTCCTCCGCGGCCAACGTTCCGTCAATCCCTCCGTAACGTTCGATCTCGCGCTGGTAAGTATCAAATTCAATCTTCCATAGCTTGCCGGAAGAGAGCAGCGGATTGAAGGCGTTAGAGATTAAAGGCAGCACATCTTGTCTGAGCTTCGTGGGCGTACCGTAAAATCTGATTCGTAAATGATCTTGCGGATCGGCATACCGAATAAAGAACCAGAGAGGATCATTTCCGGCTTCAGTGATTTCTTGCACCGTCGGCCGGACGACTGATGTCAGCACGTCATCCAACGTGCCGGCACCTCCATATAGCTTCACATACAGCCACTCGCTTCCAAGAGGAAGAATTCTTGTTGCGCGGCTTAATTCGTTCGTTCCCTTCCCCAGCATTTGTTTCTTCGTGATTTGCTGGCTGGCCTCGTTTGCCGGGCTTTCATGCTTCTTAACAAACGGCACATTTAACTCGTGATGAAACGAACCTTCCGGACTGGTCACGCACAACTGATCGTTCGAGGGATACATTTCCATCAAGTTGGTCTGCGATCCGCGTTTCAACACATGAACGAAAGCGTCCACGCTTAAAGCATTCTCCAGGTCAACCGGCAGAGAGTTGTCCCCTTCCTGAAGCACAACCCAGCGCGGCAGCCTGCGCCGCTCACGCAATTTCTGTACTGCCGCAAAACGTTGGCTTCCCTCCTGCTTGCCAATTGCATCGATTTCTTTTTCTGACAAACGCCAGCGCGCGAGTGACAGTATCAATCGACCGACCTTGACCCGCGGCAAATGATCAAAAGTTTCGAGCGCGCCCCAGGAAAAACTTGGCACTGACATGCCATGCTGATGTTGCAAGAAGCACAAAAAGCGATAAACCGAAGAGAGCTGTGGATTCACGAATCCGTGTGCATTCGTAACTCGCGGAATGATTCGCCGTTTGAGTTTGCGCGAGTAAAGTACGATGCTGCCTCGTTCAATTCCTATCATCAGGTCGCCGACCGGCAATTGCCTCTCCAGCGGAGCCCCGGAGCGCGCCAGGTAAGGGATCTCATATTCTCGAAGCACCGGGCGGCACAATACATTTCCAATTCTTCCCTCTGGCAAATAAACAACTTCGGCGTAAACCGCTTCCGGGTCATGCAATTCTTCCTGCCGAAGATGCTTTCGCACTCCACTGTCAATTTCTTCATCTTCATGGCAGAAACGTCCCAGTAGCCTGGCTCCGCTGGGGCCAAATGCTCCGTGCATATAAAATTCGAAATTTCCTTGTTGCAACTCGTCGCGTGATTTCGCGGCCAACGTCCCCATCACGCAAAACGAATCTGCCAAGTTAAGCGGAGATTTTTCCTTTTGCTCCAGTTCGTCGAGATCCAACTCCAGTTCGCTCCGCCCACTTTGCAAACACTCTATGGTTTGTCGAATCAATGCCGGATGAACTCCGAGCGTTCGGCCCTTCCAATCGGGTTCTCCCGCTCCTTTCAATCGCAAACCGCGCAGCAGCGGAGAAGCATCGGTTTTGCCCGCTGCATTTCCGAACCCAATCCCCGATTCTTCATCCAGCGCATCCATCAACGGCACCATGGCGGATTCGTAGCGCACCGAAAAAGCTTCACGAAATGATTTCAAGTCGTCCGGTTCGCTGGTCTTTCCCAACCTGCATAAGATTTCGACGCCATTGATTAATTCAGAAATCACGGCCTTACCCAGCACGGCGTGTTCAACGGGCTTGATCATATCCACTTGGTACAGTCGCGCCCGGTCGATCTTAGCGGGCAGCTTTTCAAGTTCGGCAGTAATCGCTTCATAATCGGACGGTTTGCAGCCAAGACTCGCAGCTTCAATGGATGAAAGCCGGTTCCGAACATCGCGCAAAGCTTTCGCCGTCTCCGTTCCCGATGAAACAGATTCCAGATGTTGGATGACGTCATCAAGCGGCGGAGTTCCGGTCAGAAGTGGAGAAAGATTCGAAATTAAAATTTCATTGTCGCGAACCAGTCCAAGGACGTATTCTTTCGCTTCCTCGCCCGTCGGATCTGCGTCGCCAGGAGCGGACAATACAGCTTGCACGAGTTGCGCAACTGTAGCTCCGTCTTGTGCCCTCGCAATCACCGCTTCCATATAAGGATCGCTCTCGATTTTGACGAGGTGATGCGTTCGTTTGGTATCCGCCATTCGGGATTCGGTGTAGTACCATGCGTCGGCGATTTTATGTAAGCTCGAGTTGGGCCAAAACTGCAATTCCATCTCCAGCGCAGGATCACTTCGAAGCGCTGCTGTAAGCGCAAATAAATAATCGAAATCCAGCCGGCAGGAAAGACGGTATCGCGAGCGTGGCTCAAAAACCATCGCCGAAGTCTCGACGCTGTCATCCACCTGGCCAACGGAACAACCGGAAAACAAGCCGAACGGAGTAGAACGCGCCGCCATCCTCACGAAATAACGCACCAAAGCCCGTTCTGCTTGCAATCCTTTCTTGCTGTCCGGATCGCGCTTCCAATGTTCAATCCCTGCGTGCAAGGAAGGCGACGCAACATACAGCGCATGAAGAATTTCTGGTTGCGCCACGATTTTTCTCAAACGGTCGCGTAGAATCTCTACGTCACGCTTCCACGCATTCTCAAACGCCTCTCTATCGGCTTGAATATGTGCGGCTGTGAGGTCTTTACTCCACGCCTCAAGTTCTTCGGCAGGCAACAATGGGGTTCGGAGCGCGAAGAATCCCGAGTGGATAAGTTCGAAGGCTCGCTTGCTCGGTCGTCGTTCGGACATCGGCTTGAGATGCTACCACTACGCCAAATTGGCGGAATACCCGACATTTTAAAACTTTCAAGCGTGAAGCGCCGAGATTTATTCGCGTTTTCGTGCTAACCTCGCTGTAATTAGACGGCAACAGCCGTCGCAGTCATCACCCGGCAGGATAAGTCGATGCTTCCTGGAAACCTACAGGCATCCATGATGGAAAGTAAGTTGCCTCTACGACCGTCATTGATACTTATTTTAGGTTTAACCCAGCCAGTGGGTACTATTGGCTTCGATGGCTTTCAGATCGTTGCAGCAGAAAATGCTAACGATGCATTGCACAGGCTTGCAAACGATGACGTAGCTGTACTGATATTGGGTACCCGCCTGTCGGCAAAAGAAGCCCTCGGCATTCTCGCGACCTACGCCGGGCAATCTCCCGCCACTCCAGCCGCAACGATCATTCTCAGCGTTGATGGGCAGCCCGAGTTGTTTCAGAAATTCGTCGATGACGGCCTGATCTTTTACCTGGTAAATGGAGAACTTGCTCGGGAACAACTCGGTTCTTTGGTGGCCAAAGCGGCTGGCCGATCTCTCATCAAATCCAATCGAAAATTGACTTTTCTCAGTGAAAATGCACCCAGCGCTGACCGCTTGCTTGATTTTTGCGTGCGACTGCCCATGCAGTCCGATTTGGCCAGCGCGAGCGAGTTGCTTGTTAACACCATAAGTGAATTGATCGAGGTAGCCCATCTCCGCTGCCTCGTCTACGATCCAGAGAATGAAACACTCACCCCGGCGAACGTCGGCGATGGCAGTGAAGAAAGTTACAGCGCCGCTTCGGGCCTGACCGCGTTTGTAGCCCGCACCGGAGAACCGCTTGCTCTTGATCGTGTCAGAGAAGATGCTCGCTACGATGGTGACATCGATAATCCCTGGGAAACCGGCAATGCACATTTCCTGGCGCAGCCCATCGTCGGCCCTGATGGGTTGCCAGTTGCAGTTATCACGGCGGTTCGAAGCGGTGATTCAACGCCATTTTCCAGCGAAGACTTGCAGCTGATTGAGTTCATGGCCGAATGCGCTGCTCCCACATTCAGCCAAATTCTTCTTCAGAACCGGATGCAAGCGCTGCTCACCCAACGTTCCACCGGATCAGATGCCAACTCCACTGTTTTTCGGCCAGAAGCTATGGAACATCACATCAGAAAATGGGATCAGCAAGGCGATGTCCTCAAAGCTCTACCCTTATGGTTGCGCGAATCGTATTGGATCGTGCTGGCACTCTGTCTGGCGGGAATTTTTGCGCTGGCTCTGCTCACGCCGGGGTTAAGAACTTTTTTCGGAAAGGTGAATTGACGTCATCGTGCCGAACGAACCCGAAAAACCGCCTGGTCTGTTGAAAAATTTCCCAGCCCTACAAAGGCTCGCTCCAAACAATTCTTCCCGGCGCATTCCTTTGGTACGGCAGTTATCGGCAACAGATTGCGGTGCTGCGGCATTGGGCATGGTGCTCGGATATTACGGAAAACAAGTCCCTCTCGCTGAGATTCGACAATCTTTGGGCGTAGGGCGGAATGGAACTTCGGCGGCCGCACTTCTTCGCGCGGGCCGCCTGTATGGGCTCCGCGGCCGCGGAGTGCGTGCGGAAATTGGCGACTTCGATTCTCTTCCGTCCGGAACCATATTGTTCTGGGAGTTCAACCACTACGTTGTTTTGGATGGTGTAGCCGGCGATCTAGTCAACATTGTTGATCCGGCAGTCGGCCGGCGCAAAGTTCCTCTAAACAAGTTCCGCCGGGCTTTCACCGGCGTTGCCCTCATCTTTGAGCCCACCGAAGGATTCAAACCCGGCAAGGCAAAACCCGAACGCGTATGGGGACTGTTGAAGCAAGTTGTCGAGCGTAAGAGTTTGCTCGCACGCATCCTATCCATTTCAGCCATCATTCAGATTTTGTCTGCGGCCATGCCGCTACTCACGGGCGTCTTGGTTGATCGCGTCGTACCGCAACGCGACTACTCGCTCCTACTTATTCTTGCCGCTGCTTATCTTGGATTTCAGGTTTTCAGTGGATTGGCAACTTTCATTCGCGCGCACCTGCTTCTGTATCTTCAAACTCATGTCGAAGCCAGCTTTACCCTTCGCTTCCTTGACCACTTAGTCGAATTGCCTTACTCATTTTTTCAGCAGCGAACATCCGGCGATCTTATGATGCGCCTCGGCAGCAACTCCAGCATCAAGGAGATTCTCACATCTACCACTCTATCTACCTTGATGGATGGATTCATGGTGAGCGTCTATCTTGTTTTGCTCATGCTGGTAAATGTTCCGCTTACGCTTTTGATTATTGCTATCGCAGCGATGCGCATTTTATTGGTTGTTCTGATGCGGCACAAACAACGGGAATTGCTGGCGGAAAACCTCGAGATCACCGCACGCTCGCAGACCTATCAGGTGGAAATGCTCAGCGGCATGGAAACGCTGAAAGCGATGGGGCTTGAGCATCGTGCCGCGGAAAACTGGTCAAACCTTTTCGTCGATAGCTTGAATGTTTCCGTCCGGCGGGGGCGGTTGGACGCATTTTTCAACGCTTTGCAAACGGTTTTGGTCACTACATCCACGCTGGCCGTGATGTTTTATGGCACCTTCCTGGTGCTGAAAGGAACATTCACGCTGGGCACGATGATCGCCTTCAGCGCTCTGGCCGCGGGCTTCTTTGGGCCATTAACAAACCTGATCTCGGCTGGTGTTCAGTTCCAAATGCTCGAAAGTTATCTCGAACGCATCAACGATGTCATCAACACGGCTCCCGAACAAAAGCCGGGCACGGTGGCGCTAGCGGGGCCGCTTCAGGGAAGCATCACACTCGACCAGGTTTCGTTCCGGTATGCAAAATCAGATCCGCTCACGTTAGAAGACATTTCCATCACCGTGACTTCCGGTTCACGCGTAGCTCTGGCGGGACGCACGGGTTCCGGTAAGTCCACCCTGGCACGGCTTATGGCTGGACTCTACGAACCGTCGTCGGGCCGCATTCTGTTTGATGGTCGCGACTTACAAACTCTCGATCTACGCTCCGTCCGTAGCCAGCTAGGTATCGTCACGCAAGATACACAACTGTTTGGCGGGACGGTTCGGCAAAATATTTCTTTAGCGGACCCACAAATGGGACTTGATCGCGTGATTCAGGCTGCAAAGCTGGCCTGCATCCATGACGAAATCGTCGCGATGCCCATGGGCTATGAAACCATTTTAGCGGACCGCGGCCTTTCGCTCTCCGGTGGCCAGCGCCAGCGATTGGCTCTGGCCAGAGCGCTCGCATGCCGGCCAGTCGTATTGGTTCTCGATGAAGCCACCAGCCATCTCGATGCGGTCACGGAAAAGCTGGTCAACGATAATTTAGCCGGCTTAAGTTGCACACGAATTGTGATTGCGCACCGTCTAAGCACAATTCGAGAAGCGGACTTAATTGTCGTACTTGAAAACGGTAAGATCATAAGTCAGGGTACTCACGAAGAATTGCTGATAACCAGCTCACACTATGTGGAGTTACTTGGTGCCCAGCGTTATCAGGATAATTCCATGCAGGTGCATGCAATTGACCTCCGAAGCTCCGACGTTCGTCCCCAACCCGACGGTTCCCTCTTGCGCAGAGGTTTAAGGTGAGCAATCATTCGGCATATTTGGTGAAAGAGTGTTCTTCGGCCATTTGGGCTCCGATCCTTTTACCTGAAAGCCCTATTGCTGTTCTAGCATGGGATTCTATTGATGCGATTGCCCAGGCGGTGATGGCCAGAGACTACAAGCCAACTACACAGGGCAACCTCCGCGAAAATAATTATTACGAAGAAGCGCTGCTTTACGGCTATTTAGCCGTGGCTCGCCATGATCTTGAATGGGCTAATCGAGCCACAGAACGCTTGAATCTGGCGATTGAACGCGTAGCTGAAAATGGTGGATACCTCGGCCTGTATGGAGGGATTACCGGCCTAGGTTGGACAGTCGAACATGTTTCCCGGCTGTTCGAACAAATCGCTGCAGGCGACAGGTCGGACGAGGATGAAAACCAAGCAGCTGAATCGGCCCCAGACGAAATGCCGGAAGAAGATCTCAACGCCGATGTCGACGCGATAGTAATACGAAACCTGCCTCACATTAGTGCATCAAGTCCCTATGACTTAATTAGCGGGCTGGTTGGATTCGGAGTTTATTTTCTTGAGCGTTTGCCCAAACAATCGGCAATGGAAGGCGTTAACGCAATCCTCGATCAATTAGAACGCCTATCGCAGCAAACTAATGACGGTATTACATGGCACTCAGGGCCTGAACTCCTGCCAGATTGGCAGCGGCAGCAATGCCCCGGTGGATACTATAACTTGGGAGTAGCTCACGGCATCCCCGGTATTATCCACTTTCTAAGTGAGGTATCAGCTTCACCGGTAGCCCGCTCAAACCGTTCTTATCAACTTCTGGATGGTGCAGTTCGTTGGCTTATAGCGCAAGCGCGGCCTTCCGGCTTGGCTTCACGATTCAGCTCATGGATCGTTCCCGGAGAAGAACCGACCGACAGCAGAATGGCATGGTGCTACGGCGACCTTGGAATTTTAGCGGTGCTGCTCCAAGCGGCGCGCCGCGCGGACCGTCTCGACTGGCGCCAGTTTGCCGACGAACTTCTTGATCATTGCCTCGCGTGGCCAATGGAAAAAGCCGGCATTGGCGATGCACCTCTTTGCCACGGCGCTGCCGGTGTTGCCCACATTTTCAATCGAATTTACCAGGCAGAAGGTGATCGCAGATGCCTGGCTGCGGCGATGCAATGGTATGAACGAACATTAACCATGCGGCAACTGGGTTCCGGGGTGGGCGGCTATTCTTCACTTACAAGGCCCGATCCCGACAAACCAATCGTCTGGGAACCAAGCCCCGCTTTTCTCGACGGCGCAATCGGAGTCGCTTTAGGGCTTCTTGCAGCGGTCACGCCAGTAGAGCCTGCCTGGGATCGAATGCTACTGTTGTCAGGGAAACGCTAGCACCTCGTGTTCTTTACCCTGCGTTCTTTTCTGCCGCAGAGAATTCAAAGTAGTAATGATAGTGATTCCGGCAACCTGGATTGAATCGTGCGTCACAACTCGGGCAACGCGAATCGCTTCGCATGTACTGATGGATGGTGAGTTCAGCGCCGCAGCCTCCGCAGAGTATGGCTTTCGCATCCCACTCACTTTCCGGCCAAACTTCAATCGCGTGACCGGCCAATGTAACGTGACAATCTTTGCAAGCGTAGTAAACGCCACAACACTTCATTTTGATCGCAATAATGTCGGTCGGCCTGTGATAGTGTTCGCAGCGGGTTTGCGCATCAACATGAACACCTCGGACTTCGAAAAAATGAACGCCCATTGTAGTGTCGGAAAGGTCTTCGAAGGCTAGCCGATGGTTAGCAATTCCTCGTAAAAACCACCGATCTCTCGTGCCCGGTCGACAAAGTGAATTTCAAAAATCCAGTGCCGCTTTCGGCCGGAAGCGTCAGGCACCTTCATGCGATTGTGGTTATTGGGATGAACGTAAAGAGTAACTTTATCGTCCGCAATTCTTTCATGGGGAAATACGCCGATCAGATGTCCGGCGATTGGGCCGCCATATTCCCAACCGGCTTGCTGCGCCAATTGCTGCGCGTGTTCATACAATTGTGCGGCGGTAATATCTGGATGTTGGTGAAAATATTGTTTGCCTACGGCGAAGGCTTCTTCGATATCTCGCCGTAGTTTCTGCTTCACCGGATCATTGCCCACTACGAACGTACGGCCAAAATCCGCCTCCCAATCTTCGAATACCGGCCCGAGATCGAGAAAAACAATGTCATCATCAGCGACCGTCAAGTCAGGAGGATTTTCGTCATAGGGTGCAAGCGTATTGCGTCCGGCACGTACGATGCGTTTGTGCCAATAGCGCGTAATGCCGTACATTCGGGACGCAAGATCATAAATGCTTTCATTGATCGCAGTTTCCGCCACCCCTGCGCGGATAAGGTTCTGTGATTCAACCGCCGCAAACAGCGCTTGCGCTTTTTCCTGCGCCTCCAGCAAACCCGCCGCCACTGCCTCTTCTGGCTTGTCCATAGAAACAGGTTACCGCATTTTGAAGTTGATAAAAAAAAACCGGCGCCGGCTTTCATCGTCCGTAGTGTGCGACGAAGACCGCTTTCCCCAGTAAGTGGTCCCGAGCAGTCGACACAACCATTGCGCCGCTGGAATCGGCAGGTACGTCGAGTTTGTCGACGCTCACTGCATAAACCGTAAACGTGTAATGGTGCGGGCGATCTCCTTTATCCGGGCAGGGGCCGTGATAGGCGTCGTTGCCAAGATCAGTACGGCCTTGCATGGTCCCCGGCGGCAAAACAGAGCTATGCTCGACGCCGGCTCCTTTAGGCAGGCTGTTTGTGCTTGCAGGCAGATCATAGACAACCCAATGCCACCATCCCGAGGGTGTGCTGTGCTCGTCAGGATCGAATAAAGTGACGACAAAACTTTTCGTCCCAGCAGGCGCGCCGCTCCATTGCAAGGGCGGCGACATATTTCCTCCGGTGCATCCGAAGACATTCGCGGTGTAGACCTCAGGAACTTTCGCCTCGAGTTGCGCGTCTGAACTCGAGAGCACAAATTTAGAGCGAGGAGTCGACTTCACTTGCGCCGTACTGAAACAAACAAACGTCGTTAACGCAATCGTGAGTGTCAGTAAATTCAGGGCGCCGAAAATTCGAGTTGGCAACATGCAAACCTCAGCTTTATCGAGATTTAATTTTGGTGGCTCAGGGTCCAGACGTATGCGGCCAGCGCGGATAACTGATCGTCAGTAAGTTGCGCTCCTCCCATGGGAGGCATCGGGCTGCGGTACTTCTTGGGTTGTGGCACTCCTTCTTTGATCGTTTTCAAAATTCCAGTGAAGCTGCCGTCGCTCCACATCCATTTTTGACTCGTCAGGCTGGGACCCAGCGACGTACCGGTGCCTTTCTCGCCGTGGCAACCGGCGCAGGGAGCCTCGGCCTCTTGGCCGTGATAAATGCGATCGCCCAGCGCAACCATCTCGCGCGTTACGCCTTGAGCAAATTGTGCGCTACCATTCGCAGCTGCGCCTGCATCCACATTCGTTCCCTCCGGCGGCTTGGCCGGAGCTTCGACGACTTTGCCGGCCGAAGCTGACGCGCTCGGGCAGGGCGTGCCCATCGGGGCGCTGTCTGTAACTCCGCCTTGATAAACGATGCGGTAGATACGCCCACGAACATCGTCGGAAACGTACAGCGCACCATCCGGCGCAACTGCCAGCCCAGAAGGACGATGCGCTGCACCCTCCGGACTCTTCACCGCTCCGGCAAAACCATCGGCGAAGATTTCGCAATTGCCGGAAGCATGATCGCCATCCAGCGGCTGAAAGACTACGTTGTAGCCTTCTTGTGCGTAGGGAGCCCGATTCCATGAGCCATGAAAGGCGATGAATACACCGTTGCGATAGCGCGCAGGAAATTGTTTTTTGTCGTAATGTACCATCGCGTTCGGCGCCCAATGCGCGGGGAATGCGGCAGCCGGAGGAATTTTCTCCGCGCACACGCCTACCTTTTTACCGCCGTCACCGCCATATTCCGGAGCTAGCACCAACTTTTTCTGTATACCATCGTAGTAACACTCGGGCCAGCCATAGTCACCGCCGGATTTCAAAAGCACCACCTCTTCTGCGGGCAGCGTCGCTTCCTCTTCGGGTTTGTAGAAGTCAGGCCAATTCGCATGCAACTGGTCGCGTCCGTGCTGAGTCACGAATAGGCGTCCGGCGGAGTCGGTGGCAAAGCCTTCTCCGTTCCGTATCCCCGTGGCGTAGCGATCGGCAGGTGAAAAAGTCTGATTCGCTTTATTCGCGTCGTAGCGCCAGATTCCGGCACGAGTCTCTAATTCGACGCATGGCTGGTCGCCGGGTATTTTCGGTTGCCGGTTTTTCGGCTGGCAGGAATTCGTTGCGCTGCCAATGTCAACGTACATCGATCCTTTCGCATCAATCATGAACGGATGCATAGGATGGTCACCGCCCAAAGGCAATTTGGAGACGATCGTTTCCGAAGAATCTTTCGGAACGATGGAATCGGCAGGCAGTGCATACCGCACGATTCGATCGTTGATCTCTGCGTAAATCGATCCCTTATATAGGCTGATGCCGGTGCCACCGGCACCGCCGGTTTGAACAGTTTCGCCGAAGCGCTCGATCACATCCGCTTTCCCCGCGCCGTTCTTATCTTGCAAGGCCACCAGGAAGCCGCCATCGTGCGTCTTATCATTATCGTAATACTCGCCCGACCAGGTGTTGGCGTAAACCACCCCACCCGGACCCACAACGATGTGGCGGGCATGGCCAATCCCATCGGCAAATACCGTCGCGCAGAATCCGGCAGGCAGTTTCAATCCGCTATCATCATTCGCGCATAATGCGCTGTTAGCTTTCTTGCCGGAATTGGGTTGGCTTTGAGCCAATACTGTTGTGCTGATAAGCACAGCAATGAAATACAAACGAGGTTTACGGCAACAAAGCCATCGCATGGAACCCTCCAAAGATCGACTGCGGATAATTGCGAGTGATTGTATTACATCTTTCCGTTACGGTGACTTGCCAACATTGCGGTAACTTTTAAACTCCCGGCGAATCCAACATTTGGGTAAGATTCTCCCAAGGCTGCTAACTATCAAGAAAGCAGGATGTACGGAGCGATGTTGATTTACCTGTTGGCCTTTGTCGGTGGCGTACTGACAATTTTGAGTCCGTGCATTCTTCCCGTGCTCCCGTTTGTCTTCGCCCGCGCCGACCAGCCGTTTCGACGTTCCAGCCTGCCGCTGCTTACCGGTATGGCATTGACGTTTGCATTGGTGGCAACTGCTGCCGCCTTCGGCGGCCATTGGGTCGTGCGCTTGAATCAAGGCGGACGATATGTTGCCATGCTGGTTTTTCTGATTCTTGGAGTAACCCTTCTTTTCCCATCTCTGGCCGAAATGCTGACTCGACCACTGGTAAGCGCAGGAGGGCGACTGCAAGGCAGCCCGTCAGCGGAGAGTAGCATCGGGAAGTCTTTTATCTTGGGAATTTCCACGGGCTTGCTTTGGGCTCCGTGCGCCGGACCGATCCTTGGCCTGATTTTGACCGGCGCGGCAATTCAGGGGCCAGGTGCGCGTTCCTCTTTTTTATTGTTATCCTTTGCGCTGGGCGCTGCGGCTTCCCTAGGCGTAGCCCTTTTCGCAGGCAACAAGGTGTTCTCAGCCATGAAGCGTTCTCTCTCGTTTGAGGTATGGATTCGCCGCACCCTCGGCGTCGCTGTGATCCTGGGCGTAGTCGCCATCGCGCTAGGCTGGGACACAAACCTGCTCACAAAATTTTCTTTCGTCAACACGGCGCGAGCGGAAGAGCATTTGATAGGCACATTGCAGCCGGGTCGGCCAACGCTGGCAACCGTGAATGCAGCGGAGCCGCAACCTGCGCTCTCCGACGAAGGTCCGTTCCCCGATCTTAGCGGCGCCGCGAGCTGGATCAATTCTCCGCCGCTCAGCAGCAAGTCTCTTCACGGCAAAGTTGTGCTGATTGATTTCTGGACTTACTCTTGCATCAATTGCTTGCGTGCGCTGCCTTATGTGGAAGGTTGGGCGGAGAAGTATAAAGATGCCGGCCTGGTCGTCATCGGAGTTCATACACCTGAGTTTGCTTTCGAAAAGGAACGGGCAAACGTTGAAAAAGCAGTACACGACTTGAAGATCACCTATCCTGTTGCCATCGACAGCGACTACAAAATTTGGCGGGCTTTCCATAACGAGTATTGGCCCGCTCACTATTTCATCGATGGAAAAGGTCGAATCCGCTATCACCACTTTGGAGAAGGCGAATACAACGAATCGGAGCGGGTGATTCAAGAACTCCTTAAAGAAAATGGCGCGCAATTATCTTCGTCAACAGCAATCAATATTGCTGCCGCAGGTGCTGAAGCCGCTCCGGACGCGGCCAACCGGCAGTCATCGGAAACCTACATTGGCTATCACCGGGCCCAAAATTTCGCCTCTACCGAGCCCATCGCCAAAGATTCGCGCCACGACTACAAACCACTGCCCAGACTATCGCTCAATCAGTGGGCTCTCGGCGGAAGTTGGAAGGTCAGCGAAGAAAGCGCCGTGCTTCAAACAGCTCCGGGAAAAATCATCTTCCGCTTTCATGCCCGCGATCTGCACCTTGTGCTCGGTACAAAAGATAACAAGCCCGTTCGCTTCGTAATCAAGGTCGACGGAACCCCACCCGGCGAAGATCATGGCAGCGACGCTGACGCGAATGGTTCCGGCACAGTCCAAGGGCATCGGCTCTATCAATTAATTCGGCAAAAAGGCGCAGTGGAAGATAGGACGTTTGAAATTGAATTCCTCGATCCCGGGGTGCAAGCGTTTGCATTCACCTTTGGCTAATACCTGAATCGACTCCGGGTTGATTTTTTTCTTTACAAGGTGTATTTAGACTGTCCCGGCAGTTTCCCTGTTTCATGGTGTTTAGTATCAGTACACAAAAATTGTTTCGTAAGCGTCGTGTGGTCCAGGAGATGCAGAATGGCCTTCTTGTCTTTCCTTGATCGTGACCGGTCAATTGCCCATCCCGGCTACAGCCGCTGGCTCGTTCCTCCCGCGGCCTTGGCGATTCATCTTTGTATCGGCCAAGTTTACTCCTTCAGCGTTTTCAAAATTCCGCTAACGCAGGTGTTGGGAATAACCAAGACTGTGTCCGATGACTGGACGCAACCTCAGCTCGCATGGATATTCTCTCTCGCAATAGTCATGCTCGGTTTGTCCGCAGCTGCATTCGGCAAATGGCTTGAGGGCGCCGGGCCGCGGAAAGCCATGTTCGTCTCGGCAACCTGCTTCGCCCTCGGCTTCTTCATCTCCTACTTCGGCGTGATCTCGCATCAGCTCTGGATCATCTATTTCGGCTATGGCATCGTTGGCGGCATCGGCCTCGGCCTCGGTTATATATCGCCCGTTTCCACCTTGATCAAATGGTTTCCGGATCGCCCAGGGCTGGCGACCGGCATGGCCATTATGGGCTTTGGCGGCGGAGCAATGATCGGCTCCCCGCTGGCGATCAAGCTCATGGCATATTTCCGAACTCCCAGCGATGTAGGCGTGGGCAAAACCTTCGTCGTTATGGGCGTTCTCTATTTCTTGCTGATGATGTTTGGCGTGTTTACCATCCGCGTTCCGCAGGAAGGCTGGAAGCCGGAAAACTGGACGCCATCCTCCAAGCCACAGAAACTTGTGACCACGCACAACGTCGATGTAAATACAGCCTTCGCGACACCGCAATTCTGGCTGCTATGGATCGTTTTATGCATGAATGTAACTGCGGGCATCGGCATTCTCGAACAGGCATCGCCGATGATTCAGGAGTTTTTCAAAGGATCGATCGGCCCGATTGCGGCCGGAGGATTCGTCGGATTACTCAGCCTTTTTAACATGGCGGGGCGCTTTTTCTGGGCGTCAGCCTCGGATTTTATCGGCAGAAAACCGACTTATTTCATTTTCTTTACCCTTGGAGCGATTCTTTACTTTTTCCTTCCAAAAACTGGCGCAAATTATCTGAACAGCGTGGTTTTATTCGTTAGCATTTCGGTAGTGCTGCTCAGCATGTACGGTGGAGGATTCGCCACCATTCCCGCTTATTTGCGCGATCTGTTCGGCACTCACCACGTCAGCGCGATCCATGGCCGTTTGTTGACCGCATGGTCTGTGGCAGGTGTACTTGGACCGGTGCTCGTCAATTACATGCGCGAGTATCAGATCGCGCATGGCGCCGATAAGGCCAGCGCCTATCAGGCCGTGCTGCACGTGATGGCAGGCTTGCTGGTCGTCGGATTCGTCGCCAACCTGATGGTTCGCCCGGTAGCTGAGAAATACTGGATGGCGGAGAAGAAATCATAGTGCCGCAGGAATAAAATTTAGGAGAGAAACATGGCGGAGTCAGCAAAAAAATCTTCTTCGGCTATGATCCTTCTGGCTTGGTTGCTGGTATGCGTGCCACTGGGATGGGGCGTCTACAATACGGTGTTGAGCTCCATGAAATTATTTCAGGAGCCGCCAGCCAAAGCCTCAGCACCCGCCGCACCAAAAATGTGAACGAACTGTGAATTCAGTTCGATCACTATCATGTGTACCAGGCGAGTGCAAAAGGCATCCCATTTCCTGGCAGCTCGGTTAAGTAGGAATTTGGATGAGACTCTGAAAGGTTTGTAATGATTAAGGAACTTGCGCTCCGCTGGCCTGTGGTACGCCAGCTCCTGCACCGCTCGGATGGCACCGGCGTCGATGCGATGAGTGAGCGCACTCGAACCTTGCTTCCCAAGAACACTGGCGCCGAGGTGGCGCGTTCCGTTTGCCCCTACTGCGCCGTAGGCTGCGGCCAGCTCATTTCCCATAAAGGCAACCGCCTGATTTCGATCGAAGGCGATCCCGCATCGCCAGTTTCGCGCGGCCGTCTCTGCCCCAAAGGGTCGGCCAGCTACGAACTTCTGACGCACGCCGGACGGTTAAAGAAAGTAAAGTACCGTCGCGCATTTTCCAAACAATGGGAAGATCTCGATCTCGAAACCGCGATGAAAATGATCGCTGATCGTGTCTGGGAAAGCCGTGAGCGTACTTTCATCGAATCAAAAGATGGTCAAAGCCTGATGCAAACCACGGCCATCGCTCATCTCGGCGGGGCCACGCTCGACAACGAAGAAAATTACCTGATCAAAAAACTTTTCACTGGAGGTCTGGGCATGGTTTGCGTAAGCAACCAGGCCCGGATATGACATAGCTCCACCGTGCCCGGTCTGGGCACAAGCTATGGTCGAGGCGGGGCCACGTCTGCGCCAAAAGATTTGCTGAACGCCGATGTGATTCTGATCATGGGCTCGAACATGGCGGAAAATCATCCCGTAGGCTTTCAGTGGGTGATCGAAGCGAAAGAGCACGGCACGCAGGTGATTCATGTCGACCCGCGCTTCAGCCGCACTTCGGCATTGGCAAACATCTGGGTTCCGCTGCGCGCTGGCTCCGACATCATCTTTCTCGGTGCGCTGATTCGCTACGCAATCGAGAACGACTTATGCTTCCGCGATTACATCGTGCACTACACGAATGCTCCCGTAATTATCCCCGAGGAGTTCAAGGACACCGAAGATCTCGGCGGTGTCTTCTCCGGCTGGGATGAGCAAAAGAAAACATATGATCCGGAGACGTGGACCTATCAAGGGTCGGAAACGCAAGATCACCAGATGGCTCAGGCTGAGTCCCGAGGAGCAGAGGGCGGCCACGCTCAACAAGGCGCCAACGTCACTCCCGATTTAAGCAAATACGAAAAAGATGAAACTCTCCAGCATCCGCGTTGCGTCTTCCAGCTTTTGAAAAAGCATTTTGCCCGTTATACGCCTGAAATGGTGGAGCAATATTGCGGCGTCTCTCGTGACTCATTTCTACGTGTCGCGAAAACCTACTGCACAGCTTCCGGCCCTGAGAAAACAGCCTCCATTTGCTATGCCGTCGGGTGGACGCAACACTCTTCAGGCGTGCAAACCATTCGCTGCGCCGCCATCCTGCAGTTACTGCTTGGAAATATGGGCCGGCCGGGTGGAGGCATTTTGGCGCTTCGCGGCCACGCGTCCATTCAGGGATCTACGGATGTTCCCACGCTTTACGATATCCTTCCCGGCTATCTGAGCATGCCCAAATTCGGGGAAGAATCCAAAACACTCGGGGACTTCATCGCCAAGTACAAACCTTCAACCGGGTGGTGGAACAATTTCGACAAATATATTGTCAGCCTGCTGAAGGCGTATTACGGCGAAGCAGCAACGGCCGAAAACGACTTTGGCTTCAACTGGCTGCCGCGCGTGACCGGTGATCATTCTCATCAGGGCTACTGGCTCGACATGTTAGACGGCAAAATGGACGGCCTTTTCGTCATGGGACAGAATCCTGCCGTCGCCGGCCCAAATTCTGGCATGGAGCGCCGTGCGCTCGCCAAGCTTAAATGGCTGGTAGTTCGAGAGATGGTCGAAACAGAAACTGCATCGTTCTGGTACGACTCACCGGAAGTGCATCGCGGCGAACTCCGGCCTGAAGATATTCAGACCGAAGTATTTCTGATGCCGGCAGCTGGACACGCCGAAAAAGATGGTACCTTCACGAACACACAACGGCTTTTGCAGTGGCGGGAAAAGGCCGTCAATCCTCCCGGCGATAGCCGGAGCGAAAACGCCTTCATCTTTGACCTCGGTCGTTTGCTGAAGGAAAAAGCGAAGAACGATCCACGACCACGCAACGCCGGGCTCAATGCTTTGACCTGGGACTATCTCACCGAAGGCGAACACGAAGAACCGGTCGCGGAAGAGATATTGAAAGAAATCAACGGTTGGACCGTGGCCGACAAGAAATTAGTTCCCGGTTTCACCGCGCTCAAAGCCGATGGTTCCACTGTTTGCGGCTGCTGGATATACTCCGGCGTTTTTCCGGAAGCGAAGAAAAATCGTGCGAACGAGCGTGACTCAAAAGATTTTTACGGTCATGGATGGGGCTTCGCGTGGCCTTCGGACCGCCGCATACTTTACAACCGCGCTTCCGCCAGGCCGGATGGCAAACCCTGGAGCGAACGGAAAAAACTCGTCTGGTGGGATGCGGACTCCAGTAAGTGGACCGGCATCGATGTTCCCGATTTTGTCGCCACGAAACGTCCCGATCACCAACCGAAACCCGGCGCCGAAGGCGATGATGCCCTCGCGGGCGACAAGCCATTTATTCTGCATGCCGACGGCCTTGGCTGGATTTGGGTTCCCACCGGACTGAACGACGGCCCGCTTCCCGCGCACTACGAGCCGCTCGAATCTCCGATTCGCAATCCAATGTATCCCTCGCGTCAGACCAATCCGGCGGCTAATCGGGAGACTCGCGCAGGAAATGAATATGCCACTTCACCCGACAACCGTTTTCCATATGTGCTGACTACTTATCGCTTAACCGAGCATCACACGGCGGGCGGAATGTCGCGCACGTTGTCGCATCTGGCTGAATTGCAACCCGAACTATTTTGCGAATTGTCGGTTGAATTGGGGCAGGAGCTTTCGATTATGAACGGCGACTGGGTCACCGTCGTCACGTTGCGCGGAGCCATCGAAGCGCATGCCTTGATCACGCCCCGCATGCAGTCACTCACAGTGGACGGCAAGATCATTCAGCAGGTTGGGCTACCCTTCCACTGGGGGTATTCTGGTTTGGTCAAGGGCGACATCGGAAACGACTTGATTGCCATTTCGGAAGAGCCTAACGTGCGCATCATGGAAACAAAAGGGCTCCTCTGCACCGTTTTCCGCGGCAATCGCGCGCACAACAAGGAAAAACTCGACGGCTTGCTGGCAGCCTCAGGAAAACTCTCATGACCAAAACCGCATTCCTGACCGACTCGACCATCTGCATTGGCTGCAAAGCCTGTGAAGTTGCCTGTAAAGAATGGAATGAGGTTCCCGCCGACGGCATGGACTGGAGCGGGCTTTCCTACGACAACACGAAGAGCTTGGGCGCTTCCACCTGGCGGCACGTTCTGTTTCTTGAGCAGCCGCAGGCCGCAGGCCCGCAAATCGCCGACACCCAGGATCCTTTCCGCTGGATTTTTCTTTCCGACGTCTGCAAGCACTGCGCAAATTCCGGGTGCCTCGAAGCATGCCCTACAGGTTCCATCGTCCGCACGGAATTCGGCTCGGTTTTTGTGCAGCCCGATATTTGCAACGGCTGCGGATACTGTGTGGTTTCCTGTCCCTTCGGCGTGATCGACCGCAGGCCGGAAGATGGCCGCGCCTTCAAATGCACATTTTGCTACGACCGCCAGAAAGTCGGGCTGATGCCGGCTTGCGCCACCGCGTGCCCGACTCAATCCATTCAATTTGGCCCCCTTGATGAACTACGCGAGCGCGCAAAAACCCGCGTTATGGAATTGCAGGAGCGCGGTTACGCTGATGCACGCGTATACGATCCGCAGGAAACGAGTGTGGGTGGAATCCATGCGTTCTTCGTCATTCTGGGTGAGCCAGAAAATTACAACCTTCCCCCGGCCCCGGAAGTACCCACGGTTTATTTGAAGAGCGCATGGACTTCAGCCTTCGTTTCCGCGGCCGTTCTTTTCACAGTGGTCTGTGCGGCGTTTGCTGTCCGCTAATGCTCGCGTAAGCTTTTAATCATTCAACTCATGGCTTCTCCGAAACCAAAAGCAACAGAAGAACGGCTCGCGGAGATTCGCCGCGTCGCCGCGGAAAACGCAGCTACCAACGGCGGAACAAATCATCCGCAAATTGCAGGGCAAGGCAGTTACTACAACTTGCCCGCACTCAAGCCTCCCGTCTGGACCTGGGAGGTTCCACTCTATTTTTTTATCGGCGGAATTTCCGGAGTTTCTTCGTGCATCGCATTCGCCGCGCAACTATTCCGCGCCGACCCTTCGCTGATCCGCCTCGCATTATGGATCGGCCTGATCGGCGCCGCAGTGTGCCCCATGCTGCTCATCGCCGACCTCGGCCGGCCAAGCCGCTTCCTGAACATGTTGCGTACGTTCAAACCAAAATCGCCGATGTCGATGGGGTCGTGGATTCTTGTGGCGTTTTCCGGTTGCGCGTTTCTCGGGGTGCTTACTAACGAGCTCGTGTTGCGCGGTTTCAGCTTTCCAATTGTGTTTGCCATGCGCTGGTTGGGTGAGGCATCCGGCGCGCTTACCGGGCTTTTACTAGCCAGTTATACGGGCGTGTTAATTGGTGCTACCGCGATTCCCGTCTGGTCACAGAATCGCAAGTTTCTTCCCGCCCATTTTCTTACCTCAGGACTGGGAGGCGCGTCAGGCATTCTGGAACTCGCCGGATTTCTTATTCCTGCCACTCAGATACTTGGCTTTGTCACCTCCGGACTTGAAACGATTTTTGAAATTCTATTTAACGTTCGCAAACCCGCCGTTGACGCGCCTCTTCATCACGGTCGCTACGGAATACTGTTCCGTACCGCCGGTCTCCTCGAAGGGCCGGCCTCTCTGCTCGTTCGTGTTTTCTGGAGATCAGCTCCCGCCGGCCGTCACACCGCGGCAGTCTGCTTCCTGCTGGGAGCGCTTCTCAGCCGCTGCGCCTGGATATGGGCCGGCCGCACCTCAGCCAAAATGCCGGAAACACAGTTCGCCCTACAACGCAGTGGCAAGACGAAACCCTGATTCCAAGGTTGAGAATGGCCGGGAGCTAGAATTTGTTTTACGATCCCATGGCCCCGAATCAAATTTAATCAATTGACGAATTCTATAAATTGTGTGGGCGCGACTAAGTTGGTATTGAAGGCGTCGTAACCGCCGATTTGTGACTTGTTGATCTTTATTGCTCTTGGTGGTTGAACTTGTCTTCTCATCCCTCCCATCTATAATCGATCAGCTGAACGATCTAAGTCGTCGTCTGCTATGCGACAAACGGAGAGTAAGCAATTATCGGGAGGGCGTCATGAGGGTACTTAGCGCTTGGTTGATCATCGGAATCATTATCTGTGTAATGTCGAATGCAGCGTGGAATCAGAGCACCCAGCCTACATCGCCTTCTCCGGAACAACCATCCAGTAAGGAAGCTTCACACCACGAACATGTTGCACTTACTGGCGCGGTAATCACGATTCAGGGTCTATGCGAAGCGGCCAAACCGCTGGATCCAGAAAAAAAGCCCTGCACGACCGTGGTGACGCAGGAAGCATTCGAGAGACTGGTTAACTCCATGAACATCACTGATAAGCGGTTGTCACAGGAGACCCGGCGCAACTTAGCGGAGACTTATGGTGAGTATCTAATGCTCGAGCGGTCCGCAGTGCAGGCCGGCCTTGAGAACACGCCGCAGTTTGCGGAAGTCATGCGCTGGTGGCGGTTGAGGACGCTGGCAGATATGTATCGCGGCGGATTGCGGGCAAAATTTGCGCATCCCTCGGCGGAGGAGATACACGCCTACTACACCGAAAAGTTGCCTTCCTTCGACCGTGTTCGAGTGGAGCGAGTAATGGTCCCCCGCAGCAGTGCCAAGGCGGACGAAAAGAACGAGTCTGACCAAAAAGCTTTCGCGATGGCACAAGCCGCGCGGGAACGCGTGGAAAAAGGCGAAGCTCCGGCGTTAGTGCAAAAGGACATTTACGCACAACTGAAAATGGATGCCACGCTAGTGCCGGACCTGGGCCGTCTGGGCAGATCGAATTTCCCGCAGGATGAAGTCGACGAAGTGTTCTCCCTCGCAGCGGGCCAGGTCAGCAAGGTCGAGAAGGAAGCGTCTTACGTGGTCTACAAGATCAACGCCAAGGAAACCTTATCGGAAGAATCGCAGAAGGAAGAAATTGCGCACGAAATCGCACAGCAGAAATTTAACGATGCCATGCGGGTAGTGAGTGGGCCGGTGAAGATTGAGTTCAATGACGCCTACCTTGGGCCGCCAGTCGTCCCGGCTCACTCAAACTCTGGTGGGACGGCAAATCGGCATCCATAGACGACGAGCCAACCCGATTGCGATTCTTCTGGTTCGCCCGGAGCGCGAAGGACCCAGCCAGCGCCGCGGCCAGGAGAATAATTCCAAGCATAATTGTGCGCCGGTGTACCGTGAAGAACGAGTTCGAAGGCGCCGAATCCGTGTGGGCTACGCCACTAGGATCGCGCACGGTAAGCGCGGTCCTCAAATTCCTGCCCTCGACGCGCGAGGTCTGCGGTGCAGGACGCTCGCCGGGTTGCAGCGGCCGGAAGGAACGAGCTAATTGGCCCGCTCCGGATAACGTAAATCCAAAGATGGCGTTCGCCTCCAGTTTATCGAGTTCGAATTGCTGCTCCTGGGTATTTCCCGCGTTGGTGGCGAGATGGAATGTGTGTGGCGAGCGCGCCCGGAAGCGCATTGAGTTAGGAATCATGACGCCGACTCGATCCATTGGGTATTGAGTCCGCCTGAAGAACACGAAGGCGCGCGTGTCATAGTCAAGTTCGTAGCGGATCGCGTATTTAGTGAGCCCTGGTTTAACCGGAAAATCGATTCGATATTGGTTCGCAGCTTCGGCCACGGGAGCGACGAGCATCTTGCTGGTTCCGCCATCCGGCGAGGAGACGGTTGCGGATTCGATTTGCGCACCCGGCGGAATGGAGAGCACGAAGTTGCCGGGGTTCACCTGCGTGATGGGCGGGTCGGACCGGTTGTTCAGAGCGTGGAGTTCCGTCACCTGCAACCGCTTGCCTGAACTTTGAAATTGCAGAATGCAGAATTGGTCGTCGATTACGTTCACCTTGCCGGCCGCTTGATAGACCTTGAGGTTAGCGAATTGTCCCGCCATGACGGGCTGAAAGTAATCCACTCCATCTTTGGTGACCTGCAAGACAGCGGATGAGACCGGCGCGGGTTTGGCTGCGAGAACGATGCGAAAGTCTCCCCTCTCATTCGTCATTGCGCGCCCCTGTTCACCGGCTGGCGTGAGCAGAATGACCTGGCTGCTGGGTTGCGGGTTGCCGGTCGAACCATTCGTAACTCTACCCTGAAACATTTGTGCAGGGCAGGTTATGGGAAGCAACAAGAGGATTGCGGACCACGCATTCATGGATACCCCGGACTAAGTGAACCTGACAAGGAGTATCAGGCGCGGGCAGGCGCGTCAATAAACATTTTTCTAGAATCACAGACCACTTACGGAGCACATGGACAAGATATAGGTGGATAAAAATCCAGAGTCATTCAAGACACGCTATAAGTCCTAGGCGTAATAGCTTAATCATATGCACTCAGACGTATTTATCGTAGGCCTTAGACTTAATAAGCCAACTACTAATAAGATTGGTATAGAAAATTGTATATGTTGTGTAATAAATGTTATTGACAATGTTATATGTCAAGAGTAAGTTGCTCCACACAGTTCTAACAATATGTGGAGGGAACAGCTATGAGGGGATCCATTACCCGTAGTCTCCGCCTGCCAGCAACCTTTCTCCTGCTCAACAGCCTCACATTTCTGGTGAGCCCACCGAAGATGCACAGTCAGGCAGTAATCAACCCAAATATTTTTGACCCTGGCCCGCGTAACCCCGGTAGCCAAAACGCGTTCTTCTGCCCCACGCAGAATGTGGGTGTAACACCCAAGTTCCCGAACAACAACATGGGTGCAGGCGCTCCTCCGGGCGACTGTGTGGACATTATTCAACCGCCCAGTGCTCCGGGGCAGGAAACGCCGGCCGCTGCCGGGGCCGGCAATATCGTCGGCGGGGCTTATCCGCCGTCCCCTCAAAATAGAGCAGGAGGCCTATGGTTGCCGGGACTGGATGTTTTTTCGACGGTAGCCAGCGTGATCGGAGGCGTGGCGGGTGAGCCTATGATCGGATTGGGGCCATCGTTCAATGCGCAAAGCTGTTTGCAATGTCACATGGTGCCTGCTGTGGGTGGAACCAGTCCCGGCACTGTCACCATCCAGACCAGCGCGACTGGAACAACCACATTCCCGATGCCGATTCCGAGTACTCAGCCGCCGCTCAGCGCGGCTAATCCACAGATTGCGGACGCAATCGATGACGGCGGAACTAATGGCATACCCAACTTTCCCCCGGCATTTTCCGCCCCGGGAGCCTCGACACCGGGCTTTGGAACTGTGGAACCGGAAGGGCCGACGATTGAAGTGCGATTTGTTCAGGCTCTGGCGGCAAGCGGAGCCTCGGCCGGGGTTGGCACTAACGGTGTAGGAAACCTGTTTACGATTCAAGGCCGCGGAGATCTGCCGGCTGGTTGTGTGATCAGCCAGATCAATTTTGCCGCGCTGCCTAGCGGATCGATCTCCTTCCGCATCCCCACGCCTACGTACGGATTGGGGTTTGTGGAATCCACGCCCGATCCGATATTGATTCAGAACAGTGTGCAATCCACAGCCGGCAACACGCTCGGAGTTGTTGGCGGAGTCTTCAACACCAGCGGAAACGACGGCACGATCACCCGTTTCGGCTGGAAGGCGCAGAACAAATCTCTGTTAATCTTCGCGGGTGAAGCGGAAAACGTGGAGATGGGCGTAACCAATGAGCTGTTTCCGAACGAGAGAACTTGGGGAACATTCCCATCGGTTGTCGGGGGGGCTTCTCCCGTACTCACGGTTCCCCCATGCATCGATAACCCCGGTTCTCCCACTACCGGGCAAGGCTATCCTGAAGACGAAGTGCTGGGGACGGGCACTGTATTACTCTCATCTTCGAATGCCGAGGAAGAGTCTATCTTTATGCTGCTGAACGGAGCGCCATCGCAGTGCTCATCGGCGGGCGCGGGAACATATGGCAGCCCAAGCGCGGCGTGCGTGGTTTTTGACTCGAATGAAACCACCGGGCAGAGCCTTTTCGGCACGGCCGGATGTACCCTGTGTCATAGTCCGACGCTGGTGACCGGGCCTTCTCCGAATGTCTCTCTGAGCAGCGCAAGTTTCCATCCCTATTCCGACTTTGCCATACACAAAATGGGCGGGCTGGATGATGGAATAACCCAAGGGGGAGCGATTGGCTACCAATTCCGCACGGCGCCATTGTGGGGGCTGGGGCAACGCCTGTTCTTCATGCACGACGGCCGGGCTACTGACCTGAGAAACGCAATCGCGGATCACTGCATTGCCACCGCCTCCATCGTGCCCCCCAGCGAGGCTTGCGGCTCGGTAGGTGCGTTCAATGGCTTGAGTAACACACAGCAGCAGCAGATACTCGATTTCCTGCGCTCGCTGTAACGAAGTTTGCGGCAACAAAATGGACGGAGTTCCGAATCCTGATTTCGCTGATCAGGACCGGAACCCCGTTTTTTTCTTGGTACCCGTTTTTGCAAGAGTTGCGAGAAACCCCTTGGCTTAGCATTCACCAGATACGAAGGCATCTTCGATACCATCGTCTAATTGTTTTACTCCTTCACCTATGGCTTAATGGAAACAGCACTGGACCCAAGTTGATCGAGCTTGGAAAGCTTTTTTGTGAGGGAGAATGCACCATGAGCAAGCATCTCGAATCGCTGCACCAAAATCTTCTCAACGGCAAACTTCCCCACAACCTGAGTTGGAGCGAAGCTGTCGAACTGATCGAGCACTTGGGCGAGGTACAACCGCATGGAGACGATGAATTTGTATTCCGCGTCGGCGACCAACGCACCTTTTTCAAGAAGCCGCACGCCCATGATCTAGGTATAGAAGAAGTTTCTCGGCTGCGTAAATTCTTGAAAGAAGCCGGACGGCCGGGTGCCCCTGCAGCAGAAGCGGCCCAGTCCGGCCGTATGATTGTCGTCATTGACCACCACGCCGCCCATGTTTACCAGGACTTCGGCGGAAGTCGACCGGCAGACGAACATAAGGTGCGCCCTTACGATCCTTTCCATTTCCATCATCATCTGATTCATCGTAAGGAAGCTCACTACCGGGGCGAGCGCGTCCCCGAAGAGGATTCGTTTTATGAGGAGATCGCGAAAGATATCACTCCGGCGAATGAGATCGTCCTCATCGGTCACGCCACGGGAAAAAGCAATGCCGCGAACTTCTTGAGCGAATACTTGAAGACCCACCATCCCGACATTTCTCGACGGGTCATCGCCACTGAAAACGCAGATCTCTCGGCAGTAACTGAGCCTGAAATTGAGGCTCTGGCAAAGCGGCACATGATCGCGAACGTCTAACGGCGTGCGCTTCTTCCCTTAATTGCGATAGCGGTACCAAATATCTATCTGAGCCATGAACAGGTGGAATTGGTCGGGGAGAGAGGATTTGAACCTCCGACCCCCTGGTCCCGAACCAGGTGCTCTACCAGGCTGAGCCACTCCCCGACAATGCTGGAACGCAGCAAAAAGGCGAAGCACGCAAGCGTAGCGTGCCTCAATTGATGTTCAAATTATAACATCGAAGCAAAAGCTGCCCGGCTTCCGCTTGCCAGCTTATTTTCTGGGTTACACTAATTTCGCGCACTCGATGACAGGTTTCATGGCTTCGATCTTCCACACAAAATGATCGTACTCTGCGCTAACCGCCTCTTCACTCCCCTCGAAGAAATATTCGATCCGCTCGTATTTATTGAAGATGGGATCATTTCAGAGATTTCGTCGCGGGCTGCACGCGATATTCCCAACAATGCAACGCTGATCGATTGCACACGAGAGATTTCTGACGCCATCCTCGTCCCAGGTTTCGTCGATATTCACATACATGGTGGGGCTGGGATCGACGCCATGCGGGCGTCTTCCAACGATCTTTCGCAGTTAAATACTTTTCTGGCGACACACGGGGTTACAGGTTATTTCCCCACTACGGTCGCGGCTCCGCTCGATCAAATTTGCACAGCGCTGGAACGAATTGCGGATGGAATTGAAGCAGCGGAAAGTTCGCCCCAGGGTAATCCCGCTCAGGCTCAACCCCTCGGCATTCATCTGGAAGGTCCGTTTCTCAGCCACAAACGGCGGGGTGTTCACCCCCCGGAGAATTTGCTTGAGCCTACCGTGCCCATCTTTGATCGCTTCTGGCAGGCGGCGCGCGGGCATGTGCGCATGATGACGATCGCGCCTGAGCTGCCGGGTGCGCTTGAGGTGATCGCAGAAGCGGCCCGGCGCAAAGTGTGCGTGAGCATCGGCCACTCGGATGCCGAGATGAACGTCGCACGCGCGGCAGTGCAGGCGGGCGCGCGCCACGCGACCCATACGTTCAATGCCATGCGTCCGCTCGACCATCGCGAGCCCGGCATCATCGGCGAGACTTTAACCAATGGGCATCTGAGCGCCGACATTATTGCAGATGGAATTCACGTCGCGCCGGAGATCGTAAAGCTTTTCCTCCATGCGAAAGGAATCGATCGCTCTGTCCTGATCACCGATGCCATGGCGGCAACTGGCATGCCGGACGGCGCCTACCAGCTCGGCCCCATACAGGTTGAGGTCAAGAACGGACGGGCTACGAGCAACGGAAGCCTCGCCGGCAGCGTCCTCACCATGGATCGTGCAGTGCGCAACGTGACCCAATTTGCCGGCTGGAGCTTGCGGAATGCAGTACGCGCGGCAACCCTGAACGCGGTACGCGCCGCCAGCCTGGCTGGCCATGGGCAGCTGATACCCGGCGCCAAAGCCAATCTTGTGATTTTGAGTCCCAACGGCGAAGTGAGAAGGACGTTCGTTCGCGGCTGCTGGAATTAACGGACGCTTGATGCTAGTTCGGCTTGCGCTCTTTCGCTTCGGCTAAATAGCGCAACAATACAGACTCATCGGCCCGCGTAAGCTTGTCGAGAAAAGACGTATCAAGCTTGCGGTCTTCGACAGTTACGGACACGTTCGACTGGCGCAGCTTGTCGCCGAGTTCCGGATCATTGCTCATCACCTGCGTGTAAAACCACAGGAAATGGCGCATCTGGTCAAGTGTCTTGCACAACACCTGAATGGCTTCGGTTTCGGGTAATGCGCTCAAGGCTTCCATGAGCTCCGGATCACTGGGCGCCTGCATGGCGGCGCAGTTCAGTTCACGCTGAATCACACGCAGGTCTTCAGTAACCCGCATCATGCGAATGTGAAGATCATCCATTTGTGGAGAAGTTCCCGTAGCCATTGTGTTGTCAATCGCGCTGTTTGAACATCTCATCGGCAGTGCCCCGCGAGTAGATGTCCCACGATCATGCGCTTTCGTAATTCTGCCGATTACTTTGGTCTGCGAAGTAACCTCTTGTTACCCATGAGCCCAAACTCCGCTACTGGCCTGAGTTTTCACGCTAATCACAACTGGGCTCCATGAGGCGCGCTTATCGCTGCACGCCAATGCGTGCGAGTCTTTTTCGGAGCCAACAGTGCAGTCCTCATTTGTTCCAAAGTCACCAGCTTATTAGTGCCTCGACTGGACCCCTGTCACAACCGGCCCGTTTGTGATACAAACTCGCGATGGAACCCACTCTCACAGACGCACCTCGTCACGAGTTGATCCGCGCCATCGGGCGCTGGAGCCTGGTTGCGCTGGTGGTGAACTCCATCATCGGCAGCGGCGTCTTCGGGCTGCCCTCCACCGTTGCCGCGTTGATCGGCAGGTCGAGCATTTGGGCCGTAGTCGCCGCCGGCGCGGGGATGAGCGTAATAATGGGCTGCTTCGCCGAGGTCGCCTCGCGCTTTCAGCAGGCCGGCGGACCTTATCTTTACGCCCGCGTCGCTTTTGGGCGCCTGATGGGCATTCAAACCGCGTGGATGCTCTGGCTCGGCCAGGTAGCCGCGCCTGCCGCGAACGCCAACCTGTTTGTGATCTATCTGGGTGAGTTCTGGCCGCACGCAAAAGATCCCATTCCTCGCGCCATCATCCTCACTGCGCTGGTCGGGTTGCTCAGCTTCATCAATATTCGCGGCGTACGCGGGGGAGCGCAGGTTAGCAACCTATTCACCGCGGCCAAGCTCATTCCACTATTTGCCGTTATCGTTCTTGGCGTATTTGTGCTGGCCAACCACCATTGGCAAATGGCCACTGCATCCGTTTCGCCCAGCAGTAATCAGTGGCTGAAAGCGGTGCTCCTGTTGGTTTTCGCTTATGGCGGGTTCGAGACTGCCCTGGCTCCGATGAGCGAAGCGAAAAATCCCCGCCGCGACGCGCCGTTTGCTCTGTTCGTCGCTCTCTTGCTCTGTACCGTGATTTACGCGCTCATCCAGTGGGTGGTCGTCGGAGTGTTACCCGACGCGGCGCACAGCGCGCGTCCCCTGGCTGATGTTGCGCGGCTGGCTGTCGGTCCTGTAGGCGCGGCGTTGGTTGCCATTGGCGCGCTCATTTCTTTTTACGGATATCTCAGCGCAAAAATTCTCGCCATGCCACGCGTCCCTTTCGCGCTCGCCGAGCAGGGAGACTTCCCCAAGCTTTTCGCCGCGGTGCATCGCCGCTTTCATACACCCTATGTTTCCATCCTCGTCTTCGCGGCCATGGTCTGGGGACTGGCGTTGATTGGCGACTTTAAATGGAACGTAACCCTCTCCGCCGTAGCGCGGCTTCTCTATTACGGCGTAGGATGCGCAGCCTTACCTGTTCTGCGGCGCAAGCAGCCAGAAGGTGCAAGTGCGATGTTCCGCCTGCCTGCCGGAAATTTCTTCGCGGCTTTGGGCGTGATTCTCTGCCTGATTCTCGTAACGCGCGTGGACTTTGGGCAATCGCTGATTCTGATTGGGACGATCGCGCTGGCCCTGATAAATTGGGCCATCGTGGCTCGTAGAAAAACCACGGCATGAAGTTCAACATCCCTATCAGCGTACGTGTTCCATCTCCAGCAGTACCTTCTTCCGCTCCACGCCCCAGCGATAGCCGCTGATGTTGCCGTCTTCGCGCACTACGCGATGGCACGGAATCACCACGGCAACCGGATTCGTTGCACACGCCCTGGCCACTGCGCGGCTGGCGGTTGGCTGGCCCAGCGCCCTCGCGACTTCACCATACGATCGCGTCGCGCCGAAAGGAATAGATTGCAGGTATGTCCAGACGCGCCGCTGGAAGGCCGTCGCACGAATATCCAGCGGCAGCGCGGCATTCAACTCCTTACCAATCATTTTTGAAAGCAAAGTCTCGACCCAGGTTTGCAATCCACTCTCGTCAACTTTGCGCGCAGCGAAGGGAAACTCGCGTTTAAGGCCTTCGAGCAACTCGCCATCGGATCGCCCAAACTGAATAGCGCAAACGCCACGATCAGTGGCCGCAATCAACATGCGCCCCAGCGGCGAGTCGGAGACTACATAGCGAATGGTGGCGGCGACAGCGCCACGGCGATAGTGGTCGGGCGTCATGCCCAGTTGCGATGCCGTCTTCTCATAAAGGCGGCTGCTGGAGCCGTAGCCGGCGTCATACATGGCGCGCGTAACGTTGTCTCCGGCCTGCAGGTTGCGCTTGAGCAGGCGCATGCGGCAGGAATCGGCATATTCGCGAGGAGTAATGCCCAGCGCGGCTTTAAACTTGCGCTGCAAATGGAACGGGCTTTGCCGAAATTCCTTGCCCAAACGATCGAGTGTGGTTGGTTCGTCGAGATGCTGCTCGATGTACCGGCAAACTTCCTTAACAAAATCCGATTGCGGATGTCCGCTGAACAACCGCGGCCGGCAACGCAGGCAGGCGCGAAAGCCGGCTTTCTCGGCCCCATCGGGGCGCGCGAAAAACGTTACATTCTGGCGGCGAGGCCGCCGGGCCGCGCAAGATGGCCGGCAGTAAACCCCCGTTGTAGAAACGGCAAAAACGAATTTCCCGTCATAACCGGCATCACGCGCAACCACAGCGTCCCACCGCTGGTCGCCCATCGGATCGACAGTTTGCGGATCGTGGCTTGTGCGCTCGTTGCTCGAGTTTGCCGGTTTGGCGTGGGGCATGGCGCTGACTGAGTCCTCCACAAGTATGGCATCGTCAGTCATTGCAGCGGAAGCGATGTGTATGTTGGTCATAATGAAAACAGCGTAAGCCGCGCCGCAATAGCGGACTATCCGAATCTTGCGGGCAAAGCAAATTCGCCAGTTTGCGCCCTGCCGCGAAAACGAATAGATTCGCTATGAGTTTTCTGGATTCAGACTCACTCCGGATCGAGGATAAATGATGAAAAATGTGCGCTTCGCGGCAGTTGGAGCGGTAGTGGCAATTGTTTTTGGCGCGTGCCTGGCGCAGACAGCGTCGCGGCATCTTCTGAACGCTGACGAACTCAAAAAAGCAGTCCCAACCGAATTTTTCTTCCGTGGACAAAAAGCGCCAACCCAGTTGCGAAACTCCGGCGGATTTCAAATGGCCGATGGCAAGATGACGCTTTTTTCTCTGGTCGATGCTTCCGGATATTCCACGGGCGTACAGGAGAAATATCAGGGCCTGCTCATCAACGAATCAAAGTTGAATATCGGCGGCTCGGAATTGCCTGCGGGCCAGTATGGCTTTGGGTTTACCGCGGATAAAGTGGTAGTGATGAATGTGGCAAATGAAGATGTCTTCAGCGTCCCCTATCAGACGGATGCTTCCTTAAAGCGGCCGGTCCCGTTGAAATTGGTGGAAGACGGCAATGGCTACAAACTTTATGCCGGTAGGAAATGGGTTTCGGTAAAGCCGGAGTAAGTAAAATCGGGCGAGAGAGCGAATTCCTTAAGATTAGAAAAATTCAATTCCCATCTAATTGCCCAGCGGTTGAAACGGTCCGATCATGCTCGAAACTCCGGCACGCTTGCGCAATTCGGTAAGCAGAGCGCCGGCCGCATTGGTGTAAGTTTTGCTGGGGTCGGATGGATCGGCCCATACGGCATCATAAACAATCTGGGCCGCTTCTTTCAGATCAATGTGCAGCGCGGCCTCGCATACATCTACGCGCTCTTGCAGGCGGTCGTAACAGGGCTTGCAGATCGACGCCGCCTCCGGCTCTTGCGCACTGTGCTCTCCTAAAGTGCAAACAACCGGAGAATGTGCCACCTCGGCATGCGCCGCAAATAGCTGCGATTTGAATTCTTTCAGAAAGGCTTCTCTCTCCTGTTCCACAACATCGGTTTCTGGCGTCGGCTCGGCAGCCGCCTCTGGTTTGGCAGCGACGAAAGTAACGTTGGGAGCGACTCTTTCCTTGCTGCTGCAAGTAGGGCACGCATCGAGATCCGCGGGATAGTAAAGATGGCACTTAATACAAGGCAAGCCATAGCCCGTGGACTTGCGCTGCATCCCGGGAGCCGAGTTGACGATCCGATCAAGCCGCCGAAGATCGTTTCGCGTGTCGGTTTCCGGCTGGGGGATGATTGGGGCTGGCTGCGCAGCGGCTGCTGCCCGTGCGGATCGTGTCACATCCATGGGTTACTTCTCCAAATGCTCTTTGATAGGGGTGTTAAGCCAAAGGCCGTAGCACGCCTTCTTCAAAGTGTAAGCAAGCCAGTGCCAAGCCGAAACTGCCGGGAGTACACCACCTCCAGTACAGTTCCCGATATTGTCTAGTGGTCACCGCGAGTTCGTTTCCTTCATCAGCTTGACGAGCTCTTCGCGGCGGGCGCGATAGAGTGTGCGCTCGGGATCGAGGCGCGCGGCAGCGTCAAGCTCCGATAAAGCTTCTTCGTAGCGATCCATCGTCATCAGGCAGGCAGCTAGAGAATAATGATTGTCTGAGGAGGCGTTCAGGCGAAGCGCTTGGCGGAACTCTTTTTCTGCGGCCGCGGTTTGTTGGAGTTGGAACAATGCCGTACCGAGAAAACGGTGGGCTTCATCCGAATCGGGATTGAGCGTGATCGCCAACCGCAATTCGCGCACGCCTTCTTCCAGTTTGTCGCTGAGGACGAGAGCTTCCCCCAGCACACGGTGCTCGGAAGAGCTGGTGGGATTCTGCCGGATCGCCAGTTGCATCTCAGGAATGGCCTCGGCATAGTTTTTCTTCGACATATAGGCGCGAGCCAGGCACCCATGGCCCTGCTCCCATTCGGGATGCTGCTTATACAGCTCCCGCATCTCCTCCAGGGCGGCATCAAAATCGCCCTTATCGCAGTAAGTGTTGCCCAGGTTATTGCGTACCGAGGCATCTTCCGGCGCCAACCTCTTAGCCTCCTTATATTCCGCAATTGCCCCATCCAACTTTTTCTGTTCGTGCAGGATCACAGCCAGATTGGAATGAGCCTCCCAGAAGTTTGCCTTCAATTGGAGGGCCTGGCGATAGGCGTTGATAGCGGCAATTTGACTTCCCTCGGCGTGCAGCGTGATCGCAAGGTCGTAATAAGTATCAGGGTTGGCTATGTCGCGGATGAGCGATTCGCCGAAAGCATGAATGGCGGCACCGTATTGGCCATTGGAATAGAGCGCGAGCCCGAGATACTGATAGGCCTCGGCATTCTGCGGATCCATGCTTAACGCTGTGCGTGCTTCCGCAATGGCGTTGGGGCCGTCATCCAGCCGGTAAAAAATGTAAGCCAGCTTACCGTGGTTCTCCGGAAAATCAGGCATGAATTCGGCGGATGCGGTGATTTCATCGTAAGCATCATCCCAGAGCTCCTGGTGCATGAACATGCCTCCAAGGGCAAAGTGCAGCGGGGCATTGTGGGAATCGGAAGTGACCGCCGACCGCAGTTCCAGCTCAGCCTCGTGGAAGCGCTGCGCTTTGGCATTCGCCGCCGCATGCAATAGATATTCTGGAATCTCGGCGTGCTCGGAGTTGGCCGATGAAGATTTCAAGCTGGTCAGTGCGTGGATTAATTTCTCATCGGCGCCGACTGCTTCGAATTGTGCGATCTGCTCCTTGTCGAGAGCTACTATGCCGCGCTCCTCAACAATGCTGGCCAGCCTGCCACCGGGCATACCGCCGATAAGCCACGCCATAAGTTCAGCAGGCGTAACCGGCTGACTGTTGCTGGACCACGCGCCGAGAGCTACCACGAAAAGAAACAAGAAAACTGAGAAGACTTTGCGCTTCACAAGGCACTCCGGAGACAGGTTGACGTGCTGAACTGTTTTTTGGTGCGTTTTACTGCCGCGATAATTGGCGAAGGTCCGTAAATGGCGCTAGCGAACCTCTCGTCTCACATTAGTCTCGTCTCGTAACCGCAGGTAAGGTCACGAAGGTAACAGGCGGGAGTGCCGCGGTTGATTTGCCTTCTGAAACTATTTCGCCAGCCGTGTGCTGAACTCAAAACATAACAATCTCGACTACAGCATCGTGGCATCCTGTACCAACACCCCTTACGCTGCTAGAATCGAACGTTCCCGCGCACGGCGTGGATTCAGTTCATCGAAAATCATAGGGGGCTTATCCATGAAACTCTCAAGAATCTTGGGAGTAATTTGCCTGCTGGTTTCATCTTCTGTATTCAGCTGGTCAGCCACTCCACCCACGGTCACCATTTTTGTGGATGCCAGCTCAGCTCCCCGCAAAATCTTCCACGCAAAATTAAAGATTCCCGCCAGCGCCGGTGACCTCACGCTCTATTACCCGAAATGGATTCCCGGAGAGCATGCTCCCGATGGCCCGGTCGTCGATCTCGCTGGATTAAAGTTCAGCGCCGGCGGCAAAATGCTGAAATGGCGCCGCGATCTGCTCGATGGCTTCACCATCCACGTTGAAGTTCCGCAAGGTGAGACCGAAGTAAGCGCCGAACTCGATTTCCTTTCGCCCGCGACCTTCGAGGGCGGATTCTCCGCCGGATCTTCCGCCACCGACAAAATGACGTTGATCAGCTGGAACCAGGTGCTGCTCTATCCCAAAGGCTGGACAGCGGACGAAATAACGTACGTAGCGTCTTTGAAACTTCCCGCAGGCTGGAAATATGGCACGCCGTTGCCCATCGCATCGACCTCGAACGACAACGGAACCGAAATTAAGTTCCAGCCCGCCCCGCTTTACACGCTGGTAGATTCGCCCGTGATTGCCGGAGAATTTCTCAAAGTCGTCAAACTATCCGACAATCCGCCCACCGAGATGGACATTGCCGCCGACAGCGCCGCCGCTCTCGACGCTCCGCAGGAAGTCTGGGATCACTACAAAAATCTGGTCGAACAGACCAACAAGCTTTTCGGCGCGCACCACTATCGCGACTATCATTTTCTTCTCAGCTTAAGCGATCACGTAGCGCACTTCGGATTGGAACACCACGAGTCCGACGACAGCCGCATCGACGAACGTGGACTCGTGGACGAAACCGCCCGCAAAGCCTCCTCCGGCCTGCTTCCCCATGAGTACGTACATTCGTGGAATGGAAAATACCGGCGTCCCGCGGATCTCACTACCCCCGACTATCAGCAGCCCATGCAGGATGATTTACTGTGGGTCTACGAAGGATTGACGAACTATCTGGGAACCGTGCTGACGGCGCGCAGCGGATTGCTCACTACCGATCAGGCACGCGACGACCTCGCATTAACCGCCGCTGCCCTAGATCACACTCCCGGACGCGCCTGGCGTAACCTGCAAGATACCGCCGATGCCGCTCCCGAACTTTATTTCTCGCCGCATGCCTGGGAATCCTGGCGGCGTGGCGTCGATTTCTACGATGAGGACACACTGAACTGGCTTTGGGTTGACGTCATCATCCGCCAGCAAAGCAAGGGATCGAAAACCATTGACGACTTCTGCCATCTCTTCCACGGCGCTCCGAGCACCGGGCCGATGGTGAAGACCTATACATTCGATGACGTGGTTGCCGCATTGAACCAGGTTGTAGCTTACGATTGGCGCGGCTTCTGGACCGAACGCCTCACCAATCACGGCCCCGGCGCGCCGCTTGGCGGAGTCGAAGGCAGCGGATGGAAGCTGGTTTACGACGAAACGCAGTCCGAAATGGAGCGCGGAATGGAGAGCGACGCGCACGTGGTCGATAGCACATATTCCATCGGCGTGGAACTGCGTGAAGACGGGACCATCTCAGACACGATTGAGGGAATGCCGGCAGCGTTAGCTGGAATCGGCCCCGGTATGAAGTTGATCGCCGTTAACGGCCGCCAATACTCTCCGGAAGTTCTGCGCGATGCATTAAAGGCGGGCAAAGGTGGATCAAGCCCGCTTGAACTGCTGGTTGAGAATACCGACTACTACAAAACCTACAAAATCGACTACCACGGCGGCGAGCGCTACCCGCATCTGGTGCGCGACGATGCAAAGCCGGATTTGCTGACAGAGATCTACAAAGCGAAATAACTTATCGCGATTGTCATCCTGAGCGGAGCAGCCACTTTGCTAAAGCGAAGTGGCTGCGGAGTCGAAGGATCCCTGCACGCTGGCACGCCACGGGAGGTCATCTCGTCAGGCGCCGCCTCTGCCGTACAAACCCGGCAATAATCAGAACCAGGGATATCCCGATCAGGAAACCGGCGGTGAAATCCGTATAGTTCGTGTGCGTGTACAGTCGCAAGAGTAGGCCTGCCACTAGAGCAATCAACCCCACCAGAACAAAAATATCGATCCCACGTCGCGTCATAAACCTCCCGAAGCAGATTCTCGCCAACAACTCAGAAACCAAATACCCTTACGCTCCCCGCTTCCCCTTCAACTCCGCCAGCAACTGTTCGATCCGATCTTCCTTCTCCAGCGCCGCCAGCCGGTCTTCCATGTTGTCTCCGGCAATTTCCGCCTTCGCTTGGCCTAATGCTTCCGAATGCACTACTTTGCGCTTCATGCGATCAAAAGCCGCGGCCTTTGAGCCATCGCCCATAGCCAATCGAGCGTCACTAGCCTTGCCCACCGCCCGCGCCCGGCGATGTTGCGCAATCAACAACTCGGCCTTAGCCTGCGCCTCAGTCAGCTTCTGTTCCAACTGGCGCAAGGCCGATTTCAAATTCTCTACCTGCGCTTTCTGATCGGTCACCTGCTGCGCGAAGCTCTCACTCAGCTCCCGATAACTCTCCACGCGTTGCAGGGATGCGCGCGCCAGATCGTCTTGCTTCTTGTCGACCGACAATTCGGCCTTGCGCATCCACTCGGCTACTTTGTCTTCATTTTCTTTTTTCTTTTTCTCCAGCAGATGTTGATCGGCGATGGCGATCGCCACCTGCGTCTTCACTTGCAGCAGTTGATTCTGCATGTCGAGAATCACCTGCTTGATCATCTTCTCCGGTTCTTCAGCTCGATCGATCAGGTCGTTAAGGTTGGCCCGAACTAACGTGGAAACGCGCTCTAGTAATGCCATGATGGACTCCTTTGTTTCTCAGCTTCTAGCAATTTCCAAACTCGTCATCCTGAGCGGAGCAAATGGTTTGCCAGGCAAATCATTTGCGGAGTCGAAGGATCCCTAGTCTCCTAACCTCACCGTCGGCTCCGTAAATGCTCCACCACTTCAACCTGATTGCTAGCTCTCCAGCCTGCGTCTCTCTTCATGTTTCTGGTGGATCACCGCGCACTCCGGGCACCGTTGCTCCGAATAACGGAACGAAGCGCCCAGTGCCATTCCAATCGCGACGCCGATGGCCAGCCAGATTGCAATGTGCCCGGCCAAAACTCCGGCAGCCGCACCCAATGCCGCTCCCAACGCGATGCCCAACCCCGTGTAATTCGATTTGTTAGCCATATGCTTTGCTCGTTTGCGCTACGCTTTGTGTGAGGACGGGCGCCTCGCCCGCCCCACACAAACTGCATTACTTCGCCGCTTCAACCACTGGCGGCTTCGGCGGGTTGTCTCCGATCTGCCGTACTTTGCCGAGCAGCTCTGCCAGCGGCATGCCCGATAGCGTCTCGAACAACGCCGGTACCTGCGCCGCCATCTTGGCAATATCGCCGGTAATCTTATTCATGCCCGACGTATCGCCGTTTCCGGTCGAGACAATCGTGATCTTGTCCACGTTGGCCAGCGGACTGGCCAGCGCCCGCACCACTTCCGGCATTGCTGTAAATAACCGGTCGATCACCGCCGCCTGGTTGTATTCCTGATAAGCCGCGGCTTTTACGTTCATGGCTTTGGCTTCCGATTCACCTTTCTTGAAAATGATCTCCGCTTCGGCCTCGCCCTGCGCGCGGATCGACGAAGCGTGGCCTTCCGCTTCGGCAATCAACCGTTGCTTTTCGGCTGCGGCCAAAGTTTCAATCCGCTGACGCTCGATTTCCGCCTGCTTCAACACGGTCGCGATCAACTCTTTTTCACGCCGGTTGATTTCCGCCTCCTGCACCTTCACCTGCTGTTCTTTTTCAATCTGCTGTACCTTCACCTGCTCGGCAATCACCTGCTGCTGCATGATGTTGGTCTGGATGTCATACGCCTTGTCGGCCTGCGCCTGCTGGCGTTTTGTGACTTCCAGGAATTGCGCTCTCTTCACTTCCAGGTCGCGTTGCGATTCCGCCTGCTTGGCCAGAGATAAAGTTTCCGCCAGCACACGCTCTTGGTCGGCTTGCGCCTTGGCGACAGCCGATTCCCGCTGCGCCAGCGCGCGCTTGATCGCCGTATCGCGATCGGCTTCCGCCGTGGCAACGTCGGCGTCGCGCTTGATTCGCGCCACGTCCGGCTTGCCCATGTTGGTGATGTATTCGTTCTTGTCGCGAACTTCTTTGATGGTGAATGAAATCACCTCAAGTCCCATCTTGTTCATGTCTTCGGCGCAAGTGGAACGCATGCGGTCGGAAACCATCTCCGGCTGCTTCACGATCTCTTCCACCGTAAGCTGCCCGATGATGCCGCGCAGATGGCCTTCCATCACCAGGCGTATCAGGCCTTCCCGCTCCTGATCAGTTTTCGTAAGAAATTGTTCTGCCGCAGTCAACACAGATTCGCGGTCGGACTTCACCTTGATCTGCGCTACCGCTTCCACCGTCACCGCGACGCCTTGTTTCGTGTAGAGATCCTGCTGCGGCGCCACATCGAACGACATCAACTCCAGTGACAGATCGCGGCAGACCTGCACCATGGGCAGGATCAGCGTGCCGTGCCCTTGCACCACCCGCGTTCCACCCAGGCCATACACGATGAGTGCCTCGTGCGGTCCAGCTTTGCGATAAAGCCTGGCCATTCCGCTCATCAGGAACAGAAGAACCATCACTCCCAGCCCGGCAAAAATCCAGATTTCAACCATGCGTGACATCTCGAACATAAAAGCCTCCTCCCCGAAACTTTGTTATGAACGTTGATATTGCTTGATCACATTCAAGTCGTGCACGATCCGCTGCGGATCGTTGTGCCCTAGAAAAATTTCCCCGTCGTACATTTCAACTCGGACTCCAGTCTTTCCCCACACATAAGCCTTGTGATTACCCACGCCGCGAATTCCATAGCCGCGAATCGGGTTCCAGCTTTGGATCTCATAGTTTTTAATCTGCAAAACCGGGATCGACTTGAGCCGGAAGCCCAGCGTGCGAATCTCCACGCCATGCCTGCTGAAGTAATAATGAAATCCATCCCAGGCCATCGCGAACGCCGCGATCATTACCACTCCAACCACGCCCACGGTCAACCGCGCGACCGTATTCGGAATCATTAGCGAGATGGTTCCTAGAACTACCAAGGGAGCGATAAAAATCGCGCCCCAGGCTTTTCCCGAATGAACTTCTTCCGCCAAAATTTCAGTGCTCGCGAGCGCGGTGCCACGTTTCTCCCTCAGCGCTACGATCAAAATTGCAACCGCACCTATGCCGCTTACGATGGGTAGGGGCATAATCGCAAGCGTTGTCCCGTAAAGGTTGAAGTCTAGAATCGAATTCATTGCGTACGCCACGGTCCACATTTCCACGTTAAGAAACACAAGCAACGCCCATGAAAGTTTCGCCAGCGCATACTTTTTCTGAACCACATACAACACCACCGTAAAAACCGTCGCCAGCGAAGCCAGAAAGCCCACGGTGTAATACAACGACACATCGCGCATCATCCAGCCGTTGGCGCGTCCCGCGGCGTCAAAGTGGCCGGCTACACGCAGCGGAAGCCGGTCCCAGACCTGCCAATAACGCAGCCCGATCGCCGCAGGCGCGAGCCACAAAAGCGCGGTCAAAGTTTTGTACCAGGTGCGGCTCATAGCTTCTGCTCCTTACGCGAAACCTCTTGCGACAGCGAGTTTTCTTCCTCTCCCGACATCTCGCTCCACAAGCGAACGTAGGCCAGTCCCCTTTCATAACGCGTGACGACCACTTCCGTTCCTTTGGCTATAGCGCTGCCGCCGTCACTCCGCGCTCCGCACACACGGCGTGTTCCCATTTGCGTATAAATAATTTCTCCAGTTCCTCCCGTGCGTATGGAGCTGCACACACGCCCTAGCACGCCCACCATCTCGTAATCTGCCGGGTCCATGTTCTCGTCTTCCGAGATCAGCACCCTGCTCAAAAAGAGAAATACAACGCCTCCACCGACCAACCCGCTCGCAATCGAAGCCAGCAAGCCAAAACCGACCCACACCCCGGAGTAACACGTGAGCAGATACCCGGTCCCCCCAAACCAGGCAAGGAACGCTGTAAGCGTAACGAAGTTGAACGGCGAAACTCCGCCGCTCTGCGCCGGCGAGTGATTCACTCCGGTAGTTCCCGGAGCATGACTCAAGCACGGAGCATGTGACGCTGTCCCCGCAGCCGATGGCAAATGCGCGCCATTAACGTGTCCATGAAAATGTGGCAGGTGCAGATGGCCGCTACGTGCGCCCCCCAACACAAATGAAAAAAAACTAAGGCAGAAGCCGACTGCGAAACAGACCAGATAAAAATCCGCCCATGTCATAGTGTGTGTCATCGGATCCCCCTCCTTTCGGCGCTCCCCGTGTGACTGTGCCTTTCTCGACGAGGATTGCCACTCGCCACCAGTTCCGGCCGCAGCGCCTCAAGCAAACGATCCGCCAGCCCTGGCGTATCGAGAATCGCGCCTAACAGCAGCAGGCATCGGCGTGTGTCTTTTTCGCGCGCAGCTTTAATCAACACATCGCTCACCTCCGGATCGCTGACAAAGCGCTCCGAGCCCTGCAATAGCCACACATCTAACTGACCCTCCGTCGTACGCAAATCCGAAGTCAGCTCTGTGTGATACCCCTCCGGGTCATCCACCAGAAAACCGGGATGCACTTTAAAAAACTTTGCCAGCAGCGCGCGCGACGATTGCGTCATATGCGGACGCGACCCGCTTTCGATCTGCGACAAATACGACTGGCTGATGCTCTTGCGCAGCTCCTGTTTCACCGCTTTCACGATCTCCTGCTGCGTCATGGGACGCCCGAAGCCGCGCAGCGAGCCTTCCACCTCGCGCAGATAGCGAATTTTTTCGCCCAGAGTCATAATTGCATATCGCGATGTAAATATCGCATATTGCAATATTACAGTCAAGGCATAAATCGCCCGCGTTTTCAATGGTTTGAGGTCTGAGGAATGACGCGCCCCAGCAAGCTGTAAAAAAAATACCTGAATGCTTCATGTATACTCGCGAATCGTACGAGTAATGATGCGTAGATGAACGCGGCGCTTGCAGCTCAGAACTTTCCGTCCTTGATCCCCGCCCATGGCGAGGTGGAGCTCTCGGTGGTGATGCCCTGCCTTAACGAGGCGGAAACGTTGGGGAGTTGTATTGCGAAAGCCCGCACGGCGATAGAAGCGGCAAACATCGCCGGAGAAATTATTGTGGCCGATAACGGCAGCTCCGATGGCTCCCAGGCCATCGCCGAAAGTCACGGCGCGCACGTGGTTTCAGTTACGCCCAAAGGCTACGGAAGCGCTTTGATGGGTGGAATCGCGGCCGCCCGCGGCAAGTACATTGTGATGGGCGATGCCGATGCCAGCTACGATTTTGGCGACATTCCCTTATTCGTCAACCAACTCCGGGCCGGGCATGACCTGGTGATGGGCAACCGCTTTATGGGTGGAATCCGCCCTGGAGCCATGCCTCCGCTGCATCGTTATTTAGGCAATCCGGTTCTTACCGAGATAGGGAAACTTTTCTTCCACAGTCCGTGCGGTGACTTCCACTGTGGGTTGCGAGGTTTTACCAAGGCTGCATATACCCGAATGGGCTTGCGCACTACCGGAATGGAATTTGCCAGTGAAATGGTCGTCAAGGCCACGCTGTTCGGCATGCCGATCTGCGAAGTCGCCACCCCGCTGCTGCCCGATGGGCGTACGCGCGCGCCTCATCTGCACACGTGGCGCGATGGCTGGCGCCATCTCCGTTTTCTTCTGCTCTACAGTCCACGCTGGCTCTTTTTGTATCCCGGACTTGCGCTTATGCTCATAGGGGTGCTCGTTGGTGGCTGGCTGCTGCCTGCACCCAGGCAAATCGGACATGCCGTCCTTGACGTGCATACGCTGCTCTATGCGGCGGTCGCCGTTTTGTTGGGATTTCAGGCGATTGCGTTCGCAGTATTTACCAAGATTTTCGCGATCATGGAGGGTCTGCATCCTCCGGAAACCGCTCTGAACAAGATGTTCCGTTACGTAAACCTCGAATCCGGTCTTATTGTGGGCGCTGCGCTTTCTCTCACCGGGCTGGCCATCTCGGCGTACGCTGTGCACCTCTGGAGTGCTCGTGCATTCGGACCACTCGACATCTCGCACACATTGCGACTTGTGATCCCAGCGGCTCTTTGTCTTACCCTGGGCGTGCAAACAATTTTCTCGAGTTTCTTCATGAGTGTGCTGGGGCTGCGGCGGCGATGAGTGCGCCGCCGCAGCCCATGATCGCGGCCCACCGCGGACAGCATCCCTGGCGAGAGATTCTACAAAGAGTTCGCGACCCTCGTTTTGTAGTGGATAGCGCTCTTCGGGCGATGACGTGCGGGTGGGATCTGGTTTCGCCTTCCGAGTTTTCCTCTCTATATCGCCAGGTCCGCACTCGTACCATGTGCAGCAATGCACGCTTACGCGGGTTGTATCACGCATTGCGCTACGTTGTGGCCCACGACATCGCTGGCGATGTAGTGGAATGCGGTTCCGCGCAAGGAGGCAGTGCCGCGCTGATGGCCCTAACCCTGCGCCGACTTAAGTCGCGACGGAGACTCTGGCTTTTCGATACGTTTGAAGGGCTTCCCGCTCCCACTTCCAAGGATCCCGACTTCGAGTTAGCTGATCTCTTCACCGGGACGTGCGTGGGAACGTTGGACGAAGTGCGTGGGCTGTTCGAACAGCTCAATATTGCAGACGGCGTCGAGTTTATAAAAGGATTATTCCAGGAAACAGTGCCTGCCGCTCCCGTCCCACGAATTGCAGTACTTCATATCGACGGGGATTGGTATGAAAGCGTGAAAGTCTGTCTGGACTCCTTCTACGACAAAGTCGTTCCGAGCGGCGTAATCCAATTGGATGACTATGGATACTGGAAGGGCGCGCGCAAGGCTGTCGACGAATTTATCGAGCAGCGTGGAATCCAGGCGCCTCTGCAGCGGTTAGACTATTCGGGACGTTTTCTGATCAAACCAGCACCAATCAGGAACGCCGGAGCAGCGCGATGAAGTGGAGTTTCGCCCCGAATATCCAATCGGCGGGCTTAGGATAAAGACCAAGCTTTGTCAGCAGATGCTCGGGCTGAAGGCCGGTTTCCCGCCATGCAGCTTGCCACTGCTGCTCCGTCCAGTAGTTGTAGGGCAGCGCCACCCCAAACCTCGCGTTCCCCACCCAGTCCATAAAACGCAACCGCGTGTTCGCCGCCAAGCCTTCGCGGTAGTGGTCTTTGATGAGTATGTTCCGGGTCGAGACGCGCCACGCTTCCTGCAGCAGGATTCTTGGATCGACCGTGTGATGGAGCACGTCAGAGAACAGGACTACATCGAATGATGCGCTGGCACAGGGGAAGTGGAACCCATCGAACATTTCAACGGGAATATGGGTGCGAGTGCGCGGCAAGACATCGATGCCCCTGACACTAAGATCCGGGCGCTTGGCCTGCAGAACAGCGGAGATTAGACCGTCGCCACAGCCAACATCTAGCACGCTGGCGCCTTGCGGGGCAAGTTGCGCAAAACAGCGCGCAAGGGTCTCGACTCTACGGTTGAATACCAGTTTCTCGTGTAAAGCGCCGACCGCGCGCATGAATCGATTGAGCCCTCGTCTGGCAGTGTACAACGCAAACGGGACGACCGACGTGGAATGGTGAATTGGCTGCGCCCTGTCCGCTGGCGTTTTCGGGACCGCGGACGAGAGGGGTGGACCACAATAGTCTTTCTGTAGGGAAAGGGTTACTTAGAAACGCTGTCTGGTGCGGATCAGAGCGCGAACTCGCCGACAATTTCCCTCTTCTGGCAAGCTATCTCCCCTGACAATTCGTTTCGGTTCTCAGCGGCTACGGCCACGAACTACTGCTAACTTCGAGTAGCCAAACCACAATGGGAGAGTCGCAAACTCCGCGTACTACTTCGTCAAGAAATAGGCGTAGTAGTTTGTCTTCGCAATCTTTTTCCAGCCGGGGTCCATGCCGTTTTCTGGTGGATTCCATACGACAACTACCTTCGCTCCAGAACGGCCCAAGCATTCATAGGCCAGTTTCCTGCGTTCCCATGATTCGCTCCAGAACCGCAACTTTCCGGCCTCCGGAGAAAAAACTTCCGCCACAATCTTGAATCGCCCCAGGCGCGCCCAGTAGTCGATTGTTCCATCACCGATCGATGCTACCGGATCACCGGCCCGCAAGCCCATGTTTCGCAATCCTTGCGCCGCTCCTAACTCGTCTTTCGGCATGGCATCGCCGTATACGGTATTGGCCATGTATGCCGTTTCCGCCAAACGCGCTAGTACCGAAAACAGAATAGTCGCCATCACCCCCGCCGCGACATATCTGAGCAGGGGCGCAGATTGCGTATTTTTGGGTAGCCGAATCCCGGTCAGAATCGCAACGAACAACAACACGAAGAAGCCGCCAATATATCGCGACCTCACCAGCACTATCGAGTAAGCGCCAAGGCCGAGGCCCGCAGCGGCGATCAGCGGCCAATTGGAAAGGATCGCTCTTCGAGTCGGCGCGCCACCCCAGAAGATAAAGATAAGGACCCCCGCAAGCAGCCCCATCTGACGAACCAGCATTTTTGTATAGTTTCGCGCACTCTGCACCAGAACCCGAATCTGCGCCCGCACCCGGAAAGTGCCGTGCGCTCCTTCATTCCAATACGACGGATCGTACCAGGGAGGGTAAGTTCCGCCGATTGGTTCGGCAAATTCAAAAACCGGAGGACGGTCGAGAAGCTGCCGGGTCGTGTGTTTCGGAATCCCGCCCTCGGCTGGATCGCCTTGCCAATGCTTCTGCGGGAGGTTCGGGTTTACCATGCTCGCATAGGCCAGTCTCCCGCTGTCCCCAAAAGTAAGCCGCCCCTTCTGTTTCGACAAGGCGGCAACATAAGGCAAGCTCACAACCGCGAACATCACACCCGCCAACAATACGCCCAATACTCGACGCCGCGATATTCTGCCTGAGAATAGCAAGATCGCGAGCAATCCGCATCCGATTGGGAACATAGCTGCTTTGCCCAAATACGCTGCTCCGCACAAGCCTCCGCAGAGCGCAAACTTCCCATAAGATTCGTTATCCCGCAGATCGACAAGATACCTTCCAATCAAGAACAGGAAGGCCGCCACCAGGAGATCCGGCGTAACATCGCTGGCATCGATCAGAACCAAAGAAGCCCAGAGAAAAATACCGTATCCCAGCCCGCAGAGAAGCAATTCAGGCAAGGGCTGAGAATTGCCCGCTCTCTCTCTGCGGTCGTTCCTGAGCGCGCGCAGTATTGAATGAAGGAAAAACCGAAAAGAAAACAGCGCGACGAAGTAGATGATCAGATTTACGAGGTGGACGGTGATGAACTCCCACCACATCGACGGTTTCACTAGATATAAGGCGAGCCCCACGAACCAGGTATAGAGAGGACTCCAATAACCGCTAATCGCCTGGGTCCAGTCGCGACGGAAGTATGCGTCCGCAACGTCCAGATAGGACATTCCGTCCTGATTCATTGCGTACCGCATAATCCAGACCTGAATCGTGCCCAGCACAATGCAAAGTACGAGGAGTGCGCGCTCGTTAAAGAGCCAGTCGCTGGTTCCGGCTTCAGTACGCACCAGTTCATGATGGGGATCTGCAATCGACACACCTTGATCTGCGCGCATGAAATCCTTCTTTTCTGAGTGGCTCAGTTTCTCACAAAGCCCGGACGGAACGAAAGCGGACGACCGCATCAGTTTGTCAAATCATCACAGCTATTGGTTAGTGACGACTAAAGCCCAGCCTCAATCCGGGAACGCGGATCGAGATAATCGCGCAGCGCATCGCCGATAAAGTTGAAAGAGAGCACGGCCAGCATTACGGCGAGCGCGGGAAAGAGCACAAGATGCGGAGCATCGAACAGATGCGCGCGGCCATCATTCAGCATGGTTCCCCAGCTGGCTGTCGGAGGAGGCACACCGAGCCCGAGAAAGCTCATAGTAGCTTCAGCCAGAATCGCTCCCGCCATGCCGATCGCCGCTTGCACAATCACGGGCTGAATGATGTTGGGCAGTATATGGCGCACGATGATTCGCAGATCACTCGCGCCCAAGGCACGCGCCGCTTCCACGAATTCGCGTTCTCGCGCCGCCAGCACTTGCCCGCGAACCAGCCGAGCGTAGCCCACCCACCCGCCGAGCGAAAGCGCGAGAACGAGATTAAAGATGCCGGGGCCACGGAAGGCGACAAACGCGATAGCAAGAAGAATTCCGGGAAACGAGAGAAATGCGTTCATCAGAACAACATTGACGAAGCGGTCGATACCTCCGCCGTAGTAGCCGGCAACGGAGCCGATGATCAGGCCGAGCGCAAGCGAGAAAAGGACGACGCAACTTCCCACCAGCATCGATATCCGCGCTCCGTAAATGATGCGCGAGAAAATGTCGCGCCCCAGTTCGTCGGTGCCGAACCAGTGAGCATGAGATGGAGTGTCGAGGCGTGCAGGCAAGTTGATCGCGGCTGGATCTTGCGGCGCGATCCAAGGCGCGAACAGTGCGAAGATCACAAAGATGACGACCAACACAACCCCGACCGCAGCCAACGGATTGTGGCGGGCATTTCCGGCAACCCGGCGGCGAAATGGAATGGCAGCGGTGGACATGAGCTCGACCGTCTATGGGCAATCTTAGTCGGTGCATCCTTTCTCGACAAAAACAGAATCTCAGGGCAACAGAGCGAAAGGATTCTCCACGCGGATTCCGGCGATCATCTGCTGGGCATTCATATCCTCGGAAAGAATCCGAACGGTTCCGGCCTTTGCAGCCGAGGCGACGATCAACGCATCCCAAAATCCTATCCGCGACTCATCTTCAATGCGAAATGCAGCTGCAATTTCGGCGGGCGTGGTTTCCGTGCACCAGAGCGAGTAGCTGTTCACCACCAGCCGCGCAGCATCTTTAGGAAGCGGTGTCGCGATCTTGCGCGTGACGTTCACATAAAATTCTTGCAGCACCTGCGTGCTAAGAACTCCAGTACGCTGGCTCCAAAGTTCTCGCAGAACGCTCTTAGCCACCTCGTGCTTGGCTTTTGCATCCACGTCGTGAGCGTAGATCAAAACATTGGTGTCGACGAAGGTCTTATCGCTCATGCCACTCGTCCCTGCTGCTGGAGCGGATCACGCCGCCTAAATGGAAGCCTTGATCGAGCAATGCCACAGCCTGCCGCTGTGCGCGCTCGTAGGCTTCTTCCTCTCCCACCAGAATCTCAATTTGTTCAGCCAGCAGCCCGCTGATCGAGGAGCCCCGCCGCGCTGCCAGGATTTTGGCTTTGCGAATCGTTTGTTGGGGTAAGCTAACTGTAAGATTCTGTTTGGTCATACAATATAAGCACGTATATTACGTGTAACACGTAATATACGTGCCGTCAAGATCCGTGCATCGGGTATCTACGATCTTCCGTTTAACTATTGCCTGATTCTCGGGTTCGCCACCGAATACAGCACATCTGTCAAGAAATTCACCGCAACGTAAGTCAACCCAATCGCCAGGATGCAGCCCTGGACCAGATAGTAATCGCGGTTCGAGATCGCTTGGATGGTCAGCCGGCCGATGCCGGGCCAGGAGAAGATCGTCTCGGTCACGATTGCGCCAGCTAGCAGTGCGCCGAATTGCAGGCCTAGCACCGTAATGATTGGGATCATGGCGTTGCGCAGGGCATGGCGGTAAACAACCGTGCGCTCAGTCAGGCCCTTGGCACGGGCGGTGCGGATGTAATCCTGGCTCAGCTCTTCCAGCATGGAGGTACGCACCATTCGCGTGAGAATCGCAGCCAGCGCTCCGCCCATGGTGATGGCGGGCAGAACGAGATTCGCGAACGAGCCTGCGCCGGAGACGGGAAGCCATCCCAGCTTGATGGCAAAAAGAAGAATCAGAATCGGCCCCAGCGCAAAATTAGGAAACGACAGGCCGAAGAGGCTGACGACCGAGAGCAGACGGTCATCCCATCGGTTGCGGCGCTGGGCCGAGCGCACGCCGGCGGGGATTGACAGAATGATCGCCACGAATAGTGATGCCAGCGTAAGTTGCAGCGTATAGGGATAGCGCTGGGTAAGCAGACGCGTCACGCTTTGGTTGTAGCGGAACGACGGGCCGAGATCGCCATGAAAAACGCCCTTCCAGTAATGGAAGTATTGCTCGCCGAGTGGGGCATCGAGGCCGTAAGCGTGGCGGGTCGCGGCGATGTCGGCCGGTGGCGCGCCTTCGCCAAGCATTTGCTGGATGGGATCTCCGGGGACCAGGTGGATTAGCAGAAAGACGAGGCTTACTACCAGCCAGATTACTGGCAGGGTGTAGAGGACGCGTTGGAGGAGGGCTTTCGGCATTCGGCTTTCGTTGTTAACCTCCCGCCTGCTTAGCCGATTCCGTCTCACTTTCAGCGCTTTCCATCTTTTCAATCTTCACTTTCGCTATGCGATGCCCTTCCATCTCTTCCACTGTGTAGCGATGTCCCTCGTATTCGAACGACTCGCCTAAGTACGGAATCCGTTGCAGGCGGGCCAGAACGAATCCGGCAAGCGTTTCAAAGCCGGCATCGCGCGGCAGGAGCAATCCATGCTGGGTTTCGAGGTCGCGGATGCTCACCGAGCCTTCGAGCACCAGCATGGATTCATCGGCCAGCTCGGGTTCGGGTACGGAAACGTCAAACTCGTCTTCGATGTTGCCAACAATCTGCTCCAGAATATCCTCGACCGTAATCACGCCGGCCGTAGAACCGAATTCATCCACGACAACCGCCAGGTGCCGCCGCCGCTGCTTGAATTCTTCCAGCAGTTCCGACAAAACCTTGGTCTCGGGAACCACCAGTACATCGTGCATGATATGGCCGATCTGCACCCGGGCAATGCGCGTCGCTAACGGCTGGCCAAGATTTAGCAACCTGAGCTGTACCCAGCGCACCAGCTCCTTGTAATAAAGGACACCCACAATATGCTCGGGGCCGCGCTGCGGGTCATAGACGGGAACGCGTGAGTGCTGGCCTTCCACCACGCGATTTAACGCTTCGTCCAGAATGAGATCTGAAGGCAACGAGAAAATATCCGGTCGCGCCACCATCACTTCGCGAACGGTTATGTTATCGAGTTCAATGGCGGCGTGGATCATCTCTTCCTGTGACTCGGGAATCTGGCCCACCTGCCGGCTGGCGGTGACGATCAGCTTGAGTTCGTCGGGAGAATGGATGGCCCCGGCGCGGCGGGTTTCGCGCGCTCCAAAGAGCCGCAGTACCAAACTACCCGACTGGCGCATGAAGAAAAGTACGGGTCGCGTAAGAGTAAGGAATGCTTCCATGGGAGCGGCCACAGCCAGGGCAATCTGTTCGGCCCGCTGCAAGGCCAGAGTCTTGGGAACGAGCTCTCCTAAAAGCACGTGCAAATAAGTGATCAAACTGAAGGCGATCACAATCGCGATGCCGTGGGCATAGACGGCAGCATGGGGAATTTTCTGCACGAACTGAAGCGATCCCACTAACTGCGCGACCATGGGCTCGCCGATCCAACCCAGGGTAAGGCTAACCATGGTGATGCCTAGCTGCACACCGTTGACGACTTCATCGAGATGCTGGTGCAGTCGGGAGACAACGCGGGCGCCGGTGCGGCCAGACTCAATGAGTTGCTGGATGCGGGTGTCGCGAATGCTGACCAACGAAAACTCAGCAGCCGCAAAAAACGCATTCGCCGCCACCAGCAGAAGGATCAACAACACGCGGAGCAGCACGAAGGCGATCATTTATGAGTGATTCTGATGGGTAATTCTAGCATTCTAAAGGCAGTTGTCAGCGTTCAATGCTCAAGCGGGGTATTTGCCGATGCCAAATAAAAATCCGGCGGCAAGCTACCATTTATTGCATAGCGCGTCTAAATGCCTAGATAGACTTATTTAACAAATCATAGATGCTGATATTCGCGTAAGCATCTCTTCTTAAATCGGGTTCGAAAACCGCGGGAACAAAAACAATAGTTGTTGCGTATCGAGAAGTGAGCCGGAATGGCTTTGATTTCCCGAGGCATATCAGGAGGCGATCGTGAACGGTAATGGAAATAATAAGAAGAAGCGGCGCAGAATCATCTGGATTGTCGTCGCGATTGTAATCGTACTTCTGATTGCTGGCGTTGTTTTTGCAGCTACGCGCGGCGGCACCAAGATCGATCCAACCAAGCTCGCGAAGGTGGAAAAAGGCGACCTGGCCAAGAGTGTGGTTGCGACCGGCAAAGTTACGCCCATCACCAAGGTGGAAGTGAAGTCGAAGGCCAGTGGCATCGTGAAAAAGCTGCTGGTGGATTACGGCGACAACGTGAAAAAAGGCCAGTTGCTGGCCCAGCTCGACAAGGTGGAGATTGAGGCGCAGGTGGCGCAGTCGCGCGCGGCTTTGGATGCAGCAGAGGCCAACCTGACCAGTTCGCAGGCTGACTTCGAACGCGCCAAAGTGGACGCGGAAGGTCCGGATGTTCCGCTGCTGAAGCGCGCTTATGACCGCGCCGAGGGCATGGCGAAGGATGGCGTCGTTTCAGCCTCGGCGCTGGACGATGCCGAGAAGAATTACGAGATGTCGCTTAATAAGCAGAACGTCTCTAAGGCGCAAGTGACCGTGTTGAAGGCAAAGATTGCACAGTCGAAGGCGCAAGTGGCGCAGGATCAAGCCAACCTGACGCAATTGGAGGAGCAGCTCAGCTATACCGATATTGTTTCCCCCATTGATGGCATCGTGCTTTCGCGCGACGTGGAAATGGGCGATGCAGTGAGTTCGATTCTCGTGTTGGGATCATCGGCCACGCTGGTGATGACGCTGGGCGATACCAGCGAAGTTTATGTGAAGGGCAAGGTGGATGAGAGCGACATCGGCAAGGTCTACCTCGGCCAACCGGCGCGGATCAAGGTCGAATCATTCAAAGACAAAACCTTCAACGGCAAGGTGACCAAAATCTCCCCGATGGGCGTGGAAAAAGATAACGTGACCACGTTCGAAGTGCGGGTTTCGATTCAGAATCCGGGCGGCGAGTTGAAGGCCGAGATGACGGCGAACGCCGAGATCATTCTGGAAGAGCACAAGAACGTGCTGCAGATTCCGGAAGGCGCGATTCTCTACGACAAGGACAAAAAAGCCTCGGTAGAGATTCCCGATCCTAAAGGAAAAGACGGGAAGGATAAGGTCGCAGTAAATATTGGCATCTCGAATGGCGCAAAGACGGAAGTCCTCAGCGGGTTGAAAGAGGGCGACCAGGTTGTGCTGCAGTAAAAAAGTCTCGACCGTGATTTGAAATTCTTTGTTATCCGTGGAGGAACTCGGACATGAATTGCCAACGAACTTTCAGCAGCACATTGTTGCACCCATCCCGAATTTCGCTTCTGATTGCCGGAGCCCTATTGCTGGTCTCTGGCGCAGCTTTCGCCTCCACGCCTCAGGGGACATTTGAAAAAACTTATCAGGTCACGGGGCCGGTCGATCTGTCCGTCCAGTCTCGCTCCGGAGACATCACGGTTCGCACCGGACCGGCGGGCACGGTTTCGATTCGCGGCAAGATTTACGTTGGGGATCACTGGCTGTTCGGCAACCGGCATACCGACGTAAGCGATATCGAACAGAACCCTCCGCTGCGGCAGGATGGAAATAACATCCGCATCGACTACGTCAACGCCCGCGACATTTCGGTGGACTACGAAATCACCGTTCCCGAGGACACAACCGTCCACAGCCACAGCGGCTCAGGAGATCAGACCATTGAAGGAACGCGCGGGAGTATCGACCTGCAGAGTGGGTCGGGAGATGTGAAACTCTCGCATCTGACGGGAGAGATTCGTCTGCAAACCGGCTCAGGCGATGTGCGAGCCCACGAAATCTCCGGTACGGTGCGCGGCGGAACCGGCAGCGGCGATATGGAACTGGAAGAAACTGGATCGGGAGATGTGGATCTCCATGCGGGATCGGGTAACATTACGGCTCGCGGTATCCACGGTGCGTTTCACGCCGAAGCCGGCAGCGGCGACATCACCGCCGACGGCACCCAAACGGGCGCATGGGAGATTCGCACCGGATCGGGCAACGTGCATGTTCACCTGCCATCGGATGCGGCCTTTGATGCAAATATCTCTACCAGTTCGGGCACTCTGGATGTAAACGCGCCGATCACCATGACCGTACAGGGCCGAGTCAACGAAACCCACAAAACGATCATGGGCAAAGTACGCGGCGGCGGCCCGCTCCTCACGCTACGCACGGGGTCGGGCGATATTCACATCGACTAAGGAGGTTAGGGGCTAGAGAGCAGGTGTTAGCAACCTCAGAAAATTTCTCTCCATCTCATCTTTTTCGCTAAATCGCTAACCCCTGATCCCTGTCTTTATTACCTCCGTACCTTGACGGCGCACGCTCTACCATCTATTTTCGGGGTTTCGGGAGTTTTCTGTCTCCCACCGCGAGGGAATCTTGGCGCATCGTCCGATCATCACGCTAACCACCGACTTCGGCACCAACGACCATTTTGTAGGCGTCATGAAGGGCGTCATTCTTGATATTTTGCCCGAGGCGCAGGTTGTCGATATCTGCCATTCCGTACAGGCTTATGACGTGCTCGATGGCGCTCTCACCATTTCGCAAGCCTATTCCTACTTTCCCACGCGAACTGTACACGTTGTGGTGGTCGATCCCGGCGTGGGCACGGCGCGGCGTCCGATCATAGCTTCCAGTGACAAGTACCATTTTGTGGGCCCGGACAATGGAGTGTTCTCACTTGTCTACGCGCGAGAGAGCCGCATGCATGTGCGGCATATCACTTCCGAACATTATTTTCTGCAGCCGGTCAGTAACACATTCCATGCGCGGGATATTTTCGCACCGGTGGCCGCATATCTTGCGAAAGAAGTCGACACGCTCAAGTTCGGCGATGAAGTGGAAGAATACGTTCGTTTCTCCGCACCCAAGCCGAAGGCTGTCGAAGCAAACCGTTTGCGCGCTGTCGTGCTAAAGGTCGATCGCTTCGGCAATCTCGTCACCAACATCACGCCGCAGGATGCCCCCATGCTCTTTGGCGCTGGCGCAAAGGGTTTCAAGATTGTCGTCGGCAGCAAGGAAATCACGGAAATTCGCAACGCTTACGCCGAGGGCGCTCCAGGAGAAGTTATTGCCATTCTCGGCAGCATGGGCTTTTTGGAAATTGCCGCCAATCGCGCAGCCGCCGCGCAACTCACAGGTGTAGGTAAGGGTTCTGAAATCAGCATCATTCTTGGCGGAGCCGCTGCTGCCGGCAAGAGTGCTTAGGCCGGTTCCTCATAAATTCTTCGGTTTGGGATGGGCATAGCGGTCCATCTCGCCGGTCCACTTGAGAAAGCGCCAAAGATTACTTCGCTCCCGCCAGAGAAATTCCCAAAATTCCAGAAACCCAATCTGCGTCATCTTGACGCCGCAGTAGGTCTCCATGCGCCAAAGCAGATAGGGGCTTCGCCACGGAGCCAACCTGTGCCCCTTGGTAGCGTTCCACAGAAAGCGCAGCGAATAGCGCATGCCAGCATGATACCCACAAAGGAGCGGTGTTCGCGAGTTGTCTGCGCAGGTTGGGCCAATCCAAGGTCACAAACCAATATTCGCCGTCTACACAGGACTCAAGCGGTCCATGTTAAAATCCTGTCTCCGCCAGGAAATTCCCGCAATGTCCGACACAGACGCCCGCCAAAAAGCCGAAGACCACTATTACACCGCGCTCGACTTAATGGCGGAGGGCAAATTGGAAGACGCTGTGACTGCCTATCGCGAATCGCTGGCCGCGGATCCCGTCTTTACCGAAGCGATGCATGGACTGGCGCGCGTTCTACAGGATTTGCAGAGCTATGATGATGCGATTGAAGTAGCCCAGAAGATTACGGAGTTGGATCCCGACGATGTACTCGCCCACACCAGCCTCTCTGTTCTCTTTCAGAAAAAAGGAATGATTCCAGAAGCGGAAGCGGAAGGAGCAAAGGCGCGAGTGTTGGGATGGAAACAACAGTTGAAGAAGGGTAGTTGATAGCTTAAAAGCTACAGCTCGTATTTCTTCATCAAATGCCGGAAAGATCGGTAGGAGATGCCAAGTAGGTCGGCAGCTTTAGTCTGCACACCATTGGATTTGTCCAGCGCATTTTGTAAGAGCGAGCGCTCAATGTTTGCCACGTAAATCTCCATGCCCACGCCATCGGGCAGCACGGCCCCAGGCGCTATCTCGGATACTCCGCAATATGCTCCCACACCTGCCGCCGCAGCGCGGGCCTTGGGCCGCTCCGCCGGCAACTCCACGTGCAACTCGTCTGTCCCCTCTAAAGCGACCGCGCGTTCAACCGTATTTTCCAACTGCCGGACGTTGCCCGGCCATTCGTATCCACAAAGCGCGTCCAGAGCGCCCTTGTTGACCCGCATGATACTTCGGTTGGCAGCTGTCGCATACTTCTTCAGGAAGTGATTTGCCAGCAGCGGAATGTCTTCCCGGCGCTCGCGCAGGTTCGGCACGCGGATAGGAATGACATTGAGCCGGTAGTAAAGATCTTCGCGAAACAAATTCTCCGCAACCGCCTTATCAAGATCGCGATTGGTGGCTGCGATCACGCGAACATCGATCGAAATCTCGTTTGTGCTGCCGACCGGGCGAATCGTTCGCTCCTGCAATACGCGAAGAAGCTTGACCTGCATGGCCAAAGTCATCTCGCTGATCTCATCGAGAAAAATCGTTCCTCCGCCGGCGACTTCAAACAGCCCGCGCTTATTCTGCGTAGCTCCGGTAAACGCTCCCTTTAAATACCCGAAGAGTTCGCTTTCCAGCAGTGTCTCGGGAAAAGCTCCACAATTCACGGAAACGAATGGTTCACCAGCGCGTGGCGAGCAAATATGCACGGCACGCGCGACCAACTCTTTGCCCGTGCCGCTTTCGCCGTGGATCAAGACCGTGCTCGCCGTGGAAGCGACGGTTCGCACCGTTTGTTTGAGTTTTTCCATGGCCGAGCTGGAACCAATAATATTGTCCAGCGAATTGTGTGATGCGGCATCCCGGCGGAGAGCAAAATTTTGCTTGCTGAGAGCCAATTTCTCGAGCACGCGGCTGATAGCCAGCTTGATTTCATCTACTAAACCTGGGCTCTTGCGAATGTAATCGGAAGCGCCCCCAGCCTTTACAGCCTCCACGGCCGCTTCATAATCCTCCACCGCGGTTATAAGAATCACCGGCGAGTCCGGCGAAACACGATGCGCATGGCGCAGCACTTCAATGCCGTCAACGTTTGGCATCTTGATATCGGTGATAATCAAGTCGTAAAGCGCACCATCAATTTTATTTTTTGCGTTCTGGCCGGATTGCACGGTCTCAACCCGATGCCCTTCGCGGCGCAGCGCAATATCGAGCATTTCGCAGATTGAGCGTTCATCGTCGCAAACGAGAATATTAGCCATGCCGCCCCCCTCCTGCCGCAACCGCAGCCTGCATGGCAGGCTCTGCTGTTGGCATTGCTGGGATAGCAGCTTTTTCGGTCGCTGGAGGAATCATCTGCCGTTCCGCATCGAACCGGCGCAACCGCAAAACAAAAGTAGTTCCTTGCCCGACTTTCGATCGCGCCCAAACTTTTCCTTCGTGCGCCTGCACAATCTGGTACACAACCGCTAATCCGAGCCCCGTGCCGCCTTCAAAATTCGATTGAAAGGGCTCAAAAATTTTCTCCGTCTGTTGCGGCGTCATTCCCGTACCGGTGTCCGCGAAACTAATCTGCCAATCGCTGCCTTGCGGTTCGATTGCCACACAGAGCGTGCCTCCGTCCTTCATGGCGCGCACTGCGTTCGAGCCGAAGTTCCAAAACACCTGTTTGATCCGGTCAGCGTCGGCAAAAGCCCACGCTTCGCGCACATCCGGACGGC
>Ga0224568_1000026_pt1 | contig 57646 bp, 44 predicted proteins | sample CLU5metagenome_FD_182727 | JGI IMG/M metagenome (GOLD analysis project Ga0224568, IMG submission 182727) | Spruce litter microbial communities from Bohemian Forest, Czech Republic - CLU5 | ecosystem: Environmental > Terrestrial > Plant litter > Unclassified | place: Czech Republic: South... | reverse complement strand
CAAGAAGACGATGGATGCGTGGTGATGAAGGGAAAGATCGCAGGGCAAGCTGCCGTGGTCATCGCGCTAGAGGGCAACTTTCAAGGCGGGAGTCTCGGAGAGGTGTCCGGTGCAAAGATGGCGACCGCTCTTGACCTGGCCTCTGCTGACAATGTGAAGGGCATTTCGACGAGCGCTGTAATTCTGCTTGAAACCGGTGGCGTGCGTCTTCAAGAGGCCAATCTCGGAGAAGCGGCAATCGCTGAGATCATGGCCTCCATTCTGGTTTTGCGGCAGCATGCCCCGGTAATCTGCCTTACGGCCGGCACGGTCGGATGCTTCGGAGGAATGTCTCTAGCCGCAGGGCTCTGCAGTTATGTTGTCATGACACGCGAAGCTCGACTTGGGATGAACGGACCAGAAGTGATCGAACAGGAGTCCGGAGTCGAGGAATTCGACTCGAAGGATCACGCGCTCATCTGGGCTATCGATGGCGGTGAGCAGCGTCACGCAATGGGCTTGGCCGATGCACTGGTCGACGACGACACACCGCGTATTGCAACCGTGATCAGGGGTTTGGTCTTGAAGGGTGCTCCACCGGTGTATAGAAGCTCGCAAGTAGAACTCTATCGCGGCCGCATCGCAGCCCTCGACACGTCGCGGCAGTGGGACCCGCGGGAACTCCGCGTGCTATGGACAACGAAAAACTCTGCGGAGAAAAAAATATGACCGAACATGCACTTGTACGAGGGACTATCTGGTTCCGCGCCCTAACCGGGCAGGCGTCATCCATGCCTGGTGACCCTGAATCCGTACTTACCGCGGATGCCCCACTTGGCAAAGAGCAGGCAAGATTCCTCTGCGTTGTTCCCGACCCGAATGCACGCTTTCCCTGCGCCCGGCATGGAGAGGTTGGGCTAGAGGAGGGATATACGCTTGCCGCACGCGTCCGTGAAGTGATGGAGCAGGATAAAGATAAGAATAAGACCAAGCGCCCAATCGTCGCGATCGTCGACGCGAAGAACCAAGCCTATGGGCGCCGCGAAGAGACCGCCGCTATCTTTCTTGCCTGTGCCGCCGCTATCGACGCTTATGGATCGGCACGGCTGGCAGGGCATCCAGTAATTGCACTGATTGTGGGACAAGCAATCTCGGGAGTTCCTCTGACCCACGGTTATCAGGCCAATCGTATTCTGGCGTTCGACGACGACGGCGTCGTGATCCATGCCATGCACAAAGCCGCAGCCGCGCGGATTACACGCCGCTCCATACAGGAACTTGAAGAGTTCGCAAAGAAGATTGCCCCGATGTCCTACGACGTTCGGGATTACGCAAAGCTCGGTCTCCTCCACAAACTTCTTCATGTTGAAAATCCGGAGAAGCCGTCTGAGCAGGATATTCGCATGGTACAAGACGAATTGGTCGGAGCCATTGCAGACGCACGCAGCGGCTCGGTCGATCTTCGCAATCGACTCGAATCGAAGGGAGCCCTCGATATGAGAAAGGCCTCGCTGCTCGTCCGCAGCAGGCTCGAAGCACAGTGGCTCGAGAATTAAGCCGATGATCGATCTTCTAGCCAACTCGCTAGTACCGATCTTTGTGGGCCTGTTGTTTGGGTATGTGGCTGGCCTGCGGAAGGTGGTTGATAACAAGAACGTAAAGACGCTCGTTAGCTTTCTCATGATCTTTGCGCTGCCTTGTTATTTGTTCGTCACTATGGCAAGCACACCGCGCCAGCTTTTGTGGGGTCAAGCCAAGCCGGCCCTCGCATTTGCGATCGTGTATGTAGCTCTCTTTATTGTGACCTACTATGCATCGCGGAATCTGTCTAAGGACACGGCGGCAAACAGTGCAGTATTAGCCTTGACACTAGGATTTCCGAATGCTGCGGCGGTGGGCATTCCTCTCCTCCTGGCTGTTTATGGCCCTCGGGCTTCCGTCACGGTTGCCGTTGCCCTGGCAGTTGGTGCGATTACGATCACCCCGATCACCCTCGCGATTCTGGAAAGCGGCACCAGTGCCGGTCGGACACTTTCTCACTCGGCTCGCATCCGCGCGTCTCTGTGGAGTGCTCTCAAGAACCCGGTATTCTGGGCTCCTGTTCTCGGCGTTGTTTTAGCGGTCGTCAAGTTCCACATGCCGGTTTATGTTGAGAAGAGCCTCTCCATTCTTGGCGCCGCGACCGAAGGCACTGCGTTGTTTGTGACTGGCCTCATTGTATCGGCGCAGCGTTTCAGGCTGAACTGGAGTGTGGGATGGGCTGTCTTAGCCAAGAATGTGATCCAGCCCGCGCTCTGTTTTGCACTGGTGTCTCCATTGGCCATGCCTCTGGAACAAACTAGATACGTGGTCTTACTGAGTGCCATCCCCTGCGGTTTCTTCGGCATTCTCTTTGGCGAAGGTTTCGACGCAACCCCAGAGGCGGCAAGCTCGAGTCTCATTGCGAGTACTGTCCTCGGTATCTTCACGCTCGCGGGATGGATTGTTTTTCTCGACCGTCTACATTAGGACGTCACATGTTTTACTGCGAAGCTCATTGTGTTCGAACGCATGACTTGTTGGAGGTAGATGCGAATGTTTTCATCGCTGGGAATCCATCTGCGCCCGGATGGGTCGACGAGGCATTGCGAAAAACTCCATTTGTCGTTGTTCGCCGTGGACAGACCACGGATCAAGAAATTCCGATCGGCGTTCGTGGAGCAGAAAGGAATCAGCGCTGGGCTGCTTTCTGTCATCCGACGTCGCTAAAGACCGTCCTCACGCCTCCGCAACTCCTGACACGCACGATTCCAGCATTAGGGGTAGATGCCGCGCCTGCTCTTCGCGCCTTACAGGTCCTCAAAGATCGCTGGATGGACCTCGATCATCCTTGGGGACCTGGGGGCAGCGTCGGCTTCGAAGTCGCGACTGGCCAGCGTGTAGTAAGGCCGGAAAGCGATCTGGATATCGTGATTTACGCCAAAGGCAAAATAACAAAAGAGCAGGCTAGGTCGCTTCAGGGTCGGACGACGAACCTTCCGGTTGCCGTCGATATTCGCGTGGAGACACTCGGATGCGGTTTCTCCCTCATCGAATACGCACGAGCGAGTGCCGCAGGCATTCTGTTGCGTACTCCGGTCGGACTCGAACTCAGTGACGATCCCTGGAGCTATGAATTCAGCATGAAGGACGGAGGTCGAGGTGCGGGAGAAAGGCTGGACGTCCCATGGGCGTAGCTTTTCTGTTTCCTGGCCAAGGGTCCCAGGTTTCCGGAATGCTGCACGCCCTACCGAATCATCCCGTCATCGCGCGGACACTGGATGAAGTAAGTGAAAGCCTCGAACAAAATGTGCTACGGCTCGACTCGGCAGCTGCGCTACAGTCCACCGTCTCCGTCCAACTGGCGTTGCTGGCTTCCGGAGTAGCGGTGGCACGCGCTCTTATCGCTGACGGTGTCGCGCCGGAAGCAGTAGCGGGAATGTCAGTGGGAGCCTTTAGCGCCGCGATCGTGGCCGGCGTTCTAAACCTTGCCGATGGAGTTCGGCTCGTCAAACAGCGCTCCGAAATGATGGTAGAGCTTTACCCCATGGGCTATGGACTTGCCGCCATTGTCGGATTGAACGAGGAACAAGTCTCAATTCTGGTTCAAGAAGCTCATTCCATGCAAACACCTGTATACGTGGCCAACATCAACGCTCCTCGTCAAATTGTTATTGCTGGCTCCAATGACGGCATGAACAAGGTGTTGGAAGGTGCTCGAAAGCGCGGTGCCCTTAAAGCAGTTCGCCTCGATGTCTCCGAACCCTCGCACTGTCCCCTGCTGGAACCTGTAGCGGATGCCTTGAAAAGCAGTTTGCAGGAAATGCACCTGCAACAGCCAAAGATGGTCTACATGGGCAACGTGACTGGCAGAGCATTGCGAAGCGCAGCGGCTATCTCAGAAGACTTCACGAGCAATATTGCGCACGGTGTTCGCTGGTACGATGCCACAACTGTCTTGGAGGAGTTAGGCTTTGGCCTGTTTCTCGAGATGCCACCAGGTCACGTTCTCAGTCACCTCGCAGGGGAAGCCTTCCCAGACGTAGAACCTGTGGCCGTCGGTGAAATTTCGCTTAATGAAGCCGTGCGGTTGGGAACATCCGAACTCCGTCCAAAGTCAGGACAATTTTGAATAAGCAAGTGCAGTCGCCAGCCAGCGGCATTCGTGAATCGAAGCGCTAGTTGTGTTGAACAAATGATGCCAAAGGATCATCTGTTTTCTACGGACGTCTCTGGGGGTGAGCCAAACCGATGAATGGGTTAGAAGTTTTCGAGAAGGGGTACATCGCCCGGTTGCCGATACCGACTGATCCGATCGGGGCGACAAGGCGACAGGTGCTAGAGCATTCCGCTCGGACCGCGGTGACGGCGGTCGCCTCGATGCTGGCTGCGCGAGTATTGAAGCTTCCGCAAACTTACTGGGCGCCGATCACAACCATGGTGATCACGCAGTCATCGCTTGGCGCAACACTCGCAGTGTCCTGGCAACGTTTTATTGGAACAGCTGTTGGAGCGGCGTTTGGCGCGTTGGTAGCAAGTCATTTCGAGACGTACAGGCTCGTATTCGCCGGCAGCGTTTTTCTGTTGGGACTATTTTGCGCCGGACTGCGAATGGATCGAAGCGCGTATCGCTTCGGAGGCGTGACGCTTGCGATCGTTTTGCTCGTTCGACCAGTGGAGCCTGCGTGGCAAGTTGCCTTTCATCGATTCGCTGAAGTATCGACCGGAATTGCAGTGGCGCTGGTGATGACGGTGGTGTGGCCCGAGAGGGACGCCACAATAAGCAAGCAACAGAAGGAAAGACAATCTGACGAACCTTCCTCTCCTGGGAGGAGAAAAGAAGCACCGGAAGTGCAAGATCAATGACCGCCCCTTAGCGCGGAAGAACTTCTCAAAACTTAAAGTCCGCCCACAACGCCCAGTAATTGATGTTGCGTCTGCTTTTCGGCGTGTTCGCTTGACAAGTTACACTCCTCGTCGTTTAGCCTGAACCAATCACATCTCGGCAGTGTTGACCCACCCGATTTCCGCGGAGCGATTCGGGCGGGACCGGCCAGGCATGCAGTTCAATGGAACGGCGATTCGGCTGATTGGAGTTGCAAATGACGGAACCCGATAACACAGGATTAGCTGAAACCGGAAAGAACCACCTCGACGATTCGCAATCTCCCGCTCAGATCGAAGAGCAGTTGCGGCGCACCCAGTATTACCTAACGGAGGCAGAAAAATTAAGCCACTCGGGTAGCTTCGTGTGGGATGTTCGTCTTCCCGGACCCGTTTACTGGTCACCCGAGATGTGCCGAATCCACGGGCGCGATCCAGCGCAGGGTCCTCCGCTTTTCGAAGAAGACCGAGCACTGCAGTCTCCCGAGGACTGGGCGGGCTTGATGGCAGCCGCGGAAAAGTCGGCGCGAGACAAAACCGACATCGATTATGATTCCCAACTATTCTTTCCTGATGGGTCGACCAAGAAAATTCGAATCGTAGCTCATCCCGTGGTCAATTCAGTCGGTGGTGTAGTGCAGTTCGTCGGCACGACGATAGATGTCACCGAGCAGCATCGGGAGAAAGCGGCGCTCGACAGCGCATTAACTAAGATCAGGAAATCAGAAGTACATCTTCGAACCATTATCGACACAATCCCGGCGATGGCCTGGTGCGCACTGCCTGATGGCTTTACGGAATTCAATAATCAGCGCTGGCTGGATTACACAGGTCTCTCCGCCGAGGAGGGGCGGGGATGGGGCTGGACAACTACGATTCATCCCGAGGACTCGGAAGATCTACTAGACAATTGGCGTGAAAGCATAGCTTTAAAGAAGCCCGCCGGAGGTGAAGCCCGCATTCGGAGGTTTGACGGAGAATATCGCTGGTTTATCTGCCGTTCCGAGCCGTTGATGGATGAGCAGGGAAACGTCGTGCGATGGTACGGCACCGCCACCGATATAGAGGACCGAAAACGTGCTGAAGACAGACTCCGATCCAGTGAACAGAACTTTCGTCTGATCGTTAACAGTATGCCCGGCCTGGTTTGTACCTTGACGCCGGGTGGCGAAATTGAATTCGTTAATAATCAAACATTGGAATATCTTGGTAAGCCACTTGACGAATTGAAGAACTGGGCTGTGTCCGACGCCGTGTATCGTGACGATCTTCCTGAAGTAGTTGCCACATTGAGGACGTCGATCGAAACCGGCCAGCCGAGTGACGTTGAACTCCGTCTTCGCCGGGCTGATGGTGTGTACCGCTGGTTTTTGCTGCGCCGCCTGCCACAGCGTGATGCGGATGGCCGCATTATCCGCTGGTACACCTTAATGACGGACGTTGAAGATCGAAAACAGGCGGAAGAAAATATCCGGCGAAGCGAAGCGGACCTTCGACAGATCTTGGATTTTGCACCCCAATACGTTGCTGTATTGGCCCCTGATCGCGATCACACTCGGCTGTATGCCAATCAAACCGCGCTTGATTATCTGGGGTTCACTCTCGAGGAGTGGCAGAAAACGGATTGTCCTGAAAATATCCATCCGGATGATTGGGAACGCGTGGCCCGCGAAACAGAAGATAAATTGTTGAGAGGCCTCCCACACGAGTTCGAAGTACGACTTCGGGGAAAAGACGGGAAATATCGCTGGTTTCTCAGGCGCAGGAACCCGGTACGCGATGAACAAGGACGCCTCACACGTTGGTATTCCGCAGCGACCGACATTGACGATCGCAAGCAGGCTGAGCAGCGACTTCGGGACGAGAACATTGCGTTACGCGAAGAAGTCGATCAGGCATCAATGTTCGAGGAGATCGTCGGTTCCTCAGTGGCCCTCCGTCGGGTACTGTCGCAAGTGGCGAAGGTGGCGCCCACGGATTCCACGGTTCTAATTCTTGGCGAGACTGGAACAGGAAAGGAATTAATTGCGCGCGCAATTCACAATCGATCGCACCGTTCAACTCGTGCATTCGTCCGAGTGAATTGTGCGGCGATTCCACAATCTTTGATCGCGTCCGAACTCTTTGGACACGAGAAGGGTGCCTTCACCGGAGCAACGCAGCGACGTTTGGGACGGTTTGAACTGGCGCATGAGGGAACGATCTTCCTGGACGAGGTTGGAGAACTTCCAGCCGAGACGCAGATAACTCTCTTGCGGGTGCTCCAGGAGCGGGAATTCGAACGCGTAGGGGGAAGCCAGTCGATTTCGGTCGACGTGCGAGTGTTGGCAGCGACAAACCGGAATCTGAATTCTGCTGTCGACTCGGGAAGTTTCAGACAAGATCTCTTTTACAGACTAAATGTCTTTCCAATTGAGATTCCGCCGCTTCGAAAACGCATCGATGACATTCCCATGTTGGTAGAGTACCTGGTTGAGCGCTATGCAAAGAAAGCGGGGAAAAAGCTCACACATATAACGAAGAAGACGCTGGAATTATTTCAGGCCTATGGCTGGCCGGGGAATATTCGTGAATTGCAGAATGTGGTCGAGCGAGCTGTCGTATTGAGCGACGGAGATACTTTCTCGGTCGATGAGAGCTGGCTGGAACGTAAGCGACCTCCCGAATTGCCGAGATCGGGGATCGTCGACAAAGGGCTCTTACGGCTGAACGCTGATCGAGAGAGGGAAATAATCGAAGCAGCCCTTGCCGAGACGGGCGGCCGAATCGCGGGGCCATCTGGAGCGGCTGCCAAACTTGGAATTCCTCGTCAAACGCTTGACTCCAAGATCAGTATCCTGGGAATCAAGAAAAACCGCTTCAAGTCGGCCTGATTAGTATTCTGTAGTCTCACTCTTCTGACCCGAGGCAAGTGCCCACATTTGCCCGGTCAGGCAAAAGTGTGGGTGAGCCTCGCGTGTCCATCTGCTGAGATGGCGCCGAAAATCAGAAATTTCTGATTATCAGAATTAATACGCCGAGCTAACGTTTGTATATGCAATGTGTTGCATGTGGACCGTCGAGTGCACTGTCAGAAAGCGATGGCATTGAAAATAGTAAGAAGATCCGACGGAACATGCACAATTTTTAAAATTAGCGGTCGAGTTCGGTCCGGAGATATCGAGGAATTACGCGGGCAGATGGGCGGTTATGAAGCAGGAATCGTCCTTGATCTGGAAGAGGTGACACTCGTCGATGTTGAGGTGGTTCGCTTCCTGGGAATCTGTCAAGCGAATGGTGTCGAACTCGTGAATTCTCCGCCCTACATCCGCGAATGGGTATTCAGGGAACGGGCTTCCCGTGAAGAAAACTAAGAGTGAGGTGGGGATATGAGCACCGAAAGCACAGCAGTTTTAGATGAGCATAACGGGACGGCTTTTCCCTATTCCGATTATGACGATGTGTCGCTGGAGAGTGTGCAACCGGATGTGAGCGCCGAACTACGCCCGGCACTCTTGACACCTCACCGGTTCGCCCAGCAGCACTCACATGAGCATAAGGGCTTTGCAGGCATAGTGGGATCGAGCGCAGCACTGATGGAAGTGCTGGATCTGGTCCGCACGGTTGCGCCCACAGATTCGACCGTTCTGATCGAAGGGGAGACGGGGACCGGAAAAGAACTCATTGCGGCAGCCATCCATGCACACAGCAAGCGGCGGGATCGCCCCTTCGTGAAGCTGAATTGCGCCGCAATTCCTTTAGGTTTGCTTGAGAGCGAACTCTTCGGACACGAAAGGGGCGCTTTTACAGGGGCAGTGGTGCGCAAGGTTGGCCGTTTCGAGGCGGCGGATCGAGGTACGCTCTTTCTGGATGAGATCGGTGATATCCCACTGGAATTGCAGGCGAAGCTCCTACGTGTATTGCAGGAGGGAGAATTCGAACGACTCGGCAGCAACCAGACTCAGCGAGTGCATGTCCGCTTGGTGGCCGCCACCAATGGGGACTTGCTAAAGCTGGTCTCCGAGAAACGGTTTCGGAGTGATCTTTACTACCGACTCAATGTGTTTCCGATAGCCGTGCCGCCATTGCGTGATCGCGCGGAAGACATCCAGTTACTTGTAAGGCATTTTGTCAGCAAGTACGCAGCGAGGATGCAAAAGCGCATTGATGAGATACCGGTGGGGGCGATGGACGTAATGCGTGATTATTCCTGGCCGGGCAATATTCGTGAGCTGCAGAACTTCATCGAGCGCAGCGTCATCTTGACGACCGGGAAAACACTACGTGCTCCTCTCGAAGGATTGAAGCAAGCTACTGAAGGTGAGCCTGTGGAAGCTATTACCCTTGAGGAGGCTGAGCGGGATCACATTTGCAAAACATTGAAAAAGACGAACGGCATTGTTGCCGGTGCGAACGGGGCTGCCGCTCGTCTAGGGATGAAGCGTTCCACTTTCTACTTTCACATGCAGAAATTGGGAATCTCGCGCTCCAAGAATTTCCGGTCAACCTCTGACGATCGCCCGAACCGACGAATTGACCAGAAAACCAAAAGGGCGGACTGCCTTGCGGCATCTTCCAGCTGAAGATTCCTCCGATATTCCAGGTTTTCTCAAGATTTAGAATCCGAAAAAACTGGCATAGCGCCCTAGGACTTCTCCTCCACTTCCTCCCTTGCCGGTTGCGAGACTGCCGACCACTCCAGCAAAGCTTCCCATACTCGCCGAGAAGTTGTACGAAGACTTCAAAGCCCTCGAACTAGTGTTTCTTGTTGCGAAACCAGTCGCAACCTCACTCCTGTCAGGACTGTTGACATAGACGTCCATTCGGCTGGACGCGAGTAGGGCTAGCTGCCGGCTTATCTGGCATCTGCCCGTCCATTTAAGCAGCTGGGAGTATTGGGGTTCCACACAACTTGCTGTCTCTTCCGTTGATCGGCAGCCACCGTGCTCTTATGCGGGAAGTGAGCGAGCAGACTCATAACGCGAGAAGACATTTTCCAAAGTAACAGTTTTAGTTGAAAGGAGAATCATGAACCGTCGAAATTTTCTCTCTCTAGGATCAGCCAGCGCGGCCTTCGCTATTCTCCCCGCTGCGAAAGTCATGGCTGCTCCTGCGTATGCACCTTGCTCCCAGCTATCCGAGTTGCCTTCACCACCTTCGCCTGAGACGACTAAAAAGCTCTTTCCCGGATTCGTTGCCGACACAGTTAGAACTTCTGGCGCCAGCATCAACGTTCTCAAAGGCGGCGAGGGCCCGCCATTGTTGCTGATTCACGGTCATCCGGAGACGCACGTGACATGGCACAAGATCGCCGCGGATCTAGCGCGAAATTACACAGTCATCATCCCTGACCTGCGAGGCTACGGCGATTCCAGCAAGCCCGACGGCGGCGAGCGTCAGGTCAACTACTCGTTTCGAGCGATGGCTCAAGATCAGGTAGAGACGATGCGACACTTCGGCTATGAACGGTTCTTTGTAGCGGGTCACGACCGTGGCGCCCGCGTTGCACATCGTCTTTGCCTCGATCACCCTAACAGCGTGCTCAAGGTCTGCCTTATGGACATCGCGCCGACCCTCACGATGTACCGTGACACGAACCAAGAGTTCGCCACACGGTATGTATGGTGGTTTCTTCAAATCCAGCCTTTTCCAATGCCGGAGCACATCATCGGCAACGATCCTGAATATTACTTGAAGGAGCACCTTGCGGTGCAAGGCAAGACTCCCGGTGCGGTCACGCCGGAGGCGATGGCTGAGTATCTGCGCTGCTACTGCTGCTCTGGCACGATCCACGCAGCCTGTGAAGACTATCGAGCCGCGGCAGGCTTTGATCTCGAATTGGACGAAGCGGACGACAAAGCAGGCCACAAGATTTCTGCGCCGGTGCTCGCTCTGTGGGGCGCTAAGGGAGTCGTGGGTCATCTCTGGGATGTACTTGCAACCTGGCGTGCGAAGGCCACCTCAGTTAGCGGCAGGGCGTTGGACTGTGGACACCTGCTTCCTGAGGAACAGCCTGCCGAAGTCCTCGCCGAGCTTCAGCAGTTCTTTCGCAGCTGACCCAGCGGAGCGTAGGAACATGCCATGACTCGCCATTTTTGCAAAACTGTGAGGGCGGTGGGCGTTTGCCTGATTCTTCTCTGCCCCGGTCTTGCAGGTGCGCAATCGGAAGTCATCAATGACATGCTCGCAGGAGCAGACAAAGGCGAGCACGCTCCTGAAAATCAGCCACACTTTTTCGGTGACTGGAACGGTAAGCGCCAAATGCTATTGCAAAGAGGTTTCAACCTCAATCTCGAATATGTCAGTGATTCGCTCTGGAATGTCCAGAGCCTTCAAAAGGAGCGCTTTGCCCTCTTCGAGCGCGTTCGAGGTACGGTGGATTTCAATTTCGGCCGGCTCGCGGGGATTCATGGACTCTTCCTTCACGCCACGGCCGTATATCAGGGCGGGGGAAATCTTGGAGAATATCTCGGCACGATTACGGGCCCAAGCGGTCTAGCGAGTGCGAATACATTTCGACTCGATTCCTGGTGGGTGGAAAAGAGGTCGTTCGCGGATCGCCTGGTAGTGCGTGCCGGGCAATTTGCCGCGCAGGATTTCTATGGAACTCAATTATTCGGTCCCTCCTTCGTTTTCGAGCCTTTACAGTATGCCCTCCCTAACCTGTTCTCGACCGTGTATGAAAGCTTCGATCCGCCATCGACGCCAGCTGCCGAGGTACGCGTGATACCGCAGCCGCATTTCTATGTGAAATCGACGGTTTACGCTTCAGTGCGAAACCCGTATTCGCTGAACCAAACGGGATTCGTGCCGCAATTTCATGGAGACGCATCCTCCGCTTCGGAGATCGGCTATAGCCCCGGAAAGGATGCCTCCGCCGTCCGTTCGCAGGACAACGTCGAAGCCCGGAAAGGCTACTCTGGCCTGTACCAACTCGGCGGTGTCTATAACCCAGGAAGTTCACTTCCACATCGAGTTCCAAACCTGTTTCGGGCAATTACCTGATCTATGCGGAAGCAAACCAGGCGATTTACCGCACTTCGCGCGAAGAAAGCAAAGGGATCGACGCCACTCTCAACGTCGACTGGTCGCCCCGCGATCGAAGCAGGAATAATCAGGTTTTTACGGCTGGCGCCCGTTTTAATGAGCCCCTGCCCATTCGCTTGCATAACCTCATTGGTGTGGCTTACGTTCGCAACGGAATCAACGATTCGTTCCCAGTCTCAGCCCCGATCGTTTCGGCGCGCGACGCGGAGCACGGTTTCGAAGCGGACATCCTTGTAGAGTTTCCGCATGCGATTACCCTGCAACCCGTCGTGCAGTACTACATAAACACGGCAGGAAGTTCGAATAATGCCCTGGTGTGTGGATTCCACACAAAAGTCAACTTTTGACAGATGGGAGCGAACACAATTTCAGGCCAGCCTTGGCAAGTAATTGGTCGAAAGAAATAAAGAGAATCAGCGCAAGCTCAATTAAAGGAGAAATCATATGCAGGAAATTCGCAAAGAAACCGATAGCCTCGGCGAAGTAAATGTCCCCGCGGACAAACTTTGGGGCGCACAAACCCAGCGTTCGCTCGAGCACTTCAGCATCGGCAAAGATCTTATTCCGCGTGAGATGATCACCGCCTACGCTATTTTGAAAAAAGCGGCGGCGTCGGCGAACCATAGCAGCAAGCGGCTTGCCGATCAGCAGTACAAACTCATTACTCAAACTTGTGATGAGATTCTCGCCGGCCAGCATCATGACATGTTTCCGCTCCACGTGTGGATGACTGGAAGCGGCACCCAATTCAACATGAACGTGAACGAGGTAATCTCCAACCGCTGCTGCCAGATTGCCGGCACAGCGCTTGGAAGCAAGACGCCCGTGCATCCAAACGATCATGTAAACATGGCTCAATCGTCAAACGATTCTTTTCCGTCAGCCATGAGCATCGGGGCCGCAGTCAACGTGAAGCAGCGGCTGATTCCCGCAGTGAAGCAACTGCGAGATGCGATTGCCGCAAAGGCGAAAGAGTGGGATGGCATCGTCAAAATCGGCCGCACCCACATGCAGGACGCCACGCCAATCACTCTTGGGCAAGAGTGGTCCGGTTATGAAGGCATGCTCGCGGACGATCTCGATCGGATCGAAGATGCGCTGAAGGGTGTTTATCGTCTGGCGCTCGGTGGCACGGCAGTGGGGACCGGCATCAACTCAGCGCCCGGCTTCGCCGAGGACGCCGCGGCTGAAATCGCCAAGCTTACAAGCCTGCCTTTTGTTACTGCGCCAAACAAATTTACGGTGCAGGGCGCGCACGACGCGCTGGTACAGCTTTCCGGCACACTGCGCACGCTGGCGGTTTCACTTTACAAGATCGCTAACGACATCCGACTCATGTCCTGTGGCCCGCGAGCAGGTTTCGCGGAGCTGAAAATTCCAGAGAACGAACCCGGATCGTCGATTATGCCCGGCAAGGTAAATCCGACTCAGGCTGAGGCTCTTGCCATGGTCGCGGTCCAAGTGATGGCGAACGACGTGGCAGTCGGGTTTGGTGGCGGGGGTGGCTACCTTGAGATGAACGTTTACAAACCGCTCATCATCTTCAATGTGACTCACACCATCACGATCATGACGGATTCGTGCACGAATTTCCGGAAGTTCCTGGTGGAAGGAACCGAGCCCAATCTGAAGAAGATCAACCAATACGTGGAAGAGTCTCTCATGCTGGTAACCGCGCTTTCGCCGGTGATCGGTTATGACAAGGCTTCGAAGATTGCTCATTACGCGAATGACAACGACCTCACGCTAAAAGCCGCGGCGCTGAAGCTTGGATTCGTGACGGAAGCTGAATTCGACAGCGTTGTCGATCCGAAGAAAATGGTTCGGCCCTACGTAGCGACGCCCGCCGTCGCTGCCTAGAAGGCTGGAATTCGTAAAGCCGCAATGTCCGGGATGGGGACGTCTCGACTAGCTTGAGCCGGCTCCGCATCAACCCAGTCGAGAAGGTTTGAATGACGTCGGCAATAGTCAAACCACGGTCTGCACCAGCAAGTATGACGAGTGAGGAATGCTCGAACCTCATCCTCGCCTTTGCTCGAGTTTTGTACGTCAATGGCGAATCCACGCATCAGACTTTGCGAGTTGCAGAACGTCTGGGCAACTGTCTCGGCTTTCGCGCCACGCTGTACCCGCGCTGGGGAGAACTTGAAGTTCAGATCCTGGAGGTTCGAACCGGTGACAACGACGGCAAGTTCATCTCGGCAATTGAAGCATCCCCTTCCGGCGTAAATATGGATCGCGTGGCCTCGACTTTGCAAGCAGTCGAGGATTTGTGTCATGGCCGTCTGGCTCCGGCAGCCGCAATGGAAGCGATTCACAGAATCTCAAAGGCGCTGCCGTCGCCGACATGGCTATTCACTCTGGCAGCCGCGGTGGGGGCGGTGGCTTTGGCTGTGATTTTCGGTGTCAAACATCTGGCCGCGGCCGCGCTTATATTCGCAAGCGCGGCTGTTGGCGCTATTCTGCGTCGCGTGTTGGCGCGTTGCAGCACCAACGTGTTTCTGCAACCATTCAGTGCGGCATTGGTTGCTGGTGTTGTTGGAGCACTTGCAGTCCGATATCAACTGAGTTCGTCACTGCGTCTGGTTGCGGTATGTCCCTGCATGGTGCTGGTGCCAGGACCGCATTTCCTCAATGGCATGTTGGACTTGATCCGGGGTCGCATGCGTCTCGGAGCGGCCCGGCTGCTCTATGCCTCACTTATCGTTGTAGCCATCTCGACGGGGCTGCTCCTCGGTCTCACGCTTTTTAGCGTCTCTTTGCCGGTGGATACTGCCGGCAGAGCGGTGTCTCTGTGGAATGACATGATTGCAGCGGGCGTGGCGGTCGCTTGCTACAGCATTTTCTTTTCCTCGCCTCTGAATATGCTGCCTTGGCCGGTCGCGGTTGGAGCGCTGGCCCACGCTCTGAGGTGGATAGCGCTTACAGCCTTTGGGGCCAGCGCAGCAACGGCTGCATTTGTTGCCTGCCTCGTCGTTGGCGTAGCTATCGCGCCGGTCTCACGCCGCTGGCGCATGCCCTTTGCGGCCGTTGGCTTCGCTTCTGTGGTCTCAATGATACCCGGCGTCTTCATGTTCAGAATGGCCAGTGGTCTTGTGCAACTCACTCATAGCTCGCAAGGGACTTGGGAACTCATGAGCGCAACATTCGCCGATGGCTCAACTGCCATTCTCATTATTCTGGCAATGAGCTTCGGGCTGGTAGTTCCGAAGTTAATCATTGATTACGTCAGTGAAAGGGCTACGCGGTCTTGAGCATGTCTCCGAGGCAAGGCTAAGTGCAACGTGCGGAGAGGATGTAGAAATCAGATTGGAAAGAAGGAAGTGGAAGGTATGTCATCGGTTCCATTACAACGCGACGAACGAAACGGCCTCCAGCGCATTGTTTGGGCAATTGCTTCTGGTACCGGACTGACCTTGGCAGCCGTGGCGAGCTATGAACTGACCACTCGGATTCTCACCAGCGCCATCAGTTCTCGCGATGATCAAATGCTTGGTGGGATGTGGTCTGTGGCGGCAACGATGTTTGTTATTCGCGAAAGTTACAGGGACAGTGTCAGCGCCGCTCTCTCACGAACCGGAGCGACCGCGGTAAGTTTTGTTCTCTGCCTGGTTTACTTGCTGCTTTTCCCCTTCAGTTCCTGGGGTATGGCCATCCTGATTGGGATAGGCGCGGTAGTCCTGATCATGATTCATCTACCCGGCGATGTCATTACTGCTTCGATAACAACAGCCGTCGTCATGGTTGTGGCTGGAATCAGTCCCCATCACGCGTGGCTTCAACCGATTTTCCGGCTATTCGACACCCTCATCGGCATTGCTGTCGGTATCGCGGCAGTGTGGATTGGCAAGAGTCTTCACAACCCGAAGCGTTAATTCCGGAGGAGGTCCTCAACAATGGCGTGGTGTCGGGCTTCCATACAAAGATTGATTTCCGATAGACCGACGACATCCTCGGGACTAGGTGCGCAATCCGCCAACCGTTCTAACACCTAATACCGGTGAGCAATCGAGTGAACAGCGCGTTCAATGATGACGAGGAGTGCTCCATGCCGATCAAACTCGTGCGGAGTCAGCAGCTACTCTTCCCGCTGAGCAAGTAGACAAGTACAAACCCTATTACCCAGCTACGCTGGAATTCATAAAGCAACACTCTGGCGCTATTACTCTCGCATTCAAGGAACGGCGTGCACGCGCATCTTTTCGACAAACGTCTGGCCACGCGCCAGACCCGTGGTCAATATATCGGCAAATTAGGACGCTACCCGCTGCCTCGAACCTTGCCCGGTTAGGAAAAAATATAACGCCCCATCCCGGCAAGAGCGGCCAGGATGGGGCGAATACGGCGGGGAAACAATCTGGACCGTCCCTGCCGGGAAGAACACTTACCAGGCAGAATTATTGACCAGGTTATAGGCGTTGACGCTGCCCAAGCCGGTGGCGAAATCCCACCCCGGTGTTGCGCCGTACGCTGGCTGATAAGAGTTGGCTGCGACCGTGGGAGTGATGATGGCCTGGCACTTTGCGCCCGTTCCACCGCCGCCGGAGAGCGTGCAGATGGGATTGCCCGTGTAGCCTTTACCGGCAGACGTCACGGTCACACCCGTCACAGCTCCGCTGGTAACGGTGGCCGTGCAGGTTGCGCGCGCTCCGCCAGTGTAGATCGGAACGCCTACCGGCGAGAGGTACGGGTTATGGTTAGAAGGTTCAGCAATCATGCATTTCGGCGCGCTGGAATAGCCCGATCCGCCATTGGTCACTGTAACGCGCTTGATTGCCTGGGTGCTCAGAGCGCCAACGCCGTCGTGATCTTCACCAAAGAAGCAGTCCGCTGTGTAGACATCAGTGTTCGGAAAACAGTCGAGTGAGGTGTCGCCCTGCGTAATGTCGTTGAAGACGCAGCTGTTGCCCGCTGCCTCGTTGATCGAATAGCAGGAGCTGTTCCCCTTTTCCCCGAATTCAGTGGCCGCGATTGAGTAGTAGGTTGGGTTCGGATTGCCCACCCGAACATTCCATTTCTCATTCACCAATGCCTGGAAAGCCGCCATCAGGGGGGAAGAAGCGGACGTACCCCCTATGCCAATCCAGTTGGCGGGCGAGCCGGTGCAGGGCTTTCCGCCGAATTGTGGATCGGAATAGCAGATCGTTATAAAGTGGCTCCAGAGGCCGTTTGCGGCGAACAATGAGACATCGGGAACGTCGCGGGTTCCATCGACCGGATTGCCGAAGATTTTCTGCCATGACGGCTTTGCGTATCCCCGACATGTAGAATCTTCGGTGAATCCGAACTCGCTGCCTGCACCCTTAGCGCAATTGCTGGAGCCGCCGCCGCCGCCGGTCGGGTTGAGGAATTCCGAGCCTGTGCTGCTATTGCAGAAGCCCGCGCTGCCGTAAGGAGTGTTGAAACCCTTGGAGTGGTAGAGCAGATAACTGGCACACGAATCGTTCCAGGGAATTTCAGGGATATAGGAAAGAGCCGAACCGAACGTAGGAGAGTTCGTTGCGCTCCAATACGTGCTCTGGAGCAGACCGCCTTCGAGGGCGTTGTAGAGATCCTCGAAATCCGTGCCACCCACCGAGACGTTATAGGGAGTTTCTCCCCATCCGGTTACACCGATGCCGGGAAGAGCCCAAACGGACCCCTGGAAATCTTGCGCGCAACTTGAGGGACCGGTGTCACCGGCAGAAACAAACACCGAAACGCCGGCGGCCGCAGCCGATTGAAACGCCGAATAGAATGCCGCATTGGAAGCGGCTCCGTTTAACACCTCGCAGACGCCGAAGCTCATGCTCATGACGGCCGGAGGATTGCCGGCGCTCACAATATTCTGTACGGCAAGCAATCCGCCAAATGTAGCTGTGTCGCTGCAGGAGATCAGTTCTACATTCGCTCCCGGAGCAACGGCAGTGACCATCTCTACATCCAGGTCAGCTTCCATGTCGTCACCGGTGGTTCCGGGATCGGTACAGTTGCCCGCTGAATTGGGATGTACGGTTGAGAACGTGCCGTTAAACGAAGCGAGCCCGAACGTGCTTTGATAGCTGGCCCAGTCGGTGCCGAAAGAATCCGAGTCTTCTACCAGCGCAACCGTCTGGCCCTTGCCGGTGATGCCTTCACTGTACAGCGGGGTCACGTTGTAGATGGTCTGAAAGTCGGCCGGCACCAGCGTAAAAGTACCGTCTCCCATGGTGAAGTCGCTGCGCAATTCGTGGTTCGCGTGTGGTTTGAAATTGTGCATCGAAACCACGCCGACGACCGCCGGCGCCAGAGCTGCCGGAATCCTGGGGTCGCTCATGTTGGCGTAGTGCTGCTCGCCACGCACGTCGAGGTTGTGAATCTCAGTGTGGAAGGCGTCGCGGATCTGACCCGCCGTTCCCGAGAAATCAATGACCATGCGGCTGGGATACACGTGCCCAACGGCAAAGCCTTTGGAGCGCAGCCAGTCGGTGATGGTATCGATGTCCTGTTGCGCCAGGCCGAAGGTCTCGCCCTGTTCCTTTGCCGACATCCAACGTCGGAAATTCGGCGATGACTTGTCGGTCTGGGTTTCGATGTACTTCGCGAAGGCATCTTCTAACTCCACCGGCCGGCGAAGCTGGAGCAGCATGTGTTGCAATTGGAAACTATCGGCGACGCGCCCGCGGTCGGTATGGGCGTTGGCGTCAAAACGTGTGTTGCCAACCAGCGTAATAAGTTGGGCTTCATTGATGGGCGTGGTGATCAGGACGCGCGGTCCCTGGTTGGCGAGGGAACCGGCCGCAAGCCCCACGGTTACTGCCGCTACCGCCAACCCCTTGCTCATGACGGTCCAACACTTTCCATAATTCATTTTGTAATTGTCCTTTGGGTAACGATTGCGCTTCATACGTCATGCTGTTCTGGATGGGTCCGTCTGCCTTGGGATGAAAATTGACCAGCGACCAGAATTAAAAAACCTTTCACTCATGAAAGTGTTCCTGCGGACGATGCAGCGCTCGATTGATACTCAAGCAGCGTATGAAAATATGGCGACGTTTTTGTCGCGGGTTTGTAATGCATGTGTAAAAACCTGAACTATGTGCGCTGATTTGGAGCGTTGAACTTCCGAGTGGCGACCAGTCCTGGACAAATTTGATAATTATTTTTCCGGATCACTTCTGTGCCAGGCGACAACTGTGAACGCTCTACGGCACCAAGAGGGGGCCACTCCAAACGAACAATTCCGTTACAATTACCGGCCTGGGGTGATGGCGATGGCTTTCCTTAAGCCTATTCGCATTCTGAGCGTCGAGGACCATCCGGTTTTCCGTGAAGGACTGAGCACGATCATTGGGTCGCAGCAGGACATGCTTCTGGTTGCTCAGGCAGCCAATGCTGCTGAGGCGGTCGCAGAGTTTCGCCACCATAGGCCGGACGTCACTCTGATGGATCTCCAACTCCCCGGTACCAATGGGACCGATGCTTTGATCGCAATTCGAGGGGAATTCCCTCAGGCTCGCATCATCATGTTAACCACATCGGACAGCGATGGCGAGATCCAGCGAGCGATGAGAGCGGGTGCCTCGGCTTACATGTTGAAGAGCATGCCGAAGGATGAATTGCTGGCCGCGGTTCGGTCCGTTCACACCGGCAAACGGCATGTCCCACCCGAGGTAGCCGCGCGACTTGCCGAGCATCTAGGCGACGACGATCTTACGGCGAGAGAACTGGAAGTTCTTCGACTCATTCGAGACGGCCATCGCAACAAACAGATTGCCGATCAATTGGCAATCGCGGAGACTACAGTTAATTTCCACATCAAGAATCTCGTGGATAAGCTCGGGGCCAACGATCGCACGCATGCGGTAACCATCGCGCTCCGGCGAGGCCTGCTTCAGATCTGACCTCATCAGCACCTGTAGAAAACTCCAGGTCGGCGACTGGAGATATTGGGGTGCCGCGAGAGCCAGACAGAGAGTAATTTCAAAATAGCGTTGAGCTCGTTATCGCGATGGAGAAGTTGAACATTCCGCGCTTGGTTCTGCTCTTCCTTCTCCTCTTCCTTCTCCTTTGCGTAACATCCGTCTGGGCGGTCGATCCCAACCGGCAGATCACACAATACGCGCATACCGCGTGGCGAGTTCAGGACGGAATCGAAGTTGGAACCACCGTAACCCAGACTTTGGATGGCTATCTCTGGTTCGGTACATCGAATGGGCTGCTGCGCTTCGACGGCGTGACATTTGTTCCGTACGATCTCCCTCCAATCACTCCGCCGCTCCGCGGCTTCAACTACCTTTTGGGTGCACGCGACGGCAGTCTGTGGATCGGAACGCGAGACGGTCTCGCCCGACTGAAAGACGGTAAATTGCAGTGGTTTTCGGATCCAGCCCAACACAGCGGAATCACTGTCATTCTCGAAGACCCGGAAGGAACGATCTGGTTGACCCGCTACCACGTTCCGCGCGGTGAGGGTCCTTTATGTCGAGTGCAGGGAAATGGACTCCACTGTTACGGGGAAGCAGACGGAATACCGGTTAAATATGGCCTTGGATTGGCCCGGGACAGTGAAGGAAATCTGTGGTTTGGGTCCAGCGCACTTTGTCGATGGCGACCGGGTTCGGTGAGCACGTACCTGAATGAAATAAGCAAGCGTCCGGATGCCGGCATCGGCGTAGTCGATGTCGCCGCCGGACCGCGTGGAACAATCTGGGCTACGACCGAAGTTGCAGCCCCCGGCATGGGCGTACTTTTTTCTTCGGGTGGGAAGTGGGCCAGTTACGTTATTCCGGGCTTTGACGGGAGCAAAGTTGTGTCCCACACCCTTTTCATGGATCGGGAACAATCCCTTTGGATTGGGACCGAGATGGGCGGCCTTTATCGTGTGCACAACGGGATCGCCGAACATTACGGAACCGCCGATGGTCTGTCAGGTAGGAAAATCCATCTTGTCTACGAAGACGATGAAGGAAACATCTGGGTGGTGACGGATGGCGGAATCGATGTGTTCCGCGATACAGCCGTGGTCAGCTACTCCGAGCGGGAGGGGCTGTCGGATGCCGAGATTCTGTCGGTCCTTGGATTGCAGGACGGGTCGTTGTGGATTGCGAACGGACGCGTCATCGATATCCTCACGGACGGCCATCACTCCGTCCTGCCCGCAAAGGGCAAGTTTGATGAGAATGTAACCGCGTTGTTTCAGGACCGCAAAGGAACTGTCTGGGTAGGCCGTAGCAAGAGGCTGTTTGCCTTCGAGCACGGCCGACTTCAGGAATTTAAGCGTGCGGACGGGTCTAATCTTGACCAGAGAATTGCTGCGGTCACGGAGGACGCCATTGGGAACATTTGGGTGCTAACGGAGCGCCATCATGTCTACCGAATTGAGAACGGAAATCTACGATTTGTGTTGACCGCAAGCGGCGACAACCGTCTTTCAGGCACGCTGGCGGCAGATCACCAAGGCGGCCTTTGGATCGCATCGCGAAACGACACTTTGACTTATTACAAGGATGGAAGTGCACCGACGATCTCCATGAATCGGCCCGATAGCTCTTTTGGTGTTTCAGAGATCGTCGTCGATTCCGATGATGCTCTGCTGGTGGCGACGACCGACGGGCTTTTTCGTTGGGATAACCAACGTTGGCAAGTGCTGGACAGCCGCAACGGTCTTCCAAGCAACCTGGTTTACTCTGTGCTGCGAGACAATGACGGCGCCGTTTGGGTCCGTTGCCAGAAAGGGTTGGTGCGGATTTCGGCGTCGGAATTCGACAAGTGGTTGCACCAAAGTGACAGCAAACCTGCAATGGACGTTTTCGACAACTTTGATGGCGCTCTGTCGGGACATGGCCCATTCCTGATGCAGCCCTCCGCTACGAAGACGGCGGATGGACGCCTTTGGTTTGTGGCTGGTGCGGTTGTGCAAATGATCGACCCCAGGCAGACGTTTCAGAACAGAATTCAGCCGCCGGTTCATATTGAAGAGGTCGTTGCCGACAGAAGAAGGTATTCACCCCGTCCGGGGCTTCGTCTCCCCAGGCTCTTGCGAGATCTTGAAATTGATTACTCAGCATTGAGCTTCATTGCCCCGCAGAAAGTGCGCTTTCGCTACAAACTGGAGGGCCGCGATGAGGGCTGGCAAGAGCCAGGAACCCGGCGACAAGCTTTCTATAGTGACCTTCATCCGGGAAATTACCGATTTCGCGTCATTGCTTGCAACAACGACGGAGTATGGAACGAAGAAGGTGCAACTCTGGACTTCACCATCGCGCCAGCCTGGTTCCAGACCACGTGGTTCCGACTCCTGTGCGTCATAATCGGAGTTGTTGTGGCGTGGGCGATTTACCGGCTGCGCGTGCGCCAGATTGCGAGAGCAATCGGTGCCCGCTTCGATGAGCGATTAGCGGAACGCACCCGCATGGCGCGTGAACTTCACGATACATTCCTGCAAACGATTCAAGGCAGCAAGTTGGTTGCCGACGATGCGCTGGATCCCTCGACTGACCTCGTCCGCATGCGTCACGCCATGGAACAATTGTCAGCCTGGCTCGAACAGGCTACGCGCGAAGGCCGGGCTGCGTTGAACTCTCTGCGCACTTCAACTACTCAGAAGAACGATCTTGCCGAAGCCTTTCATCGGGCGACGGAAAACGGCTTAATGCCAGGATCAATGCAGGCTTCATTTTCCGTTGTGGGCGATGCCAAAGAGATGCATCCAATCGTCCGTGATGAGATCTACCGCATTGGATATGAGGCAATCGGCAACGCCTATAAGCACTCGCAAGCAAGTCGACTGGACGTCGAGCTCAAATACACACAGGACCTCGCTCTGCGGGTACGCGACAATGGTGTAGGTATCGATCCTTCTATGGCGGCGCTGGGAAAGGACGGGCATTTCGGGCTTCGGGGAATGCGCGAGCGCGCTGCCCGCATCGGAGGCAAGCTTACATTGGTCAGTTCCGCAAACTCCGGAACCGAGATAACGGTGGTTGTCCCCGGAGGCATCGTCTTCCGAAAGAAAAGAACCACTCCCCTTGAAAAGATGAAGGCGCTCTTGAGAAGGATGGGCTGAACGCCCAACACGGATCAGCCTCCACGCTGAGTTATCAACGAAAAACAATTTAGACCTGCAGAAAAATCTAGGCTGAATTCTATAGTTCCTGAGGTTCCTCAATATTCGCAACTTCACTACTCTGACACCATTCCGAACGTTCAGAGGTAACAGCGGTGAAGGCGGCGATCTACCAGCGAAAAACAATCTCCATTCATGGCAAGACAGACGATTGCCTTGAAATCAGCGACCGCCTTTTGCCTCGAGCTGAGAGGGAATTGGGGGCATTTGCTCGCGCAGTAAACAAGCTATTCGGTTCCGCCCACGCTGGCCAATCGATAGAAGACTGGATAGAGGAGTTTGAGTCGATGGATTGGCTGGCTGGAAGCACAATTCCTGATTGGCGCCGGATAACGATTGTGGCGGCGGCTCGACTTGCCAGCCGCGTTGAAATCAAAACCGAGGGTCAGAAAAAGGAGAACCACCGATGACAAATTCACTAAAAAAGAGCGCCATCATCACCGGCGCCTCGGGCGGGATCGGAGGCGAGGTTGCAAGACGGTTGGTAAGAGACGGCTTCGCGGTCGTCATTCACTATGCCGGTAAACCGGCCCCGGCTCAAGCGGTAGTAGCCGAGCTCAAGGCCGCGGGCGGACAAGCAATCTCCGTGCAAGCAGATGTGGCGAGTGTTCCCGACGTGGAGCGTCTCTTTAAAGAATCGATTGCCGCTTTCGGCAACCCCACAGTGGTCGTTCACTCTGCTGGAATAATGCCGCTGTCTCTCATTTCTGCAGGCGATGTGGAGGCTTTCGACAAGGCGATCGCGACAAACTTGCGCGGGACCTTCCTGGTGCTTGCGCAAGCGGCAAAGCACCTTCCGGACGGTGGCCGCATCATTGCTCTCTCAAGCAGCGTCATCGCCAAGTCCTTCCCGACCTACGGTCCCTACATCGCTTCTAAGGCGGGGGTTGAGGGCTTGGTCCACGTCCTCGCCAACGAACTGCGCGGCCGAAACATAACGGTAAATGCCGTTGCGCCTGGTCCAGTGGGAACGGATCTGTTCCTCAAGGGCAAGAGTGAGACACAGATCGAGGAGTTCAAGAAGCTTAATCCGCTCGAACGCCTGGGCACGCCGGAGGACATCGCCAGCGTCGTGTCATTCCTTGCTGGCCCTGATGGTGGATGGGTCAACAGCCAGGTTCTTCGCGCCAATGGCGGCTTTGCGTAACGCTTCCTGGTTCAGCACGAACCACGGAGCAGCACAAGGCTGCGAGACATTGGATAGCAAAGATATTTAATTTCGCTACACCACAAAACCGATCGACAAGGAGAACGAAGATGAAGGATATCATTGTCATTACCGGAGCTTCGAGTGGTTTCGGAGCATTAACTGCGCGCGCTTTGGCAAAGGCGGGTCACACCGTCTACGCGAGCATGCGTGAGACCAAGACTCGCAACGCACCACAGGTCAAAGAATTGGGAGAGTACGCCGCTAAATACTCTGTGGACCTGCGTCCCATCGAACTGGACGTTTCATCGCAGGAATCCTGTAACGCCGCCGTCCAAGAAATCATTGCGAAGACCGGTCGCCTGGATGTAGTGATTCACAACGCAGGCCACATGGTCTTCGGCCCAGCCGAGGCTTTCACGCCAGAACAGCTCGCTGAGCTGTATGACGTCAATGTGCTAAGCACTCAACGCGTGAACCGCGCGGCCCTGCCTCAATTGCGCAAGCAGAAGAAAGGTCTCGTGGTCTGGGTGTCAAGCAGCAGCTCAGCGGGTGGAACTCCGCCGTATCTAGCCCCGTACTTCGCAGCGAAGGCCGGGATGGATGCCTTAGCCGTAGTCTACGCACGCGAATTGACGCGTTGGGGTATCGAGACGTCGATCATCGTTCCAGGCGCCTTCACCGGCGGCACAAACCACTTCGCCCATGCCGGTTCCCCTGCAGACAAAGCACGCGTCGCTGAATACGAAGCGGGTCCTTACAAGGGTTTCGCGGACGATGTGCTCCAGGGTTTCGCCTCCATAGTGCCTAGTGACGCCAATGTCGAGGGGGTTGCGGACGCGATCGTCAAAGTGGTCGATACCCCCTTTGGAAAGCGACCGTTCCGTGTGCACTATGACCCGACCCACGACGGTGCGGAAGTGGTCAATATGGTTTCGGATCGGGTCCGTGCCGAGCTTCTTCGTCGGATCGGCCTCACGGACGTGCTAACACCTCGGGATTTCGCAGTTCAGTCGAAAAGCGCGGCTTAGCCGGTCGACCGGCAATCCGCACTTAATCAGAACAAGGGATGGTTTCCCGACAACGTGCGGGAACTGGCCTTAATGCCGAAGGCGCGTTTAACAGGAGCAATCGCCATGGCTTCTAAGACGTTATCTGTCCATCAAGACAGACCAGGATTTCAGCCCCGCCGAACGCCGGCAGTTGACCTGCGAGTGAGCGGGGAAGTAGAACGCTCCGCGATGGCACTTTTGCCGCCTATTATCTCCCCAAACGAAGATTACCGCCTTCGATATTTGCAAACAGATCTGTTGGGATCGGAGAACTACCAGGTAGCGCTCATCCCACCTGCAAAGCCTGGACCTCGATTGAGAATCGGCGCGTCTGAGACCGCACCTCCAATCCTGCTTCTCCCCATTACTTGGAAAGGGTTGGTCGCTCGGGTGCGTGCAGAGGAGGATGATGCACGATCACTTCAGAATTCGGTTGTTCTGTTCGGCACTGTCCGGGTTGACCTATTCCGGTCGGAAGTCAGACGCTCCGACATATCAGTTGTTCTCACCGCTCTTGAGTTCAAACTTCTCCGGTTCTTTGTCACGAGTCCGGGGCGGGCGATCTCCCGGGACGAACTCTTGAATCAAGTCTGGGGCTTTGAAAATTATCCCTGCACACGCACGGTTGATAACCACGTTTTGCGGCTGCGCAAGAAACTCGAGCCGGATCCCGGCTGTCCCGTTCACTTCCAGACCGTGCATGGTATTGGTTACAAATTCGTTCTCGAATACAGACCGGCCGATGCCAAGCAACGAACATGAGGCGGCATGTTAGCCGCTGCATCACGCCCACGATTTTAAGGTAGCGGTCGAAGTCGATTTGAAGATCTCGAGGAATTACGAGGGCAGATGGGCGGTCACGAAGCAGGAATCGTCCTTGATCTGGAAGAGGTGACACTCGTCGACGTTGACGTGGTTCGCTTCTTGGGAATGTGTGAAGCGAAGGGCGTCGAACTGGTGCATTGTTCGAACTATATCCGCGAATGGGTTTTTAGGGAACAAGCTTTCGACGAGAAAAACTAAGGGTGGGGTGGGATATGAACAGCGAAAACGTGCCAGTTTTAGATGAGCGTAGTGGGATGGCTTTCCCCTATGCCGATTATAACGATGTGTCGCTGGGGAGTGCGTCACCGGATGTGAGCGCCAAACTGCGCCCGGCACTCTTGACACCTCACCGGTTCGCCCAGCAGCACGAACATGAGCATAAGGGCTTTGGAGGCATAGTGGGATCGAGCCCAGCACTGATGGAGATGCTGGATCTAGTTCGCACGGTTGCGCCCACGGATTCGACAGTTCTGATCGAAGGGGAGACGGGGACCGGAAAAGAACTCATTGCAGGAGCCATCCATGCTCACAGCAAGCGGAGGGATCGCCCCTTCGTGAAACTGAATTGTGCCGCAATTCCTTTGGGGTTGCTTGAGAGCGAACTCTTTGGCCACGAACGGGGCGCTTTTACAGGGGCAGTGGCACGCAGGGTTGGCCGCTTCGAGGCGGCGGATCGAGGTACGCTCTTTCTGGATGAGATCGGTGATATCCCGCTGGAATTGCAGGCGAAGCTGCTACGTGTATTGCAGGAGGGAGAATTCGAAAGACTCGGCAGCAACCAGACTCAGCGAGTGAACGTGCGCTTGGTGGCCGCGACTAACGGGGACCTTTTAAAGCTGGTCTCCGAGAAACGGTTCCGGAGTGATCTTTACTACCGGCTTAACATATTTCCTATTCCGGTACCCGCACTGCGCGATCGCACAGACGACATTCCTTTGCTAGTCTGGCACTTCGTCAGCAAATACGCCGCGAGGATGCAAAAACGGATTGATGAGATCCCAGTGGAAGCAATGAACGTGCTAAGTGATCATCCCTGGCCGGGAAATATCCGTGAATTACAGAACTTCATCGAGCGAAGCGTCATCTTGTCCCCGGGTAAGATTTTACGTGCTCCTCTCGCAGGGTTGAGGCCAACCGCTGAAGTTGGCATCCCGAAAGCCGTCACGATGGAAGAAGTTGAGCGAGCTCACATCCGCAAGACCTTGGAACAGACGAACGGGATTATCGGCGGCACCAAAGGAGCCGCCGCCCGTCTAGGAATGAAACGCTCCACTTTCTACTTTCACATGCAGAAACTAGGAATCCCGCGTTCAAGAGAGAGAGAATTCGTGGTCTATGGGAGGTGAGCCACTAAACCCGCGAATGCACTAAGAAAACTAAGCGAGCGATAATTTGTCTTGTGGCATCGTTGGATTGCACAAAACACCTTCCAGTTAAAGAGCGGCTTCGCTTAAGACCAAATCAAGTCAGATACGGAGGACCGTCATGTTTTCAATCATCGGAATCACTGGTCGAGTGGGCGGAGGTGCTGCCAGCCATCTGCTGGGATTGGGTAAGCAAGTACGCGCTGTTGTTCGCGACGAGGCCAAGGGCAAGGTCTGGGCATCGAAGGGTGCGTCTGTCGCCGTTGCCGATATGTCCGACGGCGAGGGCCTGGGACGCGCTATCGCGGGCTCCGAAGCAGTCTTCGTTATGTTGCCGCCCCTATTCGATCCCTCGCCTGGATTTCCTGAGGCCAAAGGCCTGATCGACAGTCTTTCCGTGGCGCTCCGGCAATCGGGGGCAAAGCGAATCGTTGCTCTTTCGACGATTGGTGCCCACGTCACCAGGCCGAATCTGCTCAATGGCCTTCACCTAATGGAGGAGTCGTTCCGGCAGTTGCCGATGCCGGTCACGTTTCTTCGACCGGGATGGTTCATGGAGAACCATGCTGGAGATGTCAGCTCTGCCATAAGCGAAGGCATCATCCATAGCTATCTTCAGCCTATCGAACACTCCATTCCCATGATCGCGACCAAAGATATCGGCGCACTCGCCGGCACTCTTCTGCTTGAATCGTGGTCGGGAAAGCGGGTTGTCGAGCTTGCGGCGAAGACACGCGTTTCCGCGGCGGACATCGCGGCGACGCTGACCGACATTCTCGGCAAGCCGGTGAGCGCGGAGCCGGTTCCGCGAGCGGGATGGGAAGCGGCCTTTCGCGCTCAAGGCATGAAGAACCCCACGCCGAGAATTCAGATGATCGATGGCTTCAATGAGGGCTGGATCGAATTCGAAGGTGGATTCGAAAATTCAGTCAAAGGCCAGACCTCGCTCAAAACCGTCCTCGAAGAAATGGTTCAGGCTGCTCGTAAACAGGCCGCATAGACCGAATTCCTTTCTTACTAGGAGAGAACGGTGAAGACACAACAAATGACGAAGTACATTCTTGGAGGCGTGATCGCTGTGGGCCTCAGCCTTTTCTGCGCTTCGTCAAACGCACAAGCGAAGGAGAAGAAGATGAACGAAGCACTGACCGTCAACGGAGACGGCGCTCAGCGCAATCCAGATATTCATTGGCCCGAAGGACAGCACCCCGAAGACGCGGACCTCTACGCCCACAACGAGATTATGGTGAATGCGAGTTGCGAAACCGTGTTTGCCAATATCGTCGATGCGCAATCGTGGCCGAGCTGGTATCCCAACTCTCACAATGTCGTCGTCCATGACAGCCCGGACAACAAATTGCACGAGGGGACGAAGTTCTCCTGGGACACGTTCGGTGTACATATCGAGAGCACGGTTCACGAGCTCGTGCCCAACAGCCGAATTGGCTGGTGGGGTTTGGGCACGGGAATGAAGGCTTATCACACGTTCCTGCTGGTTAAAACCGGCCAGGATTGCCACATCATCACCGAAGAGGTGGTGAGAGGGGAAGGTGCTATCAAATTCCGCCAGGAGCAGCCGAACGCAATGCACGACGGCCACGATCTTTGGCTGAAGGTCATCAAAGAGCGCGCTGAAAAACAGAACTAGAGGAAAGATCTGCCGAATCGGTTGGCCCATCATCAATTGACCTCCGTGTGTGCATCTGCACACCTACTGCGATCGCGGTGATCGCGCCCGATACAACGGCCGCGGCTGCGACGATCAAAAATGAGCGTTGAAGGGCCGGCGCCGAAACGGGCGACGGCAATCCAACCTAACCCAGCGGCGATTAAGAGTCTGATAGTTCCTGCCTTATCGGAAGTCGATAACCACAAGATGACTTGTCAGAGTAATCAGCACAGGCGTTGCGGATATCTGGACTCGTCCCGGTCTGGACAGGCGCTCCCGCAGCCTGGTTTCGATATCCGTGATGATTCCATGCGACAGCCCCATGAGTTCGCAATCCACATGGGGGCAGGGCTCAATAACGGCCTCACATTGAAAAGAAATCGAGGAAGTTCTCATCCAGGCGCTGCCATACGTTGGCTACCCTGCCATCGCAACAGCACTGGCTGCTGCCGCCGAGGTTATCAAAAAGCATGGTCTCGACGTCGACGAAAACTACACTGGCCACCGCGGCCTGCTTTGACACTAAACGGCACCCGCACTGCCGGTGTTGAACGACGAGGCTATCGTCTCGTGAACCACGATAAGTACCGAGACGTCGGGTTGTGGGGGTTCGAGATGGCTTTCTACAGAACCGACAATGCTGTAAGAGGCGAACGCCACCGCATTTCTGCAGTGGCCATGGTTGCGGGGGGGGGCGGATTTGAACCGCCGACCTTTGGGTTAATCATCCCATTGTTACCGGCAACCCTTGTTGGACAGCTAACGGACAGTCAACTTCCAGACCAATTTGAGCTCCTCGCCCCAATTGGGCCCCCGATTCCGGTTGTTTACGATCATTCTCATGTTTAGGGACCGATAGGGAATCTCAAGGAGCGTTAGGTTATGAGCTTAACAATATTAGTGTTTTAAATAAGTTACAAGACGCGGGTGGCCCTTGAAAAGCCTTGTAAGTAGGGGTAAGGAATCGTTATTGGACAGTTAAAGGACAGTCGAGTTGTTGAGGTTTTCCGAGATCTCGATCTGCTCGGACGAGGAGTATCAGAAGCCGTCTGAAGTGCGAGGGAATTAGCTAAAAGAGACTGACAGAAAGCTTCTGGCAACTCGTTGAGCCAAGCTTAAATTCTTGCCGGTCAGATTTTGTCCGCGTAATTTTTCCGAATCCAGTCTTCAACCTGTCTACGGACCGGTGCCGCGACCTTGCCCGCATGATCGGCCTCGCCCTGGGATGCGAGCCCATGGTCATCATAGGCGCCCGTGTTGCGTTTGCGTCGCAAGGTGTCGAGCGTGCGAATGATCTTCTTCTCAGGATCGATGGAAAACTCGAGCGCCTCAATGGTCCAGTAATGCTCATTACTGCCCCGTACCACCCGGTAGCCGGCTGCGCGAAGCGCGGCTGTGGCGGAAGCTCGTACCGCGTCATACGCCAGACCCAGCTGCACGTCTGTCGATAATCTCGCTTTAACGGCCTTCCGATAGTCATCCAGGCGGGAGTTCGCGATCGCAAGCAGACGGCCGATCTCCTCGCGATCCGATGATTGCTTGTCGAGCTAACTATTTTTGACCCAGTTCTCGTACGACACCCTCGTCTCCAATCAGAAATAGCTTGTTTTCTGAGAGAACAGTCTTCAGAAAATTGCCGCGAAACTTCTTGCCAAATTCGCGTGTCGAATACACGGTAGGATTGATCTCCCGATTCAAGCTCTTGTGGGCGTCCGCCAGATGCTCGATGACATCTGGAAAATGAACCCTACCTACAATCATCAGATCGACATCACTTTGAGTATTCTCCTTCAATCGTGCCGTTGAACCATAAACAAACGCGACACTGATCTTTTCCCTAAGAGGATTGAGCGCTGCCAGGAGAACATCGTGGATTCCCACAGTCTTCGTCACCAAGCCCTTCATCTGTGTAAAGACAGGGCTTTGGTCATTGGCGCTATAGAAGACATGGTTTCCCAATGTCTTGCGCCTAACCAATCCGGCATCGACGAGCTGGCGCAGTTCGCGCTGGACCGCCCCGAGTGTGATTTTTGTTAGTCGAGAAAGCTGGCGCAGGTGGAACGAATCACCCACATGTCCGTAGAGAACGGCGAGCACAGCACCGCGGGTGCGACCGAAGAGTGTCCGGGATAGCACACTGGCTGTACCCATTTCGGGGTCAATCGTACCCGAAACGGATACACCTGGTCAAGATGCTCGGACCAATCGTGACATCGGAACCCTGGGCACCAAATTCCGGATCGCTTGGGACAATATCGCGAAGCGATCCTGTGGGCGTGTGCTGAAGTAAGCCGAAAAAATAGCCTTATCCCACGAGACCGCATTGGCGGTTTATGGCATTTCTGATGCGAATCCGCCACGCGTACAGATCACAGTGCCGAAAAGTGCCCGCCGCCGTCCCAAGTGGGTGGAAATTCATCGTGCTGATTTGCGAGCTTCGGATATCAATCGAGAAGGACTCCCCGCGACCACGATCGAAAAAGCCATTTCCCAACTTGTGGAAGAGACTGGCCGTGTCGGATTGGCGCGAGGCGCTCTGAAAGATGCGCGCAAGCAAGGATTTCCTAAATCGCGCAAAAGGCAGCCGATTCGTTCAGATATGTTTGTGATGATTGGGAGTTAAGAGGGTGCAGGAGCATCTTCGTGACGGCTTCGCAAGAGCAATGATTTATTCATGAGCGCCCCAAAGTGTCTTTGAAGAAGGATATCGACGGCGAAAAGAAATACTCCCCACCGGTCGGAACGATGAAGGGCTTCGCAATGGATACCGTCTCGTCGCCTCCTCCAATTTTCAGATGGAAGGCCCGACCCGGATTTTGTGACAGGATGGGATCTTCGCCCGCGCCGGATCGCGGCATGTCATGCTGGTTGATCCAGCTCCGCATGAGAAACTCGAACTGCTCCTCGAGCGACGTCTGGTAAGCAACAAACAGCAGGCCTTTATCATCTGCGCCGGTTGAGTAGGTAATGCCTCGTCGCAAGAGTGAGTGCCGGGGAGTTCGCTCCGCGAGGCCGAGTTCAGGGGTCTGGTCGCGAGGATTCACCTTGCGGATGTGCGCTCCCAGTGGACACAAATTACCGTCCGGATCCGCTGAATTCGGCCACGTGTCTCCTGGCAACGCCGGCGTCTGCTCCTGAGCGTAGGAAAAATAATTGAGCGAGTCTTCCCGGTTGATGCCGAAGTCTTTGAGAGGACTGCGCACCACCGGAGTGCCGGACTTCCAGCGGCCGATGAGCAGAGCCCCGAGGCGATCCTTATCGATGGGCGCCGCAGAATGTTTTCGGGTAAGGTCGGTCGCCGCCTTCTCGACAAAGTGGTTGAATTCGTCAACGTCCTGTCGAAGCCGGCGATAGACCATCAGCGAACCATTCTTCGCCCAGGACGGCCCCTTCGCCTGATCCGTTGGATCGTAGGTTCGGGTGTCGTCGCCTTTCTGCCTTCCATAACCGAATATAAAATGGCCCGGCCAAATGAGCCGGTCGCCAGGCTCGGCGAAATCCTGCCGAACCTTATCGAATGTCTTGTCGCCTGGTATTTTGCGCGGAGACACGAAGTCATAGGGCGCGTTCGGCCATCGTCCACGAACAGCGGGACGGGAAATGTTGTCTTTGAATCCAAATTGCTCATGGCCGTGTGCCGGAGCTGCATCGGCGTCGCCTCGATCTTCATGCACCAGGGTCATGCCCTGCGAAGTGATCTCCGCCGTCAGCTTTTTCGACTCATCGAGCAGCCACTGAAGATCGTCGCTAGCCACAATCAGGACGACATCGACCGGATGAACGCTGCCGCCGACCAGCCACTGGGAAATATGCCCCGGCTTGGTCTTTTGATTCGGATCCCCGATGTAATCCGAGCGCCGGCTCAAACCCACCTTAAACGCGTCCTCGAATTGATTGACATCGTCTTCGCGTGTCAGTTTGAGCAGTCCCGCGGCGCTCAACGCCAGGTTTTTGAAAACGTAATGGGCCCCGTCGGGCTCGTGGCCCAGGCGGTTACGCATGCTCTTGTAGTGCTCGTGAGCCTTCAGAACATCGCTGGCGCGGTCGAGTCGCGAATTCAAATTCGCCAGACACTTCCGGGCAACAGCGGGATCGGTGATGGAAAAGAAAAGAAAGTGTTGATGATCCTTCAAAAATCCGGGAATCACGTTGCCCTGAATCTCGTTTAAAGCGAGGGACGGTTCATCGTTTGGCGGCGCCATTCAGCACCCCACAGGGATTACAGGCGTGAGCGATTTGCCGTCCAAGTCCGTGTCCTTCGGGCCCGCCAGCGCTCCCAGTCGCATGCCCAGATGTCGGGCAAGGTGTCCGCCGAAGGCGATCGGGACACCGCCGATCTCGATATCGGAGACGGTGTAGCCCTTACTCGCCGGAACCAGGTATTCGGCACGAACGATCAGCGATTTGCTGGAGTCTCTATCGGCTCTGCCGTTGATCACATGGAAGAATTCCTGAGCATCCGTATCGTCCGGTGTTTTCCATCCTTTCGTATCGAGCGACGTCATGTATAAGCCGACCGGATTCTGCAGGGTGATGAATCGATTCTCCCGTGCCAATTGGTTTACCTGGTCGCCAATCGAAGGGTCGCTGCCACGGCTAAGCTCTCCGAATTGATCGCATCGAATCAGCTCACCGATGTCGGTAATCACCGCGTTTGCGCTATTTTTGTGAACAATGGCCGCGCGGGCGGCAATGTTGACCTCGGCCCCCAGCGTATTGTTCGGTTGTTGCAGATGCACGCAGAACTTGTTATTCCAGTCGTTTCCCGGATTGTAGACAAGCTTTCCGTCCGCATCGTGGGTTTCCAGATCCGAAAGTTTTATCGCGGTCGAGTCGCACCTTCGCTGATAAATCTTGATCAACTGTGCTCGGGCGAAGTCGGTCAGACTTGCATCCAAGGGATCGTAAAGAAATTGGCAATACTCGGGCGGCTCGCAAGTGAAGACTACTCTCTTGATCTTTCCACCTTCCTTGAATACCTGCCATTCACAGTATTCGTCCTGGCTTCGCAGCATCTGCCTTATGACAAGATTCTTTGGAAGATCACTCAATGCAAAACTCATTTGGAGTTGGGGTTTATCCAGCTCTTCAAAATCCTTGGGCGTCGGAGATGCAATGCGTTGCGGAAATGCGTGCCATGGAATGCTCTTCGGGCTAAGGCTGACCTTGGAGGGCCGCGATACCGGACTAAAGAACCGTATCTGTTTCGCTTCATCGATCCCCGGCACCGCTGCATGGATGATCCCCTTGGCCTCAGTGATGTTCATCTGAAATGTGGTTTCAATCATGTCGTGCCAGGCTTTTCGCAGTTTAGGGCCGAAGTCGTTTTGCTCTCCGGTAGGGTCGAAAATGAAATCCTCGGTCGACTCATGGGCCGTGCGTGCTGCCTTCGTCGTTCTCTGTTCAATCTTCAGCCACGACGGCGCTGCAACCTCCTCTAACTGAAAGTACCCATCGCTCTCGCGCGGTTGCGTCCGCTCCTCGATCTTGAGCCACGACGGTCTTGTCAACTTCGTCGGCTGCTCGTTGGCAACTTCGCTCCATTCGTCGATACCTTCCGATGTCTGTGACTTTTTCCGGGAGGCGGGAACGAATTTCTCCAGGGTCGCTTTCATGGTGCGGATTTGGTCTGGCGTGAAAGTTCGTTCCGAATGCGCCAGCTCATTCCTTACCCAGGCTCCCCATCGCGCGGTATCGCTCTTCAGGGTGATCGCGCCCGGTCTCCCGATGACGTCGGTTAAAGGGTCGAATTGATTCTGTCCGGGTGCTGGAAGGTACATGCGGTCTCCGGGGGTACTGGTGTGGGAAAGGCCGAAGGTGTGGCCGAGTTCGTGGATGATGATGTCGGCGTAGAAATATACTTCCAGGGCTTCGGTCGCCTCATCTGTTGTGGGATACATACAGCGGAACGATTTCCAAAGTTCGTTCCGCATCCGCGGATCGATTTCCTTCACAAAAATGAGGTTGGCAAGAGGAGTCGCGACATATCCGGGGGACATGTAGCCGGTGACGTTCCCTCTCATCTTATCCATCGTCTGTGCGACCAACGGAGTCGGGTCCATGTCGCCCCAATTTACGAACGCAGCTCGTATCGCCTTCTCGTCGTCACTATCCAGATTAGGCGAGAGAATTGTGATTTGAATGCGGTCCTGGTGACCGCGGAAATCCTCTTTTAAGAACGACCCGAATTGCACATCCACGGTGATTCCGATCTTGTCGTAGCACGCCCTCACTTTTTCCAAAATGGCCTGACTGCGCAGTGGATGAGCCAGGTCGTTGACTCGCACGTGGACTACTCTCTCCGTCTGGTCATCTTCCGCTGTGTAGGCGGAGACGGAGTCGGTCGCACCCGAGTCGAAGTTTGGCTCGCGCGAGGCACAACGGCAGGATTGCTCGCGAACGGATTCCTCATATTCGCTCCAACTCTCCGACCCCTGCGCCTTGGGCTGAGTTACTGTGGGAGTAGTTGTTCCAGTCAACGGCTTACCAAAAATCCAGTCCGACAAGTGCAACGCCTGTGCGGTCAGGATGGTTGCATTGCGATCCGTTATGTGAGCGGTGGATGGATACGTACGCGCCTCGTTTTTCCGAATCAAGATGTCGTTGCCCGCCAGGACTTGGGCAAGACGCGCTGCCACTCCGCAAAAAATTCCACCCTTGTCGCTCTTGGTAAGCGGGACACATCGACCCTGACCATCCGAGCCAACCTGCCATTTGGCTTTGATGAGCGTGCCATCAGGGGCGATCCAGCCGTGTCCCGCGGCCATGGCGATACGGGTCAATGCAAACTGGGTTTCGATGGGGAACTTATCGAAATCTCCGCCGTTTTTTTGCGCTCCCGCACGAACCTTAATCTCGCCGTTTTTTAAATAGACAGCGGTTGCCAGGGTCGCATCCTTGCCTGTATTGAATGGGATGGTGGTAACGTCTCGCCCGCTCTCATTGGTGTCGATTGTCTTTTTCGCCGCATTAAAATGAACTTTGGAAAAGGCCGGAACATTGGCCTTGAGCTGGGCTCTCTCCTCGAAGAAGTCGTCGGTTCCACTGAGAAACGTAATGACTTCGTTGGGGCTGAGATAAGTCGAGTTCGTGTCCACCTCGGCGAGTAGCACGGCTGCCAGTAATCCCGGATTAATGTTGACCTCGCCAGCCGCCCACTCGACCAGATCGCGAAACTTTTTCCCGGTTGCGCCCCGGAATTGCGGGTCACGCTCCGCCGCGTAGTTCCCCGACACTCTTAGATCTGCATCCGCGGACGCCTTCTCAGTTGCCGGCCGAACTTCGCCAACGAGAATAGCCGTCCATTCTGCAGTCAGTTGTTTGAACTTTGCATTCGTAGGATCTAACGGCCCGACTTGCAGCTCTGTATGGCGCGTGAAGAAAACTAAATTAGTGAGATCATTTTCATCGTGCCGGCCTGCCTGGATTGCCAGTGCTAGGGCGCGAGGCCAATCTTTCTTGCCCAGCGCGTCAGCCACGTTGTCCGGAATGGCGGGCGGACCAAATGCTTGCTCCGAAGGCTCTAGTTCGCTCGATTCCGGACGCAGAATTATCGTGTGGGCGGGCACACAGCCACGATGATCCAGAAACCTGCGCGCGAACGAGTGTTGGCGGGCGTGCGGATACACGCCACTTTCGATCACTACTCCGTAATATCCCGGTTGCTCACTCTCGGCGACGACTCCTTGCGCTGCGAAGGCCAGCGGCGTCATCAACTCACCCGACGCCAGGACGCAAACATGTCCTACATCTTCCGCGCCGGGGAGAGCACGCACCATCCAGTCGCCAACCTGCAGCCCACCTTCCGGCTTCTGCTGCCCCATGGCCACAATCCTCAACTGCTTCGGCGACCTGCCTTGCCCAGCCGCGCGAAAAAGAGCGGCGGGCGACAAATTGGTGGAAAATTCGGCTGACAACTTGAAGATCGAATCTTCGCCGCCGAATTCCGCCCTGGCCAGATCAGACATAAGACGCTGCAAGAACAATGTCTCCGATTGGCGCTGCCCGGCACTGCTATCCAGCACCGCTTGCTCCGTCCTTTCAAGAGAACTGTTGTCCTGAAAACGACCGGTGAAGTAGGAATTCATAATTGCTCCTTGACCTGGCGCAGGATCGGAATCCTCCGATTCGGTCGTCTCAAACCAAAGCGGTTGAGAACCAGTAGGAAAATTGTTTTGAAAATAAGTTTGAGAGTCGGTTTGCAGTTGCGGCGTGGCGACCAAGTCCAGTTCGCGTACTCGACGAATCGCTTCCTCCATGTTCACTTGACCCCAAGCGCAGCAGTTTGAGGAGCCGGCATCGGGCGCGGCATCTGCACTTCTACTCAAACAGTCGCGAATCTCGGTGATCGAGATCGGCCGCGCCGCAGCCTCGAACATAGCGGCCACCAAGCCGGTCAGGTGAGGAGTCGCCATCGACGTGCCGGAGCGCTCCATAAGCAATCCCTCTTGCCGCACAGCATCCCGAGGAATCGATCGGGCGGCCAGCACGCGCACTCCCGGAGCCAGTATTTCTGGTTTGTCATGGCGCTCGTCCCGCGTAGGCCCGCAGCTGCTGAAAGGCGCCAAGGGACGGCCATCTGCATTTGCGTCGAAGGCCCCGACCGTGATCACCAAGGGAGACGTCGCGATGGTTCCGAGTGTGTAGTCTCGCGAGGTGATTCTGCGATCGAAATGAGATTGCGCTCCTGGAATGCCTCTTTCGACCCACGCGTGAAATCGCCCGGTGATGACGTATTCGCCGATTAGTCGCAAGACCCAGACGCCCGGCGGGCAGCCTTTACGAAGAAAGACCTCGATGTGATTGTCCCGATTGTTGGGATCGTTCTTGCGATGGTAGATCCGTCCGACGAGAGCGCCGTCGTAATTGATATCAGAGACCCCGCCCAGGCTGACTTCCAACGGGTTGCCTCCATCGGGCGGCAAAAGCTGAACCAGGAATCGATCAACTCCGGAATACCACGCATCAATCTCCGGACCGGGATCGTGCGGATGAACAATCCATTGCAAATCGCGCTGTTCCCCCTCGCGCAGCCAGCCATTCACCGCGAGGTGGGCCGAACCATAGTTGCCTGCCGACTGACAGATCGCTCGATTCTTTCCCGAGCCCATCCGAAGCAGCTCGTGCATCGCCTGCTCAAAAGGACTGGTCGCATCATGGCTGCCGGCTTCACGGCCCACGGAAAGGTTTACGACGCACGGACGATCGGCAGCGGTCCGATGCGCAAAATCTAGGGCTTCCAACATACGGACCGAATCCCCGAGATCTCCTTTTACGCCCAGACGAGGGGTGGAGAGGTGAACGAATATGATTTCGGCGTCAGGCGCGATTCCAGAATTTGACCTCGGCGCTCGTCCGTTGCCGGCAGCGATATCGAGCGTGTGTGTGCCGTGACTTCCTTTGCCCGTGTCGCTGATCGCGGGGTGATAGCCGAGCGCATGGTATGAGTCCGAAGTCCGCAGCGCCGCGTTGATCTCGTCCCGCGAAAACATGCGCCCATATCCGTAGCGGTTCGGGTGCGCAGGATCGTAGGCCGCTCCCTGATGCCAAAAACTCATCACCCGCGTGCTGCCATCTGAGTTAAGAAAATTGGGATGCCCGAAATCCAATCCAAAGTCGAGCGCTGCCACAATGCTGCCTCGTCCCGTGAAACGAAGCGGTGGAGCGGCCTGCGCACTGACAGCCCTGGCGTTCGTGAATTCTTGAAAGCTTTCGCTGCTTTCAGAAACTCCCAAAGAACGTGCTGCCTTGAGACTGACTACGTTCGGATGTTGCCTGATTGTCCAAGTGTCTTCAGCGAGAAACCGGCCGGTGCAGATGCGGATGAACTGGCAAATGACCCGAAACTCCGGCGGCACTTGCGTGGGATCTTCCAGGCGAATGATGCCTTCAATGAGCTGCTGGTCCGAAGCAGATTCCACTGCCTCCGCCAGCGCGGGGTCAAGATTGAACTCGGTGAATTTATTCTTGGGCACACGAGCACCGCAGCATTTGGAGTTGCGTCTCAGGGTCAATTCGAACGGTGACTCTCTACAACTTGCGGGCTCGGTTCTGAAGGATCACGGACTGCTGGACACTTTAATCGTGCGCTTCGGTCCGGCCGCAGAATTGGCAACGGAGAGTAGCCGACAGTTCCTTCACCGCCTACCCTCCGGTAATTAGCATGCTTGAGGCACGAAGTAGTTTTGTCCACCTGCTGATACGACTACATACATCTTGTGGGCACCGTTGATATCGACGATTGGAGTCCCCACCGTATAGCTGCCGGCGCTATCTCGCGAAGCCCCCGTGACTCTCGCCGCTTGAACTGCGGGAGCGACGGGAGGGGCAACAGGCGTCGATTGCAGCGATCCGTAGCTGAACAGACCGAGCTGCAGCACGGAAAAGACGTCTGCGGCGATACCGAAGCCGCTGCGGATGTATTGGCCATTAAACGCCAACTTTGCGCCCGAGGTGGCAAGTTGAGTCAGCGATGCGACGGTGGCCATTTTCGTTACATCCTGCTTCGACCATCTCTTCAAAGTCGATTCAGTGGCCAAGGCGGCTGGCGCAGGATGATTCGCAACCTCGAACGCTCCCACGGCCGACAGTCCCGCGCCAATCGCCAAAGTCACCGCTCCAGTCGTAGCGACGTCTTTTTTCGCCTGCGACCGGAACTTCTGTTCGAGCTTTTCCAGCCTGCTATCCAGTTCGCGGCGACCGAGTTCCTGCTTGGCCAGGCCCTGGTTGGTTTCAGTCACGGTCGCCAATTTCGCCGGGAACTGCAAGGTTCGGGGCCGGCCATCCTGACCTCGAAGCGTCATTCCCTGCACTCCGCGCTGCGCCTTGAATGGTCTATGGTGCCGTCGGCGCGAGCGATTATTGTCCGAGCTTTCTTCGGCTTCGATCGACTCTTCCGACTCACCGAATTCTGCTTCTTCACTTTCCCACGGTACACTCTCAATCATTTCTTCGGCCATGATTTCTTCTCCTTTGTGGTCGATTCGTTGGACTGACGTGCTCTGGCCGATGTTTTGGCTTGAGCCAAATTTAGCGGTACTCCCCGGTCGGCTAGCGGCTTGATCACCAGCTCCTCCAGCAGCGCGTGGTCGGGAGGATAACTACCCACACTGCTTCTCCCGCCGCACGTTCCGCAGCCGAAGACGCCGATGAAACATTCGGGACAACATCCCAAAGCCTGCGCGAGCGGTCGAATCTTGATGCGTAATTGTTCAAACATGGCCTGCTGCATGGCGTGTTCGGCTTCGAGCGACGAAATGCGGTCCTGCAGATTCGCCAAATGCCTGCCGTTCAGATTTGTCTCGATCACGTTTGCTTCCACCACAGTTCCTCCCCGAGATACGGTTTGCTGCCCGTTCCACTGATGATTTCGCATAACAGCCGGAGCGGCAGGGGCCGTCGCCCGTATGGCGAGCTCCTCGCCATACTTCTCGACGAGTGCACCGAAATGCTCGTCTTCCAGAAGCCTTGAGAGCAGCGTCATGCCCGATCGTTCCGCCCACTGCTGGGCGTACGGAATGAGTACTCGCGGAAGCATTTTGCCTACAGATTGAGGTTCCATCGTCAGCCTGTCGATCTTGATTGAGAAAAATTCAATACCTTGATTTAGTAGAAAGCCACTGCCTCAGAGGCCTCATCCATCTCCGGCCACTCTTCCGAATCGATGTCGGAAAAACTTTCTCCTATCCACTCCATCGGTTCTTGAGCTTCTTCCGGATTCTTATGTCGAAGGTAAGACAGCACCAAAGCCGCCTGCTGTTCGAACGATGCGGGATCGATCAGGTACTTTCCCGTTTCATCCTGGAGATAGCCTTCGGAAATCGACTCGACTTCGGGCAGATCGTCGGAAGCCTTGGCGAGCAACTGCCCGAGCAGCGCATTAATGGCGCCGCGGGGAACGTTCTTTCCCGCAGCCGTCGGAACTTCCTGGCTGCCCGCCGCGCCCAAAACCTGACTCAGAACAGCTTGTTGAACCGTCGGATTTTGAAACAGACTTAGCAGCGTTGCTGCAGCGCCCTGACCTGTCGGTAGCGCAGGCGGTGCTCCCGGTGCGGACGCAGTCGATGCTGCGGGAGCGGGCGTAGGCGCACTTGCCGCAGCCGCTGGCGCACTGGGTGGGGCTGGAACTGCCGCCGCTGGAGCTGCTGCCGCTGGAGCTGCTGCCGCAGGACTCGGCGGAGCGGGCGCTGTTGGAGCGGGTGTACTCGGGCGAGGTTTCGCTTGCGATTTCAAAAGCGACGATGCCAGTCCCGCGCCAGCGCCAATCACCGCTCCCCACGGACCTAGAGCGGCGCCGGAGGCCGCACCCGACGCAACGTCTGGTGCTGCCTTTTGCAACGCCGGAAGAACCGCTTTGCCCACCGAACTGAGCGTGCTCAGGAAATCTTCGCCAGCGTCGCCCGGCAGTCCTGAAATTGAAGACTCGATGATTCTGTCCAGATCTTCTTCAGGAAGCCTCGCATACTCCGGCCGTAGGCAATAACGCAAACCTTCACGAGTTGCACTGTACTGTGGCATGGTACCTCCTACTGAACCGGGAACGAGCCAATCTGCCGGCGACATCCCAACGAAAACGATTAGAACCTGCTCACGTACACGCCAGCGTCTCGCAAGCGTCTAAATGACCGTCTAAAAAAACATTTCTTCACTTTCACTTACCCTTGGGACGCACCCTGTGCCACCAACTCCTCGCGCCAGAAGTTTCGACTTCAGATCCCATCTCTTTGAGATGCCGGGCGATAAATGAAGTAATTTCGTCCAGTTGGCTGACGTATTTGCATTCGCCACTTGGCACATGCGTGATACTGCCTCGCCAGGAGAAATCCTGGGCGGGCCCTGTCGGTTCTTCCCGGCACAGTCTCACGATGAAAGATTGCCGGGGTAAAGACGGCCGGGGTGAAGGCGGGCTTGGGTCGAGGTTATCCAATGGCGGTGTTTAATAAAAACACAGCCCGATCTGAAACAACGTCTTCGTCGCGTCTCAAAGCCGTCTTAGGGCTGCGTTATGAGCTATCACGACGATCGGTTGGGGGCTTTGATCAATGAAGTAAATTTGCTTTTCGCACTCACCATACCCTTGGGGCGCGGAGTCACTTCGGTTTCCGGCAAGTGTGTTCGGATATGCTGCGCGTCGGTCAGCAGAGATAGAGCTTCTCGCAGTTGCGCCATAATCTGAATCAAGGCAGAGGATTCCGCCTTGCTCTCATTCTGTGGCACATCTTTGGCTATAGCTGGCGGTCCATCGGGAACGCAGTCAGCTCGAATCCGGTCCAATATTTGTGTCGTTTGACGGCCTGGAACAATTCCCAGCTCTTCCTGCAAAGCCGTGGCACAGCGCTGGAATACTCGGATCGCGCCGGCCCGATCTCCCGACCCATAATGCAGCCGCATCATTGCCTGATAGGTGCGCTCATGAGCGCGATCGAGCCTAAGAATTCTTTCCCCGAATTCGAGCCCCGCTTCGGTTTGCTTCCGGTCCTCGGAATAGACCATGAGCTTATCCAGCATTAGCAAGTACAGATTTCGCAACCGCTCTCGTTCAAACAGGCACCAATCCTGGTACCAGCCCTCCAATAAGTCCCCGCGATAAAGCTGGACCGCAGCATTGATGGCGTCAGCATTTGCGTCCGTCATTTTCTGACCCGGCACATCCCGCAACTGCAACGACGCCATCTCGAAAGCAGCAATATCCAGCCAGGTCTCGTTCGTCGCGACCTTCAGCGAGTGCATGTCTGCCAGGAATATGGGCTGGGACTTCGGGATCACCGTTTGAATCTGCCAAAGAGCTTGTCTTAGATACTTCTTCGACTGAGAGGTGGTGTAGTCTCCCCAAAGAACTGAGGCCAACACTTCTCGGGAGTGAAGCTGCTCCCGATGAAGTAACAGGTAGCAGAACAATTCGAGAGGCTTTCCGGTAGGCAACCGATCCAATTCTTGAGTGCAATGATGGACGGATAGTCTCCCGAAGAGTCGAATACTCAACATTGGTCGCCTGCTGACTGCCAGAGTGTTTAGAGCACGATCAAGGCCCAGGCTCCTAAACGGGGCTTGAACTTCTAGGCGGGCGCGATTTCTGAGAGGATAGTGAAAGTTTACAGTCGAGCGTTACAGCCAGGGTTTAACACAGGACATAATTCCATGGACGACCGCGATGATGTGTGCTTGGTGTCCGTTTTCCTTGCGCAAGAAATACGACGCATCGTTGAGGTCATACGGTAATTCCTCAGACCACGGTCCCTGATCGCTGTGGACACCCAATTTGCAAGAGCTCCGAGGGCGATTTTCGTTCCAATCCCCTGGTGTATTCGCTCTGTCACAGCCGCAAGGCTGCAATAAGGCCATCTCTAACCCTTTACATGCGCGTGATCATGTGGAAACAGTGTTGACTCGACGTACCGCACTGTGTGACACCCACCAGGCCTTTGGGTTATCATCCAATTTCCGATTTGCAACTCCTTATTGGACAGCCATCGGACAGTCGAAGTTCAGATCCGGCTTGGCGTCAACCCGCCAATTATTGAAGCGGCTTTTGACAACGATGATCCCAACCAGCCGTCTATTTGCCTTGCTGGGCGCGGAAGATGAATGATCACAGATCTCCCGCGCGATATGCACCCTGCTTCGACAATCCTGCTAAGGAGCAATAAGGAAGCTTAAGAAATCGTTAGGTTATGAGTCCAAAACTATTATTACTTTCAATAACTTACAAGACGCGGGTGGCCCTCGAAAAGCCTTGTAAGTAGGGTTAAGGAGTCGTTATTGGACAGTTAAAGGACCGTCGCATCCTCTCGATCATAACCTGTCAATATAGTTCTATTATGGAACTACATTGACAGAGGCCGGTATTGCTCTGAGTGCGCTCGCCGAGGCGTTGGCAGCCAAACGGCTACCACTACATACGCCTACCCAAGATGCGGTCGATCTGCCGAAGATGGTTCAAGTCGTGTGCCGCTTCCAAGCGGACGAACTCCTCGACCGTTTGCCGTCCGCGTACCTCGTGGACCCCATAGCACTCCACCCACCGTGCGCGCGGGACCGACTCCAACAGTCGCAGGTTGCTCTCGCGCAGCGCCCGAAAGACCCCTGCCGAAAGGCTCGCATCTTGCTGCGCGTAACCTAAGCGCTCCGCCCATATGGCCTGATCCCACCACGTTAAGGCCACGCCTGGATTCGCCAGCTTGTTTCGCAATCGCCACGCCATCGCCAGCTCCGCGTCCGCCAGGTGCGCTACGATCTCGGCAATGGACCACTTTTCAGGTGCAGGTCGTCGGATCAACTCCTCGGGCGCGACATTGCGCAGACGCCGATCGAGCTGCGATGGGGTGGCTTGTTGGACACCGATGGGCTCCTCATCGCCAAGATAACTTAGGACTCGAGTTCGGTATGCTTCGAACGTCTCTGCCATTGGTCCTCCCGGTAGACTGCGCGGCCGAACATCTCGTGGAGTAGATTTTAGCGTTCATCCACGGGCGAAGCTTTCGGCACCGCTGGCAAGGGCTCGCCCGCCAGCCGCCTCTTCACCAGGCCAGCGAGGAAGTCCGCGAAGGGCGCGATATCTTCGCCGACACTCGCTTTTTCGAGAGCGTTCAGATAAGCGTTGCGGGCGGTTACCGGAATGACCGTCCACGGGTATCCACCCGACGCCATCATCGTGTTCATCAAGAAGCGCCCGACGCGGCCGTTGCCATCCATATAAGGATGGATGTAGACGAAGATAAAGTGCCCGAGCACCACGCGGACGGCCGGATGTGGCTCGTCGCGCAGAAGGTCGAAGAACGCCGGCATGGCGTCCCTCACCGCGTCCCGGTTCGGCGGCACATGCATCGACTTGCGGATATAGACCTGCCCGTTGCGGTAGCCCGCGAGATCGGCGGGCTTCAGCAGGCCCACGGTGACGCTCGGCGCGAACAACTGTCGATACCACGTGCCGTGGTCCGCGCCTGCGACCTCTCCCGGATTGTCCCCCTTCAGAATTTTGCCGAGACTTTTCTGCACGGCCTGAAACGCCTGCCAGTAGCCCCGCGCCGCCATGGCGTTCCGCTGATCTCGGTCGCCCTTATCCGCTTCCGGGTTCCACCGCCCCCCACGGACTCGCTCGATAAGGTCTGGCGTGACGCGGTAGCCCTCGATCGACAGCGAATGATACGCGTCTGTACCGTAGGCGTCGTTGACACGCTTGAGGTACGCCTCGCTGTTGCGGGGCGGGCCCGGCGCCTTCGGAAAGCGTTCGATGACCGGCTCGCGCATTTTCTGCCAGAGCGGCCGCAGCCTGTTTACGTAAGGAGAGGTTTCGCGGGGCCCTATAACCAGTGAGGGCTTGTCCGTGAAGGGATCGTTCTCCCGCACGGCGTAGTCGGCCGCCGCCATCGTTTTCACGATGTCGTCCGCGACGCGATCGCGGCCGATGTTTCGGAAGGCCCCGGCCAAGCGTCCGGCGATCACCGTGTGACCGCCCTCAAGGAGGCGGCGGAGAAGGCCGGAGGCGTCGCGTATCATCGGCAGCACCGCGCGAACGTCCGTCGCGTTGTTCGAAAAATAGTTGGGGGAGCACGCGATCAGTGCTGATTCCACCGAGAACAGCCGCAGGCCGGCCTCTCCCTTCCGATCCGCCACCCCCGGCAGCGCGATGCGAAGCTCCAGCAGGGACGTGCCATGCGGGAGTTTGGTAACCTTGTTGCCCGCGCGCGGCGACCGCGCCGCGAGCTGGCCGGGCACGGTCCAGTTGCCGGCATGAAGCGAAAGCGATTGTTCCGGTGAAAGGCACCACCGAAGGCCGAAACGCGCTTCCAGATACGCTGCACAGAAGCGCCAGAACGATGCGTACCAAGCCGTGCTCTCGCCCTTCACTTCGTCCGGGCGGCTCGGGATATACCAGCCCTTGATGACTTCCTGCAGGAAGCCGTTGCGCAGGAGGCGCTCCCGGTGCGTGCGTGACAGGTCGCGCGCCCGGATCGCCCCCGCCCCTTCCGCGATCTGGAGATTCCTCAGGATTTCGAGGGACTGCGCGAGTTTTTCAGGGGGTCTGGCCATAGCCGGTTGCCTTCAGGCTTCGTGCTTCCATTCTCCGATTGCGTTATTCTGTATTTATACTATTGCGTTGGACCGATATTATCCTATTACGTTGTACCAGTTTTATCTTATTGTGTCGATATAGGACTGGTCCAGCCCGCCTAGAAGTGCGGCCCCGTACCCCCGCCGCGTGCCATAGCTTAGACTCAAACCACATGCTCAACCGGGGCCATGCCTATACCACAATCATCATCGGCAAATATCACGGACGAACTCTGCTCTCCCTCCTGGCAAGCCTTTACCCACACTCAACCCCGCAAGCTTGGCAACAAAATCTGAACAACCGCGAAGTCACCGTCAACGGCGTCACTGCGACCGGAAGCAAATCTCTTATTTCAGGCCAAACCCTTGTATGGAACCGTCCACCATGGATCGAAGCGGACACTCCTCAGCACTTCGAAGTCCTGTTGAACGACCCGCATCTGTTGGCCGTCAACAAACCTGGCGGACTGCCAACCCTCCCCGGCGGCGGCTTCATGGAAAACACCCTCCTGCGCCTGGTGCAAAAGCAAACCCCCAACGCAAACCCTGTCTACCGGTTAGGCCGGGCCACAACCGGCATCGTTCTCTTCGCCAAAACAGCGCAGGCCGCCTCTAAACTAGGCGCGGACTGGAACACCCCCATAATTCAAAAAATCTATTGTGCGCTGGCTCAAAACGTTGCCCAGCACGACGCCTACGAAATCCTCACACCCATCGGCCTTGTACCGCACCCGCGTATCGGCATGGTGTGGGCCGCCAACCCGAGTGGCAAGCCGTCAAAGTCATTGGCGAAGGTGATCTCACGCACCGCAAGCACCACAACATTTGAGGTAAGCCTGAATTCCGGACGCCCTCATCAAATCAGAATCCATCTGGCATCCATCGGCCATCCGCTGGTAGGCGATCCTCTGTACGGTTTATCCGGCCAGCCTCTTGAAAATCTCCCCGGCCTCCCCGGCGATGGAGGATATTTCCTGCACGCCCGATTTCTAAACTGCCACCACCCCATCACCGGCGAACAAATCAATCTTGAGGCAGCGTTACCGTCGGGATTCTCATTGCATCAATAGGTTCAGGGAGGACAGAAATTTGGGGACAGACGACGTCCCCCAATTGTGGCTATGCAACGGGCGTCGTGTTGCGGCCGGCTAACGATACGCGGTATAGAAGAGCGTCCTTTCGACGCCCAAGTAGGTGAGTGGCTTGTGCAGGCTCTTGAAGACTCGATTTGTGCGGCGTTTCTGCTGTGCTTCGTCGGGCATATCGTTCTCGTTTCAGCGTGGCACGCAACGGGATCGCGGGCAGAGCGACAAACGACCTCTACACTCCCCAGAGCCAACTCAGGACATTCACCGCGAGAACGGCGATGCCCGTTCCGGCGGCAACGCCGGCCAGGGCCTTTTTTGCACCGGGTTCGCCGTGCGCGAAGCCATAGCCGCCGATCACAATTGCAACCAGACTCGCAACCTTCGCAATGGTGCCGGTGAAAAGACTTTGGATAGCGGTAAAGCCCGTGTCGAACGGTGAACCCTGTGCCAGCGCCGCCACAGGAATGAGGAAGAACAGGGCAAGAACAACTGTAGTTGGATGCACGCGCTTCGATTGAAGAAGGCGTCCGATTTGGCGGATGGAATGAGATCGCGACCACCGGGGCATTTGCACCTCCCGCAGCACCTCAAATCGGCTGCTTGTGGCGCAAACGTAACGCTGCCCAAACAACATGTCCAACAACTTCTCGTCACTCTGTTATTCCTGGGAGGAATAACAGATGAACATGGTGTGGCGAGCGGGTAAATCGACCCTTCCGCCCGCTAATGAATGTTCCAGACAAAGCGATTTGTCGGCAAATGCGCCCCCGGCACTAATACAAGGAATACGCCTAAGTATTTGGCCCCGAGATACGATTGTGGTGGCGGGTACATAATCACTTTGCTCGCAAAATCTGCGTCCAAGTGCCTGGCGATGATGCAGATGAGGCTGTCGCGACCTGTATGACTCGGTTCTGCTGCGATGCCAGATCGGCAACCGAGAAGCGATTTGCTTGATGAAATGTTACGTGAGAAATCGGATTATCGTTGTCTGATATTCCCGGCAGGAATAACACGCGGACGAGAAGTTGTTGGACACGGTCGAGGAAACGAAGCAAATTGGCTGACAGCGTCGGTTCCGCGCAAAATCGAATTGCGCGCTAAACCGCACTGCATCGAGGCTTCTATGTCGACCCAGCCCACTCGAATTCCCCCACGCGAGCGGCTACGCTCGGTTCGGGAAGCACCCGTCAACCAACAATACGCCGCACGTTTCCTCAACCTTCATCCGAAGACGGTGCTCCGCAAGGCTCGTGAGGGCTCGATTCCCGCGCATCCGGTTGGGACAGATCGGAAGCGCTGGCATTTCTATCTCTCGGAGCTAGACCATTGGCTGCGTTCTCAGGTAATCTCAGGCAGCCACCCGCGTCGCCAACCCCAAGGAGATTACATTGGCTAAGCGAACGCGGTATCAGTACGGTAGTGTTGAGATCAACAAACGCGTAACAGGACCGGACGTATGGCTCTATCGTTGGTGGGAACCGACTTCAGACGGTCGCAGAACCAGAAGAGGGTTCACCGTCGGAACCGTCGAAAAGTACAAGACGGAGGCCCACGCCTTGAAAGCAGCAGAAGGCATGCGGCTGATGATCAACGATGGGATGTTGCGCCGAGATCCGGTTCTCTTCTGTGGCATCCTCGACCGTTTCCTGATCGATCAGAAACAGGAAGAGGACGCCGAACAAATCACTCACAATACTCTAGCCTCCTACCGAAGTATGATTTGCCAACACATCCGACCCAAGTGGGGCGACGCCCATCTCGAAGACGTACGGCCCGCTTTGGTACAGGAATGGCTTCGCAAGCTCGTCCTCTCGCCCAAGTACAAGGGACATATTCGATCCCTGATGTATCGTCTTTTCGACAAGGCGATGCTTTGGGAATTGCTGAATGTGGAACGAAACCCCATGGACCTGGTCGAGGTGAAGGGCATCAGCAAGCGCAAGAAGCGTCCTCGTGTTCTTCAGGTGAAGGATGCTTGGCAAATGCTCGACGTGCTGGTTCAGCCTTTTCGAACCATCGTGCTAATTGGCCTGTGTTTCGGTTTGCGAATCAGCGAAATCCTGGGATTGCGCTGGATGGATTTCGATTTCAATCGATCGGTAGTTCTGGTTCAACGATCAGCGGTCGGAAAGCGGCTCAACAAGTTGAAGACGGAGTATTCGCAGGACGAGGTTCCAATCGAACGGGGCTTCATCCTCGAACTCAAGAAATGGCAAGCGCTCTGTCTCGATACCGAAGAGCACTGGGTTTTCCCGAGCCCGGTGACGGGTCGACCATATCACGCCGACTCGATGCGCACCGACTACCTGGTTCCTGCAGGTCTGAAACTGGGACTTGGCAGGATCGGGTGGCACACGTTCCGTCACACATATCGTGCTTGGCTGGACGAGACCGGAGCACCCGTGGGCGTACAGCAGAAACTCATGCGACACGCGCACGTCTCAACCACGATGGACCAGTACGGCAATGCCTCGGCCTTGGCCAAGCGCAAAGCCAATCGCCCAATCGTGCAACGCCTCTTGCAAAGGCCTGCGAATCAAGAGGTCTCTATTCAATAAATAAGGGGAACTGTTTGTCAGTTCCCCTTATTGGACAGTTTCGGACAGTTGCTGCAAGTGCCCAATGGCCCGTAACTCTATGATTGCGTTGGTTGCGGGGGGTGGATTTGAACCACCGACCTTTGGGTTATGAGCCCAACGAGCTACCAGACTGCTCCACCCCGCATTTCGATCATAAACAATGGGGTCCACATCGTCAAACCTCTCTGCTGCTTTAAAGCCAGGATGAGAAAAAGATTCGAAGAGAAACTGAACCGCAGCACGACGATTCACGAAAAACGAAACTTCTAAAATCTGCACATCCGCGCTGGGATTAGTAGCATCGAAGAAAAGCCGAGTTGGCGAGCCGAATTCTGCAGCGGCAAATCTTAAAAATTGTGGTTAAAACGTGGTTTAAATTTAAGGAGAACCTGATCTATGGCCAAAAAAGATCTCAACGCGAAGGCCTCCGCTAGTGGACGGGGGAGTGTCAGTGCGCAGCCGCGGCTTCATCAACGGGCTGGTGAAATTCAACGTTACGGCACGGTTTCGCACATGCTGCCTTTAGATTTGGAAGAGCCAGTGCGATTGGAGATGACCGAGCAACTCAACCTTATGCTTGCCGATACCATTACCCTGCGCGATCTGTATAAGAAATCGCATTGGCAGGTCGCGGGGCCGACGTTTTATCAACTGCATCTTTTGTTCGACAAGCATTTTGAAGAACAAAGCGAATTGGTCGACACCATTGCCGAGCGTATTCAATTGCTTGGGGGAATATCGATCGCGATGGCACACGACGTGGCGGAGAATACGCGCATTGAGCGGCCGCCGATGGGCAGGGAAGAGGTTCCGGTGCAGATTTCGCGCCTGCTGGATGCACACCAGATCATCATCGGCCATTGTCGCGAACTGGCGAAGCGCGCCGACAAATTGGGCGACGACGGCACCAACGATTTGGTGGTCAGCGATGTATTGCGCACCAATGAATTGCAGGTCTGGTTCCTCAGCGAACATCTGGTGGAAGTACCGCTGGTGAGGGCGGAAGAGCCACGAATGCGGGACGCAAGTTAGATAGTTTCGCGAAAATGTTTGAGCAGGCCCTTTACGAAGGCCTGCTCATTTGTTTTTTGGTAGCTCTGCAATTAGGCCCGGCTGCCCACTTTTAATTTATCGTGATCGTAATATTCGTAGGCTGACATCGGCTTCTCGCCGCCTTTTTTCCACGTGCGCGAATCTTCCGGCAACTTGCCCAGCACTCGCGCCATTTCGCGAATGTGCATGGCCACGGTTCCGCAGCATGCGCCGATGAAGTTGATCCCGAGATCGCGTGCGTTCACGGCATAATCAGCCATTTCTTTTCGTGTGAGTTGCAGTGGATCCAATGCGTACGGAAATTCAGGCAGGCTGGTGAAATCCGGCTTCTCTTTTGAAGTGTGGTATGCGACGGGCTGACACGCCAGATATCCGGAGACAGCTTGGCGCATCTGTTCCATTGGAGCAAGAATGTGCTCCGGTGGGCGCAGGCAATTCATGCCCACGATATCTGCGCCGGCATCAAACAGCGCTTTCGCAGCATCGGCGGCGGTCTTGCCGTCCGTGGTTTCGTCTTTATTCTCGAAACAAATGGTGACCATGGTTGGCAGGCCAGTTTTCTTGCCGCGCTCGACTGCGATCAGCGCTTCGCCTAGAAAAGAAAAAGTTTCGCCGATGATGAAGTCAACGCCCTCCTCAACTTGCACGGCGAGTTGCTCGTCGAAAGTCTTCCGTACGCGGTCGGCGGCGGATGGGCTGCCGGGCTCGTACATCCAGGTGAGACTTAAATTGCCCGCAACCAGGCAGCGATCGCCCGCAACTTCGCGAGCAATGCGGACAGCAGCTCGATTCAAATCTTCCAGCCGATTTTCCAGTCCTACAGTGGCCAGTTTGTCGCGGCTGGCATAGAACGTGAGCGCTTGCAGCACCTCGGATCCCGCTTCGCGAAACTCTATGTGCAGTTCGCGCAACGCCTCCGGGTGTGTAAGCACGACTTCTGGTGTGAACGGACCTGCGCGCACCCAGCCGCGTTTTTCCAATTCCAGTAGATATCCGCCATCGCCCAGTACCGGACCTTCTTTCAGCCGCTCCAGAATGCCTTTCTTTTTCATGGTGTGCTCCTGCAAAAAAAATGTGCTTAAAATTGATCTATGCTGCTTTCTTGAATCTTCCTTTTTTCCAATCGCGCAAAACCTGCATGGCCGCATTGCGCCCCGGTGCACCGGTAACGCCGCCGCCGGGATGAGTTCCGGCTCCGCATAAATAAAGGCCGCGAATTGGCGTGCGATATTGTGACCATCCTGGTACTGGGCGCATAAAGAAAAGCTGCTCCAGGCGCAGATCACCGTGGAAAATGTTGCCCTCGGTCAATCCGTACGTGCGCTCGAGATCGAGCGGGGTGAGCACTTGCCGCGCCACGATCGTAGATGGCACATTGGGCGCATATTCGGCGATCTTATTCACTACGCGATCGCCCAGCAGTTCCCGTTTTTGATCCCAATCGCCTTCGCGCAATTTGTAAGGCACATATTGAACGAAGCAGGTCAGAATATGTTTGCCTGCAGGCGCAAGCGACGGGTCCGCATTGGATGACACGACGCAATCGACCCAAAGCTCTTCGGGAATCTCGCCGAATTTTGCGATGTCATAACATCGCTCGGCGAATTCCAACGACGGTACCAGAGTGTAAAACGTACGCTCCAGCGGAGAAGCTTGGGATGAAGTTCCTGTAAACCGGGGTTCTTCCGCCAACACGAAGTTTACTTTCGCGCACGGCCCATCCATTTTGATGCCTCGTATCGCGAACAAAAAATCCTCTGGCAATGCGCGCGGCGCCATCATTTTCAGGAAAGTTCGCTTCGGGTCGCAGTTCGAAAGAACCACGCGACTGCGCAGCTCAGTTCCGTCTTCGAGCACAACGCTGGATGCGCGTCCATCACGCACTTCGATTTGCATCACCGGAGCTGAAGTTCGAATCTCTACACCCAGTTTTTTACCGGCTGTGGCTAGCGCTTGCGTGATCGACCCCATTCCGCCCATTACATGCCCGTAGAAACCCTGTAGTTCGTGCTCGCCGCCGCTCAATAGATGAAACAACAACCCAATCGCCGTTCCCGGCTGGTACGGGCCGCCATGCTTGCCGTACACGTTATTCGCGAGGAACAGCGTCTTCATTTTTTCCGATTCGTAGTTGTGATCCAGAAACTCGCCCAGGCTTCCGGTGAGAAATGAAATCAGTTGCGCGATTTCGGCGCTCGAGATTCCTCGAAAGCGTTTGCCCGCGCGAAATAAATCGCTCCAGCCGCTTATTGACGAGGCATCGATCTCCGGGGGCGGCTCCATAAAAAATGGCTGAAGATAGCGCGCAAGCTTCTTCAGTTGATCGTCAACTTCGACGAAACGCGCCGCGTCTTTTACAGAGATTTTGCCGAACTCCGCCTTGGCGCGCTCACGATCTACCCACCAGGGCAGCACTTGTCCATCGGGGAAGGGAACTTGAATCGCCGGGTCGCAGGGGATCATGCGCAAGCCATGATCGGCGAGATGCAACTCAGCAATTACCTCCGGCCGCAGCATGCTGGCGATATAAGATGTAGTCGAGGCGCGGCAGCCTGGCGCGATCTCTTCCGTCACGCAACACCCGCCGACGATATCGCGGCGCTCGAGCACCAGCGTGGAAAGCCCTGCGCGTGCGAGATAGGCGGCCGCTGTCAGTCCGTTGTGACCGCCGCCTACCACGATGGCGTCGTAAATAAAATTAGAGGATTGCTTCACCGATACTGACCAATAGTCATGAATCGCACTACCGGAACGCCATAACTTACTGCATCAGACTGTAAAAATGAAGTTGAAAATTATGGAAGGCTCCGCTATTCTTCGGTGACTTGGAGTCACGATGAGTGGAATTGCCAGTAATCCGATTGAACCACCGCGTTATGTAAGCCACCCTGTGCCGCGCCCGCGCTCGCAGGCCAAGCGCTCCCGCATTATCGATGCCGCCATGCAGCACTTTGCGGAACATGGTTATCATGCCGCCCGCGTTGGCGACATGGCTGTCACGCTCGGCATCGCCAAGGGATCGATCTTCCAGCATTTTGGCAGCAAGGACGGTCTTTTCTTCGAGGTCTATAAACGGGCCGTGCGTTCGTTTCCCAAGTATCTCGATGCGCCGGCGGAAGTTCGTTCCGCCGGGTTTTTCGAGGTTCTTTATTACTGGTTGGTGCGTACCGAACATCTACTGCACGAAGATTGGATTCCCTACCGCATTTCACTACTCGGCAACTATGGGACCGATCTCGCGTTGAAGCGCGAAATCAATCGATTTCTCATTGCCGAAGATCCCTACGGGACGGTCGCATTTGTACGTTTCGGGCTGGAGCGCGGTGAGTTGCGTAAGGATATGGATGTGGAGATGATCGTCTCCATTCTCGACTGGACCATGGAGCGCTTTCAGGATGCCTTGCTGACCGCGGAACTCGATCCGGGACTCTTTCGCAAACAGGGAGAAATGCCGGAGAAAAAAGAAGCGCGCATTCAGCAGTTTCTTGCTGTCTTGCAGCGTGCGGTGGGAGTGGATTCCGCGGCTGCGGTCCGAGTGCGCCGCGAGATGCGGAAGTTAACAACCGCTGATCTTGCCGCCAAGCCGAAGAGATAGTGACGCGGCAGAGTTGAATGTCTTAGCGTGTAGAAAAACAGAGCTATGCAAAATTCTATCGAGCAAATTCTTTCCGCCTACAACGATCAAGCTCCGTTAGCTCAAGCTTCTACCATTCCCGCGGCGTGGTATGTCGATCCGCGCATTGCGGAATTGGAACGCATAAACGTCTTCGGCAAGACCTGGCAGCTTGTGGCGCGTACCGATCAGGTGCAATCGCCGGGGCAATTTATCAGCACGATGGTCGCTGGCGAGCCCGTCGTTGTCGTGCGGGGAAATGATGGCGTTCTGCGTGCTTTCTATAACGTTTGTCGACATCACGCCGCCGCTGTTGTCACGCAAGCATGCGGCCATGCGTCTATTTTGCGCTGTCCTTATCATGGCTGGAATTACGGCCTTGACGGTGCGTTGAAGGGAATGCCGGAGTTCGATGGCGTCGAAAACTTCGACCGCGCGCAAAACGGTCTCGTTCCTATTCGCGTGGAAACCTGGGAGTGCTTCGTTTTCATCAACCTCGATCATCATGTCGAACCACTGGCGAAATTTCTTGGTGGTCTAGTGCAGCGCGTCGCGCCTCTCAGCGTCAGCAAACTTCATTACTTCGATCGGCGCACTTACGATATCAACTGCAACTGGAAAGTCTTTGTCGATAACTATCTCGACGGCGGCTATCACGTACCTCATCTGCACAAGGGATTAAATTCAGTTCTCGACTACAAGCAGTACACCATCGAGAACGAAGACCGTTATTGCCTGCAATCGAGTCCGATGGTGGCGTCCGAAGAAGATGTTGCTACCGGCTCAACCCGCAAAGGCGACCGAGCCTGGTATTTCTGGCAGCATCCCAACCTAATGATTAACTGCTATGCCGGGTATATGGATACGAATCTTGTGATTCCCGTCGATGTGGATCACTGCCACGTAATTTTCGATTTTTACTTTGCCGATGTGAGCGAAGCGAGCCGCGATTACAACGAGCAGTCGGTGAATGTGGGAAATCGCGTGCAGGAAGAAGATCTGGGCATTTGCGAAGATGTGCAGCGCGGGTTGAAATCACGGGCGTATCGTGCCGGGCGCCTTTCTGTGCGCCGCGAGGCGGGGGAGCAATTGTTCCATCGCTTGCTGGCGGCCGATCTCAGGCGTGACCAGGAAATTATTACTGTCGCCGCGGACTAGCTCCGCAATATATATGGGCGCGAAGCAGCGCTTACGGCTGCCAGATCGATGATGGATAACAACGGATTCTTGCTGTGCTCGGAATGACAATACGACCTTGAGCTGCTTGCGTACGCCTTACGTTCTTATTGATGATCTCTCGCAATCGTCTCCTGCCAGTTTTTTGATTTGATCATGACCCCGTCTTTTAGTACTTCACGCGTGTAGGTGTAGTAAAAATTCTTCTGGTCGGTCGTTACCACCAAATGGCCGCGCCAGGTTAGCGTGCGGCCCTGGAGCGCGAATATGGTTTCGGCTTCGCCACGCACTGAGCAGGTTTCCGGATGTCTGTCGTCCACATCGTACGTCAGATTTTCATAATCCGTTTCCGTTCCCCACGGATATTTGCCGCCTTCTTTTCCTTTCCAGTGCACAGTTGTCTTGTGGCGAGCTTCGTCGCGCTCCACAGTCCACTCGCCCGGCCAGGGAAAGCCTTCGCTTTTGACGTCGCTGCGTTCTTCGGAAGGTTCAGGTGGCGAAAATGCAGATACAGGCTCGCTATGCTCGGGCACAACCGGTAATACGATACGCGAGCCGCCGTTTCCGCCGAGCTGCAACAAGGTTGTCATGGAGTAAGGCGTGGGCAACATCATCGGCCAGAGCGCATTCGAAATCGCGACTCGAATGCGATGTCCCGTGGGAAATACCCACGAGGTCAAATGCATCTCGATGTTGAGCGGATAGATTTTGCCATGCTCCAGGTCGCGTGGTTCGCTCATCGGGTCTCGTTGCGCGCCGTTGATTCCCGCTCCGGTGATTTGAGTGACGGTTCCGTCCGGAGCCACATCGGACAAACGCGCAAACCAATCGGCTAACGGCGCGGTAGCCGATGCTTGTAGCAGAGCGTGCGGGCGTCCCAAGATTGCGAGGTCTTCGTGCAATGGATCTGAATCGTAAACCAAGCTGAAAGCGTCTACCGGCCGCACGTCGCTCAACAACTCGCCCCACCAGAAGCCGGCCTCCACACCAGTTGAAGGAACGTATTTCAGTTGATGTGTGTCGGATTGCGCAGTTTTTTCATTGAGAGAATGATTTGGTTGCAGGAACAAAGTTGATAGATGAGCGTCTTTTGGCGGCCATACATCTTCCCGCCTCCACTCCCCGGGAACGTTTTCAAGGCGCGGATCGGGCGGATGCCAATGCTGCATATAAATGACGAGCCGGGGATCGCGCTCTACGCCTGTGTCGCGGCCTTTCAGCCAATGATCGAACCAGCGCACCGCTTCATTCCGCCATTCAATCTGCGGGCCCGGCGCAGCGTCGTTTGGAAACGTGTGGTTCCAGGGGCCAACAATAGCTTTTACCGGACCGCTGGCCTGCATCAGCATGTCGGGCACGTTGTCGCGATAGCCATCAAGTAAACCGCCGATGAGAAAACTTGGAATGACAATTTCTTTCAGCGGGCGCACACGATCGCGCCAGAATGGGCCATCATGCTGATGTTTCAGATAGAGCAGTGACCATGGCGGAGCCTCGAAACGCTGCCCCAAAACTTTTTCATCGAGCGTGTAGTCGGGCGCGCCCGTCCATCCCTCTGCCATATCCATATTCAATTCAAATTCATCGATATGTGCGATGCCGTCCACATAATGAACATCGTCATGAAATAGTTCCGCCGTTGCGTCAACTGCAAGAATGGCTTTTAGTCCCGGCGCATGGCGCATTGCCATTTGCAAAGCGGTGAACCCTCCCCAGGAAATTCCGAACATGCCGACGTTTCTGTTAGACCAAGGCTGATGCGCGAGCCATGCAATTACTTGCTCTCCATCTTCCTGCTCCTGTTCGGAGTACTCACGCTCTGGCGGTACACCTTCACTTGCTCCGAAACCGCGAATGTCGACGCGTACGCCCACGTAGCCACGATGCGCAAAATAGGCATGCTTACCATAATCTTCCGCTGCCGTGCCGTCGTCTTTGCGATAGGGCAAATACTCCAGTAAGGCAGGGAACTTCTCACCCGGCTTCGCTCCATCTGGCATGTAGAGCGTTGCTGCCAGCCGTATGCCGTCTTGCA
>Ga0224568_1000025_pt1 | contig 57801 bp, 48 predicted proteins | sample CLU5metagenome_FD_182727 | JGI IMG/M metagenome (GOLD analysis project Ga0224568, IMG submission 182727) | Spruce litter microbial communities from Bohemian Forest, Czech Republic - CLU5 | ecosystem: Environmental > Terrestrial > Plant litter > Unclassified | place: Czech Republic: South... | reverse complement strand
TTTGCCGCGGGAATAAGCCAGAAAATCGCTAATAATCCCATTCAGCCGTTGCGACTCCCGCGTAACAATATCGAGCAGTTGCCGGTGTTCCTCACTCATTTCAGGGATACCGGAGAGCATGCTGACCGATCCGGCAATCGAAGTGAGCGGATTGCGAATTTCGTGCGCGATCGCAGCAGCCAACCGTCCCACGGCGGCCAGCCGGTCCTGCATGCGGACTTCCCGTTCCAGACGCCTTATTTCAGTCAGATCGTCGAGCGCGTAGACGTAGCCGAGGGCGCCGCGGTCCGGAACATTCAGCGCGGCAACCCTTACACGCAAAGTTTTGCGGAATCCATTCACGGTATCGAGCCGAACCTCAGCATGAGTTAGCTGGGACTCCGCATTGGGTAAAGGATCCAGAAAGAGTTTTGTGACCGGCATTCCCAGCAATTCGGTGGACGTGTTTTCCAACAGTTTCTGCGCCGCACTATTCACAAGAGTGATATGCCCATCGAGGCCGGTGGTAATTAAACCGTTGCTGATGGATTGAATAATGTTTTCATGAAGCGCTTGCAGATTTTCCAGAGCCCCGCTGGCGTCCTTCAATTGCACTCGCGCCTGGCGCAACTTGGTAGTTAACAAGCCTGCCAGATACGCAACCGCCAGGAAGGCAAATAGGTTGACGAAAATGATTGCCTGTAGCGCTTTCAGTCCGGGATGGGTCGTACAGTACGATTTCACGACGCCATAGTAGTTGAGTTCGAGAACCGTTCCGTACAGGATAAAAGCCAGGGCTGCGAGCAGGTGCGCCCACACCCGGGGCAGAAGAATGCCGGCCACAATAATGACCAGCGGATAAAGAAAATTCAGCGAACTATCCCATCCCCCTGTCTGGTGCACCACGATACTTACGAAAACCAGATCGGTGAGAACCTGCAGAGAAGCCTGCAAACGATGCTCTTGCCAAAAAGAAAGTAAGATCGCGAAAAAAATCGAGAGAACAAACCAAAGCACGATTGTGCTGACGAAAAGATGAATCGGCAGCGTGGTCGGCGTTAAGTGCGCCACTGCCAATTGAATTCCGAGCAGGAAAGTAAGGATCAGTATTCGTACTTTGACCAGCCAGGCCAGCCAATTCCGCTCGTCAAACGTCGATTGCATGGAGGTCCCGATAATCTATATGAACAATTCGCCCGCTGTTCGCACTTGCCGTAACTGCATTTCCATCCGCCGTTGGCGGCTGGCTTCATGCAATATGGGGGCCCAGCCAAACGAAGCTGGGCTCCCACCGATTCTTAGCCGGCCAACTTGGCGATCATGGCGAACAATGGCATGTAGAGTGAAATCACGATGCCGCCAATCACCAGGCCAAGCAGACCGATGATGGCCGGTTCCAACATGGCCAGCATGTCCTTGGTCGCGGCGTCCACTTCTTCTTCGTAAAAGTCAGCGATCTTCTGCAACATGTTGTCCATGGCGCCTGTCGCTTCGCCGACGCCGATCATCTGCGTCACCATGTTAGGAAATACGCCGCACTCCCTGAGGGGATCGACAATGGTGCGGCCTTCTTCAATAGCCTTGCGCACCTTCATCAGCGCTTCTTCCAAAACTGCGTTGCCGGAGGTTTTCGCGGTAATCGCCAACCCTTCGAGAATCGGCACGCCCGAGGTGATCAAAGTGCCAAGAGTTCGTGTGAAGCGGCCCACTGCGATTTTGCGCAGGAGTGTGCCGACAATCGGCATTGTGAGCAGCATTTTGTCGAAATAGTATCTGCCGGTCGGGTGCTTGCGAATCTGTCTAATACCGAAGACAAGTCCAAATGCGCCCGCAATGAAAACCCACCAGAAGCTCTGCACGAACGCGCTCAGCCCCATCACAATACGAGTGGGAAGCGGCAGCGTAACTCCCAGGCCGGCAAACAAGTTGGAGAAGATGGGTACAACCCACTTCAGCAACGCACCGACGATTATGGTAGCGATACCAACCACCGCAACCGGATAAATCAACGCCGACTTCACCGCAGCCTTCAAACGAACCGCTTTTTCAACATAGGTCGCGAGCCGTTGCAGGATGAGATCGAGAATACCGCCGGTTTCACCGGCCTCGATCATGTTCGTAGTCAGGTCGTCGAAGACGTTTGGATATTGCCGCATGGCATTGGCCAGGGTCGCGCCACCTTCCACCGTGCTGCGCACTCCATTCAGTGTCTTCTGGAAAGTCTGGTTTTCCTGATTGGCCGCCAAAATTTCCAGACACTGCACCAGCGGCAATCCGGCATCGATCATGACGGAGAACTGACGGAAGAAAATTGCGATGTCTTTGACCTTGACTTTGCTCGTGCCAAAGGTCGGCATCGAAAACTCTTTGCCTTTCTCCCGAATCGCTCCCGGAGTAATCTGCTCGCGCCGCAATTGCTGGCCTAAAGCCTGCTTGTTCGGGGCATTCCGTTCCCCGGTAATCTTCTGTCCCTTGGCATCTTTGCCGGAAAATGTAAAAACTGGCATGGGTTAATTTCTCCTGAACGTATTCGTCACAAACTGATGTCGCCTACGGCTCTTGCTTATCCCCTCGATGGCGTAGCGCCTCGTGCCATCGTCGATCCGCTTCCCCCACGGTTCGCCAACGTGGCGCCGCGGTTGATCATTTCCTGTAGCTCATCCGGATTACTGGATCGCTGGATCGCCGTTTCCAGTGAAACCTGTTTCTGGAAATATGCGGTCGCCAGCGCCTGATTGAACGTTTGCATGCCGAACTTTTCCTGTCCGGATTGCATGGCGGAATAAACCTGGTGGATTTTGTCTTCTCGAATCAGGTTGCGAACCGCCGGATTCGGGATAAGAATTTCCATGATCATGGCGCGGCCCTTGCCATTCGTGGTTGGTATCAGGCTTTGGCACATTACGCCTTCCAACACCAAAGAAAGCTGCGCGCGAATCTGCGGCTGCTGGTGTGCGGGAAAAACGTCGATGATACGGTTGATCGTGGATGTGGCTGAGTTTGTATGCAGCGTGCCGAAGGTCAAGTGGCCGGTTTCGGCGATGCGCAGTGCCGATTCGATGGTTTCCAGATCACGCATTTCGCCGATCAGCACGACATCCGGGTCTTCACGAAGAGCGGCGCGCAAGGCGTCTGTAAAACTCTTCGTATCGGCGTGCAGTTCGCGCTGGTTGACCACGCAATTTTTGTTCATGTGCACAAACTCGATAGGGTCCTCAATAGTGAGGATGTGGTCGTGGCGCTCGCTGTTGATCTTGTCGATCATGGCTGCGAGCGTGGTCGACTTGCCCGAACCGGTTGGTCCAGTGACCAGCACCAGGCCGCGCGGCTTATCGCAAAGTTTGCTGACCACCGCCGGCAGGCCAAGCTGGTTAAACGACTTAATTTCAAAGGGAATGAGACGAAAAACAGCGGCAGCCGCGCCGCGCTGGTTGAAAACATTGGCGCGGAAGCGGGCAAGGCCTTTTAAGCCGAATGAGAAGTCGAGTTCCAGGCTCTCTTCAAAGCGGTGCTTCTGCGAATCGGTCATCACGCTGTAGGCGAGCTGCTTGGTCTCGGCTGGCGTCATCTGCGGCAAATCGAGCGGCACCAAATGCCCATGCACGCGAATCTGTGGAGGCGAATTAGTAGTGATGTGAAGATCGCTGCCTGACATCTCCAGCATTCTCTTAAGCAAATCACTTAACGACAGTCCCATGACTAAACCTTCCTTTGTCCCTTATGACTAGTGAATCGTTTCGCGTGCCACTTCTTCCAGCGTGGTCATGCCCGCTGCAACCTTGATCAGCCCACTGCGGCGCAGAGTGATCATGCCGCGCTCGATCGCTTTCTTTTTCAGTTCAACCGCCGATGCACCCACTAGCACCAGCTCTCTAATCTCGTCGTCGACTTCCATCACTTCATACAGACCACAACGGCCTTTGTAACCGGTGTTGTTACACACACCGCAGCCTTTGCCTTTCTGAATCTTTACCGTCTTGGCTTCCTCGGGCGAGAAACCTTCTTCGATCAACGTCTGCACCGGGACATCCACGGGCTCTGTGCAATCCTTGCAAATTCTGCGGATCAGGCGTTGCGCGCAGATCAGATGGACAGAGGTAGCCACCAGGAAGGGCTCAATTCCCATGTTCATCAACCGCGTGATGGTTTCGGGCGCGCCGTTGGTGTGCAGAGTAGAAAGCACGAGGTGGCCCGTGAGCGCGGCCTTGATGGCGATTTCCGCCGTTTCGAAGTCACGGATTTCGCCGACCAGAATGATGTTGGGATCTTGACGCAGGAACGAACGCAAAGCAGCTGCAAAGTTCAAGCCGATTTGCTCTTTCATCTGTACCTGATTGACACCGCCCAGCTGAAATTCGACGGGATCTTCGGCCGTCATAATATTTGTGTCCGGCTGATTGAGGCGCGAGATAGATGAGTACAGAGTGTTCGTTTTTCCTGACCCGGTTGGTCCTGTGACCAGCACCATGCCGTAGGGCTTGAGAATCGCTTTTTCGAATTTGACCAAAGATTCGGCCTCGAAGCCGAGCTTGGTCATATCCAACCGCAGATTTTCTTTGTCGAGCAAGCGCAGCACGATTTTTTCGCCCCACAGCACGGGCAGTGTGCTGACGCGGAAGTCCAGCTGTTTCTTGCGGCCGCCAATGTTCATCTTCAGCATGATGCGGCCGTCTTGCGGCAAACGCTTTTCGCTGATGTCCAGCTTCGCCATAATCTTCAAGCGGGATGTGATGGCATCTTTGAGCTTGAGCGGCGGGGACATGATCGACTGCAAAACACCATCTATACGGAAACGCACACGGAATTCTTTTTCGTAGGGCTCGATGTGGATGTCGCTGGCTCCGCGCTTGACCGCGTCGGTGAGTATCAGATTCACCAGTTTCACAACCGGAGCCTCGTCCGCGGCTTTCTCCAGTTGCGACAGCTCCATCTGTGCTTCTTCGGCCTGCACTTCGACGTCGCTTTCGTTCATATCCGACATCGACTGCATTACGCTTTCAAGGTCTTCTTCTTTTTCCTTGGTCGCGCCGTAGGCTTTGTCGATGCCGGCAAGAATGGAACTCTCAGACGCGACCACCGGCTCGATGTTGAAGCCGGTCATGAACTTGATATCGTCCATCGCGAAGACATTGGTGGGGTCGACCATCGCGATCGTGAGCGACGCGCCTACGCGGCTCAGAGGAAGAATCTGGTATCGCTTCGCGGTTTCAAACGGAATCAGCTTTACGACAGCCGGATCAATTTCAAAATAAGAGAGGTTGATTGCGGGAACGCCGTATTGCCGGGAGAGAAAGTTGGTGACGTCCTCATCGGTGAGGAAGCCGAGCTTCACCAAGGCGGACCCCAGGCGGCAACTCTGCTCCTTCTGAGCCTTATTCGCTTGTTCCAACTGCTCTGGGGTAATGATCTTCTCTTTAACGAGCAGATCACCCAGCCGTTGAGACATACGTCGATCTCCTATCCACTGAGTGGAAAGATGCCGCGCAAGCTGACGGCATTTCGCACAAAGCGCCGCTCTTACATGTGGGAGAGAAGCCGCGTCTTTGTGTTGACACAAATTGTCAACGCAAGTCGATTACCGTACCAGTTACCGTAGTACTGGGACTTGCCGCGATTTGGCATAGCGCGGGAACAGGTTCGTCAAACCCGCGCCAAATAAGCTTTTTTGTGAAGAGAATTAAAATCGGCGGCCTAAGTACATGCACTTCGGTAAGGGCAAATGTTATTTTCAGACCCTGAAGGAACGCTGCCAGGCTCAGCGTAGACTCGACGTTAAGGAGACGTAAGCTGCTGATCGAAACCAAAGAAGATCAGATCCGAACTTACTACCAGACCCTATTTCAAGCCTGGGGAACACAGAACTGGTGGCCGGCTCAATCGTGTTTCGAAGTAATTGTTGGCGCTTTTCTGACGCAAAACACGTCGTGGACAAATGTTGAGAAAGCTCTCGCGAACCTGCGCAAGGCTCGAATGCTCACTGTAAAGGGAATTCGCGAAATGTCTTTGATTGATCTGGAACAACGGATTCGCCCCGCTGGGTATTTTCGCCAGAAAGCCCAGAGGCTGAAGATTTTTGTTAATTTTCTTGACCAGCGATACAAGGGATCCTTAAAGCGTTTGTTCGCGTGCCCAACCGCGAAACTTCGAGAAGAATTGCTCTCACTCAATGGCATAGGCCCCGAAACCGCCGACTCCATTTTGCTCTACGCCGGCAATCATCCAGTATTCGTAGTGGATGCCTATACTCGCCGTATTTTGGCGCGACATGCGATTGTGCCCGAAGAAGCCTCGTATGAAGCCGTACGTCAATTGATGGAGCAAGCACTCGCATCCATGGCGGATTTCCCGGGACAAATTCCTGCACAACATCTGCCCGTTCCTCCGCACGCTCCCTCGCGAATGAGCACAGCGAAGCGTACTGCGTTGGCGCAGATTTACAACGAAATGCATGGACTGATCGTGGGCGTAGGGAAAAATTACTGTAGAAAATCACAGCCGCAATGTGATGGATGCCCTTTACAAAAATTCCTGCCAGATATTAAGTAAATCCTTCCAACCAAAAATCGCAGAAATTCATGAAGATCGATTCGCAAATTTATTGGCGCGGCGCCGCCTTCTTAACGTTGGCCAGCTGCACACTTCTCGCGCAAGAAAAAACTCTGCGCCAGTCCGCGAATCAAGCCGCAATACTTGTCGGCGCCGCAGTCCGCCCTGCGCAACTCTCGGAACCGGCCTATGCCACCACACTAGCCAATGAATTCAACATGGTAGAAGCGGAAGACGCCATGAAGTGGTGGGTGCTTCGGCCCGACGCCGCTACATATGACTTCCGCCAGGGCGACGAATTAGTTCATTTCGCCCGAACGCATGGCATGAAAGTCCGCGGCCATTGCCTGGTTTGGGGCCGGGATAATCCGCCGTGGTTGAAGCAAGGCCATTTCACCGAACAACAGCTATCCAGAATGCTCCATGAACACATCAAGCATGTTATGAAGCATTACGCGGGCAAAATGTTCGCGTGGGACGTGGTCAACGAGGCTCTGGATGAAAACGGCGATCTGCGTGACTCTCTCTGGTACAACCAGCCCGGCATAGGATTTTCTCCGCTAGGAACCCGATACATTGAACAGGCCTTCCGCTGGGCGCACAAGGCCGATCCCAAGGCACTACTTTTCTACAACGAAGCCGAAGGCGAAGGCTTGAATCGCAAATCGGATGCAATCTACGCCATGGTTAAGGATTTCAAGCAACACGGCGTTCCCATCAATGGCGTAGGCCTACAAATGCATATCCCAACGCTTGAGGTTGACGTCGCGGCCATCGCGGCGAATATTGCCCGGCTCGCCGCATTAGGCGTGCAGGTTCACATCACGGAACTTGATGTTTCGCTGCCCATCGACACCGGCGGGCAAGCCCGACAAGAGGACTTATCACGGCAAGCCGCCGTCTATCGCGGCATTCTACGAGCATGCCTGAACAACGCTGGCTGCACGGCAATCCAAACCTGGGGATTTACCGATAAATACTCCTGGATCGGCTCGCATTCGCGCGGGACTCACGGCCAGGCACTGCTTTTCGACCGGACGTATCACCCAAAACCTGCCTATACAGCGGTGTTCGAAGAAATCTCCGCCGGCCGGTAAAAGCACCGGCTCTTCAAATTCTCTGCTTTTTTGCCAGCCACAACACACCGGTATCGACGCCTCTTCCGCCCGGCAGTCTGCATCTATAATGAAATCCGGCGAATTCTCTCGCGGACAGTGAGAACTCTATCGCCGGACCGCTGATTTCTCTTTGGCGCAAGCGCTTCCAACTCGGCCTGCAAAACTTTCCAATCGCAGACAGGTCATTATCCTGCTGGCGGTCTCTGTCTTTCTGTTGCTCGCCATCCTGGTTTCGCAAGCGGCTTTCGATCTAAGTTTCCTGCGTCCCGGCAACAATCAGCAAATCGTGGTCTTCGCCGCGCTTTCCGCGCTGATATTTCTTCTTTTCGTAGCGTTGACCTTCGTTCTTTTCCGAAACTTACTAAAGCTATTCGCTGAGCGACGCCTGGGAGTATTGGGTTCGAAATTCCGTACCCGCATGGTTGCGGGGGCATTGCTGCTTTCCTTCGTGCCCGTAATGGTGATGTACTGGTTCGCCTACGGGCTAATGAATCGTTCGATCGACAAGTGGTTCTCCACCCCGGTGGAAGAAGTTCGCGCCGATACGCACGCCATGGCATCGCTCCTAAGCGACTACGCCGCGCAGAACGCGCGGGCTGAAGCCGCAGCCATTGCGGCGTCCCCCGATACACAACGAAGCTTCTCCGGACATGGCTTCTCGCCGGTAGTCGACGAATTCCAGAATCATGAGATAACGCTGCAAGGCGGCTTCGCCATCGCCATCCAGGACGGCAATGCGGAAGCCAGTTTCAACACGCCCGCACCCTGGCCGCTCTTGAAGGAGAAACTGCCGCTCGCCAAAGCCGCCTCAGACCAGCCCACAACTTTTACCTGGGAGCAAACCGAGTACACAATCGCCAGCGCGGCGGTGGCAAACAATGGCTTGATCCTGGTGGCGATCCCGCTTCCACGAGCATTTTCCCAGACCGTCAAGCAAGTAGAAGATAGCCAGCAACGCTATTTCGAGCTGGCCCATGAACGCAGGCTCGTTCGCCGCACTTACATGGGCCTGCTGTTGTTGCTCACCATGATGGTATTGTTCGTGACCACATGGCTGGCCTTGTTTCTCTCCAAACTTGTTACGCGCCCCTTGGCAGCCTTGGCTGAAGCAACGCAGGAGATTTCTCGCGGGCGTCTCGACTATCGCATCGACGTAAGCGCCGCCGACGAAATTGGAGATCTGGTGCGTTCGTTCAACCGCATGGCCGAGGAATTGGAAGCGAGCCGGCGCCAGATCGAAGCTTCCAGCCGCGATGCCAGCGCCGCTAATGCGGAACTCGATCAGCGGCGGCAGCAGATGGAAACCATCCTCGAAAGCATCCCGACGGGCGTCCTGTCGCTCGATGCCAACCGGATCGTTACTCACGCCAACCATGCCTTGCAGCGCATGTTTCATCCCGAAGGATTTTCCGAAAGTGAAGGCGTGTTGCGCGGGGCGCGATTGACCGACGTCTTCCCGCCCGAAGTTCTACAGGATCTTGAGCCGCTGCTTCGTCGCGCCGACCGCATGGGCATGACTACCAGCCAAATGGAAATGTCTCTGCCCCGCACATCGTTAAACGTGGCTGTGACGGTGGCAACTCTACGTCATCAGAATGAGCAATCGGGTTACGTGATCGTCTTCGAAGATCTCTCTGATCTCTTAAAAGCTCAGAAACAGGCGGCGTGGCGCGAGGTCGCGCGGCGCGTCGCGCATGAGATCAAGAATCCACTCACGCCTATCGCGCTGTCAGCCGAACGCATTCAACGCCATCTGGAACGTGCCGCGAATCCTGACAAAGCCTCATTGGAAATCGTCCGTTCCTGCGCCGAGACTATCGCCGGCGCGGTGGAAACGGTCCGCTTGTTAGTCGATGAATTTTCCACGCTGGCTCGTTTCCCCGCATCCAATCCGCACCCCTCCGACATTAACGAGATCATCGATAATGCTCTTTCCATGTTTAATGGCAGAATGGATGGCATTCTGCTCCACAAATCGCTCGCTCCCGAATTGCCCAAAGTGATGGCCGATGCAGAGGCCATCAAACGCGCTCTCGCCAATTTGGTTGATAACGCAGCCGAAGCCATGCAGAATTCTCTTGTGCGCGAGATCCAAATTGCAAGCTCACTGGTGGCGAGCCGGGATGCAGTGGAAATTATCGTCGCAGATACCGGACACGGGGTAACCCGCGAGCTGAAAGAAAAGCTCTTCCTCCCCTATTTTTCCACCCGCAAGCGCGGAACCGGTTTGGGTTTGGCGATAGTAAGCCGCGTCATGGAAGAGCATCATGGGTCCATCCGCGTGGAAGAGAACCGGCCCGTGGGCACCCGATTCATTTTAGAGTTGCCCGTGGTTCTCGAGCCGGCGCTGGCAGCGCCCACAACATTACATGCATAAAATACTCGTAGTCGATGACGAATCCAGTATTCGCGAATCACTGGAAGGTGTGCTCGCTGACGAAGGTTACGAAACTACTTCGGTCGAAAGCGGCGAAGAATGCCTGAAGCTGCTGCGCCGCGAACACACTTACGAGGTAGTTTTGCTTGATATCTGGCTGCCCGGCATTGACGGCCTGGAAACTCTGGAAACAATTCGTGAACTCGACAACCCTCCTGAAGTCATCATGATTTCGGGGCACGGCACCATTGAAACCGCAGTCCGCGCCACCAAGCTCGGCGCCTATGATTTTCTCGAAAAGCCGCTCTCCATCGCGAAGACGCTGATCTTGGTCAAGAATGCCATCGAGTCGAAAAAGCTGCGGCATGAGAATGTCGACCTCAAGAAGCAGTTGCATCCGAAAAGCGTGATTGTTGGCGACAGCATTCCCATGAAGGCGCTGCGCCAGCAAATCGGGCTGATGGCGCCAACCAACGGCCGCGTCCTTATTTACGGCGAATCGGGCACGGGCAAAGAATTGGTCGCTCATGCCATCCACGCGCAAAGTCTGCGCAAAGACGAAACATTCGTCGAAGTGAACTGCGCGGCAATTCCAGAAGATTTAATCGAAAGCGAGCTCTTCGGCCACTACAAAGGATCGTTCCCGGGAGCGGCCGTCGATAAAGAAGGAAAATTTCAAAAAGCCAACGGAGGGACGCTGTTCCTCGACGAAGTTGGCGACATGAGTTTGAAAACTCAGTCGAAGGTATTGCGGACGCTGGACGAGCAACGTGTCGCCCCGCTTGGCAGTGATGAAACCATCATCGTGGATGCCCGCATCATTGCCTCGACGAACAAAGATCTCGAAGAGGAAATTTCTAAGGGTAATTTCCGGGAAGATTTATTTTACCGGTTGAACGTGATCCCTTTTTTCGTGCCTCCATTGCGTGACCGCAAGGAAGACATCCCTTTATTTGCACGCCACTTCCTGAAGGAACTGGCCGCAACCTATGGCCGGCGCCCGCGCGAGATTACGGATGACGCCATCGACGCTTTGATGCGCTACTCCTGGCCGGGCAATGTGCGTGAATTGCGTAACGTGATCGAGCGGATTGTGATCATGAATCCGATGATTACGCGCTTGGATCGCAAGCACTTGCCTCCGCTGGTTTACCGGGACGGTCATCGGCGTACCGCACGCAGCGAATTTTCGACCTTGCATCAGGCACGCGATGCTTACGAGAGAGATTTTATTTTGAAGAAGCTCGACGAGAATCACGGCAACGTCACCCGCGCCGCCGAGGTGCTGGGACTGGAACGCAGCCACTTGTATCGCAAGATGAAAACCTTGGGGATTGTCGCGAAGGAATAGGGAGCGTTGTGTCGAGCCTAGGAGTGGGGCCTACCGCTTCACCATGTGAATCTCAGTTCCATTTTTTCTGAACTCCACTTTATCCATGAGCTGGTTGATCAGAAAAATCCCCCGCCCGTGGTTGGAATAAAGATTCTCTCCTACAGTACAACCGGGGATTGCATCAGGGGCAAAACCCGTGCCCGGATCGCGCACCACAATTAGAATTCCACGCTCTTGGTCGCTGCTAACCAGGCATTCGACAATTTTTGAGGGATCTTCTTTCGCACCGTGAATCACAGCATTGGCCAAGGCCTCTTGCAGTGCGAGTTCAATCGCATCTTCCTTGCCGTCGACGCCCTTCATCTGACGGACCACCGTCATGACTTCTTGTACAACGGGATCGACTGCTTTGCGATCGGCAGCCAGCGAGACCCGCAAACGCAAATCCAATTGATCGGGATCGAAATCTTTCTCAGGAAGGGGTTGCTGGGGAGAATCCGCCGATGACATGTATGAACTCGTATGGACTGCCTTACTTGCACATTCTATCTCAAACTTAGTCAGACAATGTTATCTTCCACCGCTACGCGCCGGAGGAGCCCTTCGCCGGTTCAAACAGGGAACCAGTCAAGTGTTCCAACTGCCTCCTCCAGTCCAACTCTTCTACGAACCCACGTGACTCCCGCCAGTTAGGCTGCACTTTCACATAGAGTTCGAGAAAAACCTTCGTTCCCAACATGCGTTCCATCTGCATGCGTGCCGAGGTGCCGATGCGCTTGAGCATCTGTCCCTTTTTTCCGATCAGTATGCCCTTCTGCCCTTCACGCTCGCAGTAGATCGTGGCGGCAATGCGGGTTAGCTTGGCGCCTTCTTCGAAGTTTTCGACGATCACAGTCGTGGCGTAGGGTAACTCCTCTTCCGTCTCCAGCAGTACGCGCTCGCGGACAATTTCGCCTGCCATGAAGCGAGCCGGTTGATCGGTAATTTGGTCCTCCGGAAAATAAGGCGGAGCCGCAGGTAACGCGGACGTTACTTGCTTTAACAACAGATCGAGGCCATCCCGCTTCAGCGCTGAAATGGGAATAATTTCGTGAAATGCATGCAACTTTTTGTACTCTTCGATTAGCGGAAGCAGTTTGCTCTTGCCTCCCTTTAACAAATCAATCTTATTAAGAATGAGGCAAATCTTCGTGCCCGAATTCCTAACCATCTGCAACGCGAATTCATCGCGCTGATCGAGCTTGCGCGTGGCATCCATGATCAGGAGAACAAGATCGCAACCTTCCAGCGCTTCGCGTACTTCCACCATCATCTTGCGCCCGAGTGAACTATCAGGCTTATGTACGCCGGGAGTATCGATCAAGACAATTTGCGCACCAGCCCGGCCTTTGCTCTTCGGTACATTGACGATTCCCTGGATGCGGTTCCGCGTGGTTTGTGGCTTGGGTGAGATGATGGCGAGCTTTTCCCCCACGAGCGCATTGAGCAGTGTGGATTTGCCGGCGTTTGGCCGGCCAAGGATACAGACGAAACCTGAGCGAAAGGGCATTTTTTATATCAGCTTTAACTGGCGCGGTTGCACAAGCGTAATCCTGACGCGTTCCACCTTGCGAGAGGTCGACTCCAACACTTCAAAATGAAGACCGTCTTCATCCACGGTCTCGCCTTTTTGCGGAATGTGCCCGGCCAACTCGCTGACCAGCCCCGCGATTGTAGCTGATTCTTTCCCTTCCGGTTTCGTTCCAAACAATTCAGCAAGGCGATCCACGTCCATTCCACCCGAGACGATGTATGACTCCGGATTCTCCCTGACGATCTCCGGTTTCTCATGCTCGTCCCGGATTTCGCCAACGATTTCTTCAACTAGATCTTCGATCGTCACCAACCCGGCCACACCGCCATATTCATCCACGACAATCGCCATGCGGATGTTGTTCTTCTGCATTTCGCGCAGCAGATCGCTGCCGAGTTTGCTCTCTGGTACGAAGTACACATCGCGGCGCATCAGGCTTTCCAGCGTGCGTTTCGATGCCTCGCTGTCCGGAACCTGCAGTACATCCTGCGCGTAAACCACGCCTTTGATGTTGTGAACGCTTTCCTGATACACCGGCACCCGCGAGTAGTGCTTTTGGCCCAGCATTTGGATGAACCGTTCGACCGTGGTTTCCATCGGCAGAGCGAACATCTCGGGCCGCGGCTTCATGGCCTCGCGTACCGTCTTTCCACTGAACTCGACCACGGACTGAATCAAGTCGCGGTCACCTTCCTGAATAATGCCCTCTTCCTGCCCCGCTTCAATCAGCGCATCCACGGCTTCGGCTGTGGTCTCTGGCTCCTCGCGCGTATTTTCGCGCGTAAGCGATGCCACCGATTGCAGGAAACCGAGAACAATTGTTACGGGCAATACCAGATAAATCAACACGCTCAGGAGCCAGGTCCACCGTATCAGCCAACTGCCGTCGGTGCGCGAAAAGAAAACGAACGGCAGGAATTGATTGAAGAGAATGACGATCACAATCAGGCTGATAGCCGCCTGCGCCATCTCGTACACGCTCCACCGTTGATCGCTGAACAGTGCAAAGCCCACCAGCAACGAAATCGTCGCGGTGGTGAACTGCTTCAGCACCGACATGGAAAGCGATGCGCGCGCGCGGCTCACGCGCAGCTTTGGCTCAACTTTCTGCTCGAAGCAATCGATGTTGTTCTGAAATTCGCGCGAGAGAAACTTTCCAATTTCCTGGTAGACGCGGTCCACGTACGAAGCCAGGGCCAGGAGGCCGAGGAGAGGGATCAGCGCCAGCGCCACGCCCCAATTCATGCGGTTCTCCGGCGTGGAGCGGCGAGATGAGTTCGGCGGTGCAAGCGGTTGATCCGCGGCAGCGATTTCATCTGCGATCTTTCAATCAGGCCTGATTCCAAGCGTAGCTCGCGGCGCAACCGGCTCTCCTCACGGGCCATTTCTCCATGATCCTGTTCGTGATCGTAGCCCGCCAGATGGAGAATGCCGTGCAGTACCAGAATTTTTATTTCTTCTGCTACGGAGTGGCCTAAATGCTCGGCATTTTCTCGAGCAATGTCGGCGGAAATAGCAAGTTCTCCGGCCACCTGCTTCGTCCGATCCAGTACCTCGGGTGATGATGATGGAAACGATAAGATGTCTGTCGCCTTATCCTTGCCCCGAAAGCGCCGGTTCAGAGCGCGCAATTCGGTGCTGTTCGTTACCAGCACGTTCACGGTCTCGCGCAACCGAACCGCTCGCCTGGCCCGCCGCACAAAACGTTCCAGCGTTCCCACGCTTAACCCCGCGATCCTTTTCCGGAGAATGACCAACTTGCTCCTGCGCTTACGAATCGCCCGACGCCCTTCGAGCGCTGTGATTTGCATCGCCTGCATCCGAATCCCTGGCCGCATGGCCGCTTTCGCTGTTTTTCCCACCGGACAACAAAAGCATCTGCTGCTCGGCAGCGTGGGTTTTGTGCTCGTCATAAGCACGAACAATCCGCTGCACCAGATGATGCCGCACCACATCGGCTTCATCAAAGTGAACAAACATCAAGCCTTCCACCCGCGGCAACACATCCATGGCTTCCAGCAACCCGCTGCGTCGTGCATTCGGTAGATCGATCTGAGTAATGTCGCCCGTGATCACAGCCTTCGAATTGAACCCCAGCCGCGTCACGAACATCTTCATCTGCTCCGATGTCGTATTCTGCGCCTCGTCGAGAATGACAAACGAGTCATTCAATGTGCGCCCGCGCATAAAAGCAATGGGCGCAATCTCGATGACATTTTTCTCCAGATAACGATCCACCTTTTCCGGATCGAGCATGTCATAGAGCGCGTCGTACAGCGGACGCAAATAAGGATCGATCTTGTCCTGCAACGTACCCGGCAAGAATCCCAGCCGCTCGCCCGCTTCCACCGCCGGGCGCGCCAAAATAATCCGGTTCACGCGCTTCGCGATCAACGCAGAAATCGCCATCGCTACCGCGAGATAAGTCTTGCCCGTCCCCGCCGGACCGATGCCGAACACCATGTCATGCTTTTCGATCGCCTCAACATAACGCCGCTGATTCACGCTCTTGGGCTGCACCATGCGGCGGCCCAGCGAGCGCTGGCGTCCGGCATCGGCCAATCCGCGCAGGGTCGCGGTCGGGTCCGCCGTCAGCACGCGCAGCATGCTGTTGAGGTCGCCGTTGTTGAAGCTGTGGCCGGAGCGTTGCAGACTTTCGTAATCGGCAAACACCTGCTCGGCGCGAGCCACGTCGCGCTGCGCGCCTTCCAGTTCAATGGCGTTCGACCGCAGGTTAATGGTTACGTTCAGGCCATCTTCGAGCACTCGCACATTCTCATCGCGGGTGCCAAAAAATGTCTCGATGTTAGGGCTGATCCCGATATTTTTCTTCATTCAGTCTCTTTGTTGCGTATTTGGACGTTGGACGCGCGGCGCGGTATGCACCGGCAGTCGTTGAAAATAAACGTGCTTCAGCCATTTCGCAGACAAAACAGGATTATGCTCGGAGACGGGAACAGCCGGGATGCACATGCCCACAGGGCAAGTCACTACCATTGCCATAAAGCCTACCCCGCGCGGGGGTGAGAGTCAATGGCTGGGGCAACTGTTTGACCACCGGAGACTTAGTCCCGTAAAATAGCCTATTCGGTACCCACCGAAATATTTCGTTGTACACACAAAGGTAACGAATCATCCATGGCTAATCATTTTTCGGCGCTCAAGCGCGCCCGTCAGACCACAAAGCGGACGGCTACCAACCGCTCCAACGCCTCCCGCCTGCGCACCGCGTTGCGCACTCTGCGCGAGACCATTGAAAAAGGCGACAAGCAAGCCGCCGAGCAGACCTACCGCGCCACCGTTTCTGCGCTCGACAAGGCGATCCAAAAGGGCACGCTGCACGGGAATACCGCATCCCGGTATAAGTCACGGCTGGGCGCACGCGTCAATGCGATGAAATAGTTCCAGCTTGAAGTTTTTACGGCAGATCCCCAGGATCTGCCGTTTTCCTTTGCCGGCAAGCGAGATTCGTCTTCTAGAAGCGCGGTAACAAAAAGCCCGTGTGTCGCCGGTGCTCCTCGAAATCTGAACCGAATTGTGCACCCAGCATGGATTCTTCCCTTTTAGCCTTGATCCAAAATCCTACGATGATCACGCACACTCCCGCCACGCAGCGCCAGCGGTCGATTGCCATGGCGGAACCGATCACCGCCAGATCGAGTCCCGAATAAATGGGATGCCTCAGCCGTGCGTACGGCCCGGTGCGGATGAGCTTGTGATCTTCCTTGATGGTGATGCGCCCGCTCCAGTACTGGCCTAAATGCGCTCGCGCCCAGATGGCCAGCGCGATGCCGGCCCATGTTAATGCCACGCCGGTAATACCAGTTGCGTAGGAGCGCTCGAACACTTTTTCGCCGAGCACCCCGATTCCGGCGTCTTCCCTGAAAACCAGAACGAAGCCGACAATTTCAAGGAACATGATTCCATAGCGCGCCGCGAATGCTTCTTTTTTCGCAGTCCTCTGCGTCCTAAAGGCGCTGACGACCCAGTAAGCGATGAAGATGATCCAGGGAAACTCGAAGAGATAGCGCCAAGTCATTTTGTATTTTTCATCATCGCCCGAGTGCCGAGTGCTACACCGGCAATTGTTCCTGCATCCAGCCGGGCGTTTCGACCTTGGGCTCGGTAGTCAGATCGATTACCAACCGCTCCAGTACCATGCGCTTGCTGACGGGATTGGAGCGCAGGGCCAGATCGGCTTTCGCCACCAGGCGGATCGCACGCGTGAGATCGCGGCGGGATTTGTAGCGCCGGGCCTGCTTAATAATGTCATCGGCGGCGAACGGAGGCACGCGGAAGCCCTGCCATAGCGCGGCCCACAACATACGCTGGTCGCGCACGTTGCGTTCGAGGATCACCAGCATCTGGCGGAAAGTCTTCGCCAGCATGTAAACGTGGCCAATGGACGCCTCTTCACCCTCACCCGAAGATAAGATCGCATCCAGCACTTCCAGAGCGCGCACGCGCTCTTTCGCGGAGATGGCGTCGGTCAGTTCGTACAGCGACCGCTGTTTGGCAGCTAGAACCATGGTCTCCACGTCGCCCAGCGTAATGCGGTTGCGCGCGCCCACATAGAGCATCAGCTTCTCCAACTCATTGGAGATCATCATCATGTCGCCGCCCAGCGCATCGACCAACTCCCGCGCGCCGTCGGCGTCGATTTTTACCGGCATCTCGCGGCTGGCACAATAATCCGAGATCCAACGAACCGCTTCGCCTTCTTCCACGCGCGCCAGCTCAACGATGCCGCAATACTGGCCCATGGTTTCGCGGATACGCTGGTAACGCTCTTTGTCCTGCATCTCCATGCGGCGAACGTCCGCGGGAATGCTGATATGGTCGGCAACGAAGACAATCAGTGCATCGGGATTGGGATTCTTGCAATAGCCTTCAATAGCGGCGAGCTTTTCTTCGTTCGATCCCCGGCCAAAAAGATTCTTCACCCCGCGAACGAAGAACACCTGAAACGGGGCCATGAGCGAAGGCGTGCGGGCGCGGTCGAGAACCTCGGCTAGATCGTTCTCTGCCAGATCGAATTCGAACAGGCTGAAGTCGCGCAGATCGATGGGGACCAGATGCTCAAGAATGGCATCCCGAAAGCGCTTGCGAAAAAAAGCCTCATCGCCCACAAACACATAAACCGGACGCAGATTGCGCGCCACGAGATCGCTGACAAACCGGTCGGCTTGGACGAAAGCACGCATCGTTTTAGTACCCAGTACCTAGTGCTCAGTTGCCAACACCCAGGGCGGTTTTACTCAGTACCGGCAACAGGGTACTGACAACTGTTGTAGCATTAAAACCCTTCCAGAATATTAGAGACCAGGGTTCGTGCAAAATCTTGCGACAGCCGGTGGTAGGCAGGCGAGTTCTCCTCAAAAAAACTGGCGAGGTCCTGCGAGACTTCATACTGCTCGCGAAACAGATATGACGGATTCTGGTAAAGCACCTTGCCATGCCGGTCGGTGAGAGAAACCCGCATGCTCACTACCACCAGAACGCTGGCGGCTTGTCCCGTGCTGGAGTTGTAAGTTAACGGCGTAGCGGACGTCGAAAGCACAATGCCGTGCAACGTGGCATCAGCCGCATCGCTGGTATTGTTGAGAATCTGGTAGTGCGTCCGGGTAGTGAATTCACGCACCACCGAAGCGGTCAGCAGTTGTTCAATGTTGTAGGTGGTGGTGTCATTTACAAAAGCCGGGATCGAAATCGTTTTGACGTTTTCCGGAAGCTGCACCGTATGGCCGGCCGTGTGATATCCGCAAGCCGTGGAAGCGGCGAGCAGCACCAGCCACGCCGCAGCCCAACGCTTCATTGAATTTGCCCTACCGGACGCGTGGCGATCATGCTTTCGGCGCATTCCACAGCAGTAATAGCGGCCACCCGCAGGTTGTCGACCGCCGCCCACAGCCAAATTCCATTGGGTCGCGAAGACTCAGCCTTCAAAGAAACCAGGATATTGCCCTGGCCTGCAGAGTTCACATTGCTCGGTTGCGATTCTTCTTCCGTGCCGGCAACCGTCACATGATCGCCAGCCAGAGCCTCTGCCAATTGTTGCGCATCAACTGTCTGCGCCATCTCCAAAAAAATTCCCATGGCATGGCCATGAAACACAGGAGGCTGAATCGTCATCAGCGCCGGCTCAGGAGCGTTCGCTCCTGCAAGCTTTTGAAAGTGCCGCCGTACCCGTGATTCGAGAGAGTCAAGCGATAGCTGCGACTTCTGCCCATAGCGCGCAACCATATTGAACGCCACCTGCGTATCAAAAACATCTTTCGGCAGCGGCTGGAACGATAGCAGGTTCACACTCTGCTGATGTAACTCGTCCATGCCTTTTTGTCCCTGTTCGGAGGCGGGTTCGAACACAGTGGCCGCTGCACTGCGGATCGGCCCAACTTTTCCTGCGCGCAACAACAGCAACGCCAAAGTCACGGATGCCGGATGGGCCACCACGCACGGAGCTGGTTGCAACTCCGGTTGCCACATCTGTCCGCGCTCGCGTTCCACCCAAACCGAACGGACGGTAGTACCAGGTTCATCCTCTAAAGCTCCGGATAGATCGATAATCGCGCTGCCCGCATCTCGAGCCCGCTTCCAGTTTTTACGCGTGCTCTCCGCGTCGGATGTGAAGAAAGTGAAGTCCACGCCGGTAAACTGCTCGGAGCGCACACTCTGAATAAAGTTGATCTCATCGCCTGTCGCTTCGAGCTGGCCAATGGACTCGTCATCATCCAGCAGGCGCACGTCTACCGCGGGAAAATTACGCTCGTTCAGCATCTCGGCGACTTCTTTGCCTTTGAGCGTGGCCGCGCCCACGATTGCGGCGCGATAGAGCTGCCCGCGCTGCGAAGAAGCCGCCGGCACGATTTTGGTTGGACTATTCATGAAGTTTGCGAAGCCTCTTTATAAGTGGGCGGCGGCGGTTGACCCCGGCGGCGAAAGATCCATTGCAAACGCCAGAATACCCCGGAAAACATATATAGCAGCGCGACCGCGAACAGCACCGGGCCGGAGAAAGCCGCGACCAAAGCAACGAGTGCTGCCAGGAGAATGATCAGGCGAAAAGGATGGCGCGACCCGAAGTCGATATCTTTGAAGCTGTAAAAACGCCATGTACTGACCATGAGATAGCCAACCGCCGAAACCATCGCGATCCAGATCAGTGCCGTGTACCAGTAAAAGATTGGTTCTCCGTCCTGAAAATGCACAACGGCTGCAATTACACCCGCGCCTGCAGGAATCGGCATGCCGACAAAATATTTTTTTCCCGGACGCCCCGGATTCGATGGCTGCGGGTTCGTCGCAATGTTAAACCGCGCCAGACGGCTCGCACCTGCCATCAAGAACAGGAAGCAGGCGATACCGCCGAGTTGCGTTAGCTTGAAGTGCCACTGCGTCAGCGCGACCGGCGGAACTCCGTGAAAACCCCACGCCCACGCCAGCATCGCGGGCGCAACTCCGAATGTGATGACATCGGCCAATGAATCGAGCTCTTTGCCGAAATCGCTGCTGGTTCCGGTCATGCGTGCGATGCGGCCGTCGAGTCCGTCGAATAGCACGGCAAAACCTATGGCAATCGCTGTATGGTCGAGATGCCAATACGCATTGGTGATCGCGTAATACAGAACCTGGACGATGGCGTAGAACCCGGCCGCCATGTTTCCCGTGGTGAACAGCGAGGGCAGAATGTACATGCCCTTCCGCATCCTGCGCGGGCTCTGTTCATCATGTCTGCGTCTTGGAGTGAGTTGGTCCATCAGCGAATCTCTTCGTGAACAGAATAACTTCCGGCGCCCACCACTTCACCCTTCGGCTGCAAATAAGCCAGCACCGTCTCTCCGCCTCGAACGCGGTCTCCTATCTTTACCTGCAAGCTGGCCGAAGAGTTCAATAATACGTCCATGCGCGAGCCAAATTTCATCAAGCCCACCCGCTGCCCGCGCTCGATGCGGTCGCCGATTTTCGGCTGAAATACGATGCGACGCGCCAGCAACCCGGCGATCTGCTTGAACACAATGACGCACCCATCGCCTTCCACACGGACAACATTCTGCTCATTTTCTTCCGCCGAAGCCTCATTCATTGCATTCAAGAATTTGCCCCGCTGATAACGCACTTCACGGATGACTCCGGCAATCGGCGAACGATTCACATGTACATCGAAAACATTCAGGAAGATGCTGATGCGGACCCATTGTTTCCCCTCAACAGTTGCCGGGGAAACATCCGTTACTTTTCCATCCGCTGGAGAAACCACAGCACCCGCCGCGACGGGAATTTCCCGCTCCGGATCGCGAAAAAACCAAAGAAAAAATAGCGCAAGCAATAACGGCGCCCCAGACCAGACTGGTCCGGCGAACCATCCCACAACAACAGCGGCGATGATCAAACCCAGCGCGTAAAAGTAGCCGTCGCGAACCATGCGGATGGAATTAATTATAGAGCAGGGGCGGCAGAACTGAGTTAGAGCTAACTCCTAATAAAGAAAGGCGCTGATAAGCGCCGGGATGCAGATACAAAAATACCCTCGCGGGCCAGGCCGCATTTCGATTGGCCAGATAAAATTACGCTACTTGAGTGCCGTATTGCTGCCGGTACTGTCGCTCGATGCTTTGCATCTGATCTTTGAGCCGCAGTTTCAGCTTCTTTAGCCGGACTTCTTCCAGCTTTTCATCTTCGCTGAGATAACGTTTTTGGGTGAGTGAATCAAGACGGGTGGAATATTGCATATGTTCCTGTGACAGCTTACGAAACTCATCGTGATTGAGAAGAGCTTCACTCGAAGTCAGCATCCAAGCAGACCTCCAACCGGGGATTTTATAGCGCCAAGGTACCACAGCCCCAAAATCGGTTCAATGCCAATTCTTTGGTGCAGTCTCGTTTTGAGAAAATCTTTACTAATCATTTAACCGATTACCAGGTAATAAATAATTGCGTCTTCGATGGGATTCGCGTAATAAGTCCTTCGCATTCCCGTCGCTTGAAAGCCAAGCTTGTTATATAGAGCACGCGCGCTTTGATTGGACTCGCGCACTTCCAGAAATATTCGGCTGCCATTTTTTGCCCGCGCATGCCCAATGAACTGATTCAGCAAAAAAGTGCCGATCCCGCGCCGCCGCGACTTTTCCGACACAACAATATTTTGCAGCTCCCAATCTCTATCAATCTGCCGCGCGGCCAGATACCCAATCATTTGATCAGCTGGAGCAGCTGCGGTCCCGATTGCGTCAGCCGGATCCTCGGCCACGAGAATAAAATTCTCGACCAATTCATGGTCGCCGATGGCAAAAAGATTTTCGTATTGTTCGCGCGACCAATGCGCAGAAGTTGCGCTCTCCTGCTCAAGTTCCATCATGGCTGGAATATCGGCGGAGATTGCCGGTCGCCAGCGCACCCTAGGAACCAATTCTCTCGAGCATCTCGGCATCGGTGCGGCGAATGTAATTCGCCTCCAACTGATCGGGAGCCACTGTCTCGCCCAGTTGAATCTTGTTCCAGCCCAAACGGGCAATCGTGGAAGCAGAAATCGGCGCCAGCATCGATACCGGCAAACCCGCCGCTGTAACCGCCTCCGCGATCATGGCGTCCGGAGTGACCACCTTCCATCCCCTCGCCTGCGCGATAAATTCGCTTTTGCTCAAAATGAGTTCCTGAATCTCCCCAACGGAATGACCGGAGATTTCACCGCTGCCCACATAAACATCGCCTCGGCCCGCATCCAGCGCAGCCATGACTTTGCCCTGGCCGCCGCTAGTCAAAATGCATGCTTCCAACAGTGACACCGCCGCAATCGGCTTACGTAAGACCTCAGCCAGAGCCTTGACCGCAGATAAACCAACACGAAGACCGGTAAACGATCCCGGCCCTGAAGCCACGGCAAATGCGCCAATATCCTGTTTGGAGAATCCGTGGCCGGCAAGCAACGCCGCAATCTGCGGTACAAGCTGCGCAGAAAACGTACCGCCAGCCAGCGGAACCGTTTCGGTCACCTCGATCTCGAGGCTGGACTGTTCGTCCGCCCGTGCCAGTGCAATGCTGCCTTGCCGGCCGGACGTATCAATGGCAAGAAGAATCATGAGAAAAATGTTTGCCGCATCCGTGAGAATCCGCGAAAATCCGCGGCCAGTCTGTCTTATTCGACTAACTCCAACAAAACCCCACCGGTGCTCGCGGGATGCACAAATACATATCGATGCCCGCCCGCACCAGTTTTAATCTCTTCCGAGACCAGCCGAACACCATCTTGTTTCAATCTTGCAACGGCAGCCACTAAATCCGGAACCCGCAGGCAAACATGATGCAGGCCTTCGCCGCGCTTGGCGATAAATTTTGCGATCGTGGAATCCTCGGAAGTCGCCTCCAATAGCTCCAACCGGCTCTCGCCCACCGGAACCATCACCAGCCGCACCTGCTCGTGCTCGACTGTCTCTTCCGGAGAAATATTCAGTCCAAGCTTCTCGTAGATCGACTTGGCCGCCGTCAGCGACTTCACCGCAATCCCGAGATGATCGATGCTGAATTCCATCTTAAATTCCCTTATCATTCCGACGCGCTGGATCTCTTTGTCATTCCGACGCGCGCTTTACCTTTGTCATTCCAACGAGCGAAGCGCGGCAGAGCCTGCCCTGAGCTTGCCGAAGGGAATCCTTTCCTTTCAATCGCGACTCGCCCGGCCCGCAATCTCCTCCACCAGCGTATACGGATCGCGTTTGTGCTCGGCCACTTCCGCCGCCAGCCGCGCCAGGTTGCCGTCACCGAACTGCGCCCGCGCCTTTTCCAACATCACGTCGCGTAGCATCTCGACCAGGCGCTCCTGCCAGTTCTCGACACTCTTTTTCAGTGCGAGATTTTTTTTCTGCAAGTAGCTTTCATAATTCTTAACCGCGCCAGCCAACTCCTCGACTCCAGTTCCTTCACTGGCGACGGTCTTAACGATCGGCGGCGTCCAGCCATCGCCGCGCATGGCCAGCGATTGCAGCGCCCGAATTTCCTTTTCCACATGCTCCGCGCCATCGCGATCGCTCTTGTTGATCACAAAAATGTCGGCGATCTCCATGATGCCGGCTTTGATCGTCTGCACATCGTCGCCCATGCCGGGGACGAGAATCACAATGGTGACATCGGCCAGCCGCACGATATCGACTTCATCCTGCCCCACGCCGACCGTTTCAATCATGATCAGGTCGCGCCCCGAGGCATCGAGCACCGTGGCCACATCGGCCGTGGTGCGCGCCAGCCCGCCGAGCGAGCCGCGCGTGGCCATGCTGCGAATATAAATGCCGGGGTCAGAAAAATGATCCTGCATGCGAATGCGGTCGCCAAGTATCGCGCCGCCGGTGTAGGGGCTGGTGGGATCGACCGCGATAATGCCAACAGTGTAGTGATCGTCAAGTCGAGTGGTGGGAAGTTCATCGAGCGTGGGTGCCCCATCCAAGCCGCGTTCTGTGCCGCTTGCGTGGGGATTTTTCGTCTTCCTATAGTAGCGGGCAAGCTGATCGACCAGCGTGCTCTTCCCCGCCCCCGGCGGGCCTGTCAGCCCGAGCACACGCGCCTTCCCGCTGTGCGGAAATAATGCCTTCAATAGTTCGGACCACCCGGGCGCACGGTTCTCGACTGTCGAGATCGCGCGGGACAAGGCGCGCACGTCGCCGGAGCGGAGTTGCTCTGTCCAGAATTTGATGTCGTGATGCAAACAGGTCAGTGTAAAGCAGTGAGAAGAAAAACTGAAAGCCGAGAATCAGACTAAGGATCCTCCACCTGGTCCGATCTTCAGAATCCTGCGAGCCAATGTACCGAGCACGGGATATTCGGCCCACTCGCCGCGTCCAGCTTTAATTCCGTATACGATGGCCACGGCCAAGATAAACATCCACAAGCACATCATTCCCAACCAAATTCCGGGGAAAACGATCAGGAATGCGGTAGGCAGAGAATTGTGCTGGCCCATCGGTCGATGAACAATGTTAACCATCATGACAATAAAAAACGCTGCCATCATGATCATTGAGAGAAAAAAGTACAAGGCCTGAAACAACAAGGCCTGGAGGGCATGAAAAGAGACAAATCGTGATTTCCGGTAGACCAGAAAAATGACCAGAGGAGCAATCCATCCACCTACAAGCTGCAGTACATGGGCCAACGTTCCCATTGTGCGCTCGTCTGATGTGAGGATTGATTGATCGATTGCTGCTATATCAGACACAGGCCCTCCGACGCATGGAACCGTATGACATGGCCGAAGACTGGCAAAGGAAAGGAATCATGCGCGCGCTACTACTCCTTCAGCAACTGCCGCGCAATCACCAACCGCTGAATCTCACTCGTCCCCTCGCCGATGGTGCACAACTTCACATCGCGGTAATACTTCTCCGCCGGATAATCCTTGATGAACCCATATCCGCCATGAATCTGCACGCCTTCATTGGCGCACCTCACAGCCACTTCACTGGCGTAGAGCTTCGCCATCGACGATTCCAAAGTCGTCTTCATGCCCGCGTCTTTCATCGATGCCGCGCGCATGGTAAGTAGACGGGCCGCGTCAATCTCCGTAGCCATGTCAGCCAGCTTCCACTGGATGGCTTGGAATTCCCCGATCGCCTTTCCAAACTGCCTGCGCTCTTTCGAATATCTCAATGCCGCCTCATACGCGCCTTGCGCCATGCCCAGCGACAAAGCCGCAATCGAGATGCGGCCGCCGTCGAGCACGCGCATGGCGTCGATGAAGCCATCACCCTCTTTGCCCAGCAGGTTCCCGGCGGGAATGACACAGTCCTCAAAAATCATCTCGGCGGTATCGCTGGCGCGGAGACCCAGCTTATTTTCTTTCTTGCCGGGGCGAAATCCCTTCGTGCCTTTTTCCACGATGAAGGCCGACAGGCCGTGTGTCTTGGCAGCGCGATCGGTCACTGCGATTACCACCATCACATCGGCATAGTGGCCGTTGGTGCAAAAAGTCTTGGTGCCATTCAGCACCCAGTCGCTGCCGCGACGCTTCGCGGTCATGCGTGCGCTGCCGGCATCCGATCCGGCCGACGGCTCGGTCAGTCCCCAGGCCCCGATGAATTCGCCCGTGGCCAGCTTGCTGACGTATTTCTTCTTCTGCTCTTCGTTACCCGCGAGAAAAGTGTGATTGGAACAGAGCGACGTATGCGCGGCCACGATGATGCCCACCGAACCATCTACACGCGAGAGTTCTTCAATCGCGGTGACGTACTCCACATAGCCCATGCCCGCGCCGCCATACTCGGCAGGAAAAACCGTTCCCAGCAACCCCAACTTGCCCAGTTCTTTGACCGTAGCCAGCGGAAATTCGGACGCCTCGTCCCACTTCATGACATTAGGTGCGATCTCGCGCTCGGCAAACTCGCGGACGCTTTTCTTCAGTTGTTGCTGCTCGTCGTTCAGTTGAAAATCCAAGATGCCTCCACTCCACACAACTGCTTGTTGATTAAAACATAGCGCTGGAGTGAGACAAAGTTACCGCGGAGAATCGAAAAGGAAAGTACAGAAAGGCGCGCCAGTATTGACGATTTCAATCATGATGCGGCGCAGTCCAACCGACCGGATGGTTTGGCCAAATTTAATATTCGAGAAGATCACTTGCAAAAAATTACTGAATGACCCGATCTACCAGTAAGAATTTCTCGAAGACTTCGTTCGAGAGCAACCGCCCACGCGACGTTAAACCGGCAAAATCCCCCCGCTGCAGCATCAGCCCATCTTCAATCAACTCTGCAATCGTAATGCGGGCTTGATCGATGGCATCCTTGCCGAATTTTGTATCAAGCTCTCGCAGGCTGACGCCGCGATTCAACCGGAGCCCCAGAAAAAACGTCTCTTCCAAAGCGGCCTGTTGCGAAACCGCTGTACGCTCCACAACAGCCCCGCTTGTATAGCGTTCCAGAGAATCAACCGCCGCAAAGCGCACCGCTTCAAAATCCGCTGTAGCAGAGCGCAGCATCGAATGCGCATCCACGCCAAAGCCGAAGTAAGGCTGCCGGATCCAATATTTCAAGTTGTGGCGTGACTCACAACCTTCCCGCGCAAAGTTCGATATCTCATACTGCGCGATACCCGCCGATTGCAGCCGCTCACCAGCCGCAAGATAAAAATCCGTAACGAGTTCTTCGTTCGGAACAAAATGCGCGTGATATCGCGTTCCACCGGCCATTAGTTCCCGTCCCAACCGCGAATCTTCGTCCACTTCCAACATGTAGACGCTCGCATGGGGCGCGCCGGTCGCGATCGTTTCCTGTAGCGAAAATTCCCAGCTTTCGGCCGTCTGATGCGGCAATCCCGCAATCAGATCGATGTTGATATTTACGATCCCGGCTGCACGCAGTCGAGCGATCTCTTCGAGCACGATAAAGCGCTTATGCAGCCGTCCCACCGCCGCAGCTTCCTGGTCTACAAACGATTGGACGCCAAGGCTGACGCGGTTCACACCACAGCGGAAAAGAGTTTCCACCAGCGAGTCGGTCAGCGTTCCCGGAGCGCACTCTACCGTGATCTCAGCCTCGGGACTCACCTCAAATTGCCGCCGAACCGCGCTGAAGATGCGTTCGAGTTGAGCCGCGTCCAACAATGTCGGCGTGCCCCCTCCCAAATAGATGGAATCCACCGCGCGCTCGATTTGGCCGCCCATTTCCGATGCGGTCTGCGCTGCGCTCTCGATATTTTGGCAAACGCGGTCGACATAGCGCTCAAAAACCACGCGCGAAAAAACATCGGAGGCGAAGTTGCAATAGCTGCACTTGGTCTTGCAAAACGGAACAGAGATGTAAATCCCCAGCGGCACAGATCGTGATTATCGCACGCACACTTATCGATAGAAGAAAGTGACGGCGCGCATGAATGCTCGGTGAATTTCCCGTTACAGGAAGAAAAAAGACCCCAAACCTAAAGCACTTGCTTCGAGTCGCGAAACCATTTATTACTGGCTGGCTCAACGACAACTCCTGCGAGTGAATCGACAGCCGGGCTGCCTTCACAAGTCCGGCAAGATAGCAGTAGTGCGTCGAAGATCTCTGGCGAACAAATTAATATTTAAAGTTATCGGAAGGAATCCTCAGTTATGCGCCTCAAGCGTCACTTCCTCGCTTCCACCCTCACTGGTTTCTTATTCGGTTGCGTTCTGCTTCATGCCCAGACAATTCCGCTTGCGCAGCATGTAGTTGTGATCATGGATGAGAACACATCCTTCGGCACTGCATTTCCCAACGGCATGCCCTGGCTTTCGAGCCAGGCCAAAAAATACGGCTATGCCAACAACTACAACTCCGACCACAGCGGCTCCCTGCTCGACTATTTGTATCTGGCCTCCGGCAGTTGTGAGTCGAACTATCAATGCGGAGGCGCGCCCCAGTGCAGCCTGCCATCCGGCTCCCACAATTTCTATTGCAACGGCAACGATTGCTTCACGGCTGCCAATTGCGAAGACACAATCACCAAAGACCCGATCACCGACTCCAACATTTTCCAGTTAATGGATAATCAGCCGCTCTCATGGAAGGTCTACGCGCAGAATTATCTGAACGCAGGAGGAACGGTCAACGTTCCGGATTACACTTCGGCCAACGAACCGCCGGACACGCACTACTACGCACGCCACAATGGTGCCGTATGGTACGCGGAAGTGTTGAGCAATACGCTTGGCTCGCAAGGAAACATCGTGGACTTCGAGCAATTTGGCATCGATGTAGCCAACGGAACACTTCCTCGCTTCGCTATCATCGCCCCCGACGGATGCTGGGACAACCACGATGACTGTTTCGACAACTCCCTGGAGCAAGCCGACGATTTCCTAAGCAGTAATTTGACTCCCATGCTGAATCTGCCTGATTTTCAGTCCGGCGGAAGCGGCCTTGTAATCGTAACCTTCGATAATGGCGCCGACGACCAAGCTGGCCAAATCTTGACGGCGGTGATCGGTCCGAATGTGAAAGCAGGCCACATTTCGAATATCGCCTACAAGCACGAGAATGCACTGCGAACCATCCTCGAGGCACTGGGCATTCAAAGTTATCCCGGATGGTCGTCAACCGCGGCCGCCATGTCCGACTTCTTCTCTTCCACCGCCGGAAGCGTGGTGGTCAATTCCCCGCCAAACAACTCTCTGCAAGGCCCATCTGTGCTGGTAAACGCCTCAGCGTTGGAGTTAAGCGCGCCAATCGATCACATGGAAGTTTGGGATACCTATAACGGAAAAACCACAAAGCTGGGAAATGTGTTTAGTAAGACCATCAACCAGGCTTACGCGGTGAGCGGAAATGGATCGCATACCATGACGGTCCAGGATATTGGGGGAGCACCAGGCTATCCAGTTCTGCACAAGCAAGTCATGAGCTTCACGGTTTCTACGAATTACGGCACTTTTGTCGCTATTCCCGCCGAGAACTCCACGCAAGCCACGTTATTTCCACTCAGCGCCGTAGCCGTGGAATCGGGCGCTGAAGAATCAAGCTCGGGTGTCGACCACATCGAAGTATGGAATGGTAATACCAAACTCGGCGATTCGCCCAAGGGGACCACGATCAATCAATGGTATTCGCTCACTCCGGGCAAGTACTCGCTCACCGTGCAAGATGTGAGCAGCCAGGGGCAACGTATTCACGAAACGAACTTAAACTTGACGGTTTCTTCCGGCCTTGGGGTCTACGTCAATTCGCCGGCCAATAATTCGACCTGGTTGAACACGACGATTCCAATCAACGCCTATGCCTCCGAACAAAGCGGAGCGAGTACGCCATTGGTCGATCATATTGAGGTCTGGGACAACACCCACGGCGTCAAGCTGGGCGAGTCCACGACGGGCGTGGGAGTGAACAGTCTATTTATCAATCAGAACGTCACGTTACCCAAACCGGGAAGCTACCAGCTTGCCATTATGGACATCAATCCCAACAACGGATTTAAAGCCATTCACACGACTTACGTCGACATCACCATCAAGAGCGCGCCCCGCAGGCGCAGGAAGAGCAGCCATAGCCTTAAAAAGTTCTAAACTGGGAACAACTACCGTGATAGGAGTAAAGAAGAGTAAAGTTACCCAGAAAAGTATTGACGGCTTTTCCGTTTAGGGCTACATTATGGTGTTCCAAAGGACATCGAAGTCTCTGGGTCATTTGTAGGCTGCCACGACCCGTGAGCCCAAATCAGGAAATCGAGCATCTTCGGGGTCCGGTCGCGCATCTATTCTGGGTAGGAAGTTGCGCTAACTCCTAACAAACTCATTGGAATGTGGAAGTTAGAATGAATGGGCACAATTCTGACTATTCCTGTGGGGTGAAGGCGAAGGTGAACAACCCATATTTATTTAGGAAGGGGATTGACACACATGCGTTCTGATCGTGTGTTTGACGCTTTACAAACATTACGGAATCGTTATATGCTTTGCCAGCTTGCCTCCAAGGCCACGCGGAAGTTCCACCGGCCGAGCACCAGAATCCAGGAAACTATGAACGGTGTTTTGGACCGGATTGCGGGCGCGGAGCGGCAACGTGTTCTGTCGGAGCCGGAGAATTTTGCTGAGGCACAACGGCGGGCTGCTTAACAGCAGCCTGTCCGCCTGCCTTGTAATTGTTTCGTCTTCCCTGAATACCCTCCTTTGAAAATCTCCCGAAAACTCTGAAACCGTTTGTTTCAGTCAACGGGTTTAGGTGAATCATGACCATTGCTGAATTAAAAGAAAAGAACATCACCGAGCTGACCAAGATCGCAAGGACCTTGGAACTGCCCGGTGCCAGCGGACTGCGCAAGCAGGATCTCATCTTCAAAATCCTGCAGGCGCAGAGCGAAAAAGAAGGGCACATCTTCGCCGAAGGCGTGCTGGAAATTTTGCCCGACGGCTACGGCTTTCTACGGTCGCCGGATTACAACTATTTGCCCGGCCCGGACGATATTTATGTATCGCCTTCGCAAATCCGCAAATTTGATCTGAAGACCGGCGACACCATCAGCGGTCAGGTGCGTCCCCCGCATGAGGGCGAAAAATATTTCGCGCTGGTGAAGATTGAGGCGGTCAATTTTGAGTCGCCCGATGAAGCCCGCAACAAGATTCTGTTCGACAACCTGACGCCGCTGTATCCGCAGGAGCGCCTGAAGCTGGAAACCACCCGTGAAAACGCCAGCGCCCGCGTAATGGATCTGCTGACGCCGCTTGGCAAAGGCCAGCGCGGCCTGATCGTTTCTCCGCCACGTGCCGGCAAGACAATGTTGCTGCAAAACGTCGCGAACTCGATCACCACCAACCATCCGGAAGTGGTTCTGATGGTGTTGCTGATCGATGAGCGTCCCGAAGAAGTTACCGACATGCAGCGTTCGGTGAAGGGCGAGGTCATTTCTTCGACCTTCGATGAACCCGCAGCGCGGCACGTGCAGGTCGCCGAAATGGTGATCGAAAAGGCAAAACGCCTGGTCGAACACAAGCGCGACGTGGTCATCCTGCTCGATTCCATTACCCGCCTGGCGCGTGCCTATAACACGATTGTTCCGCCTTCCGGCAAAGTGCTTTCCGGCGGCGTGGACTCGAACGCGCTGCAGCGGCCGAAGCGATTCTTCGGATCTGCCCGTAACATCGAGGAAGGCGGCTCGCTCACCATCATTGCGACTGCGCTAATCGATACCGGATCGCGCATGGATGACGTGATCTTCGAAGAATTCAAGGGCACCGGCAATTCGGAAATTATTCTGGAACGCAAACTGGTCGACAAACGCGTATTCCCCGCCATCGACATCCAACGCTCGGGCACGCGAAAAGAAGAATTGCTCATTCCCCGCGAAGACCTGTCGCGAATCTGGGTGCTGCGCAAGGTTCTGAACCCGCTCTCGCCCGTGGAAGCAATGGAACTGCTGATCGACAAGCTGAGCAAGACCAAGTCGAACGGCGAGTTCTTGTCGAATATGAGTTCGCTGTAAGCTGCGAAAAGCTTTACGGGCATAATTTCAAAACTGAAATTATGCCCGTTTTTCTTTAAGCTTCGGCTCCCTGCTAATTCACGAAGTCCCCGCCTGTAACATTTTCCCTTTTCGCCAGCGCTGATAGTGTCATACTTTGAAGAGCGGCAGAAGGTTCGCGCCCATTCTGAGGACTCCGTGCGAGCGATGCAGATAGTGTTAGTTTTCTCTCTACTTTCACTTTCATTTCTAACCGTCCCCGTCTCTGCCCAGAGCGGCAGGCCTCCGGCGGGACAGCGAATCGACGGAAGCGCAGCACCACCCCCCGATGAAAATCAGGAGCAGATCGCTCACGATATGGCGAAGAAGGCCAACCTGGAACGCCAGACCTCACTCAAGAACGACACAGATAAACTAGTAAGGCTGGCGGGAGAACTGAAGGAATACGTCGATAAGTCGAACGAAAACATGCTCTCGCTTGATGTGATAAAAAAGGCCGAAGAGATTGAAAAACTGGCGCGCAGCGTAAAAGAGAAGATGAAGGGGCCGAACTGAGAAGGGCCGACGTAATTCTACTGATAAGAGATCTCGAATTTTGAAATGTGTCCGCGCGAAAACAATCGCCATCCGGATTGGCCGGATGGCGATTTATTCGTGAACTGAATGAATTGTTACGCTTTGTCGCTGCGAATCCTCATGCCGTAGAAAGACCGGTACACGAAGAAGAACGAGACAGCAAAGAACGCCAAAGCCAGGACGTTCGTGATGGTTGGACCCTGGTCGCGAGTCAGCGTGACCGCCAACTCAACCGCCAATAATCCGAAGAGCGTGGTGAATTTGATAACCGGATTCAGTGCCACTGACGAAGTGTCCTTGAACGGATCGCCAACAGTATCTCCGATCACAGTTGCATCGTGCAGCGGAGTTCCCTTCTGCTTCATTTCCACTTCGACAATTTTCTTTGCATTGTCCCAAGCCGCGCCGGCATTGGCCATGAAGATCGCCTGATAGAGGCCAAAGATCGCGATCGAGATGAGATAGCCGACGAAGAAGAACGGTTCGACGAAAGCGAAAGACAGCGTGCCGAAGAAAACCGCAATAAAGATGTTCAGCATGCCTTTCTGCGCATACTTGGTGCAGATCTCAACGACTTTCTTGCTATCTGCGACCGAAGCCTTCACGACACCGTCCAGCTTAATATTCGCCTTGATGAACTCGACCGCGCGGTAAGCGCCGGTGGTGACAGCCTGCGTAGATGCGCCGGTGAACCAGTAAATCATGGCGCCCCCCGTAATCAGGCCGAGGAAAAATGGTGCATGCAGGAGCGAAAGCTTGTCGACGTTTTCCGTGAGCCCATTTGTCAGAGCCATGATGATGGAAAAAATCATCGTGGTTGCACCGACAACAGCAGTGCCGATAAGCACCGGTTTCGCCGTTGCCTTAAATGTATTGCCGGCACCGTCATTAGCTTCCAGCAGGTACTTGGCTCGCTCGAAATTGATGGACATGTTGAAGTCTTTTTTGATTTCGGCTTCGACGTTGGGAACTTGCTCGATGAGAGAAAGTTCGTAAACAGATTGAGCGTTATCGGTGACAGGGCCGTAGGAATCAACCGCAATGGTCACAGGGCCCATGCCGAGGAAGCCGAAAGCCACAAGGCCGAATGCAAAGACGGCCGGTGCAAGCATGGTTGCCGCTGCGGCCAAGCCCATGGTGCTGAAGTAGTAGGCGACCGACATCAGCAGAACCATCGACAAGCCGAGGTAATACGCGGAGAAATTTCCAGCGACAAAGCCGGAGAGAATCCCGAGCGAAGCGCCGCCCTCTTCCGCCGAAGTGACGACTTCTTTTACGTGGCGCGATTCGGTCGAAGTGAACGCCTTCACCAGCTCAGGAATTAATGCCCCCGCCAGGGTTCCGCAGGAGATGATCACCGCCAGCTTCCACCACTGGGTGGCGTCTCCGCCAAGGTCGGGAATGATGAAGTAAGAAACCAGGAATGTCAGGCCGATGGAGATGATTGAAGTAAGCCAAACCAAAGAGGTGAGCGGCGCCTCAAAATTCATTTCATCAGCTTTGCCGTAACGCGCTTTGGCGATAGCGGCGTTGATGAAATAGGAAAGCGAGCTGGCCACCAGCATCATGACGCGCATCACAAAAATCCATACCAGGAGTTGGACCTGAATCTTGCCCAGGATCATGGGGTCGGGATTTTTGATGGCGAGAAGAATAAAGGTAATCAGCGCGACGCCGGTTACCCCGTAGGTTTCGAAGCCATCGGCGGAGGGACCGACGGAGTCGCCAGCGTTGTCGCCGGTGCAGTCGGCGATGACGCCGGGGTTGCGGGCGTCGTCTTCTTTGATCTTGAAGACGATCTTCATCAGGTCGGAACCGATATCGGCAATCTTGGTAAAGATGCCGCCGGCGATACGCAGCGCGGCCGCGCCGAGAGACTCGCCGATGGCGAAGCCGATGAAGCAGGGACCGGCGTAGTCGCCGGGGACGAAGAGAAGAATGATCAGCATGATAAGCAGTTCAACACTGATCAACATCATGCCGATGCTCATGCCGGCTTCCAGCGGAATCTGGTAAACCGGGAACGGCTTGCCGGGAAGCGAGGCGAATGCCGTCCGCGAGTTAGCAAAAGTATTCACGCGGATGCCGAACCAGGCCACGCCATAGCTTCCCGCGATGCCTACCAGGCTAAAGGCGAGAATAATGGCCACGCGCATGGCTTCCATGTGTTCGAGCACGCCGAAGTAAAGAAGAATGATGACGGCAATGAACGCCCAGAGCAGCAGGATGAATTTGCCCTGCGTCACGAGATAGGTTTTGCATGTCTCGTAAATGAGTTCGGAGATTTCGCGCATGGAGCGATGGACCGGCAAATTCTTGAGGCGCATGTAGATGACCATGCCGAATCCAAGTCCGAAAAGACAAAATAGAATGCCGATCAGGAGCAACTTGTGGCCGTCAATAGCACCGTTCAGAAAGCTGACCGAGGAAAGATCGGGAAGTTTAAGAGAGGCTTCGCCGCCCGCATTTTCGGCGGGTTGGGCCAGGGCTGAAGCGGCGCCCAGGGTAAGCAGTGCAGCCAAAGCAAAAGTCTTCTTGAATAAATCCGTTACGAAACCAGACACCGTGCGGCGTCTTTGGAACGCAGCAGTGGCGAGCCATGTGCGCATCATAAATCCTCCAAAATTGAGTCGCTTTTTAGGAATATACGAACGTGTTTAGATACAGCCTTCCAGCGTCTGATCCCATCCGAGCACGCCAATGCACACAGGGACGGTCACTGGAATCCCGAACACGCTTCCACCGCAAGACCTAAACGGAGTTTGGAGCTTGGCCGCGTCGGTTTTTGCGCCAGCCTTTGGACAATAAGCCTTGCTCCAAAGACAATACGCAAAACGGGCATTTATAACATGATGCGATGATAAGGGTCAATCAGGTCCGGGGTGGGGTTCTGTCTTAAAAAACGTGTTGCTGGCATGAAATCACTTTTTAGGGTGATCGTGTTCATACTCGCGCTTGGCTTTGGCGAGAGCGTATTTGGCATCGGCAGCCCCGGTGCCGCTGCCCAAGCCATTCGCCAGTTGCGTATCCAAGACATTGGTAATGTCGAAAGCAAACTTGCCAATGTCACCGACTCCTTTAAAGGCGACTCCTATCGGAGCACCGCCCTTGCCAAGGGCATTCTGGATTTTGGCGAGGGAGTTGCCAATCCCGGTCAGTTTAGTGCTAACGATCCCGATTACCTCTCCAGAATCGAGCGAAATGATTGGTGCGCCGCTTATGCCCTGTATCGATACACCTTGGAAGTAAATGGTATCGAGATGCTGCCGCTCCCCGATTGGGAGAGAGTCTTGCGCTGCTACTGTTCCGAACAGACAAAACTTGGGGAAGTGGGGCAGTTGATGTGGGAAGGCGGCGGACAGCGGAAAACCGATCACGGCAATATCGGAACCTATGGGAGCATCATCCTCATTCCCCAATTGCAGACTCCTCAATGCACTCTTATCAATTTTCAGAACAGCGAAGTCTCTAGTGCGTGCAAGCTGGTCGATTGGAGAGACCACTTCAGCTGGAACACTATTAGGAACTCCATCGAGAGTGACCGAGAGCCCCCCGTACTTCTTAAGAGTCCCTCTATCCGCGACTACGTGCAGGGCGGTAACAATCCACCCATCTGGATCGACAACAAAGCCACTTCCATGCATATAGTCGGTATCGACCTGAACGATAGCTTTAGAGAATTGGCGACAGGCTTCAACGCGAGTGATTGGACGAGAATTTTGTCCGTAAAGTGTGGAAGTGGCGATAGCGAACATTAGAGCGTAGAGCCGAACACCCATTAAGTGCTCCTTGTCGGGCGCGGCAATATTACGCTGCGCCTAGCAGTTCGGCAATGCTCCAAATGTGGTCGGTAAGTCCTGATTCCATTGCAGGCGTAACTCTGAGACTCGAATGAACACGGCAAAAATTGTAGTAAGCAAAATGCAGAGCAACAGCGGCACGAAGATGAGACAGTTTCTTAGAAAACGCATTGGTCAAGCGTGAAACGGTATGGGACATTTTTTTGCCCCTTCGGGGCTCGTTCGACCCGAAATGAATATCCGCCCACGGCTTGCGCCGTGGGCTTTATTCTTGGGCCGCTTCGCGGCTAAGGAGCCTTATGCAGTTCGGAATATTGATTGTGGACCGGCCAACGTTGCGAATCCCTTCTTCTGCTAGTTGGTCGCCTACCTCTGTTCTTACGTCCAATACGTCCGGTCGAGGCTCCGGTACTGAATCGCCTCCGCAATATGCTTGGGCTCGATCTGTTCCGTCTCCTCCATATCAGCCACGGTTCGTGCCACTTTTAATATGCGGTCATGCGCCCGGGCGCTCAGGCCCTGCTGCGTCATGGCGCGTTCCAGCAGGCGTTCGCAGTCGGGGGAAAGATCGCAGAAAGCGCGAATGTGGCGGGAAGACATCTGCGCGTTGCAGTAGAGTTTTTCCCGCGAAGAAGTAAACCGCGCCAACTGCCTTTTTCTCGTGCGCACCACGCGCTCGCGAATCTGCCCCGAGCCTTCGGGCTCGCTGGTCGAGCGCATCTCTTTATAGTTCACGGCAGGAACATCGATATGAATATCGATGCGGTCCATCAGCGGACCGGAGATTTTCGAGATATAACGCTGGATCATGGGAGTGGTGCACTGGCACTCCCGGCTGCGGTCATTGTGGAAGCCACAGGGACAGGGATTCATGGCCGCTGCCAGCATGAAGCGCGCCGGGAACATTAGCGACATCGCAGCGCGGGAGATGGTAACCGTCCCATCTTCAAGCGGTTGGCGCAGAACTTCGAGTACGTTGCGGGGAAATTCGGGAAGCTCGTCCAGGAAGAGCAGCCCATTATGCGAGAGCGAAACCTCGCCCGGCCGCGGGATGGCGCCGCCGCCAATAAGCCCCGCATCGGAGATGGTGTGATGCGGCGAGCGATACGGGCGTTTGCCGACCAGGCCGCTGCCGGGGTCAAGCACCCCGGCCACGCTATGAATTTTGGTGGTTTCCAGCGCTTCTTCAAAGGTAAGCGGCGGCAGGATCGTCGGCATGCGCTTGGCGAGCATGGTTTTGCCGGAGCCCGGCGGCCCGATCATTAATATGTTGTGGCCGCCGGCGCACGCGATTTCGATGGCCCGCTTGGCGGTTTGCTGCCCGCGCACATCTTTGAAATCGACAAAAAAATCCTGCGATTCGCGCAGCAGAGCGTCGCCATCGGCTTTGAGTGGGGCGATCCCGTTGCCCGAGTTCACAAAGTGAATGACATCAAGCAGCGACCGGACGGGATAAACGTCGACTCCACCCACCATGGCAGCTTCGCGGGCATTGGACTCAGGAACAACCAGACGGGAAATTTTGCGGCCACGAGCTTCCAGCGCAATCGGCAGTGTCCCGCGAATGCCGCGAACGCCTCCATCCAGTGACAGCTCGCCGACAAAGAGGCAATCATCGATTTCTTTTTTGGTAAGGCCGCCATAGGCGCCGACAATGCCAAGAGCCATGGGTAGATCGAAGCCAGAGCCTTCCTTCTTAATATCCGCCGGGGCCAGATTGATGGTGATATGCGTCGGCGGAATATCGTAGCCGCAGTTCTTCAGCGCAGCCCGCACCCGGTCGCGGCTCTCCCGGACGGCGGCATCGGGCAGGCCCACGGTGTGAAAGTGATCCTGATCGGTCTTAATGCCGGAACAGTCGACCTCAACTTGAATAATGTTGGCGTCGATTCCATACACTGCGGCGCTGAGGGTTTTATAGAGCATGAGCCTGCGCGAAAGCTCCGCGCCCCGGTTCGGCACACTAAGGCCTGATCCGGTGAATCGTCCAGCTTATGCGCCAAAACAGCAGTGGGCTGTGATGGATGTCACGGGGACCTGTGGGAAAGACCTTTGATCGCTTCTCCCGGTTACATCGGTACCTAACTCCTCAACAGGATGACGTTCGTACGGCCAGCAGTGGAATAGAATTAGCCAAGAACTCGTGCAGCTCGCGGATCATTGTCCTTGCAGTTGCCTACTGTTATGCCTCAAGCCTCTCCCGAACCATCGCGCCGTGCCCGTCCGGTTAAGAATCTGGAGCGCGAAGAATCTCAGCTTTGGCGATGGATTCTTTGGTTCATGGTTTTGCTGGCCGCGGGTTTCGCGGCGCTTGCCTGGGAGCGTTTAGAAGGCCTGCCGTACCACCTGGGTCCGTTGGCGGTCGGTGTGCTCGTACTGTCAGTCCTTCTGGCGGTCTACGCCTATGGGCGAAGGCGGGAAGTCAATGACTTAAAAATATTGCTCCAGGACCTACAGGAGCACGTGGGCGCCGCTCCCTCGGAAGAGCAACTCGATCAACTGAACGAGATGATTGCGCGCTCCCAGCGCAGCTTTAAGGAACTGATCGATTCCTTTGACGATTCCGCGTGCGCCGTTTCGCTGGATGGCACTCTACGCACGGTCAATAAAAGTGTCAGCGAACTGATTGGCCTTCCTTATACCGCAATCGTAGGACACAAATTTTTCGAGTTCGTAGAGGAGCCTACGCGCGAGCGGCTCGAAACAGGGCTGATGCGTTTTATCGAGAAGCGGCACTGGACGGGCACAGTGCGCTTGCGACTCAAGGGCAACTCCCGGCCGCTCTACTTCGATTCCGTACTGAACGCGATCGTAAAGGGCGGAGAGGTGGTCGGCGTAAGCGTGCTGGGCCGCGACGTTACCGGGCAACACGAAAAAGAATTGCGCTTCACCGAACTGTTCGAGACGCTTCAGGAAGGCGCATATTTCAGCACGCCGGAAGGCAAGCTCCTGGATGCAAACCCGGCGCTTGTGAACATTCTGGGTTACGCAACGAAAGATGAATTGCTTGCCGTCGAGCCGAACCAGCTCAACATGCACCCCGATGAACCGCCCGTATTAGGCCGCGCTCTCGACGATCGCGGCGGCATCCGCGCGCGCGAAATCACGCTGCGCAAGAAAGACGGCGGGCTGGCGGTATTTCTGGAATCCTCTCGCGCGGTGTGGGACGAAGCCGGCAAGTTGATTCGCTATCAGGGCACGCTCGTCGATGTAACCGAGCGCCGAAAACTCGAGCGGCAGGTGGCCCAGCAGGAAGAATTCCGCCGGCGCCTTCTGGAAAGCTTCCCCGATCTTATTCTCGTAATCGATCTTGATGAACGCTACACTTTTGCCAGTTCTCGCGTTCAAGAGTTGCTCGGCTGCCAGTCGGAAGATCTTCTCGGCAAGAAAATATCGGAGACGCAAGCTCATTCCCCTGAGTTGCTCGCGTTATATCGCGAAGTGGTCAGCGGCAACCATGCGATTGGATCGTCCGAATATGGCGCACGCCAGAGCGACGGCAGCGGCCATACCATGCGTGCCTCCGCCAGCCAGTTCTTCGACGCCGATGCAAAACTTGCCGGCGTTATTATTTCCCTGCGCGACATCACTACCGAGAAAAAGTTCGAACAGCAATTGGTCCAGAGTGAACGCCTCGCCGCCATGGGCGCGATGATCGGCGGCGTAGCACATGAACTGAACAATCCCTTGACCAGTATTCTTGGCGTGAGCGAACTTTTGCAGGATAGTCAGACCACCGAGTCGGCGAGAAAACAGATCGCCATCCTTCAGCAGCAGGCGCGGCGCGCAGCGGAGATCGTCCACAACTTAACTTATTTCTCGACACCCCCGACTCCCGGCAAAACTCGCGTCAACCTGGGAGATGTCGTCGAGCGCACCCTGAATCTGCACGCCTACTCGCTGCGGAAGAACAACATAACCGTAGATTTTGTCCGCGAAACCGGACTGCCTTACGCGCAGGGCGACCCCCACCAGTTGATGCAGGTATTCTTGAATTTGATCTTGAATGCGGAGCAGGCGATTCGCGAGGCTCGGGATCGCGGAACTTTACGCATTCGCATGGGAAGCAGCGGCGGTTTGGTTTGGGTGAGTTTCCTGGACGATGGGCCGGGAATTCCGCCCGATATTCTGCCCAATATCTTCGACCCCTTCTACACCACCAAGCGTCCGGGACGCGGAACCGGCCTGGGCTTGAGTATCTGCAAGTCTGTAATGAAGGAACATAACGGCAGCGTCGAGGCAGCCAATGCACCAGGAGGCGGAGCAGTTTTTACCGTCACGCTGCCCCCGGCAGTTTCAACCAGCCAGTAAGGTTTTTAGACCCTTTCCACCGCCATAGCCACCGCATTTCCGCCGCCCAGGCACAACGCAGCGATTCCGCGCTTTACATCACGGCGAGCCATTTCATAGATCAGAGTCACCAGCACGCGAGCGCCGCTCGCCCCAATCGGATGTCCAATCGCCACCGCCCCACCATTCACGTTCACCTTATTGAGATCGAGCCCCAGTTCGCGCGCCACGCCCAGTGCCTGCACGGAAAAAGCTTCGTTGAGTTCAAAGAGGTCAACGTCGTCTTTCTTCCATCCGGTTTTCTCGTAGATTTTTTTCACGGCATCCACCGGAGCCATCATCACCCACTTGGGTTCAACGCCGCTGGTCGCCTGCGCAATAATCCGCACCATTGGCTGCGCACCAAGTTCTTTTGCTCGTTGCGCGCTGGTTACCACGAGAGCCGCCGCTCCATCGTTCACTCCCGGAGCATTGCCAGCCGTCACAGTTCCATCTTTTTTGAAAGCCGGCTTCAAGGAGCGCAGCGTTTCCATCGAAGTATCTTCGCGCGGGGATTCGTCTTTATCAAAGATCACCGGCGCCGCGCCTTTTTTCTTCGCCGGAATCTCCACCGGAACAATCTGCGACTTGAAGCGGCACTCCTTCATTGCAGCGACTGCTTTACGATGCGAGTTCACGGCGAACTCATCCTGCTCTTCGCGGGTAATGCCATATTTTTCGGCGACGTTCTCGCCGGTGATGCCCATGTGATAGTCGTTGTATATATCCCATAAGCCATCGTGCACCATCGAATCGACGACCTGGCCGTTGCCCAGGCGATATCCCTTGCGCGCTTGCGGTAACAGATACGGAGCGTTCGTCATCGACTCCATTCCACCCGCAACCACGATCGAACTGTTTCCGGTTTGCACTGCTTGCGCCGCAAGTGCGACTGCTTTCAATCCTGAGCCACAAACTTTGTTGATTGTCATGGCACCTGTCGCGGGAGACAATCCGGCAAAGATTGCAGCTTGCCGCGCCGGATTTTGTCCGAGTCCAGCGGGCAACACATTGCCCATGATGCACTCGTCGACCTGATCGGAATTCAATCCGGCACGCTTCACCGCCTCGCGCACCACGATGGCTCCAAGCTGCGGAGCGCTCAAATCGGCCAGGCTTCCCTGAAATTTTCCCACCGCTGTCCGACATCCTGAAATGATGACAACATCATCGAAAGCCGCCATTGATCATACTCCCGCGAAGATTCGCAACTTCATTATAGATGCAGGCAATGGAAGAAAAGATGAACTTCAATCACTTTGCATCCGCACGCTTCGTGTATCGATGTGCCTACGATGCGCATGTGCGAAACACGCGTGACAGCATCTTCGTCGCGCATGTTTGCGCTCGCTTTCATCATTTTTTACTCGCAACATCGCAATTTTAATTATCTGACTCGTGCTCGGTGTGACTTTGGTACACCATCACTCGCTACATCACATTCATTTTTTTCTTGACTTCATTTTTCATTAACTCTATACAATCAAATAGTTGCAACAAAACATCGTTGCAGATTTTTCCATGAAAAATGGAAGGGAGAATAGAAACCAATGGCAACCAAGAAAAAGGCAAAGAAGAAAAAGAAGCATTAAGTAGCAGTATGAAGTCGACAACGGGGACGCCAAAAGCGTCCCCTAAGTTTTTGGAGCGCGCTTTTCGCGCGCCGGGCATAATCCGCGGAAGGCACAAAACGTACAGTGAAAACCAAGCTTAGCTCCAAAATTTCCATCCGCTATTCCGCGCGCGACGGTTTGTACACGCTCTCGCGCCTGCTCCAGTTGAAAGTCATCCCGTTTTGAAGTAATAGCGACATTCCCTTCCAGATTATGAAACACCAACTCTCCTACGCGATATCCCCACTTCTGTTGCGCGGCCATCGCGTAAATAGAAAGCTGTAAGCTCTCATCCGCATCTTCCTGGGACCGAGCCTTGCCGGTTTTGTAGTCGACGATGGCGACGCTGCCATCGTCCAGTCGATCCATACGGTCGATGCGCCCCGCCACCTTCGTCCCCGCAATCTCGGCATCAAACCATTCTTCCGTGTGCAGAATTTCTTTTGGAGCGCCGGGGCGCACGGCAGCAAGAAACTCTTTTAGTTGTTCCATCCCCTGCTGCATGTATAAACCGCGCTGGTAGTTGTCCTGGATTCCAGCCGAGGTCAGGTCATCGCCAAAGAGTTGCAGCAACTCGTCGTCGGATTTTGTGCGGCCCAGCCGCACGGAATCGTAATACGTGCGCAGCACGCGATGCATCGCCGCTCCGTACTGCATCGCGGCATGAATCTCGCGCGATAGCTTCCATTCGCGCTCGAACTTGAATTGCAGCGGGCAACGTTCGTAAGTTTCCACCGCCGTCGCGCTCAAACGTGCTCCCAGCCCCTCGATATGCGGCAGTGCCAGCCACGCTGGCAAGCGAGAACCTTCGGGATGAGCTTCATCCACAGCGGCGGCAATCTCGATCAATTCCGGTTGAAAAGGTAACGCTGCGCGCGATCTGAGCCATGGCTGCAAAGCTGCATTGCCCATGAGTTCGCGCATCAATCCAGCCGGTGTCTTGTCCTTTCCAATTCCCTGCTTTCCATAAATGCGCAGCGAATCTCTGGCTCGAGTCATGGCCACGTAAAACAGCCGCCGTTCCTCCTGCTCGTTAAGCGTTTTGTCGTCGCCTGCTGAGGCGGAATCGGGATCGCGCAACTCTCGCGGAAATTCCACCAGGGTTTCCCGGTAGCCCAGCGGAAACGATCCGCTGGTCGCGCGCAGAACGAAAACATGCGAGAACTCCAGGCCCTTGGCTCCGTGCGCCGTCATCAGGCGCACCGCATCTTCGTCGCCGTGCGTCATCAGCGGAATGGTCCCGGACGCTTCGCGAAAATAATCCAGATATTCGATCCATTCGCCAAGCTCCCCCGTTTTAGTGGTTGGCTTCTGCTCCCAATCCGAGGCAAATTTCAGCGCTGCTCGCAGAACCGCCGAATTCAGGTCGAGGCGAAACATTTCCCCAATCGCTTGCTGCGCAGCCCGGGTTTTGAGATTTTTTCTGCTGACTTCCTGGCGCGCCGCGTACACGGTTTCCAACACGCCCTTCCCGCCATTCACATCGCCCAATACGGAAGCCAACGGAACCACTACTCCGTCTTTCGAATCCCTGGCAATAGCCCGCAACGCAGTTCGCAATTGCTCTGGATCGACCTTGAATTGCGGCAACGCCGCTACTCGAAACAGGCTGGCATCGGAACTCAAGTCCACCACAGCGGCAACGCAGGCAAACAAATCCCGCACCTCGGGCGTATCACTCACGTCCATGTTCTCGATTGAGAACGGAATGTCGCGTTCGGCAAGTTCCTGCACAATTTCATCTCTATGGGGGTGTGTGCGGTAAAGGACGGCAAAATCTTTCCACTGGCAACGCGAGCGCCGCTTCGCTTCTTCAATGGTGTGCGCCACGTCGGGAGCTTCCGCCGTCTTGCCTGCAAAAGAAATCGCTTCGACGGGAAGCATAACTAGCGGTATTGCCGATTTCTTCGCATCTTCCTCGCGCGCGGATTGCAAAGGGGAGCGCCGGTAGCCAAGCCCGCCGCTGTCCGCAGCAAAGACAGGAGGATTCTTATCGATCACCGCGAAGGCACATTGCAGGATTGGCGTGGTGGAGCGACGGTTTTTCCCGAGAACAACCAGCTTCGTTTGAGGAAAATGGCGGCGGAACAATTGAAACGCCGCACTCGATGCTCCACGAAACCGGTAGATAGCCTGATCGGGATCGCCTACAGCAAAAATATTTGCGTCGGTGCCGGCAAGCGCCGCAAGAATCTTGATCTGCGCGAAGTTGGCATCCTGAAATTCATCCACCAGAATGAACCGGGCACGGGCCCGCTCCGCAGATAAACAGCCGGCGTCGCTTGCAAGCAATTCATGCGCCCGCGTGATCATGTGGCTGAATGTGCCGTAATTTTCTTCCCGCAGCCAGCGCTCGGCGGTGGAGAAGACTTGCGCAATTTCCCGGCAACGGCCAATGATTTCGTCTTCGCTCAACTGATCTTTGGACTTCGAAACTCGAGGAACCGAACATTCTCCAGATTCCAGGCGCGCGACGTACACGGCGTATTTTTCTGGCGTCACCAGCTCATCGTGACATCGGCAGAGAAAGCCGATTAAATCCCCGAGAAACTGCCCCACATTCGCTGCGCGCACGTAGTGCTCTAAATGAAGTTCATGAATTCTCTTGCGCAGATAAATCCAAAAATCTTTTTCGTCAAGCACGCCAAAGTCTTTTTTAGCGCGCTTTAACAGGCCATTGCAGTAATCGTGGAAGGTCAACGACTGAATTTCTTCACCGAGTAACGCCGCCGCCCGCTCTTTCATCTCGCGCGCGGCAGCCACGGTATATGTGAGGGCAAGGATTTCCCCGGGTTTCGCGTACCCTTGCTTCACCAGATTGGCGACGCGATGGATGAGAACAGAAGTCTTGCCCGTGCCGGCTCCCGCCACCACCAGCATCGGTCCGGCAACATGATCAATCGCCTCCCGCTGGCGATCGTCGGGAACAAATGAAGGCAATTTTGTTTTGGAAGTGGCCATCCGAGGGTCAGAATATCACCTGCTTCAGCGCCACGCAGGAGCTTGATTCGTATCGATTCGGAAATTAAGAAACAGCGGAGACCGCAAGCGCGGTAGCCGCGATGGCGGCCGTCTCGGCGCGGAGAATCGTCCGTCCCAGAGAGGCAGAGATCCATTCGGATTCTTGGAAGGATCGCAATTCATCCTCGGTCCATCCCCCTTCGGGGCCAACGGCTAAGGCAATGGCGGCAACGGGCTGGACCACATCGCGCAGCAAGGTTTGCTCCTCAGATTCCGCAAGAACGATTCGCAAATCCGCACGAAACTGCAACGCATCCGAAAATTTAATAGGAGCAGAGATTTCAGGTGGCGCCGCACGCCGCGATTGCTCGGCTGCCTGACGCGCAATCCGGTGCCAGCGTTCCACGCGTTTCGCGGAGGCGGCCGCCAGATGGGAATCCGTGCGCCGTGCAATCACGGGCACGATACGAGAAACTCCCAGTTCCGTACATTTTTCGATCGCCCACTCCATGCGATCAAACTTGAATATGGCAAGAAGCAGCGTGATTGCCGCCAGACTCGCGCTGGAGACCTCTTCGCCCAACTCGAACTCAACCCGGTCTGCGGTCAGCGACGTAATGCGCCCACGACGCACAGTCGGGCCAGTGGAAACATCAAACTCCTGCCCTACATGGGCACGGAGAACGCGCATCAGGTGATCGGCATGATCGCCAACAAGGGCTGCGTGATTTTCAGAGACTTCGTCGGCGATCCAGCGGCGACGGGTCATCCAAACATGTCTTTCACTTTGCCGAGGAGAGAACGCACCAGAGGCTGATTATCCACTTTTACCGTAGTCTCGAGTTCCTGTAGCAATTCCTTCTGCCGTTTATTCAACTTGGTCGGAATTTGCACGTGGACTTCAACATACAGATCGCCTTTGCCATGCCCATTCAGCACCGGAACACCTTTGTTGCGGATGCGAAACGTTGTCGCAGGCTGAGTGCCATCGGGAACTTTAAGAGTGTGCTCGCCTTCGAGTGTGGGCACACGAATTTCAGCGCCCATGGCGGCTTGCGTAATGGAAAGCGGAACCACGCAGTGCAGATCGTTGCCTTCGCGAATAAAGAACGGATGCTCTTTCACGTGCAACACGACGTACAGATCGCCAGCCGGTCCGCCAAAAGGCCCCGCTTCGCCTCCGCCGGAAAAGCGAATACGCGTGCCGTCTTCCACGCCCGCCGGAATCTTGGCTTCCACCGCGCGTTGCTGCAGAATGCGGCCTTCGCCTCTGCACTTTGTGCACGGATCGGTAATCACGTTGCCGCTTCCCTGGCAGGTGGAGCAGGTACGCGCGATGCTGAAAAATCCTTGCTGAAAGCGTACCTGTCCGCGGCCATTGCAGGTGCGGCAAGTTGTGGGGCCTTTCCCCGGCGCGGCTCCCGAGCCGCGGCAAGTTTCGCAGGCTTCGTGCCGGCGCACCATGACGCGCGTCTCCGCGCCGAAAACAGCCTCTTCAAATTCAATGGTGATGTCTTCGCGCAAATCCGCGCCGCGCTGCACACGGCTGCGGCGTCTGCCGCCACTTCCGCCTAAAGCGTCTCCAAAACCAAAAAACTCGCCAAAGATTTCGCTTAGATCCTGGAACGCCGTCCCGTCAAAACCCACGCCCGCCCCCGCCGCACTGCCAACCCCGGCATGGCCATAGCGATCGTATAAAGAACGCTTTTCCGAGTCGGCCAGAATTGCATAAGCTTCGGTAACTTCCTTGAACTTGTCTTCCGCGTCCGGGTTATTCGGATTGCGATCGGGATGCCACTGCATGGCCAGCTTGCGGTAAGCGCTCTTCAGTTCAACTTCGGTTACCGTGCGGCTCACGCCCAGCACTTCGTAGTAGTCGCGTTTTGCGTTCGTGGTCAGAATAAAAAACCTTCCTTCGTAAAATACCGCTCGGCTGGAAACTTACTTCCCGGGATTTGTCGCCACCTTCACCATCGCCGGCCGCAGCAGGCGGTCTTTCAGCTTATAGCCGCGCTGCAACTCTTCGATCACCTGATGGTCGGGAGCATCGGAGGTTTCCACCATTTCGATGGCCTCATGCACATGCGGATCGAACAGTTCCCCTTTTGCCTTAATCGGCTGCAACGAAAGTTTCTCCAGCGCGCTCTGCAATTGCTTGTAAATCAAATCGACGCCGTTGCGAAACTCCGCCGCATTCGACGCGACTTGCAGGGCCCGCTCAAAGCTATCGAGCACCGGCAACAACGACTTGATCGTATCGGCCGCCGCGTACTCGCGGAACTCCTGCTGCTCTTTGCTGGCCCGCTTGCGCGCGTTATCGAATTCTGCCTGCGCCCGCGCCAGCCGGTCGCGCAGCTCATCGCGTTCGGCCTTCAGCTTCTGCAATTCATCTGGAGCAGAAGATTCGCCGCCTGCCGCGACGTTCTGAGTGCTTTCATCATCGTCACTCGTGGCCGGTAATTCGTGCTCTAAATCCAGGTTACTTTTTGCCATAACTTCTCAAACTACTCCGATTCATTCAAAATTCTGTCAAACAGCCGCGCAATGTAGGAGACCGCGGTCATGGTGTGCTGGTAATCCATGCGCGTAGGACCAATCACCGCCAGCGATCCAAACATATCCGTTCCTGAGCGCGCCGGCGCTCCGATCAATACAAAATCCTGCATGGAAGGCAGTGCATCGTCGAGCCCAATCACCACTCGCACCGCCTCCTGTTTCACGTCGAGATAGGCCCCGAGCAGCTTCGCGACTTTTTCTTTTTCCTCGAGCGTCTTGAGCATCTCCTGTAGACGCTGCCGGTCTTCCTGGCTCGTTACCAGGTTAGCCGCCCCTTCAACAAAGACGACCTGCGTTGCAGCATCCGCCGCCAGCGCGCCCTGCTTATAAAGCTGCTCGATGGAATTCATCAGGCTATCGTATTCGCTGCGCTCCTGCTCGATCCGCCGCACCAGTTCTGCACGCATCGACTCGATCGTCCAGCCGCGAAAATTGTCGTTGATATAGCGGCCCGCTAAATCCAGTTCATCCTGCTTCAGATCGAGCCTAAGCACACGATCCCGCACCAAACCCGAGCGCGTCACCAAAACTGCTAAAACCTTCTGGTCGCCCAGCCGCGAAAAGTACACATGTTCCAGTGCATTCTTCGTGCCGCCGGAAGCCACAGTCACGCCCACATTGCGCGAGATTAGAGAGAGCACATGCGAAGTCCGCTCCATGAACTCCTGCACGTCGCTGATGCCGGCCAGCGAATCGGAAATCATGCTCTCTTCCTGCGGAGCCAGCTTCGCCGTTCCTGAGATCTGCTCCACATAATAGCGATACGCGTGCGTAGTCGGAATGCGCCCGGCCGAAGCGTGCGGCTGCTCGAGAAACCCTGCATCCGACAAATCCGCCATCACGTTGCGGATGCTTGCCGGACTCAGCCCCTCACGGTTCGAGCGCGATAATGTGCGCGACCCAACCGGCTCACCCGTGGAAATGAACGTCTCCACAATCGCGGTTAGGACTTCGCGTTCCCGCTTGCCGATATTTGGGTCGGATGGCATTTAACCAATTTAACTTGGGAGCTTGCTCAGGAGCGCTCGCCCCTGCCGGGCCGGATACTCCAACTTAGCATTTCAACTAACTGTTTTAGATGCAGAAAGTTAGCTTTCGACGCAAAGCACGCTTGCAGCTTGGATTCTAGGAAGCCATCGGCGCCCTGTCAAGGAAGTGTATCGTGCATACCGGGCGGCATTGAAATGTAGATGCGCAACCGGAGTACTGAGCGCAATCGTCTGTTCCCAACAGTTAACTCCCCATGCCGCAATCCCAAATCGAAAGCATCATCGGCAAGAAACGAAATGACTGCGGCCTGCGGATATTGCGGATCTTGCAGGGCTTACTGCCGCTCTTTGGTTAGCCCTTCCGACTCCAGGTTGGACTTAGAAGTCCTGAGAGCGCAGCGCCCCGGAAGTAAGGATGACTATTGCACTTTCCCAAACCATTCCTCGAACCACTCCAAAGACCGAAGAGCATAGTCACGTGCATCCGCCGGCCTGATGAATGCATGCCCTTCATTCGGATAAACCACTAGCTTAGTCGGCACATGCAGATCGTCGAGCGCGTGCCACCACTCAACTGATTGCTCCATGGGAACTTCACCGTCGCGGTCGCCCACCAGAATAAGCGTAGGCGTCTTCACCGCTTTCACAAAGTGCATCGGATCGCTCTTGGCATACACCGCGGGATCGTCATATACCGATGCGCCAAAAAATGGAATCATCCATTCGTCAATGTCGTTTAAACCGTAGTAGCTCAGCCAATCGGAAAGCCCAGCCCCCGCGACTGCGGCGGCAAAGTGTTGCGTCTGCGTCTCCGCCCACATCGTCATGTATCCGCCATAGCTATGCCCGCGAATGCCCAGCCGCTTGGTATCGATTGGATACTCTTTCGAAATCGCATCCACTCCAGCCATAATGTCGCGGAAATCTCCTCCGCCGAAATCCTTCACATTGGCCTGCGTAAACGCCTCTCCCTGCCCGTAGCTGCCGCGCGGGTTTGGGCAAAGAATGAAATAACCCAGGGCGGAAAATGCTCCAGTGTTGCGTTCATCCCAGCGCGACATGCACGCCGCAGATGGTCCTCCATGCACGCTGACCACCAGCGGATACTTCTTGTCCGCCGAATAATCCTTGGGCAACATCAGCCACCCCTGCACGCGGGTGCTCCCATTCATCCAATGCAGGTTGCGCATCTCACCCCATGCGGTTTTCACACCATCATTTAGATTGGTAAGCTGCTTCCACTCCCCGATCGGACCCGCCCAAACCTCCGGCGGAGCGCTCGCCGATTGCCGCACCATGGCCGTAAATAATTTGCCGTCGGCCGAAGCCCGGCTTGCCGCCCAACTGGCCCCGGCAGGATGCGCGAACTCTTCGCCCGTCCACACATTTTTGACCGCGCCTCCCTTCGAACTCACGCTGGCAAAGCCTGAATCCCCCTCCACATTTTGCGCAAAAATAATGCGATCGGCCTTCGACCACACCAGCGCGGAAGGAGATGACTTGATGCCCGGAGTCAGATTGCGTGCGGCTCCTCCCGCAACCGGAACCACATAAATTTCTCCGCCAGTCGAACCTTCATCGCTCATCAACCCTTCGATGAACGCCACGCTCTTTCCATCGGGAGAGATTCGTGGGTCGGCAATTTGCAGCTTCGGCTTGTAAATTTCCCGCATCTCGCCGTTTTGTGCATTGGCCAGATAGATCCGGGCCACGTACCAGTTCGCATCGCCCGCGCCATGCGCCGCGCTGGTCACCCACGAGCGCCCGTCAGGCGTCCACTCATATTCGTAAACGTACATATCCGCAGGCGTCACCTGCGCAACATGGTCCGTGCCCAAATCGATAGTCGCAATCCGCTGTTCATAAATTTCCTGCCCAATCACGCCGGCCAGCGGCGTCATGGGTTGCAGCGGCCCTGCGATTCGCGGCAAGCCTTCTATCAAAAGCACCGCCAATTTCGATCCATCGGGAGAAAATCGCGGGCTTTGCACGTACCCCTTCAGTTCGGCATGTTTCGCCGGAGCGCTGCCGTCGGCGGAAGCAGTCCAAACCTGAGCAGCAGGAACATCACCCGCAAGATCAGCGACGAACGCCAACCGCTTGCTGTCGACGGACCAGGTCACATCGCGCAGAGCCAGGTTGCCTTCCACAGCGATCGTCTGGGCAGCTTCGCCGGCGGAAGAGGTCACGGTGAGCTTGTCATCCACAATGTAGGCAACTTGGGCGCCGTCCGGCGAGAGCGCAACCTCGGATATCCTCTTGGCCTGCGGCATCGCATCCAGTACGGCCGCCGCCCGCGATGGTGCTTGCGATTTTTCCTGCGCAAAAGCAGAAAAGCAGCTGAAAAATAATGCCAAAACACAAAGCAACAGTGAGTATCCAGTACACAACTTTGATCGTTTGTTCATAACGGAAGGAGAGTATACCTGAGAACCCTGCTGGCATCTTCCGGGCATCTCCGCGTATTCTCAACTTCCGTGATTTGGAACTCATGAAATCGAAAGCGCATATCGCAGTCATCGGAGCCGGAGCATTCGGAGGATGGACCGCGCTTCATCTCCTCGAACTCGGCGCGCGTGTCACTTTGCTCGACGCCTGGGGTCCGGGAAATTCGCGCGCATCTTCTGGCGGCGAGACTCGCATTATGCGCGGCACCTACGGCCCCAATCAGCCCTATACCGCGCTCGCGGCTCGTGCCCTCAAACTATGGAAAAAATATGAAGGACGTTGGAAGCGCCAACTTCTTCATCGCACCGGTGTCCTTTGGATGGTCAGCAGCAAAGATGACGCCTACGAACGTGGCTCCCTGGCACTTCTGCGCGAAGAGCACATCAAGTTTCAAGAGCTTTCCACCGCGCAGATGAAAAAGCTCTGGCCGCAAATCAACTTCAGCGACGTTCGCTGGGGAATCTTTGAACCCGAGTGTGGATATCTCGACGCTCGCGCCAGCTGCCAGACCGTAGTCGATGCATTTACTCGCGCGGGCGGAACCTACCGACAAGTTGCGGTGTTAGCCAACGGATTGGAAAACGCACCTTTGCGCAGTTTGCGATTGTCCGATGGTTCACAGATCACTGCCGACCACTACGTCTTCGCCTGCGGTCCGTGGCTGGGAAAACTCTTCCCTGAAGCCGTAGGCAAAAACATTCAGCCGACGAAGCAGGATATTTTCTTCTTCGGCCCGCCGGCAGCAGACTCGCGCTTCACCGACGCACATCTGCCGGTATGGGGCGATCACGGCAAACGATTTTTCTATGGCATCCCCGGCAGCGACCGCCGCGGCTTCAAAGTTGCCGACGACACGCGCGGCGCAGCGTTCGATCCGACCTACGGCGAACGAGTTGTCAGCCCGGCGACGCTGAAGCGCGTGCGCGAATATCTCTCATTCCGTTTCCCCGCGATGAAAGACGCCCCGCTCATCGAGACGCGCGTGTGCCAGTACGAACAAACTCCCGACAGCGACTTCATCGTAGATCGCCATCCACGCATGGAAAACGTTTGGTTATTGGGCGGCGGATCGGGGCACGGATTCAAGCATGGGCCAGCGCTCGGAGAAATTGTGGCAGAAACTATCTTAAGAGATCGAGAGTTAGATAACAGCTGGAGGCTGGATCGGTTTTAACTTTCGCAAAGGCGACATGCTCAACGACGTAGAATTCGAATAGTAATCGTCATGTTTTGACCATTACTATTCGTGCGATGATCCGTCGCCCCATTCTCATCCTCCATTCTTTGCCACATATGTACTGGGCACTACTACCTGCCGCGCTTTTCGGCGGGTGGGCTGCTGTTCGGCGTCGTGAATCGCGATCTGGGACGCAGCCGCAACACGAAACCCCATAGCTACTGGAATGAAGAGTTTGAGTGCAAACGGCATTTTTTTTGATCTCTGAACGCGGTTTGTAAGGGTGTAAACTGTACATGTATGGCTCGCCCAGTAAAAATTACGACTCCGATTCCAACGCTAGAAGAGTTTGGCGAGAATCTTGGCTTAAGCAAGGCCAGACAGAAATCGCTTGCTCCGATATTCATTGAGCGACGACCTCAAGGGGATTATGTGGTCAAAAGACGCGGCTCTGCAAAGGCAAGCCACGTTTACGCGACACAAAAGGAAGCTGTCGAGAGCGCGCGCGAGCTTAGACCTAATCGCACAATACTGGTAGAACGCGTTCGCGATGCGGCGCCAGGCAGTCGGGACAGGTGGCGCAAGCCCTAGTCGTGGGCCTGACGCCCGTGTTCAAATCCTCGTGTGATCATCCAATCGGCGTAAGTCAGATCATTGTCGACACTAGAAGGAGTAACGGTGCGACCAGCGATCGATGGTGTCGCCCAGAACGCCGTATTTCTCAATATCCCTTATGATCAGAAATTTCGCTCACTTTATCTCGCATACATTGCTGGTCTGGTTCACCTAGGTTTTATTCCGCGTGTGACGCTGGGGCTACCCGGAGGCACGCGCAGGCTGGACAAAATTCTCGCAGAGATTAAAAGCTGTCGCTACTCTATCCACGATCTATCCAGAGTCGGTTTGGATAAAAACCCGCCGTTTGTCACGCCGCGATTCAACATGTCCTTCGAACTTGGTCTGGCTGTTGCATGGGCGAAGGCCAACCCGACGAAGCACAATTGGTTTGTATTTGAAGCAAGAGCTTACCGTGTTCAGAAGTCCCTGAGCGATCTGAACGGTACCGATCCACAGATTCACGGTGGTCAAGTATCTGGTGTCATGCGCGAACTTTCGAACATATTTCGGCGCCCCCGGAACCAGCCTACGGTGCCCGAAATGATGGCTACATTCAATGTCATTTCGCGCCAGTTAGCAAAGATATTGGCCGAAGCCGGTTCAGCCAGCCCCTTTGAATCACGAGTCTTTCAGGATTTGTGCTACGCGGCCAAAATCGCGGTTGAGAGCGTAGACCTCTTGAAATAGTTCGGCTCACCCTACTGAATCGAAATCACACCCGCACCCTCGCCAGCCTTAATCTCCCCAACCCGCGCCGCGACCTTTTTCGCAAACTCAAAGATCGACTTGGCATGTGGCGAGGTTTCGCCTTCAAGCACAATCGGTTTCCCACCATCGCCTGATTTACGCACCTCGGGATCAAGCGCGATATTTCCGAGAAACGGCACGCTATATTTCTGCGCCATGTTTTCCGCGCCGCCGCGCGAAAAGATATCGACTTCGTGACTGCAGTGCGGGCAGACAAAATAACTCATGTTCTCGACCACGCCGATCAAATCCACCTTCATTTGCCGGAACATCTCGATCGCTTTGCGCGCATCCTGCAACGAAACATCGGAGGGCGTGGAAACCACCACCGCTCCCGTGAGTGGAACATTCTGTACCAGCGACAGCGCGATATCGCCCGTCCCCGGCGGCAAGTCGACGACCATGTAATCGAGATGCCCCCAATCCACTTGCCCCAGAAACTGCTTCACAATCTGATGCAGCATGGGCCCGCGCCAAATGATGGGCTTATCGCCCGGATTTAAAAATCCTACGGAGATAACTTTCAGTCCATGCGCCTGCAACGGTTCAATCCGGTTTTCACCGGCCAGCTTCGGTTGCCCGCTCACCCCCAGCATCAGCGGCACATTCGGTCCGTACACATCGGCGTCGAGCAATCCCACCTTATGCCCCATCTTCGCCAGCGCGACCGCAAGATTCACCGCCAGCGTGGTCTTACCCACGCCACCCTTACCCGAACCTACAGCAATAATGGCGTCAACTCCGGGCAGCGGTTGCGGACCTGGGGCAGGCTGGCCGGGATGGGAAGGCATATGTGCGTTCAAGGGATCACACTCCAGAAAAAATCAGGATGGCTGAACCCTCGATTATACAAGGGCATGGTTAACTGGAAGGCACCTGCCAGTTTGCCAACCGGATCTTCCGGCCAAAAGAGTAAAATTGATTCAACTCCGTCACTTGATGCGGAAATTCTGCATCCAAATTGCGGCGAAATCACCCTATGAAAAAAATTTGCAAAACAAACCCGTTTCTCCTGACTGCTGCATCTATTGCCCTGACGCTTGGAATCGCAGCCTGTAACAAGAACCAAACACCAGACAACAGCGCTCAAAATCAAGCGGCACAGCCTGACCAGACGCAACCGGCGGATCAAAGCCAGCAGGATCCGGCAGCCGCCGCTAACCTGGCCCCCGCGAGCGCGACTCAACCGGCCGCGTCCGCACCTGCACCTGCACCTTCATCTGCTCCTGCTCCTGCACCCGCTCCTGCACCCGCTCCGAGCACAGCAAGCAACAATCAGCAATATCAAAGCAACTCGAACGACTCGGATAGCAATTACAGCGACAATAATTACAACGATGAGGACGACGACTCAAACTACGGTCAGCCGGTCCTTCAAGCTTCCGCTCCTCCGCCGGAGCTTCCGGAATATTCGCAGCCTGACTGCCCCGGTGATGGCTACCTCTGGACGCCCGGCTATTGGAGCTTTGGTCCGCAAGGCTATTTCTGGGTACCCGGCGCATGGACGCAGCCGCCCCAAGTGGGCTATCTGTGGACTCCCGGTTATTGGGGGTATGTAGGCGGCAATTACCGCTATCACTACGGCTATTGGGGCCAGCACATCGGCTATTATGGCGGCGTCAACTATGGATTCGGCTACGTCGGCGTCGGTTACCAGGGCGGATATTGGAACGGAAACCGTTTCAATTACAACCGCTCGGTGAACAATGTCACTAACGTCACGAACGTGACGGTCTATAACCGGACAGTGACGAACACCGTCATCGTCAACAACACTACCGTCAACGTCACCAATACTCGCGTCAGTTACAACGGACCCGGAGGCATCACTCGCCAGCCCTTGCCCACCGAAGTCGCGGCCGTGCGCGAACGGCGCATCCCTCCCATGACTACGCAGGTACAAGCGCGCCAGCAAGCCTCACAAAATCGTCAGCAGCTTGCCTCGGTCAATCGTGGCCGCCCGGCGATGGTTGCCGCGGCTAAGCCCATTCCTGTAGGCAAGCCGATCGCACCGGTGATCCCTGCGCGAGCCGCACCTGCTCCCCGTCGTGCTCCTCCGGCGGCTCAGCCGATGCGTTCGCAACCCGAGCCTGCACGTTCCGCGGCGCCTGCGCCCGCCAGACCCATGGAACCTGCAAGAAAACCAGCGGCGCCCGCTAGATCCGCTGCTCCTCCAGCTCGAACGCAGCCTGCAGCTAGACCTGCTCCTCCAGCACGAACACAGCCCGCAGCTAGACCTGCTCCTCCGGCTCGGACACAACCCGCAGCCAGACCCGCCGCTCCGGCTCGGACACAGCCGGCCAATCGTCCACAGGCGAAGCCCTCGCCTGCGCAGAACAGACCAGCTCCAAAGGCTGAGGCGAAGCCGGCTCCCCGGCCTCCAGCAGCCAAACCGGAGCAACGCCCAGCGCCGGCAAAACCAAGAACTCCGCCTCCTCCAAAAAAGGAGCCGGCGAAAAACCAGGAAAAACCTGAATAGCTTTAAAGAGAAACCTGCCAGGAAAGATAAAGAGAGCCGCCCCGAAAGGCGGCTCTCTTTTTGGTTTACGTTCCTAACTTGTACGGCTCGATTGTTTAGGGTTCGACCTGGAAAGCCACGTTGCTCGAAAGTACGCCGCCGGGTGTGGTGACTTCAATTGTGCCCGAGGACGCGCCGCTTGGCACGGTAGCGCTGATGCTGGTGCTCGATGCGACGGTGAACGTTGCCGGCGTGCCATTAAACGTGACACTGCTCGCGCCGGTCAGATCGGTTCCAAGGATCAAAACCTTCCGTCCCACCGCACCGAGAGTGGGGTATGCTTTCACAAACGGCGCAAGCCCTGTCGACAGGCTGAAGACTGTGCCACAGCCCGAGTCGCCAAAACCGCCGCAGATAGCCAGACCATCCGACTCCGCCGTTCCGTAGAAATTTCCGTCAGTGGCTTGCAGCAAAACGGTAAATGGAAGGGCGTCGCTGGCAACGCTGTAAAGTGTGGTTAACGCCCCACCGGAAGTGATGCTGTAGATCGTACCGCCGCCATTGGCTCCGCCCGTAAAGGTGGTTCCGTAGAAATTCCCGTCGGTGGCCTGAATCACACCACCTCCCGGGTGGCCGCCGTCCGCGCACTGGGATAGGGAGCAGAAGTTGTAAAGCGTGGTCAGCGTGCCTCCGGTAGTAATCTGGAAGAACGTTCCGTCGCCGTTGGCCCCGCCAAACTGCGTCGTCCCGTACAGGTTCCCATCGCTGGCTTGTATTAAACCGAGCGGGTATTCACCATCAGTGGTATCGAAGCTATGCAGGATTCCAAAATGGCCCGCGGCATTCATTTTGAATACGACGCCAGAGCCGGTCGATCCGCCGCCTTCTTTTGTTGTCCCGTAGAAGTTCCGATCGGCGCCTTGCAGCAGGCTGTTAGGGTAAGTGCCGTCGGTGCCCCTAAAGTTATGCAAAGTGGTGAGCGTGCCGCTTGGCGTGAGTTCGAAAATCGTTCCATTTTCCTTGATGCCCCCGTTCGCCATCCCGTAAAGGTTTCCATTAACACCTTGTATCAGCGCGTTCGAGGGACTGCCGCCGTCAGCGCAACCGGCCTCAGCGCAAAAGTTGTACAGTGTGGTCAGCCCGCCGCGGCCGATTTGGAATACCGTCCCACTACTGTTGGCTCCTCCGGTGCTTGTCGTCCCGTAGAGTTCACCGTTGCTGGCCAGGATCGGCCCGGCATAAGGGGCTGCACCATTCGTGGTGTCGAACTTATACAGTGAAACTGGTGTGCCAGCTGTGGTGATTTGGATGATCGTGCCACAGCCAGGGGTGAACCTGCACGCTGTGGGGTCAAGTCCGCCTCCGTTGGCTGGCACGTACAGGTTTCCATCGACGCCCTGGGCAAGTGACGAATGAAATGGGAAGGCGCCGTCGGTATTGTTGTACTCCAGAATTGTGGTGAAGGTTTGTGCGGACGCCGCAATCGCTGTCGCGGCGCAAAATACAGAAACGATACAGATCATTTGTTTGAAGCCGATTTTTTTCATATTTCCTCTTTTCCCGTTTTGCTGCGGTATGAAAATAAACAGCCCGAAGGTTCGTCCGATCATTGGAAAGCCTTTGTAGTGCAAAATTCACGAGTGCGGCTCGCGAAACGCACCACGGCACCAAAACTTGAGTCAGTGAGACGGGGCGGCGCTCAGTAGGCA